>Ga0058701_10004828_pt1 | contig 11027 bp, 5 predicted proteins | sample AgamicOrMae_FD_97039 | JGI IMG/M metagenome (GOLD analysis project Ga0058701, IMG submission 97039) | Agave microbial communities from Guanajuato, Mexico - Or.Ma.e | ecosystem: Host-associated > Plants > Phyllosphere > Phylloplane/Leaf | place: Guanajuato, Mexico | collected 2012-06-04 | reverse complement strand
GAGATGGACATGTCGTGCTACTTGAGGGTTAGAAGGAAAAATCAACTTACGTAACTTTTTAGAGGAAAATATTTTCCTTCATATGGGGGAAAATCATTTTCCTCTGAAAATAATTTTCCTCTTTTTTTTTTGCCAAACAGCGTAAAATGGGAAAAATTATTTTTCACGAAAATAATTTTCACCCCTACCTAACACACCCTTAAACAAAGTTAAGTGGTATATTTAAATATTTTGAAAAGTTTAATAATAGTTTTTAGCAAGAACTCGTGCCCATTCTGAGATGCCTTTACTTGGATCCACTGGGTGTCCAGGATAAAGATTGGGTAAGCTTACATGAAAGGTAGGGTGGTACATTATCTTTGGAGGCTACTCCACCTTGTAAGCTTGTGCCCCAACCTTGTTAAAGATGGGAAAAGGACCCCGTATTGCCGAATGAGACCTCGATATCGGCCATCGAACCTCACATGGTTATACTTCTTGGCAAGCATGAAGTCTCCCACTTGGAACTCCTAGGCTTCTCTTTTAGCCGGCCTATTTCTTTGTCTTCTTGGATGTCTTCTCCAAGTAAGCTCGGGTCATGCCTACTTGATCATTCTAATCTTTAGTGAACTAGTATGCAAGTGGACTTAGTCCCTTGTAACCTCTAGCAATTAAGCTTCGTGTCAAGGGTTGTTAGCCTATGATGATCTTCAACAAACCATAGCTTGTGGACTCGCTCCTTTACAAGTTGTAAGAGTATTGGACAACATCAAGCAACTTAGCCCAATCTCTTAGTACCTCAAGTAAAGTTTTAAGTGAGCATTAACCCTCTCAATTTGTCCATCACTTTGAGGGTGGGAGCTAGTGAAGAAGTTGAGCTCAGAATCCATGAGCATCAACAACTCTGTCCAAAAATCATTCTGTAAAAACGGATGTTTAGGTCACTCATGATTAAATAGTCCAAATAATTCACCACATGCTTAAGAATGAGCAAGTAGCTTGCTCAACGGAGCGTTCCTTCGCTGCCAGAATGAAGGTGGCATACTTGGAGTAGTGATCCACCACCATAAGAATCTAATTACATCCTACATTTGTGGGTAATCGCACAACAAAGTCCATAGAGACTCTCTCCCACAACCTTTCAGGAATGGGAAAAGGCTCTAATAATCCTATGGGTGCTCCTTAGTCTCTCATGTCTTACTGGCACACAAGACAAGGCTTCACATAAGCATCCACATCATCTTTCAAGTGAGGCTAATTGTAGGAATCTCTTGCAAGTGCTAGTGTGTGGTGCATGCCCGGATGATCCACCCAATTACTATCATGAAACTCCTTCATGATTTCTCATTTAAGGTTGCCATATGAAGGAACATAGTTGTGCTTGCTTGTATTGATGATCAGGCCATTTTCTTCCCAAAATCACCTTATCTTGCCCTTCTTGATAGGATTGATGATAGTTTGAGCAAGTGAGTCATGTTGGAGCCCTTACTTGATGTCATACTGTAGGTTGCTTTAAGAATGGCCAATGTCAATGAGTTCTGCCTTGTGGCTCAAAGCGCAGGCCACTAGGTTACACGACCCAACTTATACTCCATGATGTTGTCAAAGCTACTGGGAACTCTTGCTATTGAGCTTGCTTGGGAATGAACTTCTTTTATGTTTGAAAGTAGCTCATGGCAACATTGTTGGTCTTGATAATGAACGTACTCTTGATCAAGTAATGCCTACATCTAAGAAGACAATGTGCCACTACGGTCATCTCCTTCTCTTATGCCTTGTATTGGCTCTCCGTGTCATTAAGCTTTTGGCTCCCAAAGGAGATGGAATACGCCTCTTGCATCAACACACCACCAATAGCAAAGTCAAAAGTATCGGTTTGTAGCTCAAATAGCTTGTCCAGGTCAGGTAGTGTGAGAGTAGGCTCCTTGATGATGGCTTACTTCAAGGCATCAAAAGCTTGTTGGTATTCTTAGTTCCATGTCCATCCTCCTCCCTTCTTCAACAAGTTAGTGAGAAGTGTGATAATAGTAGAATAGCTCTTGATGAACCATCGGTAGTAGTTCACCAAGCTAAGGAAAAGTCTTAAGTTGGTAACTTTAGTGGGTGGCTTCCATTCAAGGATGGCCTTAACCAACTACCGGGTCCATGTGAAGCTTGCCCATGTCAATGATATGACCCCAGAAAGGTATCTCCGCTTGTGTAAAGGAGCACTTCTCTTTCTTGACATAGAGATCATTCTCTCTCAAGGTTTGGAACACTTCTCGCTATTGTCTCACATGCTCCCCAAAGGACTTATTGTAGATGACAATATCATCAAGATAAACAACGACAAAATCATCTAGGAAAGGAGCAAATACCTTGTTCATGAGAGTGCAAAATGCAGCTGGTGCGTTAGTTAGACCAAAGGGCATGACGATGAACTAATAGGATCTATAACACATCACAAATGTGGTCTTCAGCTCATCGCCTTTAGCTATGCAGAATTGGTGGTGCCCACTCCTCAAATCAAGCTTAGTGAAGTACCTTACATCTTTAAGTTGATCAAAGAGATCATCGATGCGAGCGATGGGATACTTGTCATGATGGTAATCTTGTTAAGCACCTGGTACTCGATATATAGTCAAAGGGACTCATCATGCTTTTTTTGGAACAAGACCAATGCATCATCGGGCGATTTGTAGGTATGAATGTAACCGACATCAAGCTGCTCCTGTAATTGTCTCCTTAGCTCCTCGAGTCTCGCAGGTGCCATGTAATAAGGAGTGAATGCGGCTGGCTTAGCCCTCAACTCCCACTCTAAGGCATGATTGACTTCCCTCCTGAGAAGTCTCTTGGGTAACTTAGCGGGTATAACATCCTTGAATTCTTCAAGCACCACTTGGATGGCCTTTGATGCTTACACCTCCTTGGCTAGTTCATCTAGCTTGAATGTGGCAAGGAAGTTTGGCTCCTTCTTCATCCTCTCAGGAAATTGAAGAGCGGAGAGTATTTTTCCTTCATTGATCTCCCTCTTTAAAGAAGTAACACAAGTTTATCCCATTTCATGATGCGTACAGTGCTGGTGTAGGGCACTTTGAATGTCTTCACCATATCAAGAAAATCAATGCCGAAATAGAATTTCTTGTCATCTAGAGAAACAATGGCGATGTTGACTTACCTTTTTATTGGCTAATTTGGATGTGGATGCTTCAAGAAACATCTCAAGTGAAGGCACTGTGCATTGACTTCATTGGCAAGGCCTCTCCCCCTGGTGTAGGGAAGATCAACATCATCAACAAGCTCCTTGGCCATATAGACTGTGTCGGCTCTCATGTCTTTCATTGCTTTTATTGGCTTGCCATTAATGATGGTTTTCATGTACATGCATCCACAAGATTGTCCCTCCACCTTGGCAAGAATAGCATTGAGTAGCTTCATAGAAGCTATCTTTCTTTTTTCATCTTGCCTCTCCTCCTCTTAGACAAGAGTGGCAACCTAGCCCTGCTTTGGACATTCATAACACCAGATGAGGTCCTTTGCATGAGAAGCACGAGATCTTCTCTGTAGCCTCATCTTTTTTGCCTTTTCCATTGTCTTTACAAGGTTTCTCCCCTACGAGAAACTTGTTCTAGTATCCCCCACCTTTGTCACTACCTCACATCTTCTTGCTTTGTCCTTTTGAAGATTTTTTTCATGAACTCGATCAAGGACTCGATGACAATAATTGCAAAGGCAAGGTCTTGCACACCACAACTCTTAAGTTTGATTTTGGCCCATCCATAAAAGGCCATTGAGGAAGCAGGATAGGGAGTCTTGCTCCCCCACACTCGAAATATCCAATAGTAGTTCTTTAACTCATCCTATGTTGTGATAGGGTCGGATCCATGATTGATGTCGTCACCCCTATGATCCCACTACACAATAGCTAGGTACTTAAGGGAGAGTGAAGCATTGCTTAGCTTTTGAGTGTCATCCTCGATGCCCATCGCCCTTAAGTGGGCCTCTAATCCCCAAAGAAGTTGCCAATCTCTCTTGCACTCCTAACCCCATAGAAGGTAGGAGCGTAGGGAGGAGTCACCTTCAAAGTGGTGGACACTTGGACCAATCCACCAATGGGCACCGTATTTGAGCTTCAAGAGCTTTGACCCTTGTCTTGTAAGCCTCAACCTTGGCCTTTCAACCCTCGAACGTAGCCTTGCAAGCTTGAAGTTTGCCATTATTAGCGGCCTTGGATGCTCGAAGCATTTAGATCTCCTTATCAACATCGACTACAATGGAGTTTATGGCCATTCGCATCTTTACACAAAGCTCTTCGACGTCCCCCTCGGGCTTGAGCTCCTTGATGCGTTTCTCCATGTATCAACCCTACCTATTAAGGCGGACATGGAGGTGTTGGTGTCTAGTAGCCTTTCCTCGATAATTGTAATCACATCGCTATTCTTGTCCTTGCCCTTCTTACCACCTCGTTGAGTGTTGCTAACATCAATTATGCTTGATGCCGTGTTGTTTTCCCAAACTAAGCCCTAAAACCAATTATCATGGTTTGATAATTCACTTAAATTGAAACCAGTGCAGCATTCGCAAACTCACTCGAGTTCCTTCCTTAGTTTGCTGGTAAGCCTTAAGTGTTATTTAACTTAGGCTTGATAAGCTAACTAAGCACACCTACATACACTCGAAGGTAACTTAACAAGAGAGTGGACAAAGTGTTGGAGAACTTCTTATATTATATTGCACTTTGAAATGCTTAGTGTACAAATGAGCCCTCCTGGGTTATGTATACACATCCATCTATTTAACGAGTGTTGGATGTCTATTTGATCCAATAGCTATTATTATACATTTAAAATGTTCTACATAAATATCTAAGGTATACACAAGTGTAGAACATTAGAGAAACCTATGAAAAACTCTAGAAAAATTTGGAGAAATCTATGTCGTTCTAGAGCAATTCGTGGTACGCAACTGTAGTTGTGGCAGTTGGCAACCAAAGTGCTCAATCTCCATTTCTGAAAGGCATGTCAAAGTGGAATTGCAAGCTAGCCAAAATGTCAAAGTTTGTCACAAAAAGTTGACATAGATGTTATGGGTGAAATTTGTAATTTTGTTCCCGTCTTAGATTTGGACCTAGGGATTTCTCCCCTTTCCATAGAGAAGCCGAATGAAACCAAAAAGTATATTATAATTATATGCGTAATAATAATATACTAAAATAATCAATCTTCATTTTGACCCCTAAAAGATGACCTTTGATAAAACAAGATTTATTGCTCAAAAATTCAGTAAATATTCTAAGATATTTAAAATGCCTATTTTCAATCATAAATACTAATAAACCTCCCCAAATATTTTTTTTAAAAAAATTCGTTATTATAATGGTATTTTCGGTACATCTTGAAAGGTTAAATGGTCATTTTTTAATGTTTTAAGCAAGCTAAATGGCATTTATGACCAGGGAGGAAAAAGTACAGTCACATTTTTTAATATTTTGAAAAGCTTAATAGCACCTTTAAGCAGCATCTCGGTAAAACAATGAGTCAGAATGAAACCCCTGGCAATGTAATTGGCATACAAAATAATGCGGAGGCACCAAAATCACTGATCACCATTTCTATTCATGATATATAGGCATGCGCAACTATTTGGCAAAAAACTTTTCTATGCAGGCATGAAAGTTCTATTTGACGTAACTACGGTGATGCTGAACAAAGTAAATGTCAAGATTTTAGTGGAATGGCTGATCAAGAGCAGCAAAGATCCATATATGAAAGTGATGGAAGCCAAAAAGGGACACTGGGCCAATAGCTTCGGCTTGGGATTTTCCAATATGTAAGTTGTGATAGGACGAGAAAATGTCCTCTGAAGAAAATGTTCTGGACCAACAAGCTTCTTCATCACAGTAATATTATCATTCTCGTTAATCGTTACCTTTCTATAAGGCTATGTAATTATTAGTGAGATACACCAACAGGATGTGATAGTATTCATTTACAATCAAGGCCCGTTATGATTTACCTCAAATTGGTGCCTAACAAATTACTATGAGGTGTGATACGGCAGAAAAATATGAAAGAAATTGGAAGTCAATGTTCGCAAATGATTCTTACCAAAATCATTGGCATACTAAATGCGACAAGCATATTTAAACGGCATGGAAACACGAAGACAGAAAGATGATGGTAAACAAACTTAGCCAAAGAAATATCAGCAATTATTCACCATTTGCATCTGAGTCAAAAAGACAGCAAATGTCAGTCTGCAAACTAACACAGCAGAAATCGTTGCTTCAGAGTCTTGTGTCCATCACTCCATATAATGTGATAAGCACTGTAATGTCTCTGAACAGAATTACCACATTGCCGCCAACCAAAATTTTCTTTGCGGCGGCAAAAGCATTTTGGTGTTATGAATTGAACGAGTGAACGACTCAAATTATGCATAGAAAGCAGGAAATATAGCCATAAGTATGCAATTGATAGTTCTCCTACTGCCCGCCCCCCCCCCAACCCCGCTGCGTGAAAAAAAAATGAACTAAAACACAAACAGTACCAGGCATAAAAATGATTCTAAGTTTCCGTTGCAACTCAACTTGATAGCAGATACATTTCTCTCCTAATATACCAATTTGCCTATCTTTAGGATTAGCTGACACTACGCCATTTTCCAATCTATATTTTCCCTAAACGCTCTAATATGCGTGTTATCACACTGCATGCAGTTTATAAGTCACTTGAATAAAAAGCAACAATTTTCATCTCAGATGTTTCCAAATCCAGGAAGGATGGAAAACGCCATATCAGCCCCGGCCTTTTGATGCAGTGAAGTCAAATGCAGGACAGGTGCTGTAGCTGGCTTCAGTTCATTGCATGCTTTTTGCATTACCTGCAGGGTTTTCTGAGTAAAAAACATAACAAAATCAAAGATGACCCTCCCAAGAGTTGCACACGAATTTATTTGAAAGGAAAAACATTATCACAGTTTTAAATTCAAGGAGAGGGGTCCAGCGGAGGTTGTTGCCGAGAGGCTGAAAGGAATGTGCTTGAAACTAAGACCAGGATCACTACCTGAATAGGGTGGAGCAGATCACCAAGGAAGCCATGAAAGAGATGAAGCTGTAGGTACTGAAAATCCCTCCAGTGAGGCAGTTATGCAACATGATACAAGCGATGCACCAAAGTAAACAACTTGGAAATCTGTGGTAGAACCCTTTGTAAAATTGAGTAATGTAACAATCTTATTAGTCTCAACTTAACCAATTTCACATCATACAGGAATCAATGGTACAATATTTTGGACACTATGATGTCCATCTAGTACATCAACACTGTTTCAATCAGCGATATTCAAGACAACGTTCTTCAATCCTAGGTTGATGAGCTGCCTGACCACCGCGACACTGCCAACACCCCATCTTTACAAAACTACTGTTTCTGCAGTCCTGCGGCTAGGACAGTGAGAAATCAACATTGGAAAGAAACTGCCACTGTTTCTTCAGTCAGTGCAAAGCTCAGTGTTGCTTTTGTCTTTTGTGGAGGATGAGTAAAAGCTCAATGTTGTAATTAATGGATGATTTGGCATATGAAAGACTTGATGGCTTATAATTTATCCAGGTGAAGCCATTTCATAGATGATATTATTCTGTCCTACCATTTCTGATTCATGAACATTTAAATAGCACTGCAAGAATGACTTTGTCCTCTGATACAGATGAGCATCCAAATCATAACCCACATATTCCATTTTTCTTAGAAGATTAAAAGCAAGCTTTGCATAGTCCCTGGAATTAAGCAGAGACAAAAGAAGCTCATTGCATATTTTTCGCTTCAGGATCAATCCACTTTCTAGAGTATAGAGGAAAACATCTACAGCCAGATCGAATTTTGCTTCTGAACAGAGACCTTCTATCAACCTTACACAACTCGCAGGGGTGACAGTGATGTTGAACTCTCGAAGAACATGGAAAATACCGATTGCTTCTACTAGTCTGCCAGCTTGACACAACCCAATCAACCATATGGTATAGGGTGCCAAGTTGAATTCCTTCAACTTAAAGTCCATCTCAAGCAATCCTTGGATTGCTTCCTTCAACCTTCCTCTTTCGAAGTGTTCCTCAATGAACTTGATTGCCTCATCATCCCTTTTCTTAAGACTCCTAAGATACTTCAGCCACAGACTAAAAGCTACTGAAACATTCCCTTTGCGGCAGGACCATGTCATTAGGCACTTGTACACAGAAGAGCCTGGCGAGTACCCTTTCTTCATCATATCCTCAAACACAGCAATGGCCTCTTCTTCTCTGCCAACCCTGTAAAGCCCATTTATAAGGGTTCCATAGGTAACAGAATCAGGAGATTGGCCCTGGAGCTGTAATTTTCTGAAGAGCTTGAAAGCAGCATCGATGTCCCCATTCTTGCACATGCCATTTATGAGGGTATTATAAGTAATTATATCAGGGAAAACCACCTTATCTGCCAGCTCTGTGAGAAGCCTATAGGCCTTGAGATATAACCCTGACTCACACAACCCTGTAATTAAATTCGACAGGCTTGCACTATCCAGAACACATTCAGTGCCCTGAGAAAGGCGAAGAATCAAAGCAGGATTTCTTCCTAATTCCATCTCACAGAACAAGAGACAGGCTTCCTTAAGTTCCCCTGCTTTACATAAGCCACTAATTAGCGCATTAAAAGTCACCACAGAAGGAAAGCATCCAAGTTTTTCCATCTCCTGAAAAATTTGCTTTGCCTCCCCCACCAGCCCATTCTTGCACATGCCACATATAAGAATCGTGTAAGTGCTGGTGTTAGGGAAGCAATTGTTCCTTGAAATCTCAAGCTTAAGAGACTGAGCATCATCTAAGAGACCCATATCACAAAATCCTTTGATCAAGGCATTATAACATTGAGTGTCAGGAACCACACCTTGCTCAGTCATCTCTTGCACCAAATTCAAAGCATCAATTACCCGTCCTGCCTCACAAAAACCTCGAATCATAATAGTGTACAACACCACATCAGGAGAAATATTTTTCTCTTGGAGTTTTTGGAACCACTCGTTTGCTTCCTCGAATCTCCCGGCTCTAAACAGGCCATCAATTAAGCAACTATAACCATTAATCCCCAGGGCATACCCTTGGTTCACAAATGAGTTTAACAGCACAAAAGCTTCATCTATCTTAGCCAACTTGGAAAACCCAGCTAGTACAGCATTGAAAGTTATCTCATCCGGATGACACCCGCTACTTGTCATCTTATTAAACAACATTTCAGCGTCATAAGCCCTCTTAGCATGACACAACCCTGACAACACAATTGTATAAGTTACATTATTTGGAGATATCCCTCTCACTGTCATTTCATCGAACAGTTGGACTGCATCTTGTATCTTCCCGCTTTTACACAAACCCTGGAGCAAAATGCTATAGGTAGCTATATTTGGGCAGCAATTTAACTTCAGCATCTGATTATAAACAGCAAATGCAAACAAAAGCAATTCTTTCTGCACAATAACGTACAATACCGCATTATAAGCATACACATCAGGCTTGCAATCAAAATCTTTCATCTTACCGAACGATTCAACCGCCTTCTCCACATTGCCGGCCTTCCAATAACCCAGAACTAATACAAGAAACGCGTCAGGAGGTATATTGATCCCGCATCTCCGAAGCTCTTCCAGGGTGTCCCACCACAGCTCGAACCCCTCGTTTTCATTTACAAACATGTCAGCAATGTAATTATTCAACTTCCAAGTTTGCAGCCATTTCCTTTTCATTGCCCAGATGAGAAATCGAAAACCCAATTGAGGGCTTGGCCGATGGCTAAACACTGTCGACACAATGTCAGGATCGAGAATGCGCTCCACCTGGTCAAGGGCGGGTTCAATGGGGTCCGATTTTTTTAGGATGGAGATGATTTTGGTTAATAATTCTGGCTTTTTTGCAGTGAGTAACTTGTTCGAGTCGAAGCAAATAGAAGAGGAGAATGACCTGAAAATGGGACGTTGAACTAGACGAACAAGCTTCATGCTGGGCTTGACAGAGACATAATTGTTTGAGAAATTGGAATTAGGGCTTTAGGGAGGTTTTGGTTGTAGGGTTTAGAAGAAGATGAACGAAAACGGATTGAAAAACAGGTCTGACATTCGACAGATGGAGAACGAGGAGGGGCTGGGTGATCCTTGAGGGGTGACCTCGGCATCAGGCACCCTCGAGTAGCCAGCGAACGGATCAACCAAAAGCCCAGCGGAAGACTGCAGAAGTTGCTTAGAACGGCGTCGTGCCAGGGAAAAGATCAAGGTGTTCACAAAATTATGGGGCTGCTCGGTATAGGGAATTAGAGCATCTATAATCAGAGTTCTAAAAATTAAAATTTTAATCTGTTATATCAGTAATAATTTTAATTTTATAAAATTTATATTTTAATTAATAGAATTTTAAAATAAAATTTTAAATTAAATATTTATCATGGACCCACCATAACATACAATTCTTTTAAAAAATTCATATAAATAGTATTTTTTTTTTAAAAAAAGTACAAAAAGTACAAAAAAATGAGCTGGCTAGAACTAGAAGAGGAACTCACTGTAGTTCCTCTCCGCAAGCCAAAAAAAATGAGCACAAATGGAAGAGTGACACATGACATGAGAAGACAGATTTGACACTCGTGCCTATGAGCTGGAGATGCTCTTAGAATGTAATAGAAGCAAGGCACGGTACTCAATGATCAATTTAGAATAGACGTAACATAAAGAAATAATTAAGAGCTAATTAAGGGGCTGTTTGGTGAGATAAAAAATGAACTTAAAATCTGAGGGTTCAAGTTCCTTTTCTTATTATTTGGTGAAACTTTTAAGGGAAGGAACTTGAAACCTTCCCCCTCAAATCCCAAGGGACTTTAGCCCTCCACTTATGAAGGGGATCAAATCTCATCTCTTAGGGTTCAATATTTAATTAAATAAAAAAAATTAGAATCAACGTTGTTGTTGTTATTATTATTATTATTATTATTATTATTATTATTATTATTATTATTGTTGTTGTTGTTGTTGTTGTTGTTGCTGCTGTTGTT
>Ga0058701_10004827_pt1 | contig 11030 bp, 7 predicted proteins | sample AgamicOrMae_FD_97039 | JGI IMG/M metagenome (GOLD analysis project Ga0058701, IMG submission 97039) | Agave microbial communities from Guanajuato, Mexico - Or.Ma.e | ecosystem: Host-associated > Plants > Phyllosphere > Phylloplane/Leaf | place: Guanajuato, Mexico | collected 2012-06-04 | reverse complement strand
TCGGCGCCCGCTCAGGGGCGCCGAGAAGTAAGCGGCACCAGGCTTGGCGACAGCCGAGCGGAGCGAGGCACAAGGCACTATATTTAAACTTGGTATACCGCAAGAGGCTTGCTTATGATATAGTTTAGGCTAGGTTGGATACCTTTTGCCTCGTTCCGCTATCTCTCCGCTCAATTTGACGACGGAGGGTAGCACCAAATTTAAACCAAAAGGTTGAAAATGCTACCTTAAAAAATTACAGTTTAACGTTCCTCCCTATAGCGTTTGAAACGCTCGGTCCCTTGCAAAACGTAATAGAGAGGTTTCTAATTAAGAAGATTAAACGATGTAAAATATCGAGGTAGACTTAACGATATCCAAGTCAAAAGAAATTTTCGCTGATAACTGCGAGTCTGTGAGAGACGTGCAATTCCGTTCATGTGACTTACGTCGGCAGCGGCGCGGAAGGTGGAAGGAGGGGCGCTGCGAGGGGCGGCACGGCGGGGACCGGCATGGGGGCGGCGACGGCGGGGCCGGGCGCCGGCGGCGGGCCCGGGGACCGGAGGGGCGACGCCAGGGGCGCCAGCAGCGGCGGCAGCACGGCCACGGGCCCCACCGCGGGGACGCCGTTCAGCGCTTCCATCTTGTCGTCGTCTTCGCTGTCTGACAGAGACAGGTCTCTTTCCAGGTCCCTGAAAAAAGGCGCGAATTTGAAAAAAACGATTCTTTCCTTGAGTTAATATAATAGACCTTAGCTTTTTAAGACTTAACTTGAAATGTTTGGGTAGATTAAGATTGAGAGAGGGGCGCACCGTTAAGGAAAAAAAAGAGATATCCAAAAGATATAAGATATTATTACGGGGAGAAAATTTATTTCTAGAATAAGGATATAACAGCCGTTTTAACAGTCTTTATTTTTTTCGTCCAAGGCAAAAACAATGAAATGGAGATGCGGATTTTAACTTAACCCATAACAGCCCAAAGTATTTGGAGTGAAATTTAACTTAGGAGAAATTAGGATTTTTTCCACTGAAGTAAGTCATTTCGAGCTTTGGAAAATGGCTAAATTATCAAATTTTAGGTTTCCAGAGGGGTGATATTTTTAAATTGTGACAATACTGAACTGAAAAGATCCTCAAAAATATTTTTTTCTGTTTCCGAACGGCATCGATGGGCGGTAGTGGGTAAGCTTACAACAAGTGAGAAAACTTTTTTTTTTTTATTTCTTTTTTTAAAGCAATAAGCTTGATGGGATGTCTTGAAAATTTGTTAAACGATTTCATGGAGCTGTATAATTTTTGCTTTAGGAAAATACGACTTTAATTTTCGTCTTAGATAGGCTCTACTAAAGAAGATTTCTGTCAAAGTTTAATCTTTAATCAGCAATGAGCAAGTTTATATGACTTCAAAGTTTGTAAAACAATTTCATGAAGCTATGCAGTTAATGCTTTAGCAAAATACGAGTGCAGAGCTTGTCTTATATATGCTTGTTTGAAGAGATTTTTGTGGATGAGTTAATATTTGCACTAGGTCAAGAATAGCTCTCGGCTTTCTGGTTAAACATTGCTTCCTTCCTTCCGAACCCAGACTCTGAATATGCGAACTAGCGTGCACTGAATGCTAATTATTTCGGTTTGAGGCTTAGCTACTTACGTGGCATGAAGCACCGACACATTCGAGCAGTCTGCAACAAACACAAGAGCGTTAATAACGTTGGCATTAATTTAGAGCATCTTTCTTTTTGTCCGAGAGGGCAGCAGCTGCCACGCGCCACTCCGGAGTCACCCCGGGCCGGGGCAGCGCCTGGTCGGGGCCTGGTCGGGGTCGGGGCCGGGTCGGAGCCGGCCATGCGGTCGGCGGCGGCTCCTCCGAGGCGGCTTATTCGGGGGGCGGGCCTGGGGCCGAGGCCTCTCCGACGGCCACGTTACGCGGGAACAGGTGTTCGGAAGGAACAGATGCCCTCTTAACAAATATTCACGATACAAATTTCACCCATTAATGTCTCGAACGCCACACGAGACATCCCCATCAATAATAAAATGAGCGCAAGGACCGTATAGAACCGATTCAACAAAATAGGATTGATAATTGAAAAATGACCATAGCAACAGAGCGATAGGTTTGTTTAATGATAGGGAAAAAAATGCTTAATGATAGGAAATACTTCAGAGGTATTATTAAAAATTGGAAGTGTATGAAGCTGTATTGGTAAAGAAATTTTTGAGCGAATTACTGCATTTTATCCAGCTTAACCCTTTGTCGCAGATGTACGCACAACTAAACAAAGAAACAAAAATAGAGATTTAGAGTAATTCGCGTTTAAGTGATAGCATGTGTAGTTGCAGTCTGTGATCTCCATGAGAGCCGCGGCGAGAGCTGTCGCTGCCCGTACCCCTAGTCCTGCTCCTCGTGAGCGCGACCTTATCGAGAGGGGACCTCTTCTAAAGGAACCTCTCAAGCGGTAGCCGCTCGCACACTACCTTCTCATAAGAGCTCGCGCATTCTCCGAGTATCTCCAAGGAGGCCAGGTGATGGATAGGAGCTGCCCAACCGGACAGATTCCAAGGGTCCGTCACTTTTGATACGACCGCAACGTAGGCTATTATCATCTTTAAATGAGTCTCCTAAATACTAACAAACAGAAGCGGTGATCGATCGTCACTCAACAAAATCAATAATCGTAATTTTTAAAAAAAAGGAAAAGAAAAGAGGGCCTCCTACCCATGATTAGGTCCTGCTTAACTTTCCAGATCTTACGGGATGGGGTGTGACCAGGACCACCATGCTGACGCCACAGATCAGTCAGACTGACAGGCAGGGTAGAAGTATCTTCAAGGTGGCTCCGTGGCTGGCGAGGTGTTGCCCATCCGGCCAGATTCGAAGGATCCCTCAGGGGTTTTATGAGGCTGCCCGCGGCATTTAATCGTGGATCGGATTTGAACCACGAACCCCAACCGAGTCTCGACACCATCACTGACAATGTAGCAACGCTAACCACTCGGCCACCGAGAAGACATCCGTCGGCGCTGTTCAGAGGTGTACTTAAGTGACCAAGGCCGCCGTGAAACGAAGGTGAAAAAATTGCGACGGCACCAGGTATCGAACCCACGAACCTTGGATCGGGGGGCGGGTACGCTAACCACTTAACCACGGTACTTCGTTGCTGCGGCGTTTCGATATAGGTCAAAAGAACAAAACCTTGGCTTTGATCGTACAAGTTCGGCTCAAGCGAAGCGGGCTTGATGCGCTCATCACCTCTCATGAGTTCTCACGGGTCTCTTCCCTCCTGTTTTACACTAAACCATACCAACGGAGGGCAAGCGACTTATAGACTGTTATGCAGGAACCTCGCGTGAGCGCTGCTGCCTTTCACGGCGCCACTCATGAAGATCACTGGTTGCAGTACTATCTGATAACACTAGCAACCAAAAAACCTGAACTTAATTCAGCTTCCATGAGAGACAAGGAATAATCAAAATATGCAGCAATGCAGAAAGTCAGAAGTTAAACCAACGCAAGCCACGATGTCAACCAAATCGAGCTTATTACAACAAAACAATAAATTTTGTGTTTATGATTGTTTTACGATTATGATGGGGAACACCGCTACGTGAACCAGAGGTCCTTTCTTGTTATCAAAAAAAAAAAAAACGACTACAGAGATTTCTGGGGAGGCCTGATGAAGACTTGGTTAGTAGAAGAGCACTGTGAACGTCACGCGGGTATTTAACTCACTGCGGCAAACGCACGAGCATTATTGAACCAATGACGCCACCAAGTTAGACTACACTTTCGTACGCGTCGGTAGCGCACCATGAACGGCAAGCCATTTCTCGACATGTTATGATGTTTGATAGCCATGGGATTGGGTGCGCGTCGCCTCGAGGCGCACCTTACGCGTTCACTAATAGCAATCATCGCAGCGAAGATAAGCACTGGCAAACCGGCCAAACCACTGCAACCAGTTGCGCACTATTTACCTGCCAAAAAGTATCCCATGCGTAGCATTTCGAACTCTGATCATTCCGTCCTCGACTTGACAATTTCGGTTGTCAAAAAAGCGCGCACCCCGTCGGCCTGCGTACCGTTGGCCTCAACAACTGCAACTCCCAGAGCCGAGCTGACTGAATTCGGTTCTCCGCTGGTTCGCTCCCCTTCCCGTTCCGTTCGCGCTCGCTCGCTTCCTTCGAACATCTGTCCCCCGCTCAGACCGGGTCGGCTCGCCCGGCCCGCCCCGCTCGCGGACGCCGTTTAAACGCCGAACTCAGTCGACAAAAGCCGAACGGGAAGCAACCGTTGGCCTTGCGACGTCGTCGGCCTCCCTTTAAGGGAGTCCCCTTTCAACCCCAAAGCGGTCGGCGGGCCGCAGGGCGCGCGACACGGCGTGGGAAAGTGCGGCGCCCGGGCCACGACGGAGGCCCGGCCACGACGCCGACAAACACTGACTACGATACAAAGGATTATTCAAAAGGCATGGCGTTCGGCGGCGCTCGGAGCTTCTCGGCCGCCTTCGGCTCGCCTCAAGACGGCCGGAAGTCCTGAGACGGTACTTCCGCCAACGCGGGAGTGGCGTAGCGCGGCACATGGGCCTACCTGTTGGCGGCGTGAGGGGCGGTGGAGGCGACACTTTGGCGGCGGTGGAGTACTTGTTGAGGGGGTCTGCGCGTTTCTCGGGCGCCGGCAGCGGGTCGTCGGCGCTGACCAGCTTCGGGTCAAACACGAATTTGGTATCGATGCGCTCCTTCCTTGGGGTGGCCTCGATGGCCGTCAAGGGCGCCGTGGACAGCAGCGGGCACCGCATCATCTTGAGGATGTCCTCCACGTCCGTGGTCGGCGTGGCCGCGGCGCTGCCGCCGTTCACCTACAAAACATTGCGCATAAAGCTTTATTTCGTTGCAGTCAAGGTGGCCGCGCTGCTCCGCTTTGGACAAGCAACCGCCATCTAGCGGAGAGACGGCGAACCACAAGCGTGAACCGCTGCCGCTTCGCCTCTACGTTGCGCCTCTACGCGACGTTGCCGCCCCGTCAGCGACCTCTATCGGCCCTGCCTCGGCTCGGCCTAGCTCGGCTTCGCTCCGCCTGGCTCGGCTCGGCTTTGCTCGGCTCGCCAGGGCAAGGAGAAGAGGAGAGAGAAGGTATGGCAAGCGCGGCGCAGCGGCAGCGCGCTGGGAAAATGCGTCAACAGATCACAAAACCTGCTGCATTCGCTACAAGATGCGCATAAGAACCCAAAATTGCCTGGAATCGAAAACAAAGGCGTTACGTAACGTAACTATTTATTGGGAGGTCAATGATAAGCGGCCTACACATAATAAATGGTGAAACGCGACTACCGCGCACCCATCACCTTATCGGCATAAATTTTCATTTTAACGTTAAAGCGTTGAAAAACTTGAGGCGAAACCGCGGGAAACGATTACGCAAACTAGACCTACCTTTTAATCAAATACCACTGTTTCTTTTTATTTGAAGAAAAAAAAAATACTAAATTTTTTTCATTGAACGAGTATTATTCTTGGATTACTAACAAACTTGATGGTGTGACAACTTCATGATTGACGTGATAATATCCTCAGCGTTAATTTTTGAGTTACAATGAAAAGGAGCGGGATTCAAACCCTGTTTTCGGTTAAACTTAACTTTGACTTTAAAATCAGGTTTAAAAAATATTCTTACTGTAAACCGAACTTAATTAAATAACATAAAGAAAAAGTACATGAGCTATAATAGAGCAAATCATTTTTTTAAACAATGACAACAGGACATTTTAAAAGCGGAATCAATAAACAATACTTTTTGTAAAAAATTACCGAACAAGATAGCACGCAATCCTACAATCTAAAACACATCGAACAATCACAGCCACCAATTTTTTTTTCAACGAAGTAAAAACTTAATGAGCCCCTAAACATACCATTAACGGTTAGGACCTATTTAAAAAGTTCATGAATCTACAAAGGCTAACAAGATATCTACCTTAAATGTTCAAAATTCGCGGGGGGAATTTCGACATTTTCCTGAATCAGGTTAATGACTCAAAACAGACCGTGAATGACCCTTTCAAAGCAAACTTTCCGAGAATTTCGAGCCCAACGTCTTTGCCAATCACGTGTTTTGTTATTTACACGCGATTTCCATCGAATGGGGTGTTTCACTTCTCCTACCCTCTGACGACAGGGGATTTTGACCACAAGCCGACGCTAACTTGAAGTGTCTGCTGTCTTGAATTTGAAGGTTGACAGAGCAAAATGTAAGAAAAGCCCTGAAAAATATTTCATTCGAGTTAACAAATACAGGCCGACTTTATTTTTCAAAAAGAAATTCAAGGCTTTTCTCAGCGTTTCCAAAGTTAATATTTCCCCTTTTCAAGGGTGTTTTCTTATTTTTGGAAAAGTAATTTTGACCTACTTTATAACCGATCTAAATCATTCATTTTTTTTTGTAATTTTTAAAGGGAAATGTAAGCTTTTTCTAGGTTTTTGAGAATTTAAGGGTTGCCAAACAGCCTGAAATATATCGAGCGTGTTCACAAAAAGAATAAACACGAATAATATTATGTACAGATTTGAACTGCGGATAGAACGAAAACAATTATTCGCTGTCTACACAATCTGTGGACAAAGGCGATTTTCTTATTCGCAGATTCAGACTGTACACTGCTAATCTGCGAACTACGGGCAAATCATTATTCGCAGTCTAAACAATCTGTGATCAAAGGCAATATTCTTATTCGCAGGTCCAGACTGTAAACCGCAAATCTGCGAACTACGGCGAACCATTTTTCGCAGCATAACCTAACCTAACCTAACCGAACCGAACCTAACGTAAGAAAATCGCCTTTGTCCACAGATTGTGTAGTCAGCGAATAATGATTTGCCCTTAGTTCGCAGATTACCAGTGTAACCAGTGTACAGTCTGAATCTGCGAATAAGAAAATCGCCTTTGTCCACAGATTGTGTACACTGCGAATAATAATTTGCCCGTAGTTCGCAGATTACCAGTGTAAAGTCTGAATCCGCGAATAAGAAAATCGCCTTTGTCCACAGATTGTGAAGACTGCGAATAATGGTTAGTCTGTAGGATACAGCGTCGAATCTGCGAATAATTACTTCGTCACAAAAAAAAGTATGGGTACGGTAAAATATTAACTAAACGATGCTTTTGAAACATTAAACTTAAAACTCCAGATTGTAGATAGCCCACGATGATTTCGAGGAGTTGAGGTCAAAATACCCAGACACCATAGACTCGGAATCCGGGTAAAATACCCGATTAAAGTTCGCATCTGCAAAACATTTGATATTATAAAACGCATCACGTGATTTCCAGAGTTTGCCGCCTTATTTTGAATTCTATTAAATCGGATCATTAGCGGAGGAAAGGTTGTGACAAAAGCTGACAAAATACAATAAAGATAAGCTCAGAAAACAGATATTGCGAATCATTGAAGCTACTGTGCATCTAGTTCCATTGGCTTCATAGTTATCGATTAGATATCAATCGTTCCCAAATACCATTGTAACATGAGAGTGATTTTAACACGCTCAGAATCGGCCAGGTTGTAAAAGCACTCTGCTAGTCACGTCTGGCAAAAAAGGAATTGGTCCATAAAGCGATTAGTTAAAATTGGCCAAGAATGATTAGAATTGTCTCGAGCTACTTTCCACTTTTTGTTGCCCCCTTTCGAAAATGTTGCGAGTGAAATCAACTCCGAATTAAGGGGTTGTAAGACAAGAGCTTCTTTCGTTTGACTCGTTATCGAGCGATTCTCAATCTGGACGCTAAAAGGCCGAAGTAGCTTGCTTTAGCGATAATAGGGCTTGCGTTACGTCTTGAACTAGTCTCGCAATGAAAATATCTGCGCGGAGCGTTAAAGCGTAGCGCCAGCGCCGTTGTCTCGTCGAGCTTTTGCGAAAGGCCAAAACAATGTCAGAAATCGCGGAGAGTAAGTATCCCAACCCAAATGTTATCTAGCGTCGTGAGTTCGGTTCGACTCGGCTGTGTTCGGCCTCTCTCCTTCCGTCGCTGCGCTGTGCAGCGAATGCTAGACAGAGACAAAGCGAGTCTCCTTCTCTCTCTCTGCGTCACGTAGGCCTCTGCCTCTAGTTTTTCTGGCATCGCTTAATCGATGAGTGATGCGCATGAAAAGCGGGCCGGCCGGCCGGTCAGCAACGCCACTTGTTGACAATCGATAGAATTTCGTGAGGCGGGCGACTAGACACAAAACTTACACTTCGCGGGCCTCCGGGGGGCCCGGTCGGAGGGGCCCGTTGTTGCGGGGGCTTGTAGCGGCTCATGGGGGCTTTGGCGTGATGGGGCGGGCGCGGTTGGGGGGCGGGCGTCGGCGCGGCGGCGGGCACCGGCCGGCGGAAGGGCTGCACGCCGACGGGCGCCGGCGGCGGCGTGGGCCGCTGCCCGGGGGCGGGCCGCTTGAACTCGGGCTGGAGGCCGCGGAGGGCGGGCGCCACGGCGGACCCGGGGCCGGGGCCCGGCAGCGGCCCCGGCCCGGGGCCCGGCGGCATCTGGGGCCCGGGGAGCGGCGACGGCGTCGACGGCACGGCATCTTTGGACGCCTGGTCGATGCCCAGCAGCCGCAGGGGCTCCTTGTTCAGGAGCTCGGATGCCCTCTCGTACTCTCCGAGCTTGATCTGGATCTTCTTGGTGGACGGGTCCGCCGCCGATGGATTCACCTGCGCCCAAGAACACAACTGTCAGTTCCCCGATCATTCGCAAAGTCCCATAACAGTCCATGCCCAACCACAATTTCCAGAGGCTGCACATTCTACACATAGAGTTCCGACTTCCACCAACATGTCAAACGGAGCGAGGCACAAGGCACTAACTTACCTAACCTCACCTTATCTAACCTAACCTTATCTAAACAAACCTTTACCTAACCTCACCAAACCTAACCTAACCTAACTTTAACTAACTACCCCTAGCCTAACGTCCCTTACTTCTTAACGGCTGAAAAAAGTAGGTGGCACTAAATTTAGCGAAAACTAAGTGGAGCAATAGCGGAACGAGACCCTAGGCACCTAAAGTACCCTCGGTTGACCGAATATAGTCGAACCTAAACTACGGACTTATGTGTCATTAATACTCAGAATGTGATGAAGAACCAGTGTATCACACAGGAGGAAGAAAATTAAATTTATAAACCAGTGCAAATAAAATTTAACAACATGTTATGAACATTTTTTTTCCACAGAGACACAAAGAAAGCAAACGATTCTTATCGACGACTTAATTTTTTCAATCCAAAAAGTAGCCCATAGCATCGATTGCGTTTTCATGGTCAGTCATAGAAACCACAATAGTTCAACAACGTGTATAATTGATGGTTTTCCCCATTGAAAGCGGCGAAATAAGCTGATCCTATTAGAACATAGCTTAGTGATCTGTTAGCGAAGTATCGTTTCAAAACACCAGTTGAATTTACACACTCCTCCATTTCCAACCCTTCCAAGTTTCCAACCACCAACCAAAACCAACGGAAAAGTCGTCGAGGTTAGCGCAATACAAGGGCACAAGAAAACACGCCAGCCCTTAGGCTAAACTACTCTGTTAAAAAAGTTTGTTTACTTTATTGAGCCAATGGACCTTAGCGACTCGTTCACATCGCAGGTGCTCTTTTGAACGGGATCCATATCGTAAGCAGAAAACTATTCACACCTCTTGTCATTGGCGAGAACAAGCTTTAGAATTTACGGCTAACGCGATAATCCCTTGCAGCTTGAGTTATGATGGGCTTCCCTGCGGTCCGCTTAAATCCCATTCAACAAACAACACAAAGCTTGCATGGGACGACTAGATTTGCAATTTCCGCAACGAAATGCAGAAACCCCTCCAAGGGCTGAGGTAGGCAACCGTTACACACGCGAGTAACGCGTGTAGCAAGACACACCTTTGCAGGGGCTAAATTTAGCGTTACAGAGTCCAAGTTCAATCATTAAGCGGATTGTGATTCTCAAGGAACAAGGTATTCTTAAAAAGTACCTGATTAGAGGGAAATTATTCATATGGTTGAGAGATAAAACACGCATTTCGGTTAGTTTTCAGAGCAGGTCTTTCAATAGATATTATTCCTCAACTGTTACTGCTGCTGAAAATTAAGCGGTATTAATCGTGGTGACAATACTCAAGTTGTAGCTTGAGCTGAGAGCGTGGCTTAACGAAAGTTTTAATGAATAGATATTTACTGCGGATGAAATACAAAATTATGAAGAATACAGTGATTGTACACAAGTCCGTATTATGTCTGAGGTGTGGACAGATGGCTTTGTGGGTGCTTATTCTTGAGGTTGCCTGATGTTTGAACAGTGCCGAGCGTGTGTTCGAGGAGGAAAACACAGAATCAGTGAAAGTCTCTGAGATTCAGTGAAAATTCACTGATTTTTCGGTCAATATAGCACAATTGAAAAAAAAGTAGGGCTGTTTTAAGGTGGTTCAAGCGTGGTAGGCTAAAATTAGATGAAGACTAGAAATTTTCAGAAAAAGGTTCAGAATAAGTATACCCATCGAATGGCGAAGCAAGAAAACAATTGACCGTCCCTTTTTTACGGTATTCAATCGCAAAGTTGGGGGGAAATGTATTGGCTCTTATGAAAGTTTGGAAAAATGGCCGAAAATTCGTTGAATGTTAATTTTTAACGTCTGACTTAGATTAGATTAAGGGTAAAAAAACTATTTCACGTGTAGATAGGAATATTAGGAACAACCGAGTCAAGTTTGCCGATAATCTACCGTTTATTTATTTTAAAGCACCTCAAAAACAACAGCGTTTTGATGAAAAATGAGTCAAATCAGCAACGGAATGAAAATTCATGATTCAAAATACACCTACCTGTTAAACTTCACGACTTATGAAAATAACTGAAGCTACTACTCGCCAATCGTGATGATTTCTCAAACTTTGAGATTTTTTAAAAAGTTTTGGGATTTTTTTATGAACTTGACTAGTATGCATCGCTGGAACCACCTTAACCCACTACCGCCCAGCGTTGCCGTTCGGAAACAGAAAAATTTATTTTAGAGGATCTTTTTAGTTC
>Ga0058701_10004826_pt1 | contig 11031 bp, 5 predicted proteins | sample AgamicOrMae_FD_97039 | JGI IMG/M metagenome (GOLD analysis project Ga0058701, IMG submission 97039) | Agave microbial communities from Guanajuato, Mexico - Or.Ma.e | ecosystem: Host-associated > Plants > Phyllosphere > Phylloplane/Leaf | place: Guanajuato, Mexico | collected 2012-06-04 | reverse complement strand
GTGATGACCATATCAATTGCTCTCGGCGGGGCTTTATCCTTAGGATTGTTGATTGAATTATCGGTAAAATCAAATCATTGAAAATAAAATAATTGAAAAGGAACCCAACCAAAGCTAAAGTAACTCAACTTGAACTAACCTAACTTCACGTAATGTTACTTAACATATAAGCCACCAAGGGTAACCTTACCGTACCCATTACAACGGAAGTCTACAGTACACTGTTAAAAGAGAATCTCAATTTCAGATTCAACAAAAGTCAAATTACTACTCTCCAAAAAATTTCAGTCCAAATATTCACTGCATACCAATTTAAAATATGAAGTTTATAGAAATTAAAAATTTGAATGAATTTCAGAGCATATATCGACTGATTTTTTTTCAGATTAGTGATTTTACTTTTTTGCAGCTGAATTTAAGATTGTCTTTTTACAGTGTATCTAACCCGGACCAACGAAAAGGAGCCTTATGAAACGGGTCGATTGGAATCACCTTAATAAAGAACCTCTGTTATGCCGCCAGAGGCCCCCCCCCCAGCGCAGGCTAAAACGACTTCAAGACCTCGTTACAGCATTTCAAACCAATTTTGTAACCGGCTTAGAAATTATTATCGTATTCCTCCTGAACTGAAAGCTTTACTGTTGTCACCCACAATACAGAGTGTTTCCTGCGCGAGGTAGGGTACAACTAGGTGAGTGAAAGGAGAAAGTACAGGTCTCTTTCTTACCATGTTAGTGTATTACTTTTTCTCGCTCTGAAAATTTCTCCCCGTTGCACGGAAATATGTGTCCTATAGCAGATTTCCGTCACTCAGACGTTGCAGCTACAGATTTTGGCAGAAATATGGACCACTTACCGAGATTTGAACTGTCTCGCGGTCCAGAATTTTTGGCGGAAGCTGTACCGCACAATCGCGTATCTTATCATTTCGGATTGTCTTTGAGGATCGGAGGTAATCTGCCTTAGGTTCGTCGCCCTGATACGAGCTGTTCCCGTGCAGCCAATCCACTGATAAAGAGCGAGGGAGAAGGAAGATTCGCTACGTCCTTTTCTCATCAAGCCCCCTTTTTTCTCCCTTTGCGCTGCCTTTTGTTTTGGCGATCCCGGAGCGCTGTGTAAATCTTTGCTGCGTGGCTTTTATAGAAAAAAAGAAGAAAAAAATAGGTGGTCACATGTGGAAACCCCTTCGTGGCGTGAGTACAGGTTCCTTTACAGGGATGTTCGGTTGACCGGATTACGTAGCCGGCACAAAGGACAAAGCAAATGCTAACACTCAGACTATTAACTGCGATTGTGTGTGCGACTTTTTTGTTTTTATTTTTAATGTATCGCGCTATTCGACGGGCGCATGACAAAGGCTTCAACAGCGTTATTTTAATTTGCATGTTTTGCTCGGTAAATGAGAAAGTAAAACTCCTCGGCCTCTTGGAAAGATACATCATCATATTTATCTTGCACTCAATTTTAAGGTTACATTTTGAACCTTTTGGTTCAACCCCTACGACGTTACGCCGAGCGGAGCGAGGCATAAGCCACGTAACCTAACCTAACTTAACCAAAAAGGGTTACCTAATTAAACGGTCGCCAAGCGGAGCGAAAGCGAAGCGCGGCACAAGCTACGTAACCTAACCTAACTTAACGTAAGGTTACGTAATCAAACGGTCGCCAAGCCTGATGCCGCTTACTTCTCGGCGGCCCTAAATCGGCCGCCGAGAAGTAAGCGGCATCAGGCTTGGCGACCGCCGAGCGGAGCGAGGCACAAGTGACTATAACTAATCTTGATAAAAAGCAAAGGGGTTTTTTTATGATAGGTTAAGTTAGGTGAGATGCCTCTTGCATCGCTCCGCTGTCGTTTCGCTCGATATGACGACAAAAGGTTGAACCAAAGGGTTAAAATTGCTACCTTATAAAAATAGTGTGTGCAAAGGCCTTTCTGCGTTTTTACAAATGCTCAAACTTTACCCTACCAACATCTAAGCAAGGACTTTTGTAACCGAAATTTACGTAAATTGCGCTTAAATCTTAATTTATGTGTGGCTTAAATCGATACCGCCAGGAAAGTTATAGCTAGAAAACACAGATCTGTAAGGATTGAGAAATGTAGTGCTGTAACGTCATAAATTTCCGTGTGAAAATTTTAGCGCTTTTAGAATTCTGTTTTCTACGCTCACGGATAAATTTTCTTTTCTCTTTTTTTCTACCGAGTACAGACTTTACTTATCAAAGTAGGCAACATGAAATAAACACCGAAATTAGCCCGTGGGCGTAGAAATTGAGTTTCTAAAAGGCAGTAAAATTTTTGGACTAAAAGTTATGACCTTAAAGCACTGGGTTTCACAGTTATGACCATACGGCACTTGGTTTTTCAGTTCTGGCCTTACTGCACAGAGGTATCGAAATTTACCTGGCCAAGCCCAAACTTCACTGTACCAAACATATATAACCTACAGTCTCCCTGCCTAAATCCACCATAAACTTAATTAGCTCACTAAACTCACCTAACCTGTACTTACATGGCTGCTCACCTTTCTATAGGCCTATACTTTCCTTATTAGTGATATCTGTCCTAGGATCGTCTGTAATCACCTCGTTTATAATCACTTAACCCAATCAGCACCTTTTCTTAATACGCCCCACTTACGCCGTAAGTCACGAACCAAACCTCAACCCAATCCTCCGCTCTGTAGACTTTTCGTACGGTGAATAAGTCAATTCCTTTTCCGGAAAAGATTGTTAAGATTTGGGAAGACTTCTATCAGTTTTATAGATCGCTGGTATCCCTAGCGGCTAAGATTTTTTCCGTAACAGTAACGCACAAAAAGCTTTTGGTAAGGGCCGGTTAAGTACCCACACCCAATACCCACAAAATAGCGATCTAGCGCGTACCTTACCTACCTTTGAGAAGAACTTAGCAAGTCTACCTCTAGGCATGATGAGCAAATCGCGTTGTGGATTGCCTCGACTATTCTTTTATCTCCCTTTCCGCTCGGAACCTCTTTCGGATAACTGGGTCACCGAAGAACTTATTTCCTATTCGATTTGTTCGTATTGATAGTTCTGGAGATCGACCAGAAAATTTCTCATCTTCAAGTCAGTTTTTATGCTGCGAGAGAGGCGAGCACTCGGTTGCCGGAGTTCTCTTTGGTTTTATGTGTAGAAGTACGTTAAGAACGAGGTCCTATGCGCTAGCTTACGTATGAATTACGTGAAGGAGTTTTGTCAAATTTGGCAAATCTGTAAACCTAAACTACCTGAAAACTTGCAGAAAAAGCTTTCACGTTTTTTCTTTCATTTTTTTTTCATTTTTTATTTTTATTTTAAACTATTTTTTATAAGCTCGCCTCCTTTGGGGAAGGGCTTAATACTTTCGCTCGTTTATCGTTGACATGCAGAGCAATGTAAACATGGTATGTACTACTAAGTTTCTGTCTGTTTTGACTTAAAATTGGGACTGGAATAAATCAAATTGATTTGGTGTCATTTAAGGCTATAATTCTTATCTTGGTTATGTATGATATATTAGATACGATGAAGTTAAGTTCTCTGAGGTGGTTTTAGTCACCGTTCAATAATTTTACGTGTACTGCTAAGATGAGGTTCAAGGGTTAAAGGTAAGTTACGATGAGTCAAAGTTAACGTCGGTTAGGTTGCGTTAAATGAACTTAAGTTAGGTTAATTATATTGACAAGAACATCACAACTGTCACCACCTGTGGAGATTCACAGCCTTCAGAGGGTGCTGTCTGCCTGCGCATGTTTGAAATAGAAGGTTAAATGTAGCGTTCATATTCCCGGGAAACGGACGTGTACATTTTTTTTTCTGGACGGCAATATGCAATTACACTCTTGCATATCAAAGTTCACTCATAGTCCGAAGTTGGGAGCACAAAGTTTTTTTCATGAAAGACGGCTGTCTTTCTTTTGTTCCTGTCGATTCCATTAAAAGTCAGTACGTGTATTGCGTAGCGGGTTGCCTACCCACCCGGAACAACCCGTCGTTATTACGTTCGCTTCGAAACCACCAATCTAAGCTTTGTTTCCGCCACACAAACTTTGAGCAAAAATGAAACTAGGGAGTAGTTTTTATTTTATAAGTATTATTTTAGAGGAAAAGCGAGTTTTGAAAACACTTTAAACCCGTTTTACCTAAACTGCCGTGGAAGTACAGTACAAACTTCACCTGTACGGTCAAAGTATCTTCATAGGCCATTTTTCTTGCCAAAACTGTATGAAAGGAGGGTTTTCTTACCATTTTCCACATTTCGCTGCCAGGATGAGCGCAAGCATATAGGCACAAGGCAACCAACGTGAGCTTGTCCAACTAAATCTGGCAAACCTTACTTGTTACGGTCATTTAGCCAGATGCGGCTTACTTCTCGGCGACTCGTGTTGCCATAGCTCGTTGGAGGTGAGCGGTATCAGTCTTGTTGGCAGACAAATGGAGCGGTCGTGAAACAGAAGTCAAGGACCCTGACCTAACCTTATCGAGGATAACTTCACCTTACCTAACCTTTTCTCTGATATTGGGGCCTTTTTTCTATGTATCTTTTGAATAAGTTTTGCAGAGGGATAATTAAAAGCGACGGGATAGACTCTCATAAATACGCATTTTTTTCCTTCGCGCTTTTTTTAATTTTTTTTTTCATTATGTTGAATTTTTGAATGAAACATACTCCTGTATGTCCTCAGAAAGAAATGTAACCTAGCCTTAAGCCTTTAGTATGATACAAAGATTTTTAGATGAGTATATTCCCGAACCAAATTCCTTCTTTCACTATGTGCCCAATGATTCCATCAAGACTCTTTTTAATCCAGGATCCTTTATCCTTTTTTTTTCGTAAAAGTTTGTGTTGTTGTGAAGGAATTAAATCGATAAGGTTGGGTTTGAGTCGGAGATACTTTGTATTAGCACAATGTGCTGTCGGGTGGTCACAATATTGATTGAGGTGGGGGAGGCGGAAGCGCCCCCCCCCGGAACGGTGCGTACGACCGCTCACTCGCCCTCCGTGGGCTGCGTGCGAAATATTTACTATCATATATCTGGCGCCCCACGCCGCATCGGCCGTCTTAGAATTGCGATTTAAGCCCATTTATACAACCCGATGATTAAATTCCGTATTGATGAAATTGACCTCATGCCTCGATTTATTTGATTTTTCCGTGCGGTGTTCGGAGTATTAATGGTGCTATTGCTATTTGTGCATTAAAAAAGTACAAATCTTGCTTTGAAGATATATAACAAAGTTACTGTGGAGACTGAGAAGGCGGTAATATTTTAAATGCTTGCGTGATGCTAAAAAAGGGATTTTTTTTCAGCACTTGGCTCTAGGTAAAGATCTGTTAATGGTTTTTTTATTCGTTCTTTATATATATCCCTATTACAGCTCTGCTGTATAGTGGTAAGGGAACGGGTATAGTGCTTAATTGGGAGGTCTGTCAGAAGGCAGGTTCGTTTTCGAAAACTACAAGGGCCTGCGAAAAAATGAGCTAAGCAAAACATGATACTTGCGGGGTAGGCGTAACGAGTTTTTTTTTAGGGAATTGGTAGGCCGGTGTTCTGGTAGCGATTACTTATCGTAAGAACTCTCATTGTCATGGTTGAAGGTTGGTTAACCTCGGTAGGCGGCCTGCCGCGTAAATGTAAGCGACTGCATCGTGTTTGGTAGCTTGAACCAAGTGGAGCGGACTGGGAAGCAGAGCAAAATACACGTAATGTAAGCTACGCTAGTCCCACTTGAAGCTAAACCCAAACTAATTTAACGTTGATGAATCTTGCCGAAGATACCACGTTAATATGCTAATCCTTACATGTAGTAAAACATTGAAACGGTGAACAAATGATGTGAAAAAAATCTTCACATTTAAATTACTAGTTTAGGTACATTTTGTAATATAAATGACACCGCGGAGAGAATTGACATTTTTTTCCTTTTTCTATTCAACCTTTTTTTGTTAACTAAAAAAAAATCTCCGTCTGAAAAAAAGAAGAAAAAACATTCCAAGTGGGGGATTTAGTTGTCGCTTCGTTCTATCGTACGTTGCTTTTGGGGTTACGAAGTTGTCAGAAGTCGTCCGAAGGCATCTTAAACCAGAAAATAATCACTTTCTACATTGTCTTCATTTCCGGGATCAGGCGGATAAAGTTCCGGGAATACTTTGTTAATAATGTGAAAGGACTTCTGAGAATTATTGAGGACGAACTCCTTGCGGTAGTAGAAAAACAATGGGGAACTAGGGTGGTTCTTTAACTGATGTACCGTTGCACCAACCCCGAAAACTTTCAGATAGCCACAAGAGATATTGAGGTTGCTGCACCAAAGATAGCCTAAGCTCGAAAGGTCGCCCAGTTAGAGAAATAATACATAAAATGCCGGAGGTCAGGCATTGTATATTTGGAAGTTCAACAAAGACGACGCTAACATATATTGGCCCGTGAAAGCATATTAATCATGCGATATTGCTGTAGATCACTTCCTTCGTGCAACATTCGTGAGGATGACTCAGCAAGTGCAAAAGGAAGCTAATTGACAATGCGGAAAAAACAGTCACTTGGAAATTGTCGTTGATATCGACGAACACCTTCTTTTAAGAACAATGCAACCTTTTTAGAGATTTTAATGATCGAATTTTCTTTGAACCTTACTTATCAACCAAAACCCGTCGTGAAAGTCAAAACGATTGGAAAACAAAAGCAAAGAAAGCAACGTTTTCCGCGAAAGGACTTTTGATGATTGACCAGTATTCGAAGCCGCATTTGTCAACCAATCCACTTCTGGGACCGCTCCTGCATTTAGTGCAGTTCCACATTACAGGGACGATCTGTTGCAACCATCAAATCCCATATGGAATGGTATCGTTTTGATGTGTGGTCTTTCCCATGAAATTGCAGCACGAGCAGTCTGTACACCTGTGGGTTCTGAGATGTTTTCTTCCTTACGTCTTGTCTCCTAAATAGTTTCAACTTGACCACATGCTGGTGGAAAAACTGCAGTCACTGAGACTTCAGAAGTGACTTTTGAAGAAGGAATTTAAGTCATGCGCCTTATCGTCGGAAAAGTCTGCGATGAACCAATTGATTTTTAGGAAGAAATGAAATATTTTTATCGGTGAAAAGTGTCAATGAAAACCTACTGACAGATCAGTGATGTCCATAAAAGTTAACCAAGAGGCCACTGTGAAATGAGTGAGAACTCTTCGCTGACATATGGCGAACAAGGGAACCCCTTTTTCAAACGCATGGTATTTTCTATAGGAACCTTTTCGATTTAGTTGTAGGCAAGGCCGTCCCTGCTTTAAATTTGTGCCTTTTTAATTCGTTATCATTTTGAGGTGTATCAACATAAGTATAGCGTGTTTGCTTCTGCTTCGTTCTCTCGTCAAATATTCCGAACTCCCTTTCTTGTTAGCGATAGGGACTGTGGCCATAAAGCAAGCGGGAGCAAGATTGGTGACCCTTATTTTGAGTCACGAGCCTTTTGCCTCGCTCCGCTCGGCTTACGACGGAAGGTGGGACACCAGAGGTAGAAAAGTCGACCTTTCGACTTGACAGTGGAAGTTGGAAAGCAGAGCTTTCGAATTTCGCACGTAGTTTGTCCGAATGATTCTCTTCGGGTTTCACCTGTAGCTCTCATATTTCAGCTTCGGCGAGGCCTTTTTATTTCCGCCTTCAGGTCACAGCGGCCTAACTGAGACAAAAGAATGGTGTAATGTCGCCCTACTGAAAGCGATGCTTTCCTTTTTCCAACAAAGGCAAAATTGTCTTTCCTTTCACGAAACACGGGGCGTTGACTGATCACAAATAATACGCTCTTTTGCTATCGGCCATGACGATCCAGCGCTAATATCAAAAGCGACTATTTCACTCCCAGAAGGGCCTCTCCTTTTTGCGCTGTCAACCCGTTTCAGCATGCTAAAAGGATCGATGAGTAGCTGCCTCTTTAGATCTTGAACAGTATCGTCTGTTTTGATACTAACGTCTGCTCCCAGTTGGGAAGATGTGCCTTTTCCGATACAAATGTCTGCCGATTTTCCCTTGCAGTGCCTGATAGTGCTCATGCGAAAGGGGTTATCGCCTAGTACACGAGTAGGTTAATAAACTAGTACCTTGTGTACTGGCATCAAAGGTCCATCATTAACACGCCGCGCGCCATTCTCGGTGGGACATTGATGTGGTTGTGGGTAACGTAAAGAGCCGTTGTGGTGACTTTTCAATACTGCGACGGGAAGTGCTGTTTCGATGATTGCAGCTGCTCTTCACGATGAGGGCATAATTTATGAGATACCAATCCTCTTCCTGAGTACAAGGTCTTTTATGACGATTCACGCAATTGTGATGATGACCGTGAAAATGTGGTTGCCATTTCTGTGAAGTGCAGCGATGACTGGAAATCCATGTAGACTTCACCTTACAAATAGATTACAGATGACTGCCACCCCTGCCCCTGCGACTCTACATACTTCTGGGACGACCTAAGCGGCTGGAGCTGGACGTTTGACCCGGAAATGCTCTGGAGCTTTGCTGTTATCTCGCGAATGCGATGTACTTCGAAAGGTCGCTACCTTAACGGAAGACAATCTCGTTTGACCTCATCTGCGCACCACAAAGCACATGAAAAACGCAAGGACGATTTGCCTCTTTTATTTCGGCGTGGCTCGTGGAGCGCGGGGCGCGCGGGACCTGCCCTACGGAGATGCCCGAAGCGAGCACTACATCACAAGATTGAATCTCTCGGGGTCCTACAGCACAGCGGCGCACATGTGCGCGGGGTGCACACTATTGCCGTATCAGCATCGCGGGTTGGCATGGCACGGCCGCGACTTGTGCACTTGCGACATGATCATGATCACTCAAGTCTGAATGGAACAACATACCATGCCCATATTTCACGTGCGCTCTTCGAAATCCGTCCTCGTCTGCCGTCTTGTTGGTTTGACGCCTGGTATTTATGGCGAGAAAAGGATATCATCTTATCAAACACCTTTTTAGACGATTGGTGAACCTGCGATCATGGTGACTTACCATGGACGTTGTGTAATTTTTTCAGGTCGGACGTGATGGCAGAAATGTTAAGCACACTATGTGGGATTATTATCCCCTTGACTTGATTACTGTAGTATTTAAAATGGTTAGTTGTTGGTAGTTTGTTTCTTACAGATGAAGAGGAGACTTTTGTATTAAAGATACCTTGCTCAGATATGTCGGAGTATTGATTCCGTAATCCGTATGTTATAACTTTAGCTTAAGTTCATGCCAGTTCTTCCCTTCTGGTGTCGTTTCAAGTTAGATTTTCCAATGATGATATTAAATTGACTTTGAATACATTGTTTTCTTAATGGTTTTTCTTCCTCCGTTGAATGGGCTCTACAATGCCTGTAGTTATTCATCAACGTGTATCGTAAATTACTAGATATTTTTTACACTTATAGATGATGCGGTTCAGACGCTTTTAAATTTCAATAATTGAGCTATTCCCATGTTCATTAGAAGTAGGCTATACCAAAAATTAAGTTGTGCAGTCATTTCCTGCCTTACTTTGGTGAAGTTCTTATCCCGTACGATTACTCAAGAGGTTCCGCCAAGAGTATCGCGTTTGATGAAAGTTTCTTCGTATGTACAGTACTAAAAGGCTCTTACATTCATCTATCTATACCATTTCAAGTAAATCAATGCACGAATTCTATCCATCACAGTTTGTACTATTGTAAAGCACGGCTTCAAGTTTCCTGATTTGAGGTCTGCCTTGTGTGAAGAATAACTTGACACATCTTCCTCACGTGAAGAATAGTTTTAGACCTACATATAAACATTTCCTCTCTCACAAATAGCCGCTTATATTTTTCAGTCTTTCGTGTGACAGACGGCCTAGCCATGTTCATGCGTTCTTCCTCATGCAAATAAAGGCTTCACCTTTATTCAACCCAGGCTTCCCGAACGTAAATAAAGCCTCAAGTGCTCCTTGACGTTAAAGCCCCTCTATTACTAAACCTCGATGTATGTTCGTAGCGGCGGTGTGTTTGACAGACTGATTTCAACTGTTCCGCGGGAATTCGGGAGCAGATAGGAAAACCGCACTAGAGCGGCGCTGAGTAAATTTTGCAATGAGCTCAGCAGGTAAGTGACATGAGCGGGCAGGGTGAAGGCGTGACATCCAGCCATCGCGGGCCGTCGAGGGTTGGCGGCCGACCACGACATGACGGGGCCTGGCCGCTCCCCCGCCTCACTGCCCCGTTGTTGTAGCCCCGTTATCAAGCGACGACGTAAATCACCTTTCGCTCGGGTCGATGTACCCACCTTGAGGTTCTCGCTGCGGTCGTAAGCCATTAGCCGCCCTGCCAATTCACATCCAAAATTCATGACAGACCGCTTCAATGCAAAATTTTTCACTTTCTAACAAGGCTGATGATGCCTTTAACTTTACTCTCGTGCTTTGCGAGATCTATAAATAAACCCTGGCCAACCTTATTTAACATCGAACCCTACCCGAAACTATCCTAGAATATCTTATCGTTACCTCTGCTTACCGTATGTTACCTTATTTAACCTACTACATTAATAACGAATGTTATTAATGAGCCCAGTTAGCCTTTAATAATTGTACCATGGCAACAGTTAGCTTTACCGGAGCTTACTTAACATACTGGTTCAGTCAACCTTAGCTGAAGATTGATGGTTCCCGTGATGATTCTATATGTGCTCGTTTCTATAGGTAGCTGCCGCCTGGCAATCCATAACCATGTATCTGCAGCTATGCCGATTCATCCTTACAGTCCGTTTACTGTAAGAGGTACCCTGGCGGAGAGAGAGAGTAGTTCCCTTTCTGTGGCAGCGATCCCAGGGTCACTAAGTTAACGTTTTCGTGAATTACCTCGTCGAGTTTGATCATTGTATGTAGTTTTCCCAGTGCAGAGGTGTTTGAGTGACACTTTGACAACAGATTGATCATCGCTGAATAGTGCTTCAATTTTGTAAACTCGTTACAAACGTAAATGGCGGGTACCGGCATCGGTTTCAGGTTATGCACAGTGATAACTT
>Ga0058701_10004825_pt1 | contig 11034 bp, 5 predicted proteins | sample AgamicOrMae_FD_97039 | JGI IMG/M metagenome (GOLD analysis project Ga0058701, IMG submission 97039) | Agave microbial communities from Guanajuato, Mexico - Or.Ma.e | ecosystem: Host-associated > Plants > Phyllosphere > Phylloplane/Leaf | place: Guanajuato, Mexico | collected 2012-06-04 | reverse complement strand
GCCATTTTCTAACTCATTTTGTTCCTTTTCTGGTTGGTCCCTCGAGATTCATGTATCCAAATTTTTTGTCAGTCTTGCCGGACCGTTTTTTCTGAAAGGCATTCGTTACGTTATCGTCAACGTAACGTGAGTGTTCTGTGTGAATCCGGACTAAACTGTAATTCACGAAGAACCGCACTTCTTCCTTAACGACGCTAAAATGACCAGGACTTTCCGTCACCGCTTTTGGAGAGTGTGACTTCGTTATATTGCTATCACAATCTTCTCGTCAATCACGAAAAAAAAATGTCGGAGTTCGGTGACACGCTTGAGTATATAGGTGCGTTCACCTATTGCCACCACCAAGAAGCCTGAAACGATCTCAAGCCACATTGCGACACCTTTTACTTGACCTTAACAAGAAATCATAGATGAATCAGAGAAATAAAGTTGTGCTTCTAATCTACATCAAACACGGTTAAGCGCAAGGCGAAAGCACAAATTAATAAGTAACCTGGGTGGACTTCGAGGTCGTAGACCCAAGAACAATTTTGGCCACAAAGTAGCTCTGGATTCGAAGTCTGTAGGCTTCGTCCGAAGTCTCTGCTCAGATCGATCAAAATGTCCGATGTATTTGGTTAGCGAAGTGGAAGAAAGGAATCGCCCGTCGCTTTAGACACGATGATTTACTTGAGAAAGTTGCTGACTGGGAAAAATCGCAACTAGTGTCAAGAGCAGAGACGATTGACAACGATTGTCCAACTTTTGGACAAGTTCGCGTTTAGCATAAGTAGGTTAAATTTCTCTTCTGCGTCGGCGGACAGGACGGGACTTGAGGCTGACAAAATATCTCTGGGTTGGCGTGGTATTTCGATACGTTTGGTCAGAATGCAAACATCCCTGAAAATTCTCCCAACCAAAACAACTTAACATGTGTGCGAGATAAAACTAGGTATACAGCATTTCAAGGTGGCCTCAATGTTACATTTATTTTTCAAAAAAATCTTCAAATGTTTATTTTATGAAGTTGATTTTTGTTTCTAATGATCATTTTGGGCTTTGACAATGATACCCGGCCGATCGGAATATTTCAAAAAGTGTCATGTTAAATATTTTCCGTGAGTTATTTATGGCTGTTGGCTTGAAGAGATAGTGTTGGAATTAACAACGACTAAATTTCCTAATTTATTATTTTTTTATTGAGCAAGGTAATTAATGTCAGTCACCTATCTTTGCTCTTGATTTTAGACAATTCTATGCTAGTTACAGTAAGCTTGTTTTGAGACTTTCGTATCCTGAAAACCGGAGTTGCATGCGATGAAGACGATGAAAAGAACGAAGAAAAAATCGTGGAAGATTTTACCAGGTTTTACGACAACGTAATCGGATCGTATCATCTGCTTCATTCATAAAACGTTTGAGGTCAAATCTCGGGGTCATCAAAGCTTTAATGGTGGAGAGAAACATAGATCTTGCAATACGATATTCAAACACGTCGCAAGGCGGATATTATTTTTCGGCTTTAACAAGCATGCCATTGAGAATCGCCATGACTGAGTACCAACATTTCCCTTCTTTCGAGGCTGTTTGAAAGCGAGTTGGAAAATTCTTCTTGGTAATCTGCTGGTGTCATAAACCTGCTGCTCGCTTTCCGGGCTCGGGAGTTTATCACAGCTGTCAGACTCGCTAGTCGGGGCGTGCGATGTCTTCCGACTCAACCCGATCGACACAGGGGTACTGCACCGCTATCTACATAAGAACAAATTGCCAAGTCGGATGGGTCCAAGGCTATCGTACAGAAAGCCGAAAACAAATCAATTGAGGTTATGTTCGACACGCTGGAGAACTCTAACGCTACTTTCCTTTCTCTGGGAATCAGAGTCACCGTGCTGCGTCACCCATTCGCATGGTATGTAAATAATAAATCCATTAGGTTGAACGAACGTTGGCGGACGTTCACCGGTAGACTGGCATTGAATTTTACAAAAATGAATCTTTTGCATAACACAATGGCATTGCGTATCTACCGGAAGTCAAACTCAAAAGGGGTAGTGGTACGTTAGCAGTAAATCTCTGGTCATTTAACGGTACCCTGCGAACCGTTAATCTAGCCCCAACAAAAAACGTTTTCTGGCAAAGGGACATAGCGACAATGGGTGGCCTTCGTAATATAGTTGAAGATGAAAGTTGGCACCTAAGTGGACCATGGCCGAAAACAAAACGTTTGCATGCACAAGAGGGGCGGTCATGTGGAAGTGCTTGTGAAAGATGGTCAGACGGGAAGAGATGTCCGGACGAAAATGAAACTGACTTTGAAAAAGGAAACGGATGTGGACTTGATAAATAGTGGTTCCTTTTTAGACAACGCTTTGGGACCAAACTTCGGGATAAGTAGGCAGAATCCCAACGCAAAACTTGATTGATTGTAATTCAAGGTGAGAGCCTGTTGATCGTGAACGGTTTATTCTTTCGAAACACTGCTGCTGCAATCTTTCGAAAACCATCAATCAGAGCTAATTTAAAGACCACTTCTGGATAAATTCAGGTATTTAGAACCTTCAATTCGACCCCTCCAATGAAAAACCGATCAAGTATAAGGGCGTGTTTCCAAAATCAATCAAGTGAAAAAGGACTTTTCAAAAACCGATCAACTGCAATATATAAGAATAGCAGCGGATTGGTTTTTCAAATGGACGCGTTCATTTGATCGATTTTCGAAACACGCATTCGTATCTGACCGATTTTTTATTGGAGGGATAGAATTGGTAATTAAATAAGTTTGATATGAGTAGATAGTTTATTAAGTGTTTACCTGGTAGGTTACGTATTACTCATGTCCGTCTTGTAGGCTTACTCTCGGAATTTCATCAAGGTTTACGAGAGCAAGTTGAAGGCCATTCTTTCAATCGGCTCATTTCTATCCACAGGACTACCTCAGATTGGAATTTTAAAATTACTGTAGTTACAAAACGTTCGTCAAGAAAAAGAAATGTTTAGTAATTGAGTATCGTATATTGGTCTTTCTTCCCTAAAATGTTAATATAACGAAAAGGATCTGTAAGAATTTGCACCAGTCGGAATCGTGCCCATATTGTTAACTTCCAAAAGGTCAGTCTAGCTTGTTTAGTGAGCTCAACTTGCCAGATAAAGAAGGGCACCACCAGGTGCAGGCGGATATTGCATATAATTGCTAGTGATGGTGGCAAAAGGTCATGAGGATGTCGCTTTATCGAATATGGTTATCGGCGAAACGTGTTCCAAGTCTCGCGGAGAAACTGATGAACGTATCGGATGAAAATGGCGGCGGTGCTCTCAGTGTCGGACCTCTCCCTCCTACACACACTCTTATAGGTCATATCGAGTAATAAATAGCCAGCGGACCCCTAGACAGTACGGAGCGATATATCTTAGCACTAAGATCTCGGCAAAACTCACTAGCCTCGATGTTCCTCCCTAAATGAATTCTTTCCTTGTCGGAGCATGGGTACTTCTAAGAAAGCAGGTGTCTTCCGATGTAACAGGGTGTATAAAGGCCATTTTTCATTCTGCTGATTTCGTTTTCCCAAGGAAAAACGTGGCAACAAAACAACCATTCTGGATTAGAGCAATGAATTTGGTCGAATTAACTTGTCTCTCAACCGACCCATAAAAACCCGTTTGCGCCTTCATTCTGCATCGAATTCATTGGCACGCAACGTGTTGCATAACTAACTGTAAATATTGAAAATTTGCACTTTCTACCTATCTTCTTCCATGGTGTAAACTTTCATTGCTTCATATAAGCGACATACAATCAAGTGTGGCTTGTGCCTCACTACCGTTCAACTGGGCTGCCGCAAAGTCTGATGAGGCTCACTTCTCGATGACAGTTACTGTCACCGAGTAAGTTGCATCGAGTTTGTTGACCGTTCTGTTAGGCAAGCTTACCTCCCTTCCCCTCGAGGTGACGACGGAAGGCGGAATGCAAGAGGCCGAGGAGTAACGTTTGAATCTGACGTTAGTTTATTGCAGGGGAAAGAGATACAAACTCGTGACGTTTACGTGAGTCCATTGTTTTAAGTCATAGTTTGGATTCCTAACATAATGGTTGGCCCGTAGGACGACATATTTCAAGAAGCTTTAGAATAACATAGATCATTTTGTTCGCTGTTAGCCTCATCTAAAATTTATTGGGATGTGATATTCTCTCAGTTACTGACACCGCACTTTTTCTTCGGTTTGGGATCGTTTTCTTTCAATGGAAGGGGATCTGGAAAATATTGACGAATCTAACAGAAGGATTCCGGTCCTGCCAGTTATGGGAAGTTTTCCTTATAAATGGGGGATATGCATTCCGGAGGAAGTGAGTTACACCCCTTACCGCGACACGTGTGCTCGAATGTTCAAGGTCAGCGTAGGTCAATTGAGTCCGCCCCGGGGAAGGTTCCCAAATATTGCAATCGACGAGGAGTAGGAAATCAAGCCTTCCTTTGCAAATCTGCGTGTTTTTTTCGTTTTTTTCTGCATTCTGTGACTTGTATTGATACACGTGCGCCTAGTAGAGTCTCAATAAACAGCTCTGTCTGGCAAATTTTCCACGAAGAGCTCCGACGCAACGAACTCTTCTTAACAGACCCAACTCGGCCCGAACATGTCAAACCGTTTACTTATCCATCCGAAGTAGAAGAGAAGGGTGGACACTGGACAGTCATTTTTTCCCCAAGTGATAAGCTAATTTTCTGACCTCATGCACAGATATGCTTTATTTAAAAAAATCAGCTGATTACGAAACTGTAAAAGTATTTCTTAAGTGCCCCGTTTGTTTTTAAGAAAGAGAAATATTTCAAATGTAATAAGGAACGTAGGCATTTGAATAATAGCTGATTACCGCCATACTAATCCGCTTGTCAGTGGAAGTTTTTTTATGCCCATGCAATGTTACGGACTAGCAGAGCAGGTCACAGTTGAATCCTATCATAATTAATCTATTCACTGTTGATGTCAACACAAAGGGACGGACCGATATAGAGGGGCGTGAAGGAGAGCTCGCCCCGCTGTTTTGGTTTACAAAGATGCTATCGTATTGGCGGGGAAAACTCCGTGCGAGGCCACGCTGGTTCCTTTGAATCTGCGGCCAAGCAGGGGAGTTTGTGGCGTCCGCATTCTCTCATAATCGGAATGGGTTTGTTAATCTTTCATTGGCTGAAAAGCTACGAGTGTAATCTAGCCTTTGTTTTGAACAAGAATCCATGTATTTTCAGTTCTGTTTTAGATTTACTTTGAATTTTCCGGCGGTCACCGGAAACACCGATCCTGGTCACGGTACCATTCGTTACCATTGTATCCGTAAATTTATTGGGATGGCCATATTCTGCAGTACATCCTTTCAGTACTTGGATTAGGCTACCTTACGCATTTGTGCGATTCGTTTAACACGTCAATTTAGGTGAAAGCAAATTTCTTGGAATAGAAACTTTCAGTACACCTATTAGTTAAAAGTTGTATTTATTCGTACATTGAAAATAATAAAAGATATGATCTATAATAAAAGAGGCAAGTTGAACAGTATGGCTGGTGTTAATACGAGCGCATTAAGGCCGTTGCTCATCAAGCAAAGTAGGTGATGATTATGATGTGGAAGCAAGGCAGATTAATATCTCGAGGATCTAAGTCGGGATGCCCTTGGAAACGACAATCAGAAAAATATCGGCATAATTTAATAAAGGTTAATTCCTAACATTGCTCTCGTGAGCTGACAAGGGACTTTTAGATGGTCCAACAATCATCAATATAGAAAAGTATTTAAAAAAAATGAATTGAGAGCATTGATAATCCTACTAGAGTTTAAAACGAAATGCCTTATCCAAGATGGACGTTTTACGAACAAATTAATTTCAAATGTTCTGCTGTTCTGCTAACCAGTTACGTAGGAATGAAGAAGAAGAAGAAATGTTAGTTATACAAGTATTTGGGAGTTATGGAAGTGTTTTTTTTTGGGGGGGGGGTATCCTTACGAAACACCAATCGCAACAGCTAACCCATTTAATTATTTCAAAAAAGGATATAGGATTTCGGAAAACATAAAAGAATGAAACTTTAGAAGGCGATTAAAAAAACATATTTTTAATTGTTACGAGGGGGATTCTTTAATCCCCGTTTAATACGATCATCTTTGAGGTCACGCCCATGACGCGATCAATGCCACCGTTGCGTCAAAGAAAATGTGCATTAAAGCTGATGGCAGGCTTCCCTCCATGACATTCATTTGTTTTTGTAATTACAAGAATAATGACATTTTCATTTATAGGAAGCCACGCGCGGGGCCTCCCGCCCTTGCAAAAAAAGTCCGACTCATTCATTATATTAGCAGTCTGATGAGCTCAATCGGCAAATGACCGTATCTTCCAAGACAATATCTTAATTATTACGGCCCCTTTCTTATTTTAGAGGGCCCCTCGGTGGGTATGCACCGGTCACCATGCTGCAGATGGAGCACTGTTATTCTACAAAGGAGGAAAAATTTATTGCTTTAGACGATATCAGAACTGTTCGGAACTGTTCTTTAAAAAAATAAAGAAAAAAAGGTGAACACATAGGAGATGCTTATTTCCATTTATATGGGTGGCAATACAAATAATATTGTACATAAAAAACAAAGGTTTGGAGCTCACAATCTTGATATGCGTGATATCGGATTTTGTCTTTTCACTGGATATTTCAAAGAATGGCCGCGTTCAGTAATGTAACAATAATGTAATTAAAGTAATGTTTCCGTACTGCGTTACAGTGATGGACTACTATTTTTGTGTAAATTGAGTGTTTTATAAGGACAACGGTTTTCTGTCCACTCAGTTTTTTTTTTATTTAGATTCTCCGTTAGAGGTCATATTAGAAAATGAGACCCCAATCGAAGGTAGCATGAATTGGTTTCCGAGTTAATTTTGATATCAACTAAATGTGAAACACGCGACAATAATTCAAGATTGCTTCAGAGAATACATTTCAGGAAAGAAGAGAAAATATTGACACAAGTAAGTTCTTGGCTTTCCGTTGCGGCTGTACGAATGTGTAGAAACGCCAATATTTGCTCGTTGTCAAACTTTTTTGGGGAAAATTTGTTGGGTATTATTGTAAACCAGTAGCAAAACAGGGAAGCCGGAGTTGTAGACAAATAATGCTATGACGGTTTTCATAATGCGATTTCTTGGTTTCATCTTCGACGCTTCAAGTTTCCACAACCATTTTTCTCTCTCCGTTCTGCGCGCTTTTTCTTTCCAAATAATAGTCATCAAAGCATTATTCCATTTGGAAGGATCTTCTTACGAAAAGTACCGAGTGTTTCAAAGAAATCCTCTCAGTAGCAAGGAATTTTCAATCACACATTTATTTCTGGTGTAATGCGCACAACTCCGGGATCTGAAAATGTACCAATCCTCTTACTGGAACTCGATCCTTGTTAAAGCGAATTTTTCGTTTCGTCGAAAGAATTGAAACCTCTTAAGTTACTTACTTTATGCTTAGCAAGATTCTTGACACTTTCATTTGGTTATGAACATGCTGGAGATGGTAAAGTCTTCCGGAGGTAAAAGGTTATCCAAGGCAGAACACTTTTCGTTTTAAGGGTTAGATGTTCAATCTCTTGGACCCACAGCGGTTCAACAATCAGTCTTGATTGTTTCGTTACATTTCAGCATTGGCGATCCACAATCATTAGTTAAAATTAGTTTAGTGCCTTATATGCCTTAATCACTGTTGCTCTCTCGACTTAACGACTAAGTTCGCTACACCAGATGTATGGGATTCAACTTATTGTCAGTGTATCCCATGTACATCCGTTTTAATAATATCTGCGGTTACTTAGGTACCGGTAATCCCTATTAATAAGAAGTAGTTGCAATGTGAATTACTCCATCTTTGGTCGCACTAGAGCTAGCTCTGGTACGAAAATTCGATGCCAAAGTACAGTACAGGCAAACGGCAGAATGATGTGCGAAATGCTGGGTCGATGGGAGGGATGGCGTCTTTGCGAATTTCATGACGATCGGGTTGCATCTGTCATGTTGTATGCATGTGGCAAGTGGGTCAACTGCACTTTTGGCGACTTTTCAACGCCTTCCGATTTACGTACCGAACGGGAACCAAGATTTTTATTTCTGACACATTTTCCATTTTGTTCTTTTTTACTATTTCAAGACGTTACCCTATATTGTAGCGAAGGTCTGTTAGCAGCTTTAAGATGCCAGAAATAGTTATTTTTGTTTTTACGTCAAATAATGTTTCAAAGGTTAACCAGAACCTACGTAATTATATACTAATCATTGATACAACAAGAGATACTTACTCTTAAATTTTCGCGAATTGATATAAATAAACCAGAAGATATGCAAATGCCCATGTAGTGAAACAGCGTTAAGTGGAACATGGAGAGGACTCGCTAAACTGCCTATCAATGGGATGCATATTAAACCAACCGGGCCAACATTATGATGTTGTAGCTGTGCTGGTAACAATGACATATAGTCAATGGCCACTGACAGCTGCCATCCCGCAAATTCCCCAAACGTCCTAAATATTTTGTGTATTGTTTTTAAAAGTCGTAACGCGATGTTTAGCCCCCTCCGTATGTGTCAGCCCTTTATTTATAGGACATAAAAATGATGAGTTATTTATAGCACTTTAAAATGAAGAACAGCCCTGGGAAGGTCGTAGAAGAAAAATAATGTTGTAATATTAACGATACGAGTAGAGGGGGACTTCCTGTTGAGAGGCTTACCACACCCCTTAGTCGGAGAATCGGCCATCAACGTTAAGAAGGAAGGCAGGAAGAAGCAGTAGATCAGAACTACCTCGACTCAATTGGAACACTGGTTTTGATTTACTTTTCTACTGCGGTTCAAACATCAGCAAAGCTTGTATTGTAATAAGGTTTTAACTGAGACTCTTTAGCTTCTTTACCGGTGTTATAGGCCGCTTGTTTACCTCTTGTAATATACTGGTTTAACCATTCTTCACATTGTGAGGATAGAAGACAACCTAGGAGGTAATGTTAAGTTTGGTTATGTAGGTATGTTACGTTTCTTGTGTCTCGATTCACGATCACCCTATTCGACGTGACGATAACGAATAGGTCACAATAGGTGTAAAAAGTGCCTTTAAAAAATTAGTGTTTTTCCGTAATACCTGCCTCGTCTAGAGCGATTGAAACGTGAATAATGTAAGGAATATCCGTTCAGCTGATTTTTGTAAAATCATCCATCAACATATCCGATAAAAAAGATTGTCAAAATCATCAGGCTTTCCTCAGAATCCATAATAAAATATGACACCTTCCCTAGACACATCGCTCGTATTTTCCGCGAAAAAATGTCATAGTCTTTTGAAAAGAACTTTCCAGAGAGAAAAGATGAATGTTGGACACAGTTCCCTTTTTCTTCCATTGATGAATTGGGATCGGTGATGTATTGGTTCCGAAAAAGGCGCATGTGTTGAGTAGCAGTTACACATCCTTCCAACACCCTCTTTGGCTAGCGTCCAGAAACTGAAGGTCGGGATCGTACTGGTTTAAAGTTGTGACTCTATCGTATGGAGTTTTGCATAGGGCAGAAAAAGTAATCCCGTCCTTGGGAACGAAGAAATATCTCGAATTTTCCGAATACAGATTGGCTGGGTTCCCACGAATGTCAACAAGTTGACTTTGAGTGTTGGATCTGCCTTGCGGTTCTTGTAGTAAATTCTTGTTTACTTCTTTTTTTTTGTGAGTAAATCACTGGGTACTGGTGTAGGTTTCGAGGATGTGTAACATCTAGGCAGCTATTCCAAGATTGGAGTTTGCAGACGAAATTGCCTGAGATGTGATTAATGCCGCATGAATATTTAGACTAACCATCTGTCAGGAAAGAAAGCGAGCCGGAAATTTTGTTTTATGCAGTGTTGAAAAGCTAGGAGAGGCGTCTGCATATAGCGTCGGGAGAATAAAACATGCAGAGCATAAATTGCTTAATTTGGGCCCGTTGACGCCAAAAACATGTTTGTCTCTATCCTTATTCAACACACGAGACCTTTTCCAGGATCAAACCAAGGTTTTCGAGATCTGTTTTCAACCAAAGAAAAATTATCAGCGTTTAGGTGGCCTCTAGTTAGGATTTTTTTTCCTAATCAATGTAAGTTAAAACGAGAAGAATTGCTATCCACCTTTTTAAAAGAGATTTTTATTTTCAGGCTTCTTTGTAAAAAAAAAATATTAAAAAAAACTATGGAAAAGTTCAAGTAGTCCAACCGCGAGTCCAACCCATTAGGCCAATTAGATATCTATAGATCACATTTATATGCGCATAACACATTTTAGCGTCAAATCAAAATAATTTGACGTAGTTTACGCAGTTAGCTATCCTAAGTTAACCGGGCCCTCCATTAATTTAACTTAATTTACCATTCGATAACAAGTAACGTATATCATTGACCAAATCTTAGTAAGCTAACTTAAGTCAACTTAAGCTCCAAAATAACGTTGATTAATTTACTATACAGTAAGTAATAAAAACCTTCATCAACCGCTTTATAACCCGGATAATTTCACTAAACTACTGTTATTTTTTGTGCCAAAATATTTCAAGCTAGAGTATTTAGGAGCAAAATTAACTTCTCAGCATAGCAACTACGTTGCCGAGACCAATTTGAGCAAGTGTTTCCATGACCAAGGTTAAAAACTTACCCCAAAAGTAATGTGTAGATGTATTCTTGCTTATCAGGAATGAATGCAGGATGGAAGAAGTACTTCCAGACATGATAAATCGTGAAAAAAAGGACAAAAAGTTGACTGTAGCTAATCTAAATTTAGATAGTAGTCCGGCAAGTTACACCCCCTGTTTATGACCTCGTAACCTTAAGTAAATGAAACACCTTTATACTGCCCCTGTCATCGGTGCTGTTATCTCTATCACGCTCGCTGTCCTTGTTTAGTGCCACTTCCTGAGACGTTGTACAAGTGTAGACATTTTATTGTTTTGCAGACGGGAAGCGCTCTCTATAAGCCCGTTACGCAGTAAAGCTCGAATATCTCGAGGCCAACTGTAGATT
>Ga0058701_10004824_pt1 | contig 11035 bp, 7 predicted proteins | sample AgamicOrMae_FD_97039 | JGI IMG/M metagenome (GOLD analysis project Ga0058701, IMG submission 97039) | Agave microbial communities from Guanajuato, Mexico - Or.Ma.e | ecosystem: Host-associated > Plants > Phyllosphere > Phylloplane/Leaf | place: Guanajuato, Mexico | collected 2012-06-04 | reverse complement strand
TGTTAACACTGCTGTTAAGGATGTCGAATCACTACAGTGAAAACTTTAAAATCAGAGTAGAAAAATTTGAAAAGCAATCAAACCCATTCCGAACATCAAGATTCTTTCAATTTTATTGAGACGCAAGAGTTGCTGAGTCGACTTATATCTTTGCGCAAAAACGCGCTGATGTGGATGTTTTTGTGTAATATTTCTGTTAAATGATCGATGAGAAATGGATTCTTTTTTGATTTTGTGTTCCATTCCAAGATATTCAACAAGAATATTTTATCAGCAACTTTCGGGATACTTTTGACACAAAACGCTGAGAACTGGTATTTTTAGTGTGAAATTCGCAAACTTGAGCTCATCGAAATTCTAAAATCCATTCAATCTACAAACGTGGAAGTAATAAAATCCACTTGCACCTATTTTTCAATCAGAAATCATCGGAGACAAAAATCTAGTTTTCACGCTTGTTACACAAGAAATTTTAGATCTTGAATCTGTGAAGAAATTGAGCGCGGAACCTTTTATCAGCGAGAGCGGATACCGCCGCGACGTACCAATCAGAAAACTCGAGACTTTTATTCCATTTCAATATTTCCGAAAGTGAATCGATCGCATTTGCCGCAAGCAGAACACTGACGCCATAATCGAGCGAACCTTTACATTCAGCAAAGTTTTCAGATCCCATACTTTGTCTCAATTCACTACATGCAGTATTAGACTTAAGACAATGAAAAACGAATAATCTAAACCGCCCTCTTGATACAAAACGTAGATTACAAATGTTATTCATAATTTCTTTGCAAACCCAAAATCCTCCTTTGCAAATTTCTTTGCAAATCCCAATGAGAATACTTTGCCCACCAGGAAACCGAAATAGACACCAGTAGTATGACACTTGTATTGAAATCTTGAGTATCAAAAAGTACCAGAACTCATCATTGATATCAAAATCGGCTATTTGAAGAGGAGAAGCTCGGAGGGTATTCCAGAGCTTCGTATCGGTAAAATGTAGCCAAGTCACTTATTACGTGGTCTGATGGCATCGAGCAAATGGCTGTTAACGGGTCAGGAGACAAGAGGAAAGAGGGGGCATTCAACGAAAACGAGAGTGATCAGACAACCGAGCCGGGGACCCAGAGACGAGGCGTCCGGGGCAAAGCAATGTCCGGTGTTAGGCGAAGTGCCTAAATTGTTACGTTTTCGACGCAAACACTAATTATTAATACCCTGATCCCCCCACACCAGTCTCAGAGGTCGTTCGCAAAGGAACTGATTCCGGTTGTAAGGACCGACCGCCTGTTTTGGATCATGCCAAACTTTTGCAACTCTACGACGTGAGACCAGTGTAAATAAACCTGAGGTAGATTCCATACCGTGGGCAAGTACTGGTTGCTGTTGTGCACAAAACTTTAGAATATCCCATTACCCTATAGTTAGAGAGTACAGTTATCAATCGCTGGTATCTTCTTTGCTGGTGTAGCTATCTAAAAAGTTTGAAAAGAAGAAGCTTCTAACGCCTTCGTTGCCATTGAGAACATAAAATGGCTCGGCGGAAGACTTTCTTATTTTACCCTATGGTGATCATGACTATCTTACGTTGCCGTGACCCGCAGAGCGTACTGAAGTCGCGTTAAAATGTTTTATATTTTTAAGTTTACGCGGGATTTCTGTCCAAATAACTTATTCGAGTCTGATTAAAATTTTCAAACAAAAGTCTTACAAAATCAAACTTTTGGAACAAATGTTTATTTTGTGTAGTATCTTATAGTATTATTAGGATTATTTAAAATAATGTTTGTAAAAAGTATTTAACTAGAATTGTCCAGAATAGGACACTTAAATAAAAAGAAAACATCGGTTATGAATTCGTCTTTTCTGAATGAGCTCATTAAATATCAAAAACAACGGACTCTCCAAATTATACTTTTCCAGAAATCGTGCGTCTTCTTTTTTTAGAAATCAATTACTTTGTTTGTGCCGCGGACCTAGAGAAACGTCTTGGACGCTTCTTTGTCGAGAATTTTTATTGCAAAGACAGGCCCTATTCAATTCAAAGTGTCCATTCTTACATTTGATAAGGCAAAGGAATTCCTCATTATTCGCACAGATGGATGAAAAGAACCTTGAAGACTATAAATAGGTTGTTGTATCGCGTACCACTGAGATTAGAATGACCTACTTAAGAAGGAGTATGATTTAACCGCCTTACTGCATTTTTAACACAGGAGATTGAATTTCAAATAGAGATAAAGACAACGACCATAATGTGTTATATGTATGGTGCTTGGTTTTATTATTACCTTCTTTTTATTTTATGAGAGCGTACCATCTTGAGTAAGCGAAATATTCCATTTAAAGAATTTAATTTCAGTTCAATGATATTTATTGCGGGTAAAATGCAAACCTTATTTAGAAGCCGGTGAAGGACGTATAACTTCAGACCCAAAATTATTCCAGTTTATGCCTCTTCCATTTTTGTGTCCTATATTAGACTGCAGTTTAAGAAAGAAAGGCGAAGAAAAAAGAAAAGTATTGATCTCGTCAGATTTTCATTGTTGCAGAACCTGTTTCCAGCTGAAACGTCTGTCACTTTTTTATTACTATTAAATCTCCGGTAGTTGTACGTGCATCAAGTTGTATTAAAATGATGACTCTGTCTTGACGGATATCATACTGACTTGTGAGATGGCCTACGTTGTTTGAATGGTTTGATAATTATCCTACCCTACTACATTAACTTTTTATATTTCTTATTATTATTTTACACTCATGGAACTTACAGCGTCACACAAAACCCCAGAAAAAGCGATTTTCGTACTATTTTCATCACTTCTTACTATTATTAGTATTACTTTGCCGTACAATTTCATTAGAAATGATAATTAGTTCTGCCCAGATGGCTAACGAAGAGGTTTGTTTTTATTGGGGTTTATATTTCTGGCGTTGATTAATAGCATCTAAGGACCCAAAAAGAAGGGGCACGTTCGAATGTACAAGAAAAAAGGTTGTTTCTTGAAATATTTTGAGAATGTTGCGTGAATAGCAACTCATCCAATAGTGAAGGCCTTGAGTCTGTTAACAAGCTATCAAAAGTTTTCGTATTCATTAATCCACCTCAGCGCAAGAGCACTGTTCTTTAAGGGCCTTTCCCTCGGCCAAACTCCATCAAAGAAACAATCATCCGCACCAGAGTTAAACTTGGGACTGAGGAGAGCTTTCTGTAAGAGTTGGAACTTGCCTCCCTCATGTAAAATGACTAAACATGTGAATACCACTTTTGTGGAGTATCAAACGGTGTATTTTACTTCTACACGTATAAAACGAATCCAAGCATTAGAATTCAACGAAAAATTCGAATTCGCGTCTTCTGGAGTTCTTCTAAGCAGCCTGTAAAACTATTTCGATATTCCAGTCGCCCAATGCAATACGCGGTATTAACAACCTACAAGAAACGGCATCGATGCTGAAGACTGAGGTTACGCTTGGGAAAATTGGAAATAAGACCCGTTAAATTTGTTTGCGACTTTGTTTTCGTCCATTGCGATGTGATGATGCGAAAGATTTTACTTCACTTGTGGATGTGGGCCACCCACCCCGACTGCCGATGGAGGTCCAAACTTTTTTTTCCTGATTCGTTTGAAACTACTCCAAGTTGACCAGTATCTCTCAAAAGCAAGTTGGGTCAGAGGTTCTTTACCAGTTTCTTTTGTTCATTCATGCACGGCTTGTTTTATCAAAAGGTGTTTTGTACAGGGCGCAAGAACCGCATTTTTTGCACTACTCACAGTAAAAAATGGTCTTCGAAGGGAAAGAAATGTTTTCAATTAGAAACGACGGCAATTTTAAAAGAGAAAGGGTAGCCCATCTTCAAAACGAGAAATACGGGTACTGTTCTCATGTATTCGAATGTTCTAACAAGTGGAACCGACATAGGGATCGATGTTTCGCGAATGTTGGGTGTTCATGTTCCAGGCGCCAAAGCTTTTCCTCTTTACTTGTCATGCTTTAATGAATCGCCTTCGATTTACTACCGATTTCATTCGGTACCGCTTCTAAATACGAATTACCTTGACGCTACCTTTTAAAGGTCACTTCCGTATTCCCGACCGTCGACCCAGTCTAGCTGTTCCGACTCGCTCAAAGCCACTTAGGACTCAAACCATATTTTTTTCTCAGATATTTATCACATTAACATTAGTAGTGTTTGATCCTGAGATTTAATATTTGAAAAAAAAAACGCTCAGGCCTCAAATTCTCCTCGATTCAAGAAAATTTTGTAATAATAGCTACCTAAGTTATGCTTTCGAAAAAAATCCACACTTTCAACTTAAATAAAGGTAATTGAGGGTGTTTTTTTAATGAGTCTAAAAAAAGATTATTTCTTCGATGAACACAGAAGTAAAACGGCAGCGATTGTGCTCAATGAAATGACGATGTGTAAACGCAAAATTGTTACGTGTTACACAGCAATCGCGGGGATGGTGTTCCGTTACTCGTTTCAAAGCGTTAACATTCTTTAAAGGGTTAAGAGTGGTGATTCCGTGAAAGGGACAGAAATCCTTTCTTGGAAACGATTCTTCTTTAACATCGGCGGTGACGTCTTCAACACCGGCCCCCGTACTCGTGTTTGTTGATTTGAAATTGCTTCTAAAAAATCGAATTAAGTGTAGGCAAGAGTAATATTCGCCGAAACATATACGGGGTTATTTCTCATTTCACTACAGATGTCATGACGACTCACACTCCGCCGCCCCCTCATCATCACAGTCCCCTTGTTCTGGCCGTGTGACGTCATCAGTAATTGTTTTATAATGTTTTTATTTGAAAAAGTAATTTTCAAAAATTGTTTGAAGCACGCTGGAGATGGAAGTAATAACCTCCATCAGTTAGCTTTTTTGTATATTCTCTTTTACGTTTATTTTTCTTTGTTTAAATAATGATTGTTATTCAGACTAAATGAACTTGTTGTAGCTTATGATGAAACTCTTTCAACAACCAAGTTGTATTACTTTCCTCACGGGCTCAGTTCGTAAAAAAATATTTAGGTAGCTTTGAACCTGGAAGCATTGGCGTAGTCCCGGGCCCTTTTTGTGGAGAAATGACATTTGGAAGTGACTACGTCTGTATTCTGAAGTCAGTACAGGTGAACTTTTTTCCTCCGAGCCTACCTAATGACAGCGATTTTCGTGTTTCGTGAGCATTTACGACGGGCCAACAAAAAAGGACCATTAGTTTGATTCAGCCTTAAGGTCAATGGACGTAACGATCTTCCATTGAGTTTTGATGAAATATCCGTAGTAAAGTCAGATTCATCTTGTGCAAATGACATCAATCAAATCATTCGTCGTAATAATTCACTTGGTATTTTTTCTTCCTCTGTGGTCGTCAATAAATAGATGAAAAATGATGTTGGTTATGTATAGAATCGTTTAGCACCACCATAAATTTTCAGTGGAAACAGTGTCGCGCTTTTGAAGAAAATTGTAGATCATTCTACGTTTGTCCATGCTTCACGTAAAAGGCAGGACGTAAAAACTTTCCCGAGTAAAACCCTCTCTGGCCAGCTATAAATACTTATGGGACCATCTATAAACCACGGAACCCTGTAAAGCCCTCATTTTCAGCTCAACGTCTACTCTAGCTTGAATGTGACCTTTCTTGACCAAACCGAAGTGGATCTGACCTAACTTAGAAAAAACTTTCTGAACCTAACCCACCTCGTTATCTAACTCGACCTACTAGTTTGTTTAGAACAGTGACAGCGAAACCCAACGCAAGGAAGGGAGATAGCCTAATAGGAGAGGGGAGAGAAGCACGAGGAATCGGAAAGTGCGAGAAAAAACATGAAAACCCATTTTCCAAAAAAATAATTCAGTTTTTTGTAGTTCACATAGTTATTTTTTGCAATTTAAGTTTTAGTTTCTATAAAGTTTCTGCTCAAATCAATTTCTTTTTAAAATGTATTTTTTTATTTTATCTTTTATTTTTTTTTCAACTTTTTGATACTTTTTTTTTCTTACGAACTTTCCCGGACTTAAGGGGACCGCAGTGGAGCGGGCGAATTGGATCATCACACCCTGATTGACTGAATTAGGATTTTTCAAGGGATTTGCACCTGTTGAAACCCGGTAAACCCATAAAATATTTTCTCTAAAAAGTGTGCTTATCGAAAAATGTGTTTCGTGACGGAAGTTAATGGTTTGAGTCAAAGTGGATATTGTTACAAACGGGTCACTAAAAAAATGGTTGCCATGTACAAGGTAAATTGGTGTATTAGTACCTAGATTCGGAAGAAAATGTTATCAAAAATTTTCATTTGACCAGAAGAGCTCGGGTTTTGGGTGGGAACTTAAATGGGGTTATCTTATTGGGGCTTCATTTGTAACTCATGCCAGTGAACACAGTTTTGCTAAACCAGTGAGCTTCGCAAAACATTTTCGTTCCGAGAACAAAAGGAAAATATCGGGCGTGAGTAAATGTTGTTGCGCATTAGGGCTCTTTAAAAAGGCTCTCAGAATATCACGCGGCAAGAGATTAAAGTAGTGTAATAGTTCGTAAGCCTATGTTCGCAAAATTGGGAGAGCATTTTTCGTTGGAAGCCTGTTTGATGGTTGGCAACCGAAACCTGAGAGTCGATTTTTCGCTCGGTAAGTTGGTGTAACTTCACCTCCTGATCTTGAGTAAACATAGCGGAGTCCAGTCTCGAAGATGGACTGCTGCCTTAGTGTTCTTCCAATCTGGAGTAGATCTCCGCCTTCCTCAACTATCATAAACGTGAATCGCGCCCAAAACTTTTCCGATAGCAAGCGGATCGATGCGAGAGGGCAACTCCAACGAAAGCTTCTATCGAGATTTTCCACAATTATTTTCTCGCTATGTAACGCATTTGCCTCGTTTCACTGTGCCCTGCAGGCCTCCTAACATCGATTACCAGTTGGGCACGCGTTGACTTAATTCTTCCCCCGAAGAAAAGGAACAAACGTGTCCGAATTCGCAACTAACAAAATAAAAAAAATCCGAGGGTATCCTCAGTGATCTCTTTCTATATTTTCACTCAAAAGAAAATCCTCCCTAAACGAAAAAAAAGAAGAAAAAAAGGAATAATAATGTTGGCGACCCTTCGACGAGTCGACATCCACCACAATGAACCTTTGGATCGCACCCTACTAACGGAGCTCGCACGTGTCCGCATTATTTTAGCAAGGCCACTTCGCTTCGCTCAAACCGAGCCTCTAGTTCAATCCTTGCCCCTCTCCTCTCACTTTCATTCATAGGTTAGTAAACACGAGCAAAGAACTTGTTCAGAAAACTGAGCTGGCTGTGAATAGACAACCAGTCGCTTACGCCACTAGGTCATTCTCAGGCTCAACAAGTGACAAAGTCGCAGCTTTGTGGCCAACTGACAAGAAGTAACAACTGATGGTGAATATTTTGTGAAAAACAGTAGCGGCGTTGAAAGTTCGGTTGGTGGCAGGGTGGAGATGCGGTCTTGGTGATAATTAAGCTGAGAGGTGGCTACGAACTTCATTCGAGTCGTGCTTTACAGATTTTGTGAGGTGCCTGCCTAACGGGTTTCGGGCTCGCTCTGCAACATGCTTGACCCAGACGTAAAATCCTATGTCTACGTAAAAACATCGACAAAGTTTGCTTGATATCACCGCTTTCAGGTTAACGATTCTCATTTACACGGAAAGTGCCTTAATTTTCCGCCTCCGATTTTTTTGAAACTTTCAGAACCTTAAGATAGTTGTATGAAAAACTTGCTCCCAGAATGCATTTTTTTATATCTTAAAAACAGCGTTAAAATTGAACAAAAACTGTAAAAACACGAAAAAAGTGCCAATATTTTAAAAACGGCTAGAAACTTTGCAAAATCCTCAAATTTTCAGCCTTAGATGCTACTTCTATTTGTTCGAAAAGGAATGATAATTGGTGTTATATTGTATAGAAAAAATGTTCAAAATTGAACGCCATTTTAACGAAATAATTAGTTTTGTTAGTTGTCGGCGCATATCTCTGTGCTCGGAACCTATTCAAGGCAAAGCATTTTCTTCTTGTAGTATCGTTGTTGAAAGACCAGTGTAACAGAGAGCACTATTTTAGGCTGAGATGCAGCACAAGTGCCATAATAGTTCCATGTGGAACTGATTGTGAGTATTGAACGGCTGACGCGGCGTCCTTGTTGAAAACGGCACTTCTCAGCGAATTGCGCTCTACCAGGCGGTAACTAACCGTCAAGGAATCGTTGTCATTGTTTTCAAAATGGAATCTCGGAAGCAATGGCGAGTGGCGTATGTGCGTTGATGTGGGGCACTGAAGAAACTGAGCCGAGGTCGGAGGGACGTCGCAGGTAACAACAGTGAATCAACTGACACTGCGTGGTGGACGAAATGTTAAAATTTGGCATCGCGGTTTGGCTGGCATCATAAATTACGTTAAGTTATGTTTTTAATTACTAAATTCGGTGACAAACTAAATACAAAGCGTACAGCTCACATCCGAAATAACGGCACGTATGAAATATACCCCACGAAGACAGGCGGTTTGAAACGGTAGGTGTGATTCAATGCAACGAGATTTACAACGATCTTACAATAGCGGCGTATTTTAAGTAACGGCCCGAAGTACAGGGTTTCAAGCTATACATTCTCTTGAAAATCCGAATAAAATAAGTCAGATCTATTCTCACGCCGTAAGGGAGAACGCAACGGAAACCAACCCTATGTATTTTGAATGGGAGGTAACTTGAACGCACGGAAAACAATCTAATACATTTTAAATAGGGCAGCATGTGAATAGTCACTTCGAAAAGAAAATTTGCCACGTTGATGTGGCCTACTCAACATCACAATTCATTGTACGCATTTGGTGATTTTTACAGATGCAGCAGCAGTGAAAGCCGAGGAGTAACAGAAATGGACTTACGGAAGAGCGTTTCTAGCAAGTTTGGCAGTCGCAACGGTTGCGTTTTACTAGCTAACGGTGAGTCTCTTTTTCCACACATATTCATTATTACTCGTTCCCAATGAATAGCTGACATGTATCGAAGGACACATCGTACCGATAAAGTTTTATCGTAACTGTGGATGTGTCTGAATTACTCGTAGGATTGAATTATACTTTTGTTGCCTCTTAAATTTATATAACAGTTGTAAGACAAACCGATTAAATGATCACTGGCTACATCGCAAATTTCCGGGATCGAAAATATCGACTCAAAATTTATTGAAAAGATCCATCGTATATGGATTTGCGACTAAAGCGATGGAGGTGTACAGCACATACGAATTAGAAGGTGTGAAAGGGTAATATCTTTTAATAGAGGATCGTGCCACCATGTGAGTATAACATAACAGTATTCTGATATATTCACATGGTGCCACTTAAATGCACAGAGTACGACTGGAGGAAACACACAGAACAGTTCTGTGTATGAGAGAAAATTAGAGCGATAATTATCAAGAGGAATATACAGTCCCGCTCGCATGACACCTGCGCGGAGACTCATGAGATGCCCGCACCTGCCCTGGAGCTGCATTTTTTTTTCAATATGTTACCTACTGTATATTTACCAGTTTTGGTCAGTTGGCATTCACGCAAAATGTTAGGAGCCTACGTCTCGTCACTTTGGTGGGTCACTTTGAGCCATAGATTAGTTAGCAATGAGGAAAGCCGCGGAAGACTCTTCGTATCAAACCCAATATTGAAGTTTGTTAAACCCTCGTGATTGAAGGGAACGTTACACAATTGTGTTGTAAGGCCCTGCCCAAGTTGCTGAGCTGTCAGTTGATGCGTGGGGCCGATAACAAGGATGTCAAGTCAAGTGCTGCGAACCTCACATTGGGTTTGGTAGTGCCACGTTAGGACGGTGTGTACGAAAATTTTCTAGGTTAGTTTTTAAAAAAATGTTTTAAGCAGCCTCAGATTTGGTGAACGTGGTTTAAATTTTTATAAACATCTTTGGTGTGTTTGCGCTGATGATGGTTTTGAATGATGGAGGCCTCTTTCATGGATTTTTGGTTATCCAGTAGTTTTCTTCTTTTGAAACTTTTAGTCCTAGCATCTTGTAGCAAATTGTATCAATAGAGGGGGTCGCGAAGGTACTGCTCCCACAAGAAATACATAGAAGCAGCAGGGGTCATGGTTTTTATAGCTCTCTATACGGTAGGCTTTATTGATTGAGTTGCATCATTTTCCATGGTTAGGTAGTAGTTTTAACTTGCAGATTTACTCTACATTCTGCAAGTGACGTTTTGCACAACGTAGCATGGGCATTTTTTTTATTATTATCATTTGGAATAGAAAAAAATGAAGTCTGCAGCAGACTGAAAAAATGTTTATTAATGCTTATTAGCATTATTAAGAACACATATCTAAAACCAGTACCTTACTCATATTACCCTTAAATTACGCATATGTATTAATGTACCGTAACAGTAAATGAGGAAAATCACTCTTGAAAAAAATCTTACGCATAGGTTTTCATAAGTAGAAATGAAACATATTTTACCTTCATGGAATAAAAACTTAGAAATAAATAAATGCATTGCTCTTAGGCCCATGCATAATATGAAAATTTTGAAAAATGGAGTATCACATAAAATTGGAGCAGTTGCTTTTCCCTAAAATGACAATACTAAAATTAGCAATTTATTAGTTAAATGAAGTTTATCAATAGTAGAAAATAAATATATTAAAATAATGACATATGTTTTAGTACAGAGTCGGCACATTTTCACAAATCCCGGAAATGCAGTTACTCGGAAAGGGAAAACACAGCCCTCTGCCTATGTCACAAGTTGAGGTTATGATAAAGAAGTCAACCGAAGTACTTTACTTTTATTTTCAATTTTTGTTTTGGCTCCCAATAGGATTTTTCTATTTCCGTAAGCTTTCCTTCGCAAAGTTAGTGAGGTCTGTATGTACTATCAAGGACAGATAAATCCACCACCCCCTGCAACCACCTCGACACGCGTGTCGTGCGGTTGCCTATCTCGGCCCGGATCGGGAGGCGGTCCGGGCTGGCAAAGTGTTCTCGCGATTC
>Ga0058701_10004823_pt1 | contig 11036 bp, 7 predicted proteins | sample AgamicOrMae_FD_97039 | JGI IMG/M metagenome (GOLD analysis project Ga0058701, IMG submission 97039) | Agave microbial communities from Guanajuato, Mexico - Or.Ma.e | ecosystem: Host-associated > Plants > Phyllosphere > Phylloplane/Leaf | place: Guanajuato, Mexico | collected 2012-06-04 | reverse complement strand
GATTTTTGACTCAAGGTGACCTGGTGAAGATATTCCACTTTTCGTTTTTCAGTTTGCACCACTGGTGTAAAGCGCTACGGCAGAAAGGTCGCCGATGACACCCTTAGCGACATATATTTCAAAATCTAGGCTCATGGCTCAGTTTCAATCGCACCAAAGTGTCCGTTTCCACAAAAAAAGAGGACGTCATCGGGGACCTCGAGGTCCCCGATGACGTCCTCGATCTTATGTTTTTCGTAGAAATGGACACCTTGATGCGATTAAAACTGAGCCATGAGCCTAGATTTTGAAAAATATATCGCTAAGGGTGTCATCGGCGACCTTTCTTCCGAAGCGCTGTACATCAGTGGTGCAAACTGAAAAATGAAAAGTGGAATATCTTCACCAGGTCACCTATATTCAAAAACCGTTCAAAGCGCCAGCATCATGCGCATGAGTACACTTTGCGGATACCTGGTGCAGCGACGAGACCTGGTGCAAGGTTAAAAACAATGCGTAAAGAGTTGATACAACCGGCCGCGCGGTCCACCAACCCAGCCGTGGGCGGCCAACAGGCCGGGAGCAGCGGCTAGGCTGCGGACCGCCACCAGGCCACCGGTCACATGTTCGCTACTAGCCAAGACCGCGCCGCCAGTCGCAATTCAAAATTTGTTTGTGTTGGTTGCCGCACCAAACATTTGGACCAACTCGAAAAAAAAATCTCGTTTTGAGAGGAATACTCATATTTAGAGAGGATTACTCTCGATCTGCCTTTCCAAAGGAAATAATCTCAAAAACGGGAGTAATACTTTGATGACCATTTCTAACAAGTAAGAGGAAAATGCGTCATCAATTTGAGAGTAATCCTCTCGTTTTGAGATTACTTTTTTCTGGGTGTGATAGACTCTAAAAGGTAAAAAAAATCGACAAACCGTACGCACGCGTCTCTCAGCTTCATTCATACCCGAAAAAGGGATGAATGCTTTATTTTCCGTGCTGCGAATAACGTTCAGAAATTACGTAAGCACGTTTATCGAGATTTTTGACCCCCCACCTCCAATCGTAAGTGAGGTTTTCCAGACCCCCACCCCCTCCTCTCCATCTTACGTAATATTTCTGGTTAACCTGATTTTTGTGATTTTCTTTATTGTGTGAACTTTCCTTGATCTGCAATGCAATTCATTGAAAGTATAGAAATTGCCATCATTATTAATTTTAATAAATTAATATTGATCACTCTTAGCATGAATGAAATTTTTTTCCAGAGGAAATTAACTGTTAGTAAAACTTGAAATTCAGCATTAATCTTTTCGCAATGCCTAAATATGTTTGTTATTGGTCAATGTTTTGGTTGCCCCGGCTTCAATATCGTGCATCTAATATAAGATGATCTTGACACGAAAGCTTTTTGCCACGTTCTTAAATACAGGGCGTCTGGGAAATTTTTCTCCACACTGTAACTAGCAGCAGGGATGATGGTTGGGATCAATTTGAAATAAGCAACCCGTGTTCGAAACTGATCCGTTACGCCTCTGGAGGATTAAGATTTTTGGACAAATTTGGCAACGTTGCGCATGTCTGAAGGATGTAGTGTGACGTCCGGTGTGTTGTGATCTCTTCGCTCGTAGTTTCTCAGTCCGTTGCTGCCTGGCTCAGCGACCAAATGCCGGACTGAAGTTTATGCACTGGACTGGTAGCGGTTCAAATCCCTCCTACATTTTTCGTTTTCTGTTTATTTTCTGTTTTATGTAAATTATTATGTAAAATTATGAAAAAAATATATTATTAAAATATTTAAGTAAAATTGTTTATGCATAACTTATTATGTAAAAAAAAGGCACGACAATTATTACTTACGTCCATGTCCGTAGAACGAATGGAGGTATTTGATTACTGGATTCGAAGTTTAGCACTGTTTTAGGCAGGTTGAGGAAGGGATCGGCAAAATAAATCAATAAGGTGAATAATAATTGTCGAGTCTTTTCGTGTAACAAAAAAGGGCAGTCAGTAGATTAAAAAAAAATCCTTGCTTTATTGATCGAGGCGGCAATTTTTGCCTTACGTAAAGGTACTCCGCCTATAGAGGCAGAAAAGATAAAACATAAAAAAAAAGGAAGCTACCGAATTCCAACCGAAACCAAGCCACCCAACTATGTTCAGCCCCGCACTCTGTCACTGAGCTACAGTGGCTGTCTGGAAATTTTTATTTAGTGAAGAGATCTCAACAGACCCTAAGTCACACTGCACCCTTCCAACATGCGCAATGTTGCCAAAGTTACCCAAAATTTAAATTCTCCAGGGACGAAGCAGTTCAGTTCCGGCCACGAGTTCCCTATTTCAAATTGATCACCTCCCCCAACCTCCTGCTGCTAGTTACAGTAAGGTACAAAACGTTTAAGGCTCCCTGTATATATATATATATATATATAAGCTGGGCTAAAAGAGGGTGCTAGGAGTTAAATTATTTTACTTTTTTTATAAGACGATCGAAAATCACATAGTTACTTTGGCGCGTTCTTTTCTTCATTTCAAGAGGGTAACTCGCCCCTCAAATAAAATCATGACCTCTGTCACTGATGATTACTATGATTAAAATCACCGAACGCTTACTTACCGAACGAACAATACAAAAGAAAAGGTCTTTAAATTGCCAGGTTACGTAAGAATGTCAAAGCCCCCCACCCACTATAGCACATGTACAGATTTTCGACACCCCCTCCCTCCCAAGGTGTTTACGTGATTAATGGACTTTCGCTGGTGAGATGGGTTGTTAAAAAGAAATGCTCTGTCATGAGTGGTTAGTACCTTGCAAGAATCCTTTCCTGGCTTTCCAGCGCAAATCATCGCTTCTGTGATCCTTGTCTTTCCGTAAGAAACGGCACAAAGCGCACGGTCAACTGCGGGCACGCTCACTACCTGCAAAACGCTGCTGAGGTTCGTTTGTCCATACTCCTGCGTAGAAAGAATTACAGTCACAAATCCACGAGGCAGTAAAGATAAAGGGGTTAAATACCTCGTTAGTTTGAAAGGTTGCATTTTCTACCTTCCGTCACCAAGCCGAACGCTGCGGCCGTGTAGAGAGACACAAACCAAGAAACCTAGCCGGACGTAATTAACAAAGATTAACCAAGCCTAACGGTCGCTTATAGCCTGAGAACGCTTATTTCTCGCTGACTGCCAGCAAGAAGAAAGTGAGGCATGACGGCAGCCTAGCGGAATGCAAGGAAGCGAGGCGACCAGACCTAGGATAACCTAACTTATGCCAACCTAACCTATTATAACCTACAGCATTAGGTCATTATTCATAACATCATGATGTTATGAATATCCACGATGTTATGAAGGATTAAGCAATGGAGTGCATGTAGGCCTAATTAGTAAAATCGTCTGAAACACAGGATCTGATCAAGATTTTTCTCCATCTCTAACCGTATTAGAGTTATCGGCATTTTTCCAAAACTTGGTTGGCGATTGACGTGCGGTTAGAAATTTTAAAAGTCTGTTCTTTAATAAAACACAAGAATGTGGTCCGTTAGAACTGAAATTTCGAAGGTTTTTACCTGTCTTTATAACATGTTTTGATGAAACGCCTCTTATTGGGTTTCGAAAAGTTGCGCTCCGTCGTCGCAACGCTGGACGAGCTGCGTAAAGCGGCTCCTAAAGCCATTGGACTCCCTCTTCAGACGACCCATTTCAGCCGTGGTGGGAACGAGTACAAAACTCGGAAATGGATAAAGATGGAGCAAAAACTCGTTCAGATCCTGTGTTTTCCATGCGATTTTACGTAAGGATCACCATATTACGGTTTCTTAACGCATACACATTAAAAAGTCAGCTAAGAAATTTCAATTTTGACGCCTCAAAAGAAAAATAAATCATGGGCATTTGTGGAAAACTTTAAGTAGTCTTACTAAAATTCCCCATCCGGTGACTTCGAGCATTTGCCCATGACGAGGCTCCGTTGAAGCTAGTTTGATGGGCTGCATGGTCGGGTCGAAGGTTATCTTCTCTACTAGTTTCATAACGGCCACATCAGCGTTCATTGTCAAGTAGGAGAAGTTTGGGTGAGTTTTATACCATTCTACTTGGTACAAGTTTCCACCTGATGCATGATGCGAAGTTCCAGCGCGCACCCGCTGTAGCTCAAGTCTAAGCCTAAAAAAATGACAGTATTTCAACTTTAAAACAAGCGACCAAGCAATAATTACGCAAAGATGTGTTCCGTTGCACACACTTCATGATTTTGTTCGCAACAAAGTTAGTACCGGTACCGCGTTTTCAAAACACTATCAGTTCAAAAAGGTATTTCCAGGTTCCTGTGTGCAAGACTGTATTTTACATAACGGATTTTATCTTTGTACGAAGCGTTCTGATTTGCAGGGACAATGATTGTGCCTTTGAACTGAAAATACAAATGCAAGCATTAGGCAACCTGCCTTGCATCTAAGCTGATTGGGTAGCCTGCAAATAGAATTGTCACAGCTTTCTTCCCTGAAATTTTCCTCTTATGTTTGGATCTGATGGAGCAGTTTTTACAAATTTATTTTCCTGGGTGTAGTATCAACAAAATGGACATGAGCAGGCCTCGAAGGATGTGGTGTTTCCTTTCTCGGACTCAGTATTTCTTGAGGTACATAGTTTCCTATCCTAAAATCCCATGGTCACAATGGGATCCTATGAGGAACTACCCTCCAGGAAGGTATTCCTACCATAGAAAGATACTAAGCATAAGCACCCATCTGAATGTTTTTGCCTTGTAAAAACCCATGGAAAGCGCTCTTTTGCATCGGAACGTAAAAGCCTGAGATAATTTCCTTCGGGAGCGTCTCTCTTTCATAGTATCATCTCCCATGAGGCGAATTTTCTAATGGCATATAATTCACTTTTACCGTCGAGTTTCTTTTCATGGAGTCCCTTCTTCATGGAGTTAGTTCCTCCTCCAGAGAAAGTCATTTTCTGTAAGATTTTGACCCTGTAGGGAATTTTCATTTGTCCTCATGTGACATTTTTCTTCTTAGATTGAAAATTTTAAAACTATTCTTTTAATACTTAAACTGGATTAACATCGACGTCATAAAGAGCTTATTTGCTGGATATACCGGTATAGATCATGTTATAGGCCCTTCGTACGAACATGCCCTGTACTGAGCTTTGCATTCAAAATATTCCGAGGAGTTTGGATATGATTTTCTATTTGCGCTTTGAAAAAAGAGTTCTAAAAAAAAGCAGTACTCACGGGCCCACGCAGTGAGCAGCAGTAATAATGTACTTTTCGGAAAATATGGATCCACCGCATACGTGATAAGCTGCAGTGTATGGATACCGAACCGAAACCTGTAAAAAGAATGGCCAATTACTAGATTTTCACTCCGTTATTTGCAATTACTCTAGAACCAGGTGTTTAGCCGTTGTTCAAGCTAACTTAACAATGCTATTTTTGAAACAGACCTACAATCATATTGGTAAAACTTGTTTCCTCGACGTTTTGAAGGGTCTACAAGCAAAACCGGATCTTAGCTTATGCTCGATTTTTTTTTCGCGCTGTTGGAATTGAATCAAGTGCGAAAACTTGTCTAAAAAAAAACGGTGAAATGATAGTTTGTCGGGTGTTTCAGAAATTGAAGACACGGACCGTTTGCAAGTTACTGAATGGTAGGATTGACAGCCATTTGTGCTTTTGTGTTCCACATTTCATAGCCAAGCTGAGTGGAGGAAAAATACATGTACTACTCGGTTTGAAGAATCTATGAATACATTAATTATGGAAATCAAGAATTGCTTTGAATTAAGGAATGGATGTCTATACTAGCTATGGAAATTCACGTGCAATTCTCGATACAAGCACCGATCATTGGGCAATATCCACCCATATCGGTTATGTATATGTTTATCAACAGCCTCATGGACATCCATTTCCACTTATCGATAAAAATTCATGGATATTATTATTAACGTACTGTACATAAAAATGCATGGATTGTCACTGTATACATGTCCATATACGGATTTCTTGATTAGGGAACTTTCTTGTTAGTCTTGCTAAACCTAAGTTTATATAACCTTTAGTACGTCAGGCCTGATACCGCTTACTTTTCGACGGCAATCATTGCCGAAAAAAAATCGTTCTTCAAAAATCCACAGAAAGAGAATCTTATTTTCTTGAGAAACGTACGTATTGACGTACGTATTGGCAACGATTATCAATTTTGCACTATCAGCCAAAGCGGCCTGCTTGAGCGGTATTCCAAGTACAACTTCGAAAAAAAGGAAAATCACCGAAAGTCCACTATTTTTTTTCTTTTGCGCACAACGAATTTTACACTGGAACCAATTGATTCCTTGGATATTTTGATCTTCATCGATAATGCCTTGGGCTCCCTTCTTAGCGAGGTACAGTAGGTAACATAAAATGCCTCCAAAAGTCATGTGATCGAGCCAATGTTAATTTCTACATGCAACTTTCTTATTCACACCTCGTAGAAATAAAGAATCATACCTCATTCAACCTATTTTCTCTATAGACGCACCAGTTGGTCATGCAATACAATTAGTACCCAAAACCCTTAGGATTAAGAAAACAAGTTTTATCCATAAAATATTATCGTGGGTTGTAACCTATTTTTTCAGACCACTTAAAAATCATGGGCTCAGACTATACCCGTTTTAGGTCATGTTTACGACATTGCCTTGATCTTAATAATTTTCCAAGTTCCACCACGCAACGGTTCGTGCATCAATTTTCTAAATTTTACAAGTAATTTTTATCCTCAAAGTTGAAGGTAGGTAAGGAATAACAAAGAATGAGTAAAATTTAAATTAGGGCGGAACACATCAGAAAATTCCTCATACGATATTTACTATGTGTAATAACACTATTACCACCTAATTATTGTGAAGTATGAGTGCCGCTACAGTATTTATTTGTATTCTATTTTGCAAACAGTAATTTAAGTTCAGAGAAGTAGAAGTTTTGATTGTTTGTGGCATTCGCAACACACGAGAGCCTGTATGATATTAATCTTTTATGCAAAGTGGGCTAGGCGTAGAGGAAAACAAGACGCAAAGAAGAAACGGCTACGTTCTCGCAAAAAATCCTCGTTTTCAACCAAAGTAACCGAATGTTTCTCTGGATATTTTGATCTGATATCGACACTTGCTAGGGCCCTTAAATGTCCCCATAAGTCATGGAAGTCAGGTTGTCGGGTCTGAAATGTCGTTGCTTTGGTAGAAGCTAAACGGCGGCGTGCTGTTTAGGTTGCCTATGGAGTGCACGGTGCACGCTCTAGAATTGGGATTCTCCTCTACGCAGCTCTGGCGCAGTCGGAGCTTGTGTCGGAGCCGCAGCAAATATGCGGTGAGAAGACTTTTTCCCACCCTTGGAAGAACCAGGTATCGTTCTTATTGCATGGGTATATGCCTGATTCAAATAACGTGCCGTGGCTGGGTGGTCAGCGTGTCCGCCTGCTAATCTCGCGATGCGGATTCGATTATTCGTTCCCTCGCAATTTTTTTTTTTCACAGAGGCCTCGTCACTAAAGTACGCCTCCGACCACGCCGTTAAACAGCTAAACATCTTCTCAGTGCCCGAGTGGTTAGCGTTGCTACGTTACCAGTGATGGTGTCTAGACTCGGTTATAGAGGTTTGTGGTTCAAATCCGCGATTAAATAGAGTGGGCAGCATCGCAAAATCGCGGAGATCCTTGGAATGGGTAACACCTCGCCAGCCAAAGAGCCGCGCCGACAATGAGAAGACGCTCTACCTGGCCTCATATCTGACGAATTGCGCGTCAGGAGGTAGCCCTTCAAACACCCCATCCCGGAGGTTAAGGGGGAGCTTAACCACGGGTAGTTTTGTATTTTTTTTCAAGTTTGTTAATGCTTCTTGGTTCAAATTCGCGGTTAAATGCCGTGGGCAGGCTCGCAAAATCGCGAAAATTCTTGGAATCTGGCCGGCTGAGTAACCCCTCGGCTTCCACGGAGCCGCTGAATTGACCAATCCAACTTCACTCTGACGCTGTACACGTCAGGAGGTAGCGCCTGGGACGCCCTTCATTTTCCACATACACCTTTTCCAATCATAACTTCAGGACAAAAGAAAAAAAGAAAAAAGAAAAAAGCTTTTCATCTAACACATTTTTTCAAGAGACGTAGCTTTTGGCGACAACAATCACATCTCACAAATGTTGCACTATCAGCCATCGCAGAGTGCCAAATTTTTTGCAAGTCCAACCGTGGCAAAAGAATAACATTTCTGTACAACCCATTGATTTCTTTTTCCCTTTTTTTACGCACGACGAATTTTATAGAGTAACCGAATGTTTTAATGGATATTTCAATCGTGAATCGATTTCTTCGTAGGCTGTTGTTCCGCTGCACGCATCATTCATTATTCGTTCGTTCATTTTCACGGTATTAATATGTAATTTTTTCCCCTTGGAATTTTCAATGAAGTGTTGCACATTAGTGTCTCTCATAAGCGCACAAAGGAATTTGTCTGTTCTAACCCTGTACGAAGCCCCATGAGAGTACTTCCCTTTGTACGTGAAAATCATGACTCTCATGTTAAAATATGTTCACGCCCCTAACAAGAAAAGTGCTGCGGCGTGTTGCATTTTCACGAAACTTTCCCATTCACACCTCTGCATAAGGAGCTTTATTTCTTGTCTTTGACTTTTCTCTGTATGTCCTATGATTTCAGCTGTGATACCTGTTGGCTAACGGACGTGTCATCCGCGTTGAGCACTATACTCGTTCTTTCTAATAAAACAGGCAAACCATCCCCCCCCCCTTTTTTTTTCTTCTCGAGAATGCTTAGATTCGTTCTGTAAAAGTTTCTACCTGGTTATCGACTACCCGGACTGTGGTGATGTGCTTAGCTTTTCTGTGTGCGCATAGCATCATGGTGTAACTGCGCACACAGCTTTCCAAATTTTAATGGGAACCTATAATTTTTTTCACATGGTCCGGTAAATCTATCCAAAATATGAACAGGCGCCGCATATGATTAGCAATACACGTTAAGGAAGCATGGAGACAAGTCACATCGAGATGGCCGAGTGCACCGTTCGGCAAATGGGGACATCTTCAAAGGACGTCCGCTGTTTTTGGGCCTTTTCGAGCACCTTTCCCCCATTGTCCGCACATGTCGGCTGTGATCAGCCCCCCCCCCAATTCATGCACGTCCTTACTAAGGTGTACTCCCCCTCCGCTGATTGTGAGCGATAATCTAAGTCTGAGAAAAACATATGGGGGCTCTAACTCTTCTGTTCCGTTTACACAGACTTTTCTGATTGCTAACCATTTTTAAGGATTTTGAAAGATGTACGTACGCATATGCTACGTACATCTTCCGTATCATCATCACATGTTGCTTTAGTAGCATATCATAAGTCATGAGACTTATGGCATAACTTCGCGATTATTGTTATGAAACTTTGTTCATTTGCACAAATCTGCAACATGCCTCGTAGAAAATGTTGTGAAATTGCAAAGATTCTGAGATATTTTCTGGATTTCTAAGGATTTATCTGTGACTGCTTGATCTTTAAGCCAGCTATGATTATGAATAGCTTCTTGCTAGCCTACATGACAATGAATTTAAAAAAATCAAGGAATTTTTAATAGTCTTCGCAAGGGACGGAGACTCTTTGGCGGACACTGCAACACTACATCGCGTCACGCATTGTCATATTTTGGGACTAAAATTCTTTCGGAAATAACGGACGTCCGTATTGGCATGGACTCCCTCCATACCCTATGTCCATACCTGTCCGCATTTGGCTGACCCCCCTCCCCCTTCGAGGGCGGAGGTCCTTTGTAGATGGCTCTTAAAGCGAACATACCTGTATTTTGGTTACCCAGAATGCATCATGAAATACCGTATACTGATTACTTGGGGGTGTTTTTTTGGGTTAAAGATGAAGAATATAAGTTCGATTAAAAAGCATATACTGCATCTATCAGGGGTCTATCCGCGTAACTTAATCTTCCGGTGCCCGGGTTCGACTGACTGCACAAAACGAGACTCAAACTGTGCCAATGCAATTTGCTTGCATCAGCAGGTGAAAGACCTACGTATTGCTAACGTGCGAACAATACTTCTTCAAGTTCTCGGCTTTTCATTCTCGACGTCTTTAAATCTAGTATCGAGTGGAGGATAAGTAATTGCCCCTCCTTACAAAATCAATGAGATTGACAAATTGTTACTCAAACTGCATGATTGTGAACAGCACCTGGTGTGGATATTTTTCGATGGAAGTCTCGTGGCCTCCGACGATTCGGCCGTCGTTGAAAGGCCGGACATCGGCGGCGGCGACGGCCGCAACAGCGAATATGACGGCCAGCTTCAACATTTTTCAAGGAACTAATCATGACGGGTTTCGCGTATCGATATATATAAGATACTTTTAGCTCGTTTGAGGCGATATTGAATCAAGCGTAGAGAAACACGGGAATTAAAGGATCATTGGATTTAGATTTTGATCAGAAAAAGTCCGAGACTGCTGAAAGTGTGCGTGACCTTGATGCAAAACACGGACGTCCTTTGTAAGACATCGCGATAAAACTGCTTTGTATGGCATACCGGAATGAACAAAAACGGTGACCTTGCTGTGTGCGGCAGGGTCGGGCAGCTTCGGTAGAAATCAACCCCCACCCTCCGTTTAGACGTGCAGCGCCGTCGGGACTGTGGATTCAATCACAGCGTGAGGTATTTGCTCCTCTGACGCGTAATGTCACTGATACTTCAAAGCACGAGCGTTAACGAGTTCGTCATGGGACATGGTTATCACTATTAAGAGTCGGGTCGGTTTTCCATGTGGGTTATTTACAGGTTGTTGAAAATTTAAGTTAATTTTGCCTGTGCCCTCTTCGCGAATGCTTCTCTCCCTTCCCCCGAGCTGTATTCTATGTTTGCACGATCTCCCCTCTCTCTTCCCCAAAGTCCGTTTTCTCGCTCGCTCAGGTCCACCATTTGTAATCCGGGGCATCCCCATCCAATGAGAACGCTCCGGATTACAAATGGCGGACCTGAACGAGCGAAATAACGGAGTTTGGGG
>Ga0058701_10004822_pt1 | contig 11036 bp, 8 predicted proteins | sample AgamicOrMae_FD_97039 | JGI IMG/M metagenome (GOLD analysis project Ga0058701, IMG submission 97039) | Agave microbial communities from Guanajuato, Mexico - Or.Ma.e | ecosystem: Host-associated > Plants > Phyllosphere > Phylloplane/Leaf | place: Guanajuato, Mexico | collected 2012-06-04 | reverse complement strand
ATATATATATATATATATATATATATATATATATATATATCTCCACACACACACGCGCACACGCGCGTGCACACACACACAGACACACACATATATATATATATATATTGATGGAGGTCCATCCCTACTAGCTTCACATGTTCCAAACAAGTCCAAAGGCAAACTCATGGACTCAATATTCCAAGCCCTAAGAGACTACAAGGACAGAGGGGGCCACAACCTACCCGTGTTGCCGCCAATATGCAAGGCCCACAATCCGCCTAGTTTTGTGCTCTATGTGCTAGCCTTCTTCCTAGCAACTTGTGAATCTTTTTGCACAGAAAAGTAGCTCTCCAAGTCAGCAATCCAGCCCAAAAAGAAACGCAGTATTTTGATGTCATTAAGGTCTTCAACTCAGCATTTTACGCAGCCTTATCCAGATTAGCCTCTAATCTAAACGGTTTGCACTTTTGATCTGGTTTAGTGCCTTATTGACCTCCAAATCTAGATTTTTATAAAGGAGAGTAAAGAAGACATCTTGGAGAAACTCACCCAAGAAGGAAAGCTGCTAAACATGTGGGGAAGATGGTGAATCACACTGCACAAGTTCTAAGGAAAACGGTCGTGAAGACCCGGGAAGAGCACCCAACCATTTTCCCTCCTTGCTAGGTTTCCTCAGCTGGTTTCTTGCTTGCTTGGTTCCTTACTCAGCTGTCTAACACATGAGTTATGCTTTAGAACACTCACACCCAATGAAGAGCTTTGCTTAGCCAAGGAGAAAACACTAACTTGTTTCTCATTGGAGAGTTGCAAAGGTGCACTTCCAGCCATGTTTACAGCCAACCAACGATGCCCCTTTTTGCCTTAATGAGCAAGGAATGTCTTAGGAACTAAACTAAAGGATTTAAAGCTTGTTTTAGCCTAGTTAACTTAGCTTACTTATGTCATTAGCTTAAGTATGTCATGATGTAACCTAATTAGTCAGCTAATGTTTCCTTTCTAATAAGGATACCCCTTTTCTTGCTTTCTTTTACCTTGATCGAAATATAAGGCCCTTTGTAAGCTCATTTGAACATAACCTTGTTGAATGAATTAAGAGCATCTTGAGTAAACACTCAAAGCCAAATCAAACCCTCACTTCCCTCCCTCTTCTTAAGCTTGAACGTGTGCATCCCTTTGAGAGATACATCATATATAATGTTATTCAATGTAGGCCATGTTATCCACGGAATGCCGTCACTTATGTGTTGTACCTTTAGCTTGTTGACTGCATCCATAGGACTCAAACACATGCATGACAGGTTCTATATCTCACATTGGTATTCAAGTACCTATCAAAAGATACAATGATTTCCGTTAATGAGTGAAGTAGTGAATCAATAGTGAGCACTTTCTTTGCAATATTAAGCGGGCGTAGTAAGTTTTCTTTTGAAGAGAAGATCAATTTTGAATCAAAGTAATTAAGCACATTGAACTCAGGATTTAGTGTGTGAAAGTTATCTAGATTGGATATTAGATCGTAAGATTGAGCACCTACACAACAAGCAGATACTCTTAATCGTAGTGCCTTGGGCAAGATATCCTTATTTAGAAGAAGCAATGAGAATCAAGTGTCCATCTATATCTATGGTACCATTACAAGCATTGCCCATCATCATAAGTTTTCAGGACGAACCTTTTTAAGAGAGGGAAGGCTGTAATGGCCCAATCGTAGTCATATTTATTTGGTTATTTAAATCATGTTATTAAAAAATTTTCATCTATTTCATTTAACAATCCTCAATTTGGATAATTTTAATTTAGAACTCAGTTTGCAAATTCACGTTTTATTTATAGTTAAAATTACAGGTGAATCGATAATGGGCCTCGCTAAGTATGATCTGGATAATTTAATTTAACACTGTTTTAAATTATTTTTGAGCTTAAAACAAATCATTTAAGCCCAACTGAGCAAGGCCCAATTTGCATGCCCACTAATCATTGTAAATAATCAAGATTTGTACTTATTTTTGGGATTAGCAAAGTCATCATCTTTGTCTTCCATTTTTAGCCACATATGTCAAAATAATCCAAGTAAAACCTACCAGTATTCACACTCCAAAGCATATAAGACAATTCTTCCATTTTCTCTTCTCCTCCTCCCTTTTTCTTGTTACCGTGTGGTTTATGCTGTGGCTCCCTACTACGCTCTACCGCCACTCGCGGCCCCTTACCACTTTGTATCATCGGCTAGCACCACCAGGGCAACCACTAGACCCCTAGGGCAGTAAGCAATAGTAGTATCGACAGCAGCCTTGCTGCTGCCAGCGCCCTGCACCTGTTGCCAGCAGGAGGTGCTGCTATTCTAGCCATCATTCTGCCTTCCTCTAGCCACCTAGCGACACCCTAGATACCACCCACACCAGTAGCAACACCCCCAACATCACCACTAGCAAGGGCAACCTTCCCCTGCCTCAATTAAGCTTGCATACTCATGCCTAGAAATGGTATAGACTTTCTCCTAATCTTGAATTTGCTTGAGTTTTTAAGGATGTTTCTTGTTATGGTTATTGACTTTTTTATAAAAATAAATGCATATATAAAAGTTTATCATGTTTGGAGACTTTTGAAATTATGAGTTAGGGTTTGAGCTTGACCATGTGAATGAGAAGTAAGAAAGAATTGAATTGACTTTGCTTGACTATTAGTGTAAATTGTTGTCTAAATAATGGTTGTTTGTAATAGAATCATCAATTCAGATCCAACAATGTAGATTTGGACATTTACTTCATTAAGCATAATTTAGGGTTTCCATGATTCTGCATGATTTAAGTATATTTTTCATCTAAATTTACTCATTTTGATCAAAATTGGTGATTTAGGGATGGTGGATATATTATTGGATTTACTATGGATGCTTGGTAAATTTTACCTAATTCAGTGCAGTATAAAAATTTTCATTGACGATCGAGAGAGGTTGTCTAGAATAATTATGCAAAGGAAGGAGTGTATGGAAACATTTTGAGAGGTCGTGCATAGAAAAATAATGAGTTTTGAGGATGGTGGATCATGGAGTTATTTATAGTCTTTTGGGCCAAGATAAGGTCTTATGAGGGAGAACTAAGAGTTCATGAATTTTTATGAGGCATCTAGCACGATTATGGACAAAAAGGAGACAAGTATGTGTCTTGGGAGCTCATTTATGAGTTATGGAATTACTTATGGATTGTACAAAGAAAATGCTAAGTTTAGTGAGCTTAATGGCATCTATTGTATTGAATAATGTATTTGGGGTGTAGATTAATGGACTTAAGAATGATATATGAGAAGGGGGCAGAGTATTGAAACAAGCACAACGACAATTGGGTCAAGCAAGTGTCATTTACGCCATTTTGAACCAAGTTATAATTCTCTTGGCCTCGTACTATTATTTTTCATTCTATAGTATATTAAACATGTACATCGGGCCAATCCAGTGTACTCAGTGTGTCTTGAACAAGACTGCAGCAGCCTTGGCCTGAAACCTTTATTATCAACTCATCTCAAGTATACTATAAATCAATCTTCCATTGATAATCATCAGGGCTTTCTTTATTTTAAATCTCATTCATCTCAAGTGGTTTACTTTACTTTCATTTACTTTACAACATATTTGATTAATTTATTTAATTTAGTCTTAAAGTTAAATTAAATTACTCAAGTTACGTACATCGTTACTTAATTTCTATCAAAGTTACAATAAAGCAAATGAGTATCATTTACTAATTTCAACTATCCACAACTACATTTGTGAAACAGAGTTAAGGCCTAGCCTATTGTTCCCCATTATGCATAAAGTTTTATCAAGTCAAACTTATTTAGGAAGTCAAATTTCATTTTAAGGACTTCAGGTATGTGCATTGAGTACATCTTTAGAAAACAAAGCATGTTTATCGAAATTATAATGCTTTGATAAGTATATCAATAGGACAATGAACTTGTTTACTTAGTGATTTGGTACTTAAATTAGTGACCCTATCGTCAATCATCGTTATGGCGTGAACCCTTCCCCGCGCCAGTCAACCCGACCTTTTCGATTGGCTTGGCAGGTGTGCACCCGGCTAGACTATGTATGGTCATCATGGGTTCACTATTAGAGAACAATTAGCAACGTAGTTTTACAGTTCTCTCTCTCTCTCTCTCTCTCTCTCTCTTATTTCAATGTTAAATGAATTAAAAAGCAGTCACCCAAATCAAAGTTTTAATGATTATTTTAAAATATAGTGATGCATGTACTCAGCTTTGGCTCATCATTCAAAATGTTTCCACGTTTTGCTTTAGGGAAGTGCTTACTGAGTTATCCTCAAGCCAACAGGTCAGATGAAGGGAGCAAGGAACCAAGGTCATCTAGATGAGCAAGTAGTAATCAAAGTTCTTAGCACCTATGAGTCTAATTAGTATGTATGTTCAGTTGATGAGATTGTAAACAAGATGGTTATGTAACTTTATCTGAGAAAGTTTAGTAGTTACTTATATATGACTGGGTAGAGTCTGAGTATGTATATAAGTGATCCATGTTACAATCAACTCATGAGTATCGAGCCTTGTCTTATGGGATGGCGATCATACGCTGATCAGCATAAGTTTATCAATTGTAATTAAGTTAATAATTAAAGAGATGAACAGTAATACATCCACAAAGGGGGCGTTACAAAAACTTTGCACAAGTCATAAGTCTACATAACCCTTTTAGAGAAATTAAGAAAGAGATGAAAGCCAAATATCTACATTTATTTGTGGTACCATTGCATATTTGAACAAAAACCATAAGTTTCAAGGGCGAAACTCTTTAAGGGAGGAAAGCTATAATAGCCCAACCTAATCATATTTAATTATTTAATTAAATCATATTTATTTAGTTAATTACAACATGCAAATTATTTTCCGCATTTATTTGTCCCATATAATCATCCTGATCAGGAAAAATTCATTTTTGGGCCCCACTTTGCAATTTAAGTTTCATTTATCATTAACATTTCGGATGAATCGATAGCAAGCCTTAGTCAGTATAATTTAGTGATTAAGTATTTTTCTTAACTTTGAAAAAATTTAATACCATGCCTTACAAAATTTTAACACAACTCTGAATTATTGTTGAGCCTAAATCAAGTCAAAAATCAATTGTTTAGGCCTAATACAACAAGTTGAGCCCTAGTTTACCACTACGCACTACGCATGAACACTATAAAGCTCGTTCACAATCCAAAGACTCCAAGTACGTGAATTACTTGCATCTTTAGAAATCACAGCATTTTTATTAAAATTATAACAATTTGATAAGTATATCAATGAATCAATGAATCAGTTTACTCAGTAATTTTCCATTTAATTAGTGACAAAGTCATTAATCACTATTACTCAACCAAAGTTTTTCAATCGGGTTAGCAGGTGTGTACTTGGTGTAGACTATGTACTATTCATCAAGGGTTCACTGTCAATGAATAATTAGCAATATAGTTTCATAATTATCTCATTCTCTATTTTCAAATTTAAATTAATGGCAAAGTGGCTGCCCAACTAAGGTTTCCTTGATCAGTTGTCAACACAATGATGCGTGTATTGAGCTTCGCCTTACATTTTTAAATATTTTTTATGTTTTCTTTTAGGAAAATACTCAATGAATCGCCTTCAGGCTAGCCAACTAATGGAAGAGAACAAGTAAGCAAGGAAATCCGATTAGATTAAAATACTTGTTAGCAGTTCTTGAACATTTCAGGAATGTATATGGTGAACTCTAGTTGTTGTGCTTGTAATTCTTAAGGAGGATCACTCATTTGTGATGTTATCACCCTTTTGTAGCCAATAGTTCGTTGTATATGATTTTGAGAATATTTAAGTATGTATGTCAATGACCATTGTTTAGCAATGTTTTATGTCAGTTTCAATATTACACTTAGAGCCTTGTCTCTTGGGACTAAAGTAGTGGCCCAACCATCAAGTTTATCAATTCCAATTAGGGCCATGAGCAATGATATATGAACATTGCATATGGATAATGTAACCTATACATTTGGGGGCATTACACCCCACTCACCAATTTGTTAAAGGTAACTACGTTTGAGTGGATAGACAAGTGTGAAGTGGCATTTTTAGGAATTAAAGAGACGATTCCCTACTGCCCTTTTCGTAACCCTACCAGTTTAGGGTAAAGAGTGCACCATATTTATTTACGCCTCCAAGAATGGATTATGGTGTGTGTTAATGCATGGGGATGGGATCGTAGAATATGCTTCACGGTAACTTAAACAGTATGCAAAGAACCACCCTAGCCACGATTTAGAATTTGTAGCAGTAGTCACTACGTTAATTAGATGGAGACATTATCTATATGGAGTACCATACAAGATTTACACTGAACGCAAGAGCTTAAAATATATTATTACCCAGAAGGAGCTTACTTTAAGGCCGCAGTGATGGTTGGGGTTGCTCAAGAATTAAGACTTGGAAATTTAATTCCCCCTAAGAAAGGCCAACATAACGGCAGATGCACTGAGTGGAAAAAGTTACCATGGTCTAGACACCCTAGTCATCACTATTTCGTACATTTTAAGAGACCTGAGCACTTGGGTATTGAGCTAGTGTCTTATAGACAAATAAATGCACTATTATCAGCTTTAGAAGTGTAACATTCTTTAACTAAGGAAATCAAACTCCACCAATAGGATTATGCCAAATTACAGAGAATTAGGCATAATCTTGAAAGGAAAAAGTCACCTAGGTTCATTATGCACGAGGATCAAATGCCGAGATTTGAAATCGATTATGCATGCCTAGTACCAATGAATTGAAAGAAAAGATTTTGGTAGAAGCCTATAACACCTATTATTCAGTACATCCAAGAGGAACAAAGATGTAAAGGGATTTGTGGCAGTACTTTTTGTGAAAGAACCTAGAAAAGGAGATTACAGAGTATGTATATAGGTGGCTAACGTGCTAGAGAATCAAGATCGAGCATCAACAACTAGCAGGCGAGCTGCAACCTTTAAAAGTTCCCACCTGGAAGTGGGAATCTGTTTTAATGAATTTCATTATAAGGTTGTCCCTCTCAGCCTCAAAAAGGAATTCCATTATGTTAATAGGCTTACCAAATTTACCCATTATTACCAATTGTTGACACTTAAGGTGTAGAGAAATTAGCATGGTTGTACATTAAAGAAGTAGCGCAACTGATGGGTTACCTAAGGACATAGTATGTTTGTAATGACCCCACTGTACATGATACACTGTTCGCCTGATTAATCATTACTTTAATCAAAACAATTAAACCTGATGATTAGAGCATCAGCACCATCCCGAAGGATAAGGCTACATTCAATATGAACCAATCATGACCTACTTCTCTAGTATACATATCTAGATCTCAAAACTATAGCTCATATACGGTTTACAACATCATAACATATCCATCTGCTAGTACGATTTTGACATCATTTTAGGCCCATATTACCTAGTTTTTGGTTCGTTTAATAATATAATCTTTTGGTTTCTTATTTGTTTTCTTTACTTTTGGAGGTAATAACTAAAATCAAGCAAGTTCCACAAAGAAGGGCAAAAAGAGGAAAAGAAGCTTCACGCAACGGGCCACCAGGACAGCACGACAAGGCGTTGGGCTGCTACAAGAACAACCCCCCAGTAGGTGCTAGTGACAGCTTGCCATCGGGATGGCGACGAGCTATCGCCAGGCGTGACGGCCAGCCATCACCTCCCGACAGGCCGTTGCATAACTCCCTATTTCGCGTGTTTTCAGGGCAGTTCTTTTTTCGTATTTATTGCTCTTTCTTGAGACTTCTTTGGGGGCTTTGGGGGAGACGAATTGAGGTAGTTTTAGGTTAAGTTTAGCTCTCAAAACTCCATTAGGGAGGAATAAAGTAGTTAGATTAGCATTATTTTGGGTTGCATTTGGATTTAAGCTTGTGGAATCATGTTCATCAATTAATCAAGCCTAAGTTTCTCTTTCCCTTCTCCCCTTATTTCATGTTTGTTCTTATTTTTCTCTAATATTGTTGATTTAGTTTATATTTAGTTTTTATATTGATTTCATGTTTATTAGTTACTTTGATTCATGTTAGATTAGCTTTTCTTAGCTAGTTCACGCCTATTTTCTCTTGTTGCTAGGTTAGGGTTTGATTTTGGCAATTTTTATTTTGTTGATGTTTTTCTGTTAGCTTGCTTGGCTTGGGTTGTGATTAGCCACTTGATGGCAAATTAGTGTTGTTTTAGGCCTAAGTAAACCAAATTTATACCTCTAAATTAGAGTTTTCTCGTACGCCCGCCACGTGTTCGATGAAATGCTCAAAAAAGTTTTCATCTAAATTTTTAGGCGGTTGACTTATGCCGAGAGGTGAGGTCAACTACTTAGCGTGGGGGAGAGAATAGCCAGATTTGGGCATGAAAATAGCCCAACTCCTACTTAGGTCCGAGGTTGCTAACCTTGAGGCTAACCCAATGAAAATAGGTGGTTAGGCTAATTAGACTAGCCCATTACACTTGAGAGAGGGCTTAGGTGGTCTTTATTTGTGTAACCAACCATCTCTAGTCGCCGGTATAGACTAGGTATGTTAGTGCTCGTCTTGAGTTCTTGGTCCTTCAATAGGTCAAATCGCATTTCCAAGCCTTATCTTTTATGCTTATTAGTTTAGTTTAGTTTGCTTCTCCCTCTTGTTTTACTCGGCCTAGATTAAGCTGCTCGAATTGAGTCTCGATACTTGAAACCTAACTCTCTGTGGACGACACTCTAAGTACTCGATGACATGCCTTGCGCTGGGGGTTTTATAAATATTAAAACATAACTTTTCCCTATCAACTTTTTTGGCGCCACGGCCGGGGAGTTGGTGCATATTTCAATATAAGGGTTTGTTTGAGTATTCGAAGCTAGGCCTTTTAGAAAAAAATCGAAAAAAATTTTGAAATTTTTTTTAAAAAAAGATTCAAAATGGCTATTTCCATTTACCTCAATTTGAGTATGAACCTTTTTGGCAATATTTATCTAGATTGAATGATTATTGTCCTCAATACGTGCATTTCATGTATGAAAAATGGGAAATATGCGATGTTGTGCTTGAAGGGATAACACCTTAGACCTGAGTTACCCTTGATTCCATGTGTTATGGTGGCTTATGTTCTTTAAATGTTGATGATATGTGGCACTTGTTTGAGTCTCTGGCTTCTTACCAGTGGCAATATGAATGTGCTAGTGAGTCTTTTGCATGCTCTTCGCCACCTTCCTATGATTTGTGTGCTCAATCTCTATGTATAGATCAATTTAGGGATGCTTATGATCACGATTCTTCTTATCCTCGCGATGTATGTTCTTATTGCCAATCTTTTAACCATGATGTCAATTATTGTCGCTATTATGATATATCTGTTAAATCATATGCTAGACTTAATGCCATAATAGAGACATTGAGTGAGCGACATGAGCATTTTGTTAGTGAGATGAGGGAGTTTCGTCTATTGCATGAGACTAACTCTAGTCTACCTATCCCTAGGCTTGAGTCTAGTCTCTACGATGATTATGAGTCTTCCCTTCCCTTAGAGTCTAATGTTGTTGATGACGCACCTTTGACTGACGTAGAGGAAGTGTTTAACTCTCCCTTGTCCTCTTTGCCACTTGTGTCTCCATCCTTTTCTAGCATCCCCATAGCCACTAGCATTAGTGACTCGACCTTACTTGCTTATCCCCTCCCTGTAGCTCAGTGCACGGGGTTAGAGATGGGTGATATTTCTATTGGTGATGTTACTGTTCTAAAGGATGATTCACTTAGTTGGTCAAAAGAGCTTACATTGGTTAAGCCACATCTTGAGGAGGCTCCTTTTGAGGAGTTTTGTGGTGATGTTGTGATGGGTACTGACACTCCTAGCATTAAGTATACCGATCCCATGAGCCACTTGACTTGACTCCCATTAAATCCCCTTTACTTCCCACCCCCCCTCTTATTTGCATGCTTATCATGAGTCCCTAGGTGACATTAGAGGTTATAATCCCTCCTTAGACCCATATTATGCATACCTAGAGGACGTGCCTCGAAACATCATGTGGAGCACCTTCTTTAATCACACTTTCGATTTTTCTATGGCATTTGATGAGTTTAAGAGGCCACTTAATTTGTTTGCTCCGTCTTTTCTAGTGTTCTCTTATTCACATCATTATGAGATGCATGCTACAAATATGATAAGCTCTTGCGTGCTTTGATGGCATTTAACTGGAGTGACTTGAGCTTGGATGTGAGGAGTGGTTGATGCTCCTCGAGTCTCATGTACTCCATCTTAGTGAGGCTTAGTTTAGGTGCACCCAGCACCTAACCCGGTGTGATAGTTCCAACCTTTTTCACTTTTCTTCTTTTCTTTTATTTCTTGTCGTTTTGTTTATAGTTGTGGATATTTAGGATTGTGATTGTATGGGTGATCAATTTTAAGGTGAAATTTTGGATTTGTTGAGCTGAGTGGGCTATGATCGCCCTTATATGTCTTTTGTGTATAGTTGTTATTGGTGGTGTTCTTGGTTTTGTGAATATTTGTTGTTGGTGGTATTGCTTATGTATATGTGTGTGGCTTTTTAGTTGATAGGGTGAGATTGTGTTTTGGATTTGTGTGTTAGTTCGTACATATTTGTGTCTTTTTTCGTTTTCTTTATTTTGTATTTTTGTTCTTGGTTGTGGATCCTTGGCTCCTAATGAGGACATTGTGAGATTTAGGTGTGGGTGGGAGCCATATACCCTTTTTACACATATTTTTATGAACAATTTTATGAAAAATTTTCAATTTTTGTATATTTTTCTTAGTTTTAGGGTTGTTTGTGTCCTTTTTTTTATTGTTTTTTGATCTCTAATTTCTTGGTTGCTAGTTTGTATATAAGTAGAATGTGCATGATAGGGCGCTTGTCTGTAGTGTGATTTTCAACTTTTCACGATAACTCCACCTCACATGTGCGTTGTTGTGCCTACCTTGTACACTTGAACATTGATTTGTGATGTTGGTACGTTGAAATTTAGTTTGGGGACATTCTACTTGGTCATTTGACTTTCGATTTTTCATTT
>Ga0058701_10004820_pt1 | contig 11036 bp, 6 predicted proteins | sample AgamicOrMae_FD_97039 | JGI IMG/M metagenome (GOLD analysis project Ga0058701, IMG submission 97039) | Agave microbial communities from Guanajuato, Mexico - Or.Ma.e | ecosystem: Host-associated > Plants > Phyllosphere > Phylloplane/Leaf | place: Guanajuato, Mexico | collected 2012-06-04 | reverse complement strand
GAGTATGGCAAGTAGTATGGCTCCTTACTGTAAGCAATACCGTGCCATACCGGTATGGATGAAGTATTGGAGCAGTCTCTCCAATACTCGAGCCATACCGCAATTTTTTGTCACGGGTAGCTACCTCAAATAAGTTAAAAGCAAAAAAAAGGGCTTAACTTGACGCCAAGTTCTGAATAGACTACATCATTCTTTATACTGAAATTATGTGACACGGTCTGATGCACCTCTTGAATTCTGAGTTAACTCTTTTTTTTTTTTGCGAAGCAAATTTCGCAATGTCTGCTCGCGGAAATCGGTTAAGAAGCGATAAGTCCCGATTATCGGCAGCCGCAAACTGCCACAGATTCCAGTGATCCGATTAGTGAGACGTGTCGCGAAAGAAAAAGTTGGGCAAGTCGCTGCGACGATTACAATCGTCTAAATAGATTTCGCGTGGAGAAATTGAGCGCCGAGGAATGTCGCACGATTTGCATTTAAGATGAAGCAGAGCGGAGATGAACAATTGCCACGCGATGAATATACATGTCTTCCGCTTATTCTTAAATGAGCCAGTTGACGATTGAAGGTTCGTAGGACAATGCCGTAGTTTAATTACAGCAAGGCGTCGTCGGTTTCAATTGACAGTTAGCTGTGTGTGCACACCGTGCGTATTTCCAAGTTACTGGAGGTAAAATTCCTTTCAAGAAAAAAACAAGTTTGAACTGAACCGGCTTGCGCCCAGGAACTCGCTTCGGAATTCTGAATGACAAATGTTTTAGGCTGAAATTTGTAAAATTTACGTGGTGTTCAGGTCTTTTTTGTATACACACAGACTGGTGGAGATTTCCGTCTTCAAATAAATACTTGGATTCAGTCGAAGACAGCGCATTGAGATAGAATGGGTTGGGGTGAGTCTCCGACTCGTCCTTGTATGCCTTGCGCAAGAGCGACGGGTTGCATTTTTTTTAACCCATAACAGCCCGAAGTATTTAGAGTGAAATTTAGCTTAAGATAAATAGAACGGATTTTTTCCATTGAAATACGCAATTTTAAGCTTTGGAAAATGCCGAAATAATGAAATTTCAGGTTTCCAGGGGGTTGATATTTTTTGAATTGTGACAGTGCTAAACTGAAAAGATTCTCTAGAATAATATTATCTGTTTCCGAACGGCATCGCTGGGCGGTAGTGGGTTAATCTGTCTGTTATCTATGTGATATAATTCGTAAAAAAAATCCAATAACTCATTTTTTTATTTTTTTTCCAATATAGACGGGCTGAAGAAATTCACTAGGTTATCAAGCCTTCCATATCTTTCATGCAAGAAAAAGATTATAAACGTTAGCTATTGGTTCGTCGAAAAAAATGGAAACTAATTAAAAAAAAAAAAAAAAACGGAATCGTTTAAGTTTTCCGTGGCTTAGGTGGCCTCAAAGATGCAGGAAAAGCACTTAAACCGCAGGGAATTTTTAAGCATTCCCACCTTAAAGTTGCATCTCTGAAAGTAGAAAACATAAAAGCACATACTCAAAGTTGGAAGAGATTAACTCACAGGATCATTAAAAAGCTTCAAGCAGCAATTTATTATCTAGAGAAAAGTTATTGCACTCTTTTTTTTTTAAGTAAGGTTTCAAATGGTTTGGCAAGAGCAAGTAATTGCAACCCAATTTCATACCTGCAGTACTAAAAAAGGAATGGCAAACCAACTCTTCATTACATTTTTTTTTTTGCGGTGATCAGTTTGCTTTTACAGACAGTAAAAGTTCAGTGTATGCAGAACAAAACCTTATATTGGCGTATACAAATCATCTTATTTAAATTAATACAGTGCTTCCATGTCAAGAAACCTTCATTGCCAACAAGTAATTATTAATACCTGCTGTTTCAGATACAAGACTGTTGAATAATATTGCTGATACCAAGACACATTAAAACATACGAGAGCTTAAGAAACAATATGCCCGTTCTCAAATGCTATACAGAATAACTAAAATCAGAGATATGAAATCTAATATGGTCTGGTACGGTCAGCATCCACACCCAGAAACTATCTGAATAAGCAGTGATAAAACTAAGAAACCATCCAGTGATGTTCAGAGCAACATAAGGAAAATATTGTTACCACCTGGCTAAATACATAATGTGGTCTCAAAAGTTTCATAACTTATCAGGCGCCTGATATATTGTTCCAGCTTCTTTGTAATACAATGAGACACCTGATTGAACAAGTTTACTGCATGACCCAAAAACTGCCCCTAATCAAATTTTTGTCAATCTGAATTTTATCTGAATGTCAACACGACATGGTAGACTGTGCCGGAGCTCAAATCTAAAAGAGCTGGTGAGAAAACCCAGCTATCTTCTAGCTGACACTCAGGTTAGTTCACTCACTGTCAGCTCAAATGTGTAAACATTACTGCTCAGATTACTACATTGACTGTGAGGTTTTCTAGAACTGTAAAATACAAACAAAAGTAACCAGAACCTAACCTAGTTCAAAATCATATTGAAGTGAATTAAGGAATAACAAAAGGGATTTAATCAAAGGGTTGTGAATCAAGATCTTTAAGGAGCGTTTTGCTTCGACATCACTGACCCGTCGCTCTAACCTCTCCTAGAGATACAAACATCATCACGAAGATAATTAAGGTCTAGAATTTTACTTACGATCGAAAAATAAGAGAAATATGTGGTAAAAGGGTGACGAATAATCATTCACTTACCTTTGTCGATCGGGGAAAAGAGTGCAGTCCACGCCTAGCCTACCACAGACGCAACACTTCACTCGGTACGCGATAGTTGGATAAACGAGCACTGACACCAACCGGGGAGGCTTGCACTCACGGTTTACTTAAAAAGAACTATTGATCAGCAACAATATTCCAAGGTAATTTCACACATAACCACTCTTTAGAGATGTTCATAACCCCAAAGCACAACGGATCGACGTTTACGACGACAAGCTCCCCACCAGCTGCGTCACTTGTTCTGTTTTCTGATTGGTCGAATATCAGCTGTTCTTAAAGCGGCACAGTCTCGTCATTCAAAGGTTGCGCTCCACGAACCACGGTAATTTCAACAAACTCTGCGTTAAAAGTCTTCATCAGTGTTCTAAGTATACTCGTGAAGGGTACTGAAATTTATGACGAACGCTTGAAATAGCCTAATCAAATATATTTCTCTTCCATTCTTTTGATCTTTTATACCGGTACTTAAAGCAAAAAATGTAAGGTACAGTGTAGAGAACTTAAAGGCTCTCTAGTACAGTGCTTGTTCACACAAGCAACTAGAGCCCTAAAGCTAGAGAGGCGCAAATGGAGATCGCTGCCATTGAGACTGGATATGAAAAACCCAATCTATTCCTTACGGGGAAATGGAGCTCAACATGGCGGCCATGGTTTCATTTGCACATCTCTACTTTTCAGGGCTCCACTGCACAACCAGTGAGTAACTGCATTGTCAACTGGAAAAACGAATGGACAACGTCTAACAAGAATCAGTTTTATTGAAAAACAGGTTAAAAAAAACTCGTACATCTGTAAGGGCTATTTTTATTTTATTTATTTATTTTTTACTTTTTTTCGGCGCGCATAGTCTTCTTTTCGGAAGAACGCCCAAAAGAAAAGTTCCAACGGGCATTCAAGTAATGTTTAAGTGTACTCATTCTCTTCACACCGCCATTTATTTCTTTTGTCGCCTCTTATCTTCCGCACAACGATCGTTCTTCGTCTGGCGACAAGTGAATTCTTTTCCAAGTTTTGGCTACGACTGCCACGCTGCGAGATAAGTCGCCGCGTCAACCCCGTCTTGGAAAGGGAAGCGGAGAGTCGCAGATGCAAGTTTATTCAGAGTCGCTAAGAGTTAAAACTTGTTCATGCAGATTTGCGGAGCAATACTGCCAAAAGTTGCCTTTTGTTTTCGTTCTGCGCACTTAAAATTTAAAAACAAGGGCCATGGTGAAAAGCCAAGTTTTTAGGAGCAAGATTATGTAATACCCGATTCAAGGCAGAGCAATATGAAAACAAAATGCCATTTGTCAGCTCGTATAATTTTTACCTCGGTATTGATGTTTTATCTTTTTTTTTTAAATGTAAACTTAGCAGTGCATTGCTCATCCGACCCTCAAGGAAGAATAAACAAAGACAAAAAAAACAAGAGAATTTTGGTTTAAGAGCAATTCGTGGCATCAAATTAAGAATCCTAATTTTGATAAAATTATTTTTCGGAGCATGAGACTAAGGCTTAACATATTCGGGATACTTTCCCATGTGCGACAAGCTAAGTTCTACTTGAGCCCTAAGTTTTGCCCTAGTTTTAGGTTCATCCCCCAATTTCTCGCAAGGTTTGTTTAAATAAACCACTGCATGCATTTTGACAAAATCAATGAAAATAAAGAAAAGGAGAGAAGCAAAATAGCAGTATTATTTTTGCGCCTTTCTGTTTTTTCAACCATTGTGTTTTTTTTGTTTTTTTTTCAAAGCATTTTGCGTTTTGGGAAAAAAACAAAAATAAAATGAACGTAATACCAAATGGTTTGTATTCTTAAGTATTTCCTATTCCTAATAAGCTCTAATGTCCTAAATGCCTTTGGCTTTCACTTTTTAAGAACTTGACGTAAATATTAAAGCACGTAAACTAGACAGCTAACCGTAAGCTTATCAAAGGAGTGACGTGCGAAGAAGAGGAAGCCGTAAAGAAAGGCGGGCGAAATTCGGCTTGGCGTGACATGGAAGGAAGGGTGGGGGGTCTTCGTAGGTCGGGAAAACAGGCGCGACACGAGGTCCTGATATTATCGCAGCGCCGCAGCGGAGTCAATCTTACCTTATATTCTGACGTTTTTCTTCTATCTTTGCATACTCTGCATCTCACTTTCACTTAACAATCGCCACTTATACCTCTGCAGTTTCGGAGAATAATAAACCCTTCGGATTACGCATAGGTCGTAATCAGCTCTGTCTAGTTTTCCCAAGTAATCGGTTAGATATCCGACGGCTACGTTTCCATTAAGACTAAGGCTCGAGGCGTCTAAACGAGTATTCTTCCAGGTTCCGCGTTTTAGTCCAAAATCGCGTTAATCAAAAAAAAAAATTAAAATCTTAAAAAAAGGTGACTTTATCAAATGATTTGGACCGCCCTGATTCTGAGCTATCCATATCGCGAGGTTTTGACGTAATTATTCTCACAAGTAAAAAGTTGACCATTTGGCCATTTTAAGATGTGAAATCCAAAACCTTCTAGCCTGGTAATTTCACCTTTTCTTCTTTTTTATATTCGGCACCTGACAATAGGTCCCGTCTCTATTAGTCTTTACTGCTTGAAAAATTTATTATTTCAAATTTCCTTTTCTTAAAAGTTTTTTTTTCGCATTACGGAATGCGATATTAACTTTTAAGAATTGGCAAGAAATCTCATATCCGGTCTTAGACAGCAAATATTTCCGTTGTTAATATTTTTCCGCATACACATCACAGTTTTGGCTCGATGTAAATGCCTCCACTAGGGGGTTTGAATAAGCTGAATACCAGCGCAAGGGAACGCAGAAATAACAACAATGTCCAAACATCACTAAAGGTTTATTTCCTACATTATAGTTTTTACATTTATACACATATCTATCAATTAATTATATATCTTTTGTCGTTTATTGTGAAAAACATATCGTAATAAAATATTTCACAGCTGTAGTTATTACTTGGAGTCGTCGTCGTAGTCGTCACTTGTCACTTATATACACACGGTCTCGTTCGAGTCCTTTCACGACACTTCTCAGCGACATCGTTCCGATGTCGTTTGTCGCCATTTTCTTTCATTGGGCTTGCCAACCTTCGTCTCCAGGCCCCTCCTTTAATTACCTCTTGGTTACTGTTCTCTCGACCAGCACAAAAAGATGTGGAATTTGACGTTAAATATACTAGAACGTAATGCTCGAAATATAAAAATAATAAATACCATCTACAACGTGGATATCAATATTGTAGCTCAAAAAGCTAAATATATTTATGAGGTATCAATTTGTGGTACAAATAAAACTAACGATGCATAAATTAGATAATTTGTTTTCCTCTGGCAGTGGTTCTGACTGGCTTATTATCCTGAGCTTGGCGACCTCTCTTTTTTTTTTCGGCCACTTCTACCTTCATGGGTCTACACACAATGTGAGGATATGTACTTATATCAGGCATGTCCAATAAAACAGTCATGGCGGCACAAGCAATTTACCACGGGATTTAGAGCTAAGACAAAGTCCGAGAAAGAGGAGTTTGTAGAATAGGCTATCAGTAAGCCATAGATAGAGGCCAGTGGTTCGGTAACAGAGCTACTGCGTGACAAAGAACGAGTTGTACGGAAAGGAAACTGCTTCAGTACAAAATCTTTGGTTAGAAAAAGGAGTGGGGGAAGTCCCACACAGCGTTGCTAGATTTCACGAGTCCGTCAAATTTAACCGCGTCTAACTTTACAGAGAACAGATATAAACTAGTTATTAACTAAGCATAAAATGCTCAGCTCGAGGGCGATCCAAAGCAAGCCTGACATGCTTGATTATCTCTATTGGTTCTCAAGTTAACTGCGCTGAAGTTCAACCAATTCGTAAAATCTGGCAACGGTGTCAGAAAGGGTAGAGGAAGCGAGAGCTGAAGAGATGTGGAGGGGATAGAAAGCTCGGTTTGCCAGCAGCCGGGTCCCGCAGCGCAACAGCACGGCCACCGTGGCATCGTTTCAACAGGCCTGATTAATAATATTTAAAATTTAAAAATCAGTGCATCGTTACGTCGCTAGTCGATTACGAAGACCATGTACCTAAACCTTGTCCACGCCGAATTCGGGCTCTAATTTTCGTTTCGATACATTCAGTCTTTAATCAATACTGGGAAAAATCGGGTTTTCTTCACCGATTAATAAATCGTAAACATGGTAATCGACTTGATGCACCTGCGATTTATTTCCGCAAAGTTGATCATGGCGAGACTCCCACAATGAAGATATGATCAAAAACAAGAAAATATTCTGGATAGAACTTAAGAAAATCAAGTGACCCGTGCATTCTTAAGTTACAAATCTTGTTATTTCCAGACGACGTATCGCGTCGTATATCACTAGCTGTACCGGAAGTCTAGAAAATAGTAAATTTGCGCAGAATCGGACAAAATTTCGGGACTGCGTCTGGTAAATAAATTATCGTCCCCTTGATCTGTCTGGAGGGAGCGGTTTGAAAGCAAAAGGAAGTTCATCTATTGACATCATCTTCATCGCGGAAGCGATTTATTAAAAATAAAAATCCCCATCCATAATCACGATCACGTGATTTTCGAGCTAAATACCCTGGATTAGACTATAATATTATAATTTCATTTCCCGCAAGTCTTTGGCTTCTTTAAACTGGCGCATTAAAACGCTGTACGTTTTTTTTTCAAAAGCTCGCACGTGATCTTAAAGCGAATTAAGAAGCACACCTCTAAACCGCGTCAGTAAAGGTTAGGTTACAGCAATTTATGAATGTAGCTTATCGATGCAGGGTGTGAAATAGCGAAGAGTGCTGCTAACAAAGTTTTTTTTTATCGAGCAAAGACCAGGAGCAAAACATGTCCCCGACAAACCTAAAAACTATCCAGAACGTGTTCCCCAAAGAAATAGATCGTATACTGCGAGGGATGGGAGGCGAGCCATGACCAAGTTTCGTCAAAACCTGTACCGTTAAGTAGTTAAGCGTAAGCGGCGTCGGCGCACACGCCAACGCGCCCACATCGTGATTAAACACATCGATTATCAAAAAGATGCAAAACTTGGAGTGGAAGAGAACAGCCGATTTGTCGTTACGGCAGTAACATAAGCAGTACTACGCACATCGACCACGAGGTGAAAATAAATAGTGTTGCCAAGATGGAAATATTTACAAAATAAAAAAGTAGAGCGGAAAGCAGGGAAGGGTGTTTGGTCCGTCGACGCCTGCTCCCGGGTACAGCGGTGGGCAGGGCGTCGTCGGACACTGCCAGGATCGCGATAGGAGAGTCGGCCTCCCCGGATTCCGTCAGAGCTGCCGAGACTCCTGGTAACGCCAAATGCGGCACGGAGGAGGAGGGGCCTGGTAGTCAGTTGCATTTCTTTGCACACGCACACTTGCGCACAATGTCCAGGTCACGGGTATAGCGCGTTCCGTCGTTGCAGATGAGCCGCACCTTACGTCGCTTGCTCTTCCTCGCCCGGCAGCAGCCGCCCGCGAGGCCCGCGCCGCAGTTGCCCTCGCACCGCGCCTGCCGGATCGGCTTCCGAGATCGGCAGCCGTTCTCCTCGTAGTACTGGCGCACCTGCGTCTTCCGGCACGTGCCGGAAGTGGACGGCGCCGCGCTCAGGCTGCCCGCGCTGCCGCTGCTCACGCTGCTCGTGCCCAGGACGCTGCTGCTGCCCAGGCCGAGGTTGATGCTTCCTGGACTGCTGGGAGCTGTTAAGGTTGACGACAGTACCGCTGCGAACAAAACACGAGACGCATCTAACAACAGTCGCAACTTTACGATTTCATTAGAACACGGCTATTTCATTTTGTAAATGGATATGAGATTCATATGTCCACTTTATTCAGTTTCAAAAGATCCGTTTTCTCCCTCTTGTGTTCCATCCTGGTTGAAGATTAGCGTACCAAGGTTAAGTAAGATTGACTTAGGTTCAGTAAAACGAGGTTAGGCTAAAAACAATCTTGGGAGTATAAGTTTAGGTTTGGTCTCGGTTAAGAAATTTTAGGTTAACTAAAGCTAGATTGGAAGGTTCATTTTGGCTCGCTTAATCAAGGTTAGGTTAACTGCCGCCGAGGAGTAAGCGGTATTTGGCTTGGTGACCATTACGTGAGGTTAAACCAAAGTTGTCAGAAATAAAAAAAATATCACCCCTCTGGAAACCTGAAATTCAACTATTTAGGCATTTCCCAAAGCTTGAAATCGCGTATTTTAATGGAAAAATTCTTTTTAAAAATTCTTTTCAATTTCTCATAAGCTAAATTTCACTCCAAATACTTAGGGCTGTTACGGGTTAATGAGTTGTACGTTCAGTACCTCACTCCTCTATCGTTCTACTTGTCTTTGCGGATGCAGAACACAAGTGGTCCAATATGAAAACATCCAAATTCACCGTTAATAAAAAATCCGATGGGGTCTTACCTCGATCGCAGAACTTGCCGGTGAACCCCAGAGCGCACCTGCAGGTGTAGTCACCTTGACGCCTTCCAGGGATACACTTGGATCCTCTGCGACACTGGTGGTTGGCACAGGGATCGACTGGCTTCGAAGCCTCCTCTTGCTGGCGCATTGCAAAGTTCTGCAAGCCAGGCAGAACGTCTTCCTCCTCCATCGCCTCGTCATTCTCGTCGGAGATGAGCGAGCAGCCAGGGTTCACCTTCTGGGTGCGCGCGGCGTTGTTGAAGTCAAACAGCTTGTGGTTCACCCATACCTCACGCATACAACCTGGACACGAGACATCGTTAGCGATGAACCTAACCTCAAAGCAAACAACTACAGAGCGCATCAAGTGACTTACCATGGAAGCTGGTAAGGTTCCGAAGATGCCAATGGCCCAAGGCGACTTGCCCAACATCCGGAGGAACTCCTCCGATGAAGAGCGGTGTGCTCAACTTCAGGAACTCCTTGTCACCATCATTGATGATCGACCGCGCGAACCCGTGATCAACACGTAGCGTGAAGTTCTTTTTGATCGCGATCAGCTCAGCCACGTGGTACTTCCCATCCGACACCGTCTCAAAACTGAACATCGTGGACACCGGGTAGTTGCCGACGTCGTAACTGACCCGGATACGTCCTTGGAACAGTTCCACGGCCAGGTGGTCCGACTTTCCGTCGTACAAGAGTACTCCGTTCTCCTGGGTCGTCGCAAAGACGATGGTGACGTTCGCCTCAGGTTTGGTGCGAAGGGGCTCGAGTTCCACAAAGGACGTGTTGTGGACGAAGCTGAGGCTCGTGAGGTACTCGCACCGTTTCCCTGAGTACCCGGGAGAACACTGGCAGATGTAGTCGTTGGAGCCGGCTGGTTGGAAGCAGATGCCATGCTTGCAGTCGTGGTGTTGGCAGGGTGACGTCTGCGGGTACATTAAGGCCACCATCGGAGCGACCTCGCAGAATTTGCCAGTAAAATCGCCAGGACACTCGCAGGAGTAGTCGTTAACGCCGTCAATGCAGGTACCCCCATTCTGGAAGAAGAAAACGACAACCATGACCTCCCAATCCTAAATATTTTCAAGGGAGTGTCTATTGACCCGACTGCCCCATTTAAAATGTATTCGGTTGGGTTCCGTGCGTTCAAGTCACCTCATTTAAAATGCATTAGGTTGGTTTCGTGCGTTTAAGTCTCACTATATTAATGCATATCGGGTGAATACCAATACCCTATTTTCAAACCATGCTTTTGAAAACTAAAGTGCTCATAGAAAACACTCCTGGTTAAATTTATTGAAGCGAAAATGACCTGTATAGCATGAGTTAATATGCTCGCTGGAAGCTACAAACGGCGAAAGAGAAAATAAATTTTAAACCTGTCAGTTCTATATTCGCACGCCTACGTTAAGACAAGGGAGACTTAAACGCACGGAAACAAACCTAATGCATTTTAAATGGGAGATGACTTGAAGGCACGGAAACCGACCTGATACATTTCAAATGGGGCAGCGTATGAATAATTTGTTTTAAAAATCCCCAACAAAATTTACAATTAATTTGGAAAACAATTTTAGCCCTAACTCTGGTTTACGCTCTCGAACAGCGACCTAATAAGGCAGCTGCAACAAATAACTACTTGTTAGTGACTGGAATAACAGCTATGATGATGTGTTAGCTCGAGTAATCAAAAGTACACCTATCAGGTTGTAACGGGGGGGGGATTACACGACTTTTTCTCCGCGTTTATATTTGCATAACTTAACAGAAATACTCATCGAGTTCTTGTACTATCGCCTGCACAAGTTCGCGAACACCTTTTTCCGCGGGAGTAGCTTTTAGGTTGGCAGCACTCGGCGTTTTCGTCCGTGATTGGTCGGTTCAAGATCAACCTCCGGCGACGG
>Ga0058701_10004819_pt1 | contig 11038 bp, 8 predicted proteins | sample AgamicOrMae_FD_97039 | JGI IMG/M metagenome (GOLD analysis project Ga0058701, IMG submission 97039) | Agave microbial communities from Guanajuato, Mexico - Or.Ma.e | ecosystem: Host-associated > Plants > Phyllosphere > Phylloplane/Leaf | place: Guanajuato, Mexico | collected 2012-06-04 | reverse complement strand
GCCTGACAACCGATGCGAAAGTGGAAGCATTAAAATAAAAATACAATTTTTTAGTGTAATGACAGGCATGAACTATTGCGTACTCCAATGAAAACATAGTAGGAAAGTGATAATATTGGATTTGTGCCGTACAATATAGACCTGGAAATTCGATAAAAAGACATGGAAAAACGTGGAAAAGTCAGGGAATTTTTGGGGGGGATTTGAGTGGCAACCCTGGGGAGTCCTAAGGTCGCAGGTTTAATTTTTTCGTATTGATGTATACTGCATTTACACATAGCCTCAATAAACCAACTGATACCACCCGATCCCCCAGTTTACACTGTTCCTCTGTCGTTGGAATTCGCTAAACCGTACCCACCACTTTCCATCCTCGGAACAATTAATGACGGAAGTTTTGTTGTTGCTGCGCAGTTTTATTCATCTGTTGACATTACACCTCGATTTGAATCTATTTTAAAAGGGTCACTCAACAATCACTACTGAAAAAACGGTCCTTTTCATATAACTTACAGGTTTCAATAGTCATATTTTTGATTAGGAGGCCACATTATTCGGTGCTAAGGTGAATTTCTTGCTATGCATTAATATCTATATTGGTTTAGTACGGTATTTTACTCTTTCATTGTGACAACTTTTTTAACAGTAGGAAACTACGGCATGGTAGGAAGGACTTGGGTTCCTTTCCTCTTTTTTCTGTTCTTTTCTTTCTTTTTTTTTCGTCATTGTGAGCGAAGAGACGATGAAACGATAGTCATTTTTTTGTGAGCGAAGAGATACGATGAAACAAAGGAGTTGATCGCGACGAGATGAAAACGTCGTATTTTGGGGAGTTGATGGCGCAGAGCGCAGCATCCCTAAGACGATTTTAAGCCAGAGGCGAGCGAGAAAATGCTAAAGAAGGCCGTTTTGCAGGTACGATAGACTGTCGTCTGGAAGTTTCCGTCGAGATGAGCGTCGCCCTGAAGCAGACCGTTCCAAGCTCGACATTCGGCATTCCCGTGACCACGGCCGTGACCACACTCGCGACCACGCCCGTGATCACTACGACTCCAAGAACGACTCTGTTAGAGGTGCGTGCTGGGGACGCTAGAAAGCGGTCCTATGTTTTTATTTTTATTTAAATAAATTTCCGCACCTCGAACCGCTTTGTTCGAAAGGCCTAGCGTTTTTTTTTTAAATGAGGATATAGAGCTGTTATTTTAACATACGAACATTTTATCGAACCGCTGCGGAAGAGGAGGAAGTAAATGTAAACAGTATATTACGTTTGCGGGCCAAAGTAACTTATCAGACTTAGAAAAGCGGGTATTACACAATGTCGTTGGGGAACAGCAGTATTTGTAAGGGAGCACAAATGCATACGTATGTGATATGTAGAGGCATAAGGAAAGCTTCATCAGAGCTAACGTTTTTAAACTTTGTACGAACGCTGTTAACATACTTCGTAAAGTTGAGAAGGGGTTTTATGTGGCTAACTTACCTTGAAACGAGCTGGAAGCTTTCATTCCAGATTTTGTGTTAGTTTTTACGCAAAGGACGAGGTTTGTGTTATCTTTGTGACTTGGCGGGCTGCGGTCCCGTTCCTAACGAATACCCCGACTTGAATGTTTGGTGGGAAGTTGCTGGTTGCGTATATGCAGCAAACTCCCGTTTCCCTTTTTATTCTGAAGGGAGATCATCAGGTTTCCTCCCCACTATATCATTTTTCATCTCATCTTTTCGATTTTTCCTTTTTTTAAAACGTCTGTAAAGAGTCAGAATTAAGGAGGCGTAAGTCGAAATGAAATAAGGGTATAATCATTGCAAAGACTTAGCTAAGGATAATCATTCCTCTCAAATGTTATGAAGTGACTTGAAGTGTGTTTAGTTTATAGAGGTGTTACTTCATTTGTAAGTTTAATCATGAGCTGACGAAACATTAGTATTACTCGACTTGTAATAAGTACAGTTTAAAATGTACTTTTAAATTTCCAGCATTGTCTTTCAATATTGGTTCATTTGTGTAGATGAGTTTTGTATCATGGCAACATGATTTGCTCTTGTTAAATGTGTTAATAAACCTTGTTTCCAAGCAGTGATAGCGCGTTTTCAATTCTAACCTCGAAACTGCACAGGTTTGAAATTTAAACAACTCTAGACATGACCACGTGAATGCCCTTCCTTTCGCGGTAAGATTGACTATCGATATACGCCTCTTCAATTCTGTCTCTTTGTTTGCATATTATGGATTTGATTATTGGGAAAGGTACAAGTTAAGACAAGCAGCATCAACGTCTTGAATATGTCGTGCTGCCCACAACTCTCTTTAATCTAAGCTTACGAGATCTTTGAAACTAACTTCTTCATACCTAGTGTTGTAACCTCTCTTCTGCGCTGTGTCTCAGTCATATGGAATTCAGTACAGATAAAGTGAGCAACCGGCAAATAAATACATATCCATCTCAGCGATATCTTACAGCCCAGACATCGTTAACCCTTCATTTTGAAACGTGATTAACTTTGTAATCGCTAAAGATAGCCTCACGTTCAACCATATTTCGGAATTGCTCGGCTTAAAAGAGATTCAAAACGTACCCAACATGATAGGTTATCTCTACTTGTTCTGGAATTAATCATTTTTGAAGTTTACTAAATCGGGAAATGTTACAATATTTATAGCAGTGGTTAAGTCTGTAAAAACTATTTTCCTTATACGTGTTACTTGCTGTTAACTGCGTCAAACCACCTAACAGTGCCTTTCCGGTCCCAACATTAAGGTGTAGTTTTTCAACTTGAGACGAGACTTCTGTCTTCAGGTGATTTGACTTTCGTGATGCCTCTCGATGTCATCCGCCATCGTCAAGGTTTTCGTTTTTCCCCCCACAGTTTTCCTGCGTTTTAGCGCAACACACAGCCGATCGAACCCCCGAACTCCTGAGCTGTTAACCAACGAATTGAGCAGTAGGCAACGGTTATATCAATCTAAATTTTTCATCAGTTAGACCGGACCGTTAAAAGTTACCATTTCATAAAACGATAGGCTGAAATTATTTCTCTAAAAATCGAAATTCAATCAACCGGAATACACAGGATTCTCCAGTTGTTGAGATCCAGAAACTTCTTAAGGTTTGACCTAATAAAACCCTTTCTTTCAATGCACCTCGTCTGGAATACTTTTTATTAGCCTCTGTTCGATAATTCATAGTCATGTTTTTCGTTAAGAAGCCTCCATAGCCACTGTTGCGAAGTGGATGTTGACTGGCAGCCTTACTCGAGATGTTACCATCAATCAGAGAATTCACAATAGAAGTCGAAGTTGGTCTGGGAAAAACCTGATAATTTTGCGTTGTGTGACCGGGCGGTAGCAAATCTTAAAATTCAAGACTCAGGTTTGTAACTGCTCAGTCTTATCAGCAGGAAGTTTAGCCCGTATAGTCGGTGGCTCAACTCAAAACTAGAAGGTCGGTCGGTTAACGCGAGAGGCACGAGTATGCCGTAGCACCCACGTCGCCGTCTCGCGTACTTCAGTTGACAGAAGCTCATATAAAGCTCGGCTACATTATTGTCCGTTAGCAGCCTTCGATATTATGCCGGCCGGTCGGTCCACTTTGAAAGCAACGAGTGTGAGGGAACAAATGAAGAAGAAAATGTCCATTATTCGAGTATAATGAACTAGCGTTAATTTATTTATTCTTATGAAAACCAACTTGACATCCAGTGACGAAGTAGTCGTATGCTTGGCCAACCGTCTGAAGATACCGTATGAATGATTCGAATGGGCTCGCTGTGGTAAGCTACTTGGACTTACATCGGAATGAGGCGGGTTTCTCATGAGATTTCCAATGCCCTGATCAGTTTTAGACGGTTTCGTTACGAATCTAGGGTAGCCAGCGAACCTTGAATTCCTATAAACCTAGTATCAGCTAAACCTGGAAAAAAAACTTGGAATTTTCCGAGTAATCCTTTAAGTTTGCTTGCTCTTTATTTTAAAAGCTTGCAAGTTGAAAGTATTCACACGTAATCTACTCTCTAAATATCAATCTCTTACAGTGTCAGTGGCTGTAATTTTTATGAATTTTTCATTTGTTTAGTTTTTTTTTTATTCAATTCTCTCGACCTGAGTGACAATTTTTTTTTAAAAAAAATCAAATCTGATCTTTGAAATGGTTTATACTTAAATATAGTCTTGCTTCGTTGAACAAAAAGTAAATAAATTAGAAAAGGTCGCTGGCTACTCTGATCGAGGAAGAGATCGTTGTTGAATTGCGGCTAATTTGCAGATGGACGCTACTCTGACCGGTCAGGAGATGGGTGGCATGGCAGTGGGCCGGGTGGGCCCTCGGCCTCCAAGCCTTTTAGTAGTATGGGATCACGGGAAGTTTGGAATGCGAGCGACCGGAAGGACAGCGCGCCCAACTGGCGACCGGCGGACTCGTCCTCCTCGGAAAGGTAAGTTCCCTCCCTCTCAGTCTCGCTGCAAGGACCTTTGAATTAGAGAGGTGGAATTTTTCACATCCGGTGTCCCACCTTCCATCGTCAAATTGGACGGCGCGGATGCGGAGCTAACCTCGAGAAACGTAACCTAAATTGAATTACCTAAGGTTACGCTGACGTAATGGGCGCCAAGCGAAGCGAAACTAGGCACGCGATGTTACCTAGATTAACGTAACTTTGGTTAACCTAAGCTAGGTCAACCTTACCAAAGTTAACCTTACGTAAGTCAATCCTAACAAAGTCAACCCTAACAAAGTTTATCTTACCAAAGTTAACCTTACCAAAGTAAACTGTTCTTAAGTTAACCCAACCTTCGCGACTATAAGTCGTAAATCCTCTTAAGGATATTACCCCGCGGTAACAAAATGAAGATGTAAAGCTATCATATATCCTCGCTTAGTTGTAAAATTAAAACAAGTTTCATCTCTAGTTTCCGACTTTGAGTTTGTCAAAAGTGACAAATAATACACGGTGATATATGTAGACGTCATTAAAGAAAGTGCATAATCGAGAAATTTAGTTATACCTAGAGAAGGCAAGAGAGTAATAAAGTATTTCTTTCAGTTTAAACCCTATGACCAAACTTTTGAGCCCGAAAAATTGAAAGTTCACCATTTCATTTAAGAGAAATCCGAGAAAAATTTCGAAAGAATACGCATTTTTCGTTCAAAATAAGTCAAATCAGCAACTCTTAAGTTTTTTTGGGAATTCGAAATCAACTGATTTAATGGTTGATAAATATTGGACCCGTAAGTCTGTCTTAAAGACATTCTAAGCTCTAGATTATTTTTAAACAAGCATTTAACAGTTCCATGTGGACTTTAATAGTTTGAGTTTGCCATGGGGATAAATCATTAATGTAATGGATGATTAAACTGGGGCGAAACCCTAGGAAAAAAAAAAGAAGTCCACCTTTCACATTTTCAGCGCCCTCTATTTCAGGCTGCTCTCCCGCATGCGGAAAAAGGTAGTAAAGTGTCTTTGTTTCAGGTGGGCAATGAGTGGCGGGAGCCACAGCGCGAACAGCCGGCCGCTGGCGGGGCCGCTCTACGGCGGAGGCGGGCAGAACGTGAACCAAGCCCTCTCCGTCCTTCAGGGCATGGGCATGTCCAGCGGTGGCCCTTACGTCAACGACCGCTTCGATAACTACAAGCAATCCATCGCCCCCATTCGGAAATATTTGTAACTTAGTTGTAGCAAACTCCTTAATCTTTTCCTACCCGAGTGTTAACTGTTTGGAAATTAATCGAAAGAAGTAGATTTGTATTCGAATCAATTAGGACAATGTTTAGATATGTGGACTGTCGAGCTACTAATAATAGTCCGACTCTGTTTTTGTTTTGCGTTAGCGCTGATACACACGGGTTTTGTGTATGTTCTTAGTTTGTTTTTGTACATATTGTGTTTTGCATCCGTTTCATGTCGACGCCCCAGGTTGAATGTTTCATATGCCTCCTATGGTACCTTCAAACCTATCTTGATCACCCGATCGCCTTGTTCGCGAATCCAATAGCTGCCACATCTGGTGGTGCACCGTGTGTTGGTTGTTAATGCAAGACTCTGTGAGTTATCTATCTTAACTTTTTGGAACTATTTGAGGAAAATAAAATGTTAGGATAGAATTTGCGTTTTCCGTTTTTTTTGGTATACCTGAGTGGAAGTACGTTGATGTGCGTTCGAAAAAGTACTTCCTTGATTCAGACTGGACCTATTTATTTTTAATTATGGTACATTCCATTGAATCTTGAGCTTGCCACAAGCCTGGAAATTTGGGAAAACCTGAAAATTTCAGGAGGGCAAAGGGAAATTTTGACCGGAATAGTAGCGAAGTGAAAAAAATAAATAATAATAATGAAAAAATCCAAAGGTTGTTTAAGATCCTAGAGACCATGTAATGATCGCTTGAAGGTAGAAATTCATAGAGAGTGACAGAGAAATGGGGAAATGTCTGAAAATTGAATATCGTAATTTTGTTGCAATCGTGAATTTGCTAGAATTTCGATGTACCGTATCTGTCACTTTCGGAAGCGTCGTTAAATAAAGTAGCTAGCTATTCAGCCCCACACCTGCTCAGAATATGTATGTCATATTGGTACAGAACGTATTCTGATCATTGTGAAGATATATATTAGCAGCTATATCTTTCAAGAGAACTTGACAAGAGCGTGCCATGGATATGACCATTAAATGTGTGTCCGTCAGAAAGAAACAAAAATAGGATACCCGGTTTTACGTAGGTAGTTACAACGATAGGACTTCCTAAACCTAAAAAAAATAAAAAAATGTTATCATTGATAAGGAATGTCAAGTTAAAGAGTTCAGTCGTACAATCTGCGACGTTTTGGCGAAGAATTCAGGAAACGGCCTTGGGTTAAAAAACACACACCGGTGGCCACATGTCCGTTCACAGAACCTATCATGTGATTTCTATTAAAAGATTAAGATGCAACCGTGTCGCACCAAAGACAACCTGTCAATTTCATCTCGCCAGTTTGTTTCGATAACGTCAGCCTTAGCCGATTCCGACTTCATGTCTGTTGAATTTTTTTTTCTTCTGCGTCTTGAAGATCGAAAGAACATGATCTATACCATAGATCATTCTTTTGAGAAAGTTGACTTTGTCTTGAAAATGGCTGTTGTTTCTTATACCTTAATTGCATTAGCTTTTTCACGTCCTGCTCAGAAAGACGTTTTTTGGCATAGGGAAGCAGCGCTATCCCGAAAAAGAAGCAGTTTGTGTGCAGCTGTTTTTAGAGCCGAGAGGTTAAGCGCGGTCAAAAGCATCTCTCTCTATTCCACCGTATCCTCTATGCTTCCGTTTCTTTCTTTGCCATTGATTCCTGTAATGCAAGGCTGCCTATTTTGCACTCGAAACCAAACAAATCGCGCTGAATGGTCCCCTGTCGTACACCCTCATATTACGCAACTGTCTTCACGCTGGAAGATACCTGCCCCCCCCCTTGACGTATTGTGGCTGCTACACATTAACATCGGCGCCGCCCGTGCGTCACCTGGTTGCTGCTGATCATTGAAACATGCAACGAGATTTTGTTGCAACTTCGCCTGTCGTAGATGTATGGCGTTGCGTATCAGAGCCATGAAATATATTAAAGCCGCAAAGTAACTCGCTAAACTTTCAACATTTCAATACTTGTTTCGAGACGAGGGGGCGTGAATGAAAAGTCGATATGAATGACGTCTTGATCTTTATCGGCTACATTAAAAAGTGCGCAGCGCCCTCTCACACTCTCCTCTCCTTCTCGCGCTATTTTCGGAATGAACTGCTGTTGTTAGCCTTCGTTTAGAAAACGCACAACGCCCTGCCTTCGTTCCCTGAGAGCTGCCTTCGTCCTGACCGCCACGTTTCCTTGTCGCAATTTGTCAGGAGAAGAACCTACTTATATCAGTCCACAATTTTTGACGCCATTTACAACACGCATCAATCAACTATTTGTATAGTTCGTTAAAGAGCGACGTGTTTTTCTCTTGTTTCAAAGGCAATCGTCCCGTGGGACTGCGCCATTAGGGGAAGACTTCTTCCGATTTAGGCAATCCACAAAACTCGCGAAGAAGATCCTGCACTCTGTGACCCAACCCGTAAATCGAATAAGTGGTCACTCCCCCCCCCGAACTTCAGCGAAATTTTTGAAGGCTGATTTTTGGAAAATAGCATTCCTTTACTGCAAAAATCTCTGTTTGTTATTCTGAGAAAATGTTCAACGTGAGAGCGAGAATTTAAATTTCATATTGTAGCTGTCCGTCAATCAAAAGATTATGAGTTTCTCTGTGTCTCAGATCGAAGCAGGAGCGGAGCGTGCGGACTTAAAATTAACCTAGCCGCTGAGACCCTGGGTTATTTTTATCCTTTCTTCTCTCTCTCGCTCTTTCTACCCTCCTTTTCCATTGCGCCGCGCCCAATGCAACATGCCGCACCGGTAGGCTACTTCTGTTATTTTTCCTCTTTCAGCTGAACCGCTTCGTTCTGCGGGATTGTTAAAAACAAACAAACAAGCCGATGAAAGGTAAACGCGGAACATTGCGATCTGAGGGGACCGTTGGGCGTGGCGGGCGGCCGTTGACCATCGTCATCGGTCACTGCCACACCGCCCAAATAACTCCGCAACCACAATTATTAGATTTTTCTCGACCAAATAGCATCTCATGCAGAGAGCCAAAACTATCCTTTATTTTTTTCTTGGAACTTGAATGACTTTCTTCCTTAGTTTATATAACCCCAGCTTCTAATAATCCTTATTTATATCCGCATATTGATATAATTGTTTTTATGAGTATCCATATAAGGATGTCCAATTCACCATCGTATCTTAAATTAATCCGTCTAAGAGACCATTTCAAAGAAATGTATTTTCCGGTCTTTTCTCTCGACTGTATAGGAGGCGTTACCTCAAAAGCCAATGTCAGATAGAATCCTATATTAAACGGAAATATTTTTTTTTGAACAGATCTTTGTTCAAATAAAAAAATGGCTCTTTGTTGAAATATTTCCTTAATGAAACTGAAATCGTAGCATATGTTACCGTCGCATGACTGTGGCGGACTTGTGAGCTTAGCGCCACGGGATCTCGTGTTGCGTTCAAGTGCTGCGTCATTGTGGGTCGCAACAAGATGCAACGCCATTAGCTATCGGTACGCCACGCGTCGCACTCTCGTTTACCAACGCGGAAGAGCTGTCATGCTTTCAACTTCTTTGGATTGGAACCATATTTTGACCATTACGTCTAGTGTTGTTTTCGATTGACTGTGCATGTTACAGTATTCGAGGAGATGTTATAGTAATTGAAAGTCGAAAATCGTTTTTCGCATCCAATCTAGTAAATACCGTCAGCTCGATTTCAACCCCCCTAAACGAAGGAAGGTGGGGTGTTAATTAAGGGGTGTTTCCTTTGAAAAACGGAACCAATAGACTTTATTTTCCTAAAACACTAGAGAAATATATTGGATTTGTGCCGGTGAAAATTCTCTCAATTCTAAAGGAAATCCTCTGGACTTTGAGCGACATTAATTTCAATTTCCTGTATGATTATAAGAGGTTTCCCTGTAGCATGCAGAGAATTCCTCAAGTCAGGTCCAAAACAACTGGGGATAGGAGCAGTTTATACATGCTCCCCCCTTCCCTCACTAAAATCTTGGCATTTGCGTCGGAAAGGTGCCACGCGCCTACGGTAAAGTTGAGTACGATACTATATAAAAGCGTCGAAGTGTTTGCCACCCCACTAAATGTACGATATCACGGCCCTGCTAATATTATTGTATTGGTGCCGATTCCTTCAAGAACGTGTTACATATAATATCTTATATTCGGGTGCACAAAAAAAATAGCCGTTTTAGATGATTGCGGGAAGAATTAGATGCAGCATTCTGCAATTCAAAAGTTCAACCTCTGTCATTGGTTTGTTCGTACCTTTTTTTTTAATAGGTAATTTAAGGTTGTTTAGCGTAGATATTTCTCGTCGGGAAGAAGTTCGTGTTTAATATCACTGGAAGATTTTAAGAAAATGAAAATGATGATAAACTTTCAACATCGGTGCTTGAGTTGTAAACGTTTCGAAGTGCTCCCCTCCTCGGCTTTTCCTAATTGCGAGCCGCGTCAGCTTTTGGTGCGAATACAAGAGGGTATCCTACGCAGTACGCTTCACAGGTAACAATTTTATGTCCGTACCAACGCCGTCACTAGCCCAAAAAATAAAGCAAAGTACTCCTCTCATATCTTGTCTATTTTCGTTTAGGGACACTTTTTTTTACCTGTGATCTTGTAGGCCTACTATCCTGGTTTAAACTTTCATCCGAGACTTTCATGTCTCGCCCTAGTGTCGTGTATGGCGTGGGTCACCTCCTGTCGGGTAAAATTATCGCTGACACGTTACAGTAATTGTACGTGTGACTGTAATCAGCAGAAAATACAGCTTCGTGATTATAATTTATTGATATTATAGATGACATATTACAATAGTTATGGGGTTGAAGGTTATAATGAAGAGTTGAGTGTGAGGATTTCGTGAAGTGATAACTGAACTACTTTCATAGAAACAGCCAGGTCACAACACGAGTCCCGGAACCTGCGTTTGGGACCCGGCTGTCACTCCCGTTGAGGTTTCCATATCGACATCGAGAGCGGTTTCATGAAGTTAACCGGGGTAGTTGAGGAAGTGGCACAGAGAAAGTTACATGAAAGCGCCTGTGCAGATGAGTTCGAAAACGTCAATCTGACAAGAATGAACAGATTGATACACCTTGTAGTTGATCTGCTTTACCATAAGATACGCGCTTTTTCGACGAAGGTGTAAGAGTTCACAGCAACCTAAGTTCCGATCCGAAAAAAAAAGACCCGTTTATTTCCAGTCGTTTAAAAGAAGTAAATGAACAAAGTCTTGGTAACGTTTCGTAACCTTCCGAGAATTGACGAGCTCACGATAGAATATAGCCCATGAAATCATCGTGAATGTCTGTGTTTATTGTAACAATGCACCATTGGTAATATACTCGGTCGAGACGGGCTACCCCCAAAAGACGGTGCCAGGGAACCTAGGGCAGGGGGGGGGGG
>Ga0058701_10004818_pt1 | contig 11038 bp, 9 predicted proteins | sample AgamicOrMae_FD_97039 | JGI IMG/M metagenome (GOLD analysis project Ga0058701, IMG submission 97039) | Agave microbial communities from Guanajuato, Mexico - Or.Ma.e | ecosystem: Host-associated > Plants > Phyllosphere > Phylloplane/Leaf | place: Guanajuato, Mexico | collected 2012-06-04 | reverse complement strand
CCCAACTTCAGAATTTAATTGCGTAAAAACGGAACGGTCAAACTTCCTTAAACTTCGCCATTCGATAGACATACACATTTTGAACTAATCCTGAAAATATCGTCCTTTGTCTAATTTTAGCCCATTGCGCTGGAATATCCTTAAGCGGGTTCATATCTTATCCGGGTTTTATCAAATACCGACTAGGCTCAAGGGAATAAAGACAATGCGTGTCTTAAGCGTGTTCGTATATTAAACGGACGTATCTTAAGTGGGTTTTACTGTACTTGATAGCGAGGTCGCACAGAAATAGTTCTCAATAATTTTACTTTCCTTCCGCGGAAAATACGGATGATTTGACTGTTTACTTTAATGTTTGTGCTCCTACATTCATATTTTGAAGCCAAGGAGGCTGTTCTGCCGCTCATGTCATGTGTACCCAGATTCTCCCTGACACCCTATTTGCACTCTCCGTGGACTTCCATGCAGATATTCCAGCAAATTGTGAGAGACCTTCAGATTCTTGGGAATGTACACTCGGTGGGATGTCCCCTTAGGTCGCTATTAAATATGGTGTGATACGTATTTGTGAGAATTCCGGACTCCGGCAAGGTTGTGACCGCGACCAGCCCGACGACCCGAGCGGCCAGAGGTCGAGTGCGGCGCGACGCTGCCCGGTCAACCTCCTAGTAAGTAGGACCAAGGGCAGAGTTCTTGTCGCTGACTGTGAGCTACGCACCTCCACCGCGTCCGCCGCAGTTGGAGTCGCCGCTCCGGGAGGCGATTCGCGTCTGGCCGTCCAGACTGGGCGGTCCAGACTGGGCCATTGACCGCACCGCTGGCCAACCGCCTCGCTTTCTTTGACTCGTATCAGTCGCGAATAACGAACATTAAGGGGGTAATTAGTCGTTTTTTTTTATTATTATTCTCATCTTTGTAAGGCGATGATTTGCTATCAATACGAATTCAGAATTAGTTTCGTATAGGGAGTAAATAGCGATGAACATCCACTGAAACGAAGGATTTGATGAGTATTAACCCTGTTACCACTTCCAATGATTATTAGGCCCGCCTCCTTTAGGAGAGGGGCTTTATAGTTTCACTCGAGTTTATATATGTACTGTATGTCTCTGTATGTTGACGTCGTCGCTCCGAAGACTCTGATCGGATCTTAACGTTCATACGTGAAATCGACGTGAAATTTTCCCCCGATGACAACTAGGTGACGGCAAATGTTATCTGTCATCGTCATTTTGAGTTATCTAAGAAAATAAGAATCTATTTTTATAGCCGCTGGTTTTATTTTATTTTGGTATTTATTGATTTATTTCGTTTTGCAGTTTTTTGAGCGGCGTGAGTTATGGATTTCCTCATATCTTTGTTGAAGGTTCTCCCCTCCCCCCAAAAAAAGAATAGGTTGCCCTGACGAATGCCAAGACATGTACGTCTATGTAATTCAGTAGACGCAAAAAAAAATAGGGAGTGCAAAAGTTGGTTGTTTCTGTTTGTTAATTTTTATTATTATTATTGTATTATTTAAAAGATATTTGGCATTGAAAATTTTGTTGGAAGCAAAGCGGTTGACCTTTAAGTTTCCTGTCAGAAAAACTGCTCCTTTCCCATTTCGATAGGTCCAACGAGGTGAAGGAGATTGAAAAATCGACTCCTCCCCCGGGGAGGATCGGATGATCCAATGGGCACCCCCAACAAAAGGCCGCGCGTCCTTGTTAAAACGAAGATATTCTTAAATTTTGGCTGCGTGCGGATAACTCTCACGCAAGATATCGCTAACCATAGAAAAGGGGACAGGCTCACAGACACACCGACGTTGTGCAAAAAACTGGTTTCCCCGATATTAAGCTCTATGAGGAGAATCCAGTTTTATCTCCAACTAAATCTTTTGCACTATTACCACACTTCCATTGCCATGGACGTAACACACTTGAAAACCAATGATTCCAAGGACACACAAAGCAATTATTCAAGAAAACCGAATATTGAAAAGTTCCTAGTAGAAATGACTCGCTAACTCAGCCGAACTTTTTGCATCAGAAGTTCCCTCTGTTGAGGGGAACACTTTAACGGACGTGGGTTTGTTTGCATCGGAAGTTCCCCTTGTTGCGTGCGCTGTGCTTCCCCCTCCCCCAAGTCCTGCTTCTCGCGGCCGCGTCCTTGTCAAGGCCAAATGACCGGCGGCCGAGCGCCGTTGCGCCGAGAGCTGCGCTGCTCCAGCGCCTCCGACGGGCCGCCCCACCCCACCCGTTGCTCCTGCGCTTGCACTGCGGCCGCTGTGCGGCCCGCTCTGCGGCCCGGACTGCCCGCCGCAGAGTGCGGGCCCCGGACAGGTTCAACTGTTGCATAATCGAGTGTGCAGTCGGGTGCATTTTATCGAATCCACGCAGAGCACGCATTATTGAGTTGTTCCCTGAGGGCCTATTAGACGGCGATATTCAGGCATCTCGTTCGGTCATTAAGAGTGGTTACACGTATTGAACCGCTGGCCCAAAATAATGCGCTAACAGTAAACTGAAAATTTAAAAAGTGTTTTTTTTTTTTTTCAACCTCATGTTTTACCATTGTCTTCAAGAAAAGCCAGAGGAACACTGAACAACTCATTATGCACCCAATGGAGCATTTCTCTGTTTGTGAAAAGGGAGTAAAACGGGTAGCGAATGTTCTCCAAAACTAGAAGTCCTGCAGGACTCCACTTTTGAGACAAATGTAGTATATGAAGTAAATTTTCAAACGGTGTATCTGCCGGTCGATTTGATTTTTCCAATCCGTTGTTCCTTGCATTTTTTCCATTATCCGCTTCTCTCCGATTGTGTTATATCCACTTAAGAGCGACGCCTTTAGACTCATTGTAACAGTTGAAAACGGTTGTAATCGGTGTAGTAGCATACGCCGTTTGAAAATTTAACTGTTAAACTGTTTAATTTTCAAAACCTCATCCCTGTAGGACTTCTACTTTAGGAGATCATTCGCTCCCCGATTTCATCATTAAACAGAGAAATAGTCCATTAACAATATCCAAAATCACGCGGTGTGCTTTTAAAGCTAGGCACAAGACTCATAACCTCACCCTACATGACTATGTAAGGTCTGGCGATGATAGATAATATGAAGACAGGTTCAAGCCCTCTGCTCCGACCCGCTTGGTGACAAAAGGTGCAAAACTAGAGGTGGAAAATGTGACCTTTAAAATATTCAGCAAATTAAAGAAGAGTAGTTCAGTAAATCGATCCCTCCAATCAACAATCAATCAAGTAGGAATGCGTGTTTCAAAAATCGATCAAATGAACTTATCCGTTTCAAAAATCGATCAACTGCTGTTCTTATACATTGCAGTTGATCGATTTTTTAAGCGTACTCTTTTACTTCATCTTCTTTTAAAATATGTCCTTAGACTTATTATATCATCTATTTTATTATCTATGTTTATTACCTTATCGAAATGATGAGAAGGCCTGTTGTTTGACGGAAAAATGTTACAATTTCGTACAAGTTTCAAATTTTATAGCTCTCACTGCAATAATCGTCAGTATGAACAAATAAAACTGCAATGCTTGAAAAGTCTCTGAAATATGCACTGACGAACATATCGTAAAACCCATCGCTGGGTGACGCTCGAGACCTGATCATAGACTTCCTTAGAAGTAAATCAGATCTTTATGACGCTAGAAACAGTAAAATCGCTGGTTTGAATTGGTAATAAAATATTAGCTATTTTTAAACGAGTTCGTTTTTCTCAAAGAACCTTGAGACTTTGCATTATTGTGCGTAGGTTCCCGGTTTCAACGCGTATGATTGTAGATTCCAGCCTGTAAATCATTGGCATCCTTTAGTTAACCTTTTTGCTAATTGCGATATTTTGCGAAAATGGGGCGCATATTTCTCTCTTAGGAATTCATGGTAACCTTCGATAACTACTCATCTCCACGAGCTTTTACTTATTAATTCATAAGTCGTTGAGGCGAATGGGCGTAAGCGTATACCGCGCCTCTCACGAGTATATATTTGACCCGGTCTCGACTACTACTAAAGTCCAAGACTGGTAGTTCGAGTATTTCGAAACCAGCTTAAATTGGGCGTTGGGGTGAGTGGGGGGACAACCAAGAGTGGTCGCCTACGTGTTTACAACTTTGGGCGACAAATGGAAGTTTATTGAACAACCAAGGTCTGTCGAATGGATCCATTTATGAATGGACTAATACAGAAAACTCGCCGTGGGTGGACAAACTAAGAGGCTCATATCGGTACGTTTTGATCTTCTCAGTATCCAAGAGCGAAAATTTTTAGGATTGCAACTCCCCCGTTTCGTGATTTAAGCCGGGCGGGGACGAGGCATATGCGACATAACCTTTAATTAACTCAACAAACGCCGCGCTCACTTTTTTGCGATAGATGATATTGTCACGGAGAAGGAAGACTCAGATAGAGACCTAGCCGGTAGAGAAGCTACACGGCACTTATCCTAGATTAACGCAACCTGAGAAAATAGCCTGAGCTGAACTTGATCTGCAGAATAAAGGCGAAAATTAGTAGCTATGCATATAGAATTTTTAAAAAATCCAAACTTTTTTCTCTAAGTAAAAAAAAAGGAGGGCAAATAAAAGGTTTTTGGTGCAGGTCTGTGCTTGAAACCACAGCGCGTATCTTAGGAAAAGTATTCCTCATGCGAATTTCCTTACTCGATAGTGTTCGCTTATCTGCCTTGCATTCCAGATTTGTCGAAGCACAGATTAATACAAAGCAGTGAACATGGAATCCAACAGCGATACCGCAGCTCGTCAGAAGTGTCAAGGACGTGAGATATACTTTCTCAGAAGCCTGCATTCTTGCGAAAATAAAGTAGCACAAAAAATGTGGTCTTCGACCTTGTTAACCAGTTGCGTGTGTTGATCGAAACACGCTCCGAAATGTATATGATCCGATACTAATAACTGTGCCCGGGCGACAAGAGATCCCTTGGGTACTACTTGTGATCACCAATTAGCTCGTGCGTCAATTATTTTTTTAATAGTTCGGAGCTGAGGAACTTCTTCCTCTGTCTTACATTACAACTTTACAACACCCATCGATGCTCTGTTAAAAATGCACGACGTGTGAATACTGATTTAGGAGTTGGCGGAAAGCGTCCAGTACAATATAATAATTGTCCAGCTGTGAGAGTCACTGCATTGTGTTCAACCAAACCTTCAGTTTAGAACCTTATTTCATCTCGTCTATGGCTTCCTTTGTGAGCAGTTTCCCTTTGATGGCATGCATTTCGATTCTGTCATAGACGAATTTTCCTGTCTAATTCTTTCAAAAAAGTGTACATTGCTTTTTAGCGTAGAAAAATCCGTTAATATTGTGCAATTATACAAGGAAGCTGCCAAGATGACCTCCTTCCGCGATGAGTTGAGGAGTTGAGGTTTTAGGATGATCCATGCTGAACAGGACAATCAGCAGGAGTTGCGTATGAGCATTACTTCCTCGCCCGATTGCCCGTCGTAATTGAAAATGCTGTAACAACTTTACCCACATCACATGCTAGTGTTTCACTTCCCGAGTAGTCAATGGCTTGCTCCACAAAAGTGTTTTAATGCTCACCGCGAAGCCACCGCTCTGTATAGAAACTGGGCCGTGGCATCAGCCAGCCCTTAGCCTTGATGAGAAAAAGACCTTCTTGAAACTGATTGGACCATTCAACATCTGATTATCATGTCTGATGTTCGACGGATGTGATGACCAGCTCGGGTTTGAATGTAAACATCGCATACTTTTACGAGCTATCGAGTCAACAGAGGAAACGTGACTTAGCAGCAGAGCTCATGCAGCATTGGTCCGAGATCAGTATCAGTTATGCAATCAGAAATTGCGAAAAGAAAAAGAGCAAATTCGAACGTTTACTTTCTCTTTCATTGTACTTGAGGACTTCGTCACACCCCAATGATGTAAAGGGGGAGAGGAGTAGCATGTTGGTCCAGAGGACTCGCGCTCGCAAACCTCCTTTTTGCGTGTTGTCCGCGAGGTTGTCTGTCTTGAGGACGGCAGGAAGGACAGACCCACCATTATTTGCACATAAAATAAAAGTGAGCAATTAATTTGTAGAGGATGAGAGCGAAGAGGGCTGTTGCCCAACCATTTGGACGCTTGTCACAAGACAGAAAAACGTGCAAACCAACGAAAGTACTTTCTTCCGCGGCAACGCTAATATGCCCACCTGCTTCGCAATTGATGCTAACTAGTCATGTTTACATGCACTGTGAGAATTCCCCAGCTTATGCTGTCAGTCTCTTATTACTTTCGTCCTTGGAAGAATCCAGGATCAGGACGGCACCATATATGACAAATTCAGGTGGCAAGATCACGCAATCCTCCACGTATAAAAACACTAATTTGGTGGTTAGCTCCGTTTTTGCCAGCCCAAATAGGATCGTTGGTTAAATTGAATGGCGAGTTGGCTTCACAGTTGGCGTCGAAGTAGTCGCAATCAACCACACAAATGTGAGGCATGATGGAATGCTGTGCGTGAGACGAGAGCGCAAATCACCGACCGCTCGAATCAGTCCACTTGAGTTCGGGGTTTAGTCTATGGAGCAATCGTTTCACAACATCTCATTTAAGACTACATGATCCAAAAGAGGGTGTCTGAAAAATCGACGCACGCTCACTGTTTTACTCCTGTTTCGCGTGTTGATTGTTTTTCCATTAGTACTCCAGTTTTGAACATTAAATAATGAGAGACATGACATTTACCATTACAGCGATATTCTACATCATCATTGTATCTTTGGTCACTGAAAGATCGTACATTAATTCCATCAAAGCCACACTGCAGCAATTAAGGACGATATATCCGGACTTTTTCTCTTGACAGTATCGTTAGTATTGTCCCTGTCATAATCCATAAACACCGTTACACCTTACAAATATGTGTCTCTCGGTTTTGGTTAAGCCCTCTTAGAAATGAGACCAGAATTACTGAAGAAGTAGCAATAGATCATTCTAACCAGGAAGCTTGCCAACTTTGTGGGTAAAAGTGGACTACTTTTGGAAATATGAGTCATTCAAAGTCAGGCAAATTCCATTGAGGCGGTTAGCTTGCAATCGATGATGTTGAAATTTGCATCGTGTATGCCTCCAATTATTGCAAGTAAAGCAAACGAGTTCAATATTCAGCTAGAACAGGTCGTATTAATCCGTAAGTGAATGTCATGTTAAGTAACTGAGAGATCTTTTCATGTGTCTGAGTCTTTTCTTTGAAAATTATAATGGACCTCAACCCAAGCGTATCGATTCGGCTACAAGTTCCGTCAGGAAAATAATTTCACTTTACAAATCAATTTCATAAACTTGGAGTCATTCTACACAGAATAATGCCCTGGCGACGCAAGTTTTACCATCTAATGGGGAAAAAAGATCATTCGACGGCAACGACGAACGATTCAAATCCTTTGTTGTCCGACCTCACCAAGCAGATTAAAAAAATTAGTACTATAGCACAGCAAAAGTCGGAACAGGTGAAAAAGTCACAGAAGTCGTGGAAGAGGAAGCAATCAAATCTATTAGTGCGCTATGTCAGTAGACACCTAGTAAGCTCAGTGATGAGGATAAACGCCTCTCAGCAACTCGTGCTCCGCCTTCATGAAAAGCAGCGGCACTTAATATGAACATTTGATTCGCGTTTCCTGCAAGGCATAGACTTTTTCATGATGGCCACCTACTTCATCGCAGTTCCGCTTCGTCGCAGACCAAGTCGACGCCCTTGTTTTGTCCCCCCGGGTCACTGATCCCCTACCAAACCTTTTAAGCATCGACCATCACTTATGGTTTTCACACAGTTATGGCTTGAATGTTTTATCAGCAGTGAACTGGTGATAAAAATGAGGGCTTTTCTCTATGATCACCATATTGATTGTTAGGAAACACCCCAACATTTCCCACATCCAGTTAGCTGTTTCTATCTTGGTGATTTTCAGTAGTGTACTCGCGGCTTCCTGTTCCCCGCGAGCCAATTCCTGTAAGGCTTTGTATTTGAAGTGATTGCCCTCGGAAACTATAAAACAAATGTTCACATCCTTAAAACCTCTGCAGTGCCAATTCTAACCTCGATCCGGGCATAATGAACAAGCCTTTTTGGTCTAATGGGACCACAAACCATAGACCTAGAGAGCGAGCGAAATAAAGTAGGGTTATGTAACGAAACGGGCGTCGTTTTTCCGGAGTTTTGTTTACTTGTGCTTTGACACAGTTTAACGGAAACGAGCGGCGATCAGGAACTAGGCGGCTTTCCGCATCTTTACGAATAAGACAGATTCGTAAATGAGGCCAAGGTCGAGTGAATGTCATCGGCCTGCTTGCTGCGACTGCGACGTACCTCAAGCTGATGATATAATAGCACATCGCTGGTCTTTGTTCATTATCAACTGATAGAAGGACAGGTGTTTCTGATAACCTTCGTTGCCTAACTGACCTCACTGCACTGTACTTGATTTGAATTTCTGCTTCTTGTGCTTTAGTACCATACCACTGTCACCAATCCGTGCTGGACGAAGTACTGTACACGGTCCATAACCTAACCCAAATTATTGCAACCTAAGTTAACCTTAACATGACCTCACGGTCTGAATGCCGCTGAATTCTTGGCGGCATTGGCTTGGGTTAGTGCCTTCTGAAGGAATTCACTAAGTCAAACTTCAAGTTAACCTGACTTAGGTTAACCTATGTGTTCATATGTCCTCAATCCTAAAAGGTAAGAGGTTAAAGGAGGTTAGAATGGAACACTTAGTGCTTGCCATTTTTCAGAATTCCTCTGGAGTGAGAATATCGCCCCGACCTTGCATTTCGGTGCGGCCGGCTTTATGAACTAGAAGTGCTCTGAACTCATGCAGATTTGAGTTTAAAATTGTGAATGAGTTCTTTTCTGTTGTTGGCTAAAATCAGTATAAGTCCTAAAGGATCCAAGCTTTCGTAATAAAAACGAAATAATGAATGCCTGTTTTAGAGAGGTCTTTAGGCTGTTCTGATGAACTGTGGAAATCCAAAGTCAGGTCTAGGGATGCTAGATTGTCCTAGATTAGTCGGGGTGTCGCTTCTAGTTGAAACAAGCTGTAATGTTTCTAGAGCTCGGAAACCCATTGACACGTTGGCGCAGCATCCAGACCATTCCAAAGTTCGAACCTTGTGACATAATCGCAAAGGCATTGTTTAACCAACCGGCTCCATTCCGTTCGCCGGTTGCTGCAACCGTTGTATCATTTGTTGGTGGTTTTAGGAAGTGGTTACGACCCACTAGCATTATGCATGTGGCGGAAATCCCAATGCTCAAAATGCACTAAACATCAGTCCTCTTCGCATAAACACCTTATTGTGGCGTACCAGTCCCAAAAGCTCACCGTTTCGGTGATATAACTAGAGGGAGGCAGGCATTGTGACCTCTACGTCGTAGATGAAAATAATGACGACAATTCATAACGTCAGCAGTGCTTCAGTCGTGTTTGAAACCGCCTCCACTCGTATTATGAGAATTCCTTCCACTCGGCCATTGCAAAACTGCTAAAAATTCTGCGCAAGCGGAAGAGGGAACATCCAATTTTAAGCGGTGTGCATTTGCAATGTTGTATGGAGGAGGAGGCGCGGGTCCCTTCACGGTGAAGCGGTCCAGAAGTCCCTTAACGCACATCAAACGGGCATCGACACAGCCTCCGGCGCGGCGGGCTTCGGCGACCTCCAGCCATCGGCACAGTTCCGGACCTCGTGATTGGTGTCCGGCTGCCAAGGAGGAAGGAGGGGACGATGTCTGAGGAAGGGCAAGGGGCCGGGAGGTGTGGTTTCGCTGCGGACGCGCCAACGCCGGCAGCGGCGAGCTCCCAGCTGGCTGATTATATAACCCCATTGCATCATTTGAACTAAGCGAGAAACGAGGCAAGACATCGGGGCGACCTGTGTCCCTCGTGTGGACCATCTGACCGTGGGATCCCAAAGGCGGTCATCCACTTCGCAATCGGAAGTCTGCACCGATCATTTTCGCCAGTCAACAGCCTCTTGTCTCGCAGGATCGTCCCTTCAGGAGCTGCCACCTCCCGTTTACTCACTTCTCTCCGCCGTTGCCTTGAGAACTATTCTCGAATGAGCTTTATGTGACCTAAAAAAAATTATCAGAAGTCCTTGAATAGATGAATTTCCGTCGCTGAAAATTTGCTGAACGGTTTACGGATTTAGAAGAACTTCCTCGATCAATATGTTGTTAAGCGTAGATTTTATGTTGGTGATAAATTTGGTTTTATGAGTCGGATCCTCTCCATCATTCATGGTTGTAACGACTGCGGATTGAAGATAGGGAATAGTTCCTTGGATAGTATAAGTGACGAAATTCTATGCAAAAGCTACACAATTTTTCAACCTTGCAACAAAACATGAACAAATATTCAATCAGTTTACAAAACCAGCTCTTCTGTACTCAAATTCAGCAAACTTTGTTTGCCAATGTCTCCCGATAACGTTGGAAAGCAAGGAGACAGGGAAATGATTTTTTTACAGGTTAGCGCCCTAATTGAGGAAGTAAATTATTTTGATTGAAAATATCATGATTAAGTGCCTTCTTTGCATGAAATCTGAACCGGACTTATTCAGCCTCTGCTCTGACGTTTAACTGTCGGAAAACATGAAACCCTGAAGGAGCATTATACACCAGTAAACTTGAGCGATTACCGCCCAGCGATGCAGACAAAGTTGTTTCATGAAACACTTGCTCACTTGCCCTCTCTTCATAAAAAATATCCGATCTCTTGTCGACGGTTTCCATCATGATGTGACAAAAACCGTACGCCGGAGTTGTGAGCAGTATGTGTCAATCTTGCTAGGCCTGTTCTTTAGAGTATCATCTCAAAGTCCAATGACCCTCGGAGCTAGATAATCCACGGATGGTTACATGGCCTTCGTGGCTGTTCGGTGTGCGGCTCAGTGACTCACCGACCGATGCACCTGCAGCCGGTTCGTCTCTTCGGTCCAGCCTGTTCGCGAACAGGTGTCAAAGGCGGGTAGTGACCCCAGCTGCATCGCGCAACGGTCT
>Ga0058701_10004816_pt1 | contig 11040 bp, 7 predicted proteins | sample AgamicOrMae_FD_97039 | JGI IMG/M metagenome (GOLD analysis project Ga0058701, IMG submission 97039) | Agave microbial communities from Guanajuato, Mexico - Or.Ma.e | ecosystem: Host-associated > Plants > Phyllosphere > Phylloplane/Leaf | place: Guanajuato, Mexico | collected 2012-06-04 | reverse complement strand
TTGCTATGGATATCCGTGGTTGCACGGATAATTCGACACGGACATCCGTGATTTTTGCGGATATCCAAGCGGATATCCGCAAGGACATCCAAGCGGATATCCGCACGGACAGTTCGACCAGGGGGGATATCTGTGTTTTACGAATATTCATTGTAGGCTTGCATTGATATTCCTTGCTGGATATCCATATGAATATCCACACTTGAAAGGATAATTGAACACTGACATCCATATCTTTATGGATATCCATATGGATAACCGTATATTTTTGGCTATCCATGTATGGATTCTTGGACCGGGGTGTATTATATTCAAATAAATTATAAATCTCCTTCCAGCATGTAAATCCGTTGTAATGCCAACTGAAAAGCATACCTCCCCTACAGCGTCTGAAGGGGCTTTGTTTTTAAAAATCTCAAATTTAAAACAGATCATTAACAGAAAGGTCTTCGAGGTAATAGAACCGTAACGGGATAGCCTGATACAGTTAACTCACAGGAAGAAAACAGGAAATAACGCGTATCGTTAGCAGTTTGTTGGGTTGACATTGAGTTCGGACACACTCACAGGAATCGATTTGTTGACAATACGCACCGTTGTCCAACAAATCGACAACTAGGACGAGTTAATTGAAATAATCGTCGGAGAGAACAATGGAAAATATTGAGTTTCGCCGCTTTTGTTAATACTGCAGTATCCTCTAACGTAACTATCTTCCCTATCAAAAAGTACTGTAAGGCCTACTGTAATTTGACGAGAGCTAAACACACATGTACAAAAACATTGTTTTTTACTTCCCTTATTTTCGTTACTCTTTCGCTTTTACTCGTTCTTTACCTCTCTCTACCTATGTTTCCTTTAAGGATAGAAAGAAGGAGTATATAGCGCTTAACGCGGATGACGTCCGTTAGCCAACAGGTATCACAACCGGAACCATAGGATATACAGGGAAACGTCCAAGACAAAAAGTGAAGTTCCTTATGTGGAGTCGTGAATTGAAAAGTTTCGTCAACATGCAACATGCCGTCATACAGCTCGTATGGAACGTTTACACTTTAACTTACGAAGAGAGGTACTCTAATAGGGATATACGGTTAGAACACGAAAATTCTGGCGTACGCTTACGACAGATACTGATTGCTACATTTACATGAAATTTTAAGATAAAAATAACTTTTAAAACTTTGAAAATTGACGCGCGAATCGATGCGTGGTGGAACTTGATAAAATGACGACAAAGGTGATGTCATCTGTACTCTACACATGATCGAAAATGGGTAGTCTGAGTTTATGACTTAGGTGGTCTTAGAAAATGCCTCCCAAAAAAATATTTTATGGTTTTACCCCTTTTCACCAATTTAAAAGGCTTTGATACATATTTCATAGCGTATTTTATCACAATAATTTACAAGTCTAAATGCCGATGCGGCTGATAGTGATAAGGGCTTGAAAATGATTATTGCTGCCAATAGGTGCGTCTAATGAGAAAATGTGTAAAATGAAAAATGAGAATGTTTCCTTAGAGGTGGGCCCACTGCATTAATAAAAGAATTGCGTAAATCTAACTTCGTTTACCAGACTTAGCCTATGGGGACATTTTGTGGTCCACTGTCAAGAAAAGTGTCTCAGCAAAGTATCGATTTAAGATAAAAAAAATATCAGTTAAGCATTCGGTTAGTCTGGGAAATTCGACGCGCGTAAATAATAACCGGCAAAGATAAGAGTTTTTCTGACTATCATTCTTTTGCCGCGGTTGGACTTGAATCTAATTATAGTGCGCCGCGATCTTGGAGGAATACCCTGGTTGAACTGTCCATGCGGATATCTGCTTGGATATCCGCTTGGATATCCGTAAAATTATGGATGTCCGTGTCGAATTATCCGTGGTTGCACGGATGATTCGACATGGACATCCGTAATGTTACGGATATTCAAGCGGATATCCGCACGAACAGTTCGACCAGGGACGTTATCGAGTAGCAAGGTTACGCGCGAGGTGTTTTTCTTTTCGGAACTCTGGGATCATTTTAATGGACAGCGAGTCGTACGTACTCTCAAATCGCTCGCAACATTGCAAGGAAGAACAATGTAGTAAAACAAATTTGTCATTGTTCTCCGAAACTTCTTTTCCTTACAGGTTCATAAGCTCTTTGCCGATTGCTGGAGAGTGATAAAATGATAATTTAAATTTCTTTTTACTACTGCTTTCTAATTTTACGTGTATACAAACACTTTCAAGGTACCGATTGGTTTGTATCAAAGTAGGGATTGGCGACTCGCTAAATATCTCCCATTTTTTTTAGTAAAAATGAATAAATGAAGCGGCGCGGTGCTTTTTCCGTATAGCTGGAACATAGAGCGTCTGACCTGCTGCTACTCCATACTGTATTCTTCCAAGCCGCGTTGGCTGATAGTGATGGTAGACTGAGAAATGATTAATGTCACCCATTGGTGCTTCTATCGAGCAAATGTGTTAAATTAAAAATGTTTCTGTTTTCTTGGAGGTATCAATGGAAAAGTTAGAGGTTAAACCTGGCTTACATGGCTTAGGGGACATTTAATGTTACCTTCCTTAAGGAAAGGGCCTCAAGAAGAATCTGTAAAGATCAAATTATCCGCAGTGAAACATTCTAATATTACCTTACAAATATCGACGTGCGTAAAAGAAAACAAATCACCGGGTTTTACGGGCATTTTCTCCTTGTGCTACGGCTGGATTTAAAAACATTTTCAAGCACGCCGCGATATGGCTGATAGTGCCATAAGCTTAAAAGTGATTTTGTTACGAATAGGCCTATGTGTATCTCGCAAGAAAAATGAGTTAAATGTAAGATTTTGTTTTCCTCGATGTTTTTAAAGTAAAGAATGAGTCTTTTTTGCGAGGGCTCTTGCCCTTGCATCTTTTGCGTCTTGTTACCCCTGGTCCGAGAATCCATAGCAAACCCATGCATGGATTTCTAAAAATCCACGGATATCAACATAGATTTCCATGATTTTTGGATGTCAGTCTTCAATTATCCATACAAGCGTGGATATCCACATTGATGTCCAAGCACGGATATCCATGCAAGGACATTTAGCAATGGATATCCGTGAGCAATAAATATCTATAAATGGATATCCATGTTTTATGGATATCAGTTTTCAATTATCCATGCTTTTATGGATATTATCGTTTGATTATTCTTGGATTTCTATGGATATCCATGCATAATGACTTGCTATACATGGATTCTCTATCCAGGGACTTTTTAAGATGACGCGGTATCCACAAGTAGTGAACAACAAGAATTTTCATACTTCCAGCAATATCCTGTGAAAGTCGATCTAAATTCAGATTGAACAAAATGTAGCATTTGCGAGCGATCAAAAGTGACGCAGCGCAGTGAGCGGCCGAAACGCACTAACGATTCTCTTGCACCGGCTTTGATTTTTATGACGTTTTAGCAACGCTCTTCTCTGTTATGTTTATTTTAAGTGAAGGTTTTCAAAACTGGATACCGGTATGTTAGACGTATTCATGCTGCTGCGATGGTGAGCATTTCTGACGCTATGATTTTTTTATTATTATTTTTCATCAGATTTGCGTATTGAACGGTCCGAACTGTAAATAGACGTCTAGTCTACAGTTGGGACCGATCAAAACGGCCATAACTCTAAAGTTGTGGCCTATCAAAACGAAGATTGAATGCAAAATAACAATTTTCATAGCGACAGGAATGCAGTCCTTCGCGGCAGCAAGAAATGCGACTAATCCAGTTCCCAAAGAGCAGCCACAACTAGTCCAGTTTTTATAGAGCACTTGTAACTAGCCCACTGTCGCGTGGAAAAAGCAAAGTGTTGACAGGTGTGTAGCCAACAGTGCACACCGTACCTACATAATGTCATTCTTTCGTGCCGAGGGGCAACTACTTGTTAAATCCGGTGTACAAATGTCCTGAAATCCGACCAAAAATCCCTGAAATCCAAGTCTGAAATTCCTTTAATCCCGGAAATTCCTGTAATCCGTGAAATCCGGCCAAATATCTCTGAAATCCGCCTTAAAACCTTGAAATCCGACGTAAAATCTCTAAAAACCTTGAAATCCGACGTGAAATTCCTGGAATAAGGCCCAAAACCCTTCAAAACCGAAATGAAATCCCAAAATCTGGCCCGGGCCAGATTTTAAGGAATTCAGGACGGGTTAGAGATCTAGCAATTTAAAGTCAGGTTTCATGTATTTCGGCCGAAATCCATGAAACCTGACTTGAAAGCGCTAAATCTCCAACCTGTCCTGAATTCCTTGAAATCAGGTCTCAAACTGTTGGAATGCTTTAAATCCTCGGAAATCCCTGAAATCTAGTGGACAAGCCCCAAAAGAGTAATTGGCCCCTCGTTTCGTGCACTTTCCATATTTAGCACGTAGCGCTCTAGCGACCCTGGAGTAGCGTAAGGTCTCATGAGACGTGCCAATCCTGCGCTTCCCGCGCTTGCAGACGCCCTTTTTGCTTCTATTTCTACACGATTTCTTCACTTTTGCTGCAAATACCAATGCTTTGTTGTGGGGTCTGCTTTACCGATCAGCGCATTCTGAAGAAATCTCCCAACTTTCGTCGTGTCTCTGTGTAAGTAAGTACTTACTCTAAGCCACTATATATACTAGAGCTCCGTTGTTTCATGGGACATGGGCTGGGAACGGTTGGGCCCTGAGATGGGTACTTGCCTAATTATTGGGCCAAAGAATTCTTCCGATCGGCTAACAAGGTAAGAGTAAAGAAATTTAGAGCACATACACGGATTCAGTGAAGAATAAACTTTTTTCCCCGTGATGATGGTATTTTTCGAGTGGGATGAGTAGCCTACTAGCAAGTCAGACCCAGGGGTTTCTCTGACTGAGATGACAATGGGACGCGGGAGCCGTGCGATGTTCCCTGCCATAGGTCAATACCTGCCTATTCAGCCCACAATGGGCAACACGCGTTGAACTCATGTCAAGCGGGTTGCATCATCATTCAAGAAAATTCTCAGGGTCTCTACTACGAGCCTTTGGAATGGGGGACCTTTAAAATTCACTACGGTGGCTCTAATAGCGCCCTTTACGAATCGAATGAAAAATTCAATGTGCGCGTACCATGTGACCGAATCATGCGGAAACGCCTCGGAGAAGTCCCAGTTTAATCAGATTTATTCACTCTTCAAACTTTTTGACGTGTACCTATTTAGGCCCGTAAAAATGATACTTGAATAGCTAAAATCCAAGTAATTATATCACTGTAACCCATAGCAAAATTATTTGATCGAGTTACTGAAAAAAGCGTGTTTGTATATACCTAAGCTACCTACTCGAAGGTAGCTCGAGACTATTACAAGAAACCATCTCCAAAATTGCGGGCAAAGTTCGTAGCGCGTCGGCCCAAATGTATTTCTTCCCTTTCAGGAAAACACTGAGTAGGCACCAAAAAAATCTGCAATCGGTCTCAAAATTACGACGTTGGGGGCGCGTTGACAAAGTCAATCCAAAATTGTTCAAAAATTTAAGACGGTGGCCGTAGAGCGCCCAAAGTACTTGTCCAAAACATGTTTGAGTTTAGTATTCAGCGGATTCGCCACGAAAAACTTCATCGGAAATGGCACTAAAATATTCAATATTCCTCGTAAGGTATTTTTAAACCATTTTTTGTAATGTTTTTGGAACAAAGGGTCCTAGCGGGGAACCACATTGGCGTGTTGTGATTCAAACTCTCAGAATATCCTATTGTGAATTGAGTCAAGTGGACATATCTTCATAATAATGTCAAGTATTAAGCGTACCGCGTTCCGCTATACCACTATCAAGGTTCGCGGTACATGAAAAGCGGAGCGAGTTAACGGTACCCCTCGAGAATAAAAAAATGGCAGCTTGCACCCTAACAACGAGGGTCTCATGTTCACTTTTAGGGTTTTTACAAGTCAGGGAAAAGTTAGGGAAATGAAAGGTGGTCAGGGAAGTCAAAGAAAAGTCTCAAAGGAAGACTCCCAAATCAGTCAGGGAAATTTCGAGTTTTGAGGTTTGTTCTTCTTTATGTCAATCAACAAAAAAAAAACATCGCTTTATCAATATCAGGTTTTGAGGGTTATTCTGTTATGTTCCTCTGTTACGTTCCGAAATCGAGTGTTGATTAAACTGCCATAAATCAAACTGTGCAGTTTTTATTTTTGGCCAGGGACACAAATATTTTCAGAATCTCATTTTGCAGTTTGTCTGGTCAGCAATTGGCCAAAGCATCCGTTGCGAATGAGTTCAGCCGTTATATTTTGGGCCAGTATTTTTGTACATAGTCGTGATTACACAATGAAAGTTGTATCTTAATTAGAACTCAAGTCAGGGAAAAAGTCATGTCGGTCAGGAAAAAGTCAGGGAAGTAGAGAATTTCGGTCTTGTAACAACCTTGTCAAGGTGGGCCTTGCAGAATATATCAATTTTCTAAGAATTCCGCATGGTCGTTATATTTCACTAAAACGCACAGAGTTGACGCCACAAGACTGATTATTCCTTAACATGTTGTAAGTACAACAAGGGGCGTATTATGGATCATTGTGCAAGTAACTTCTATTTGCTGAGGTCGCAAACGCCTACCATTGCGGTGGTCTTGGGGCCACCATAGTTCCAACTTTTGTTTTAAATATATTTTCTTAGCTGTTTTCTTCCTCGACGTCGTTCAAGAGAAAATCGATTCACTAACGGGAATGCATTGACGTATTTTTAAACCGTATTCCGTACGCGTAGCTTGAGAGAGTTTGATAATGAAAAAGAGTTGAGTTTTCTTTTGCAATGTAATCGATCAATACTCGAGAGCGCCGCGTCAAACGAAAGTACCTCTTTTGTCAAGAGATTTTTTATTGCCAAATCACTTCATGTTTGAGAGCACAAGTTTTTCGGAGGATATATATATATTTTGAAGGAGTAGACCGATTTGAACGAAATTTGCGGTAAATGTTTGCAATCCTTCAATCAATGAACTCCCTTAGTGAATACAGTCGGAGTAATATGTTTACCAAAATGAGACATACGGGATACTATTATTAGACATTTTTATCTGAACCTTACAGTAGCTTTAAAACCGTTGTGAAACAAATAATTAGAAAGAGCATAATTGATGTGAAATTTGAGAACTTCAAATTTATCCTTTGATCAATGTCTTTAATGGTGCTCGAGGTATTTTGTGAAGTCTTCCAAACGTTTTGCTAGCGCTACGTCTTTTCAAAGTAATCCGATTTCCGCCAATACGCATTACAGACGTTTCTTTTTGAGTAGTATTCTAAAACTGCCCCTTTTGCAAGTACTATAGAGATGAAGGCATAAATGGCTTACAGGGGATTGTATTTTGTTCTTCCGAATTCAGATAGGCAGTTTTATTGAAATCGACTAAGACACGGGAGCACCTCCGTAAGTACATTTTCCAACACAAAGTGAAAAAAAAGGCCCTTGTAAGTTAGTTATTTATTCCCTGCAATGTACCACGGGAAAACTTTTTTTTTCTATTTTCTAATCTGACGACTTAATTTTTTTTAGCTATTTTTGGTTAACTGAAGGTCAAATTCGATACCTCCATGCAGGGAGGTCATAACTGAAAGACCCAGCGCAGTAAAGACATAACTGAGAAACGCAGTGCTGTAAGGTAACTTTTAGGCCGAATTTTTTTTGCTTGTGCTTTTAGAATTTCAATTTCTAAACCTCTGAGCTGATTTCGGTGTATATTGCATGTCGAATGCCTACTCTGATATGTAAAGTTTGTACTCGATCGAAAAAAAATGATGGAAAATTTATCCGTGGGCATAGAAATCAGAAATCTAAAAGCGCTAAAATTTTCAGTCGGGAAGTTGTGACCTCACAGCACTGGGTTTCTCAGTTATGACCTTACAGCACTAAGGATTTTCATTTGTTACCTTTCTGCATGGAGATATCAAATTCTACATTGTTGATTGGCATCACGCATCATCTTGTGGAAGAAAGAAAGCCTTGACAGCAGAAAGGGACAGGGGAAGCTAGGGAATATGTCAGCCGCGCAATTATGAAATAGCGGTAATTTTTGCGTAATATCAACAAGATAGCGCAATAAATGGCGCGAAAACTTAAGGGATAAAAGCGTAATTGTGTCGTATTACTTCCGTAATGACCGCAATGAAACTTAATGATCACTCAATAGGTTTCCAGACGGCACGCAGCAAAGGTGTAGGTGCACATGGTTAGGAGCTCCCAACCCCGTCGCGTCAAGCTTGGCTTCCCGGATCGACTGTCCATGCAAATGTGTTCGCACGGATATCCGCGATTTTTACACGGATATCCGTACGAAATCGTACCGGTGCGGATATCCATGGAGACACTAACAATTGAAAAAGGATATTCGCACCAGCACGGACTGTTTGATACGGATAACCGTGGGTAAGCGTGGATACCTGTGAAGGCACTGATGATTGGACACTGACATCCGCACGGATGTTAAACGGACAGTTTTCCGACTTTGGTTAGTTTTTGTTCTTTGCCTGCGAATGCTGCAGACTTTGCCGTTGCTTCACAAAGACAGATTGTGCCATAAGAAATCGTAACAATTTTGTGGCTGCAGGAGTAGCTACGGAAGACGAGCTCGCCTTCTCTATCTTTTCGGAACTCAGAAACAAGAATAAAATCATAGCGATGGGGGGACAAGTCTTATTCGATACTCGAGCGTTTTAGAGGTTCAATATTTTTTCCGAGTTTTCTCAAAGAGCTTCGTTTAAAAATCGCCGAACAAACGAAGTTGAGAATTGGTCCATACGCAACGCGGTGAACTTTAACATTGGACAGTGTAATAAAATGCCTGGAATGAGAACATCCTAAAACAGCAGAGTAACCTAGTCGAACTATTCGTAGCGCGGACTATTCGGACATCATCGGCACGGGTACCCGTACGAATGTCCATGTAAATGATCGCAGGGCTCAGATCCCTGGCTGAACTGTCTGTGCGGATATCCGCTCGGATATTAACTTGGATATCCACGGTGATATCCCTAAAATTACGGATGTCCGTTCCATGCAACCACGGATATCTACAGTAAACTTCGCGCTCGCATATTCGCAACACCGATATCCAAGCGGATTTTGGAGCGGATTTCGGCGCTATGGATATTGGATATATCAGCGCGGTTTGCTATGGACATGCATGGTTGCACGGATAATTCGACGCGGACATACTTAATTTTACAAATATCCACGCGGATATCCGCGCACGGGCAGTCCGACCATGGATAAGTCCTGTCCATATGGATGTCTAAATATTAATTTCCATGCTGCATGGTAAGCCTTGCTTCTGGGTTGAAGTATCCATGCAATGTCCATGGTAATATCCACGCCGAAAGAAAAACCCATTGCCGAAAAATACTCGAATGGACATCCATGGCTCATGGATACAGCATAGACGCATGGATATCCATTTGAGTATTTCCAATAAATGGATGATTCGGCATGGATATCGCTTGGACACTTCAACTCGGGTGCAACACCGTATCGGGGCAGATTAGCTCACCTCTTTTAACGATGGATGTATTCCTAGCAACTTGAACCACATCGTAGTTTATACAAAGCCCAGTCAGAAGAAAGCTGACTAAGCGAGTGACGTTCATATCAGCCTCTCATCGTTCATCAACAAACAGTTTTTTCGAGACACGTGATCATCAGTGTCCCCCATCAGTTACGTGATTTTCACCACCGGTTCATCGCATCCCTCACATCGCGTACCGGCCTCACGAACACTGAGCATTTCCACAAACTTCACCCCGAGTTATGCGCACTGCCGATATTCAGATCATGGACGAGTTTTATAGATCGCTCATCACTGTTAAAAAGCAGTTCCATTGTACGCGCACTAAGTTTTCTTTGAGGAATTCGCCGACGGATCTAGGTTAGGAACTAATCCGCGAGCAGCCGATGAATTCTTTGGTACGGCCAGCCCGACAGTGAGGTGGCGCACACCGCAAATGGGATTGTCGATGAAGTTGGTGGAGGGGAGAGTAGGTCTCTGGTAATGATGGGAAGGTGTATAAATCTTTGCTGCCGTGGAAGGGGTAAAATGATTTGTTGCTTGTTAGGAACATGCATGGACAACGTGTGGAGGTCGTTCACGACTGTATTTTTTTTTAGTTTGTATTATGGAGTTCTTCATCCCTCTCGAAGGAAGGGGAAGACTGAATGAGTTGTTGAGGGTGAGGATAACCTAGCATCGTTGACCCCAATCACACCACCCACGATAAACGAATAAAGCTTCTCAAAATAACTTTGCAATTTCAATAGAAACTGGGGGGTTCATTCTACCTACACGATGAAAAAGTATCGGCATCAGCAGCCATGCCTTTTTTTATATATATATAATGATAAATAATTGATCTGTTTCATGAGAAGTACTTCGGAATGTTTCACGTTAAATTATTTGCCAGTCTGAAAAATGAGGTGAATTCGTCTGCTTACTTTTACTCTTCCTACTTCTGAAAGAGCTAGTTCTTAGAACTCATAGTTGAGTACAGGTGTCGCCGGATAGGATTACCCCCCTGCCCATGGGGGGTATCCTAGGATACTATGAATTCCCACAGACAGGGGGTAATAATGCCCTAGGATATTATTACCCCCATCCAGGGGGGTAATAATATTCCGGGGGGTAATACTATCCGGTTACTACGGTACTTTTGTTTTCAAACATACTTAGAAAAACAAAATCTAAAAAAGCAACATAGACTCAATATTTTTGGATTGAAAAGAGAGAGACATAAGAAGATGAGACACATAAGACACGTCCTTTCCACACTTTTGTCCCGTAGGGCCATTCTTTTACCGTGCGGTACCAATTAATATCTTAAATAAGCTGTCGAAAAATTGCGCTTCCTGTGGATCGAGAATCCATATCAAGTCAATGCATGGATATCCTTAGAAATCCAAGGATATCCATAAAAGCATGGATAATTGAAGACTGATATCCATAAAACATGGATGATATCCATTTATGGATATTTATTGTTTACGGATATCCATTGCGGAATGTCCTTGCATGGATA
>Ga0058701_10004815_pt1 | contig 11041 bp, 4 predicted proteins | sample AgamicOrMae_FD_97039 | JGI IMG/M metagenome (GOLD analysis project Ga0058701, IMG submission 97039) | Agave microbial communities from Guanajuato, Mexico - Or.Ma.e | ecosystem: Host-associated > Plants > Phyllosphere > Phylloplane/Leaf | place: Guanajuato, Mexico | collected 2012-06-04 | reverse complement strand
GTCCTGATTTACAGAGTCGTAGGGTTCTTTTAGGGTATAACCGCTGTACTAAACCCTTCCCGTGTCAAAAACACGGAAATATTTTCCTGCAGCCGAAAAAAATGCCAAAACTTGAAAAAAAAGGCCCCAAAACCGGGTTTTTCGCTACCCTGACCTAATGCCACTTTTCCCAGAACTTTGAATGGCCGTTTCGTACTATTTGAGACACAAGGAACCCAAAAAATTACTTTTGGTCGATGGGGGAAGACATGACCCAAATTTTGTAACGTTGTGTAATCTATTGAATGAACGGTTACCAGTATACTTACTCATCACGATGAAAGTTCTAAGAAAGTCACGTGTATTATGAGAGGTTTGTTTATCGTCAAATACGGAGAAGAAACAAGGTAGATGAGGCCCGCTTTGTCAAACTAAACAGTTATGAGTGTGTTGATCCGGATCGAGACGGAATCGGCAACTCCGATTGGAGGATTATGATTTCATGATCCTCATCATAAAGGTTATTGTTTGTAGGTACCAAAATCAAACTTACAATTGGACCAATGAATCATGACTTATCAAATTGAAATTTTTGAAAGAGAATCCTATTGTATGGATGTGATAAACTAACTGATGGTCACAAATCGATCCGCAAGTAACAGAATTATTGGAGTATTATTTGGTAAACATATAGAGTAGCCAGAAATCATATGAACCTTCTGGACTGCATAATAATTGCCACACAAGTGCTTCCTGCAGTTGCTGGTGAACAATGAGTGTAACAGCATTTTGCTTCCACATTTTGACGACAAATCAGAAATTTTTAAGGATTGTTTGATTTATTTCGGGTTTGTTATTTTGAAAAGGTCTGGTTATCTTTATCACAATTATTTTATTGAAGAGTTTTAAATGATTGCTGTTGATGTGACCCGCTGTTGCCTTATTATTGTATATTCAATAAACCAATAATTATAAGTTGCCCAGTATAAAAACAGTTTTGACTTCAGGTAAGATTTTATCTTAAAGGTGTAATCTTACCCCTTAGCTGGACCAAAACCTTATTTTAGAGTATTGAAAGAAGAACATACAAAATGGGTTTTTAATTTAAGGGTTATTTCAAGTAGACCCCGCATGCATCAAGCCTATGTGTCACGCATTTCTTACGACTACTCTTCGGATAAATATTAGTAGCTTTTTTGTACACTAAGCGTTTTGAAGTTAATTTAGTTTTTGGATCATGAAGCTTTGTTTTCTTGCTTTCTGAGAGTTCCAGTCACTCTCGAAGAATCAACAACAGCGAAGAGTTCCGATGGCTTATATATACCTATATCTTCCAAGCCGGTCAACACGATTACTCGCTAGATGGCGTCAGTGTGCGTATTAGCAGATCCTTGCGTGGCGGCCTTGTCTGCCTAGTAATTACAATCGGTACCATTACAGTGTAATGTTATCTCTGTGAGCAGTATAAAGTTCATGTTGCATACGCACATACCAACAGAGTTAAAGGCTTACATTGTTGGTTCATTAAATAAACAATAAAACACAATCTTCGGCTGACATCGTGTCTCCCGTTGAGATTTGACTTGGATTGTCGGAGCTCTTCCAAGTCATTTTTTTGTGCTTGCAGCACAGCCCGCTGCTCTCAAAATATGAATAAGGATTTTTAATACTTTTTATCTGTACCTTTGAAAGTTACTCCAGCAGTATATCGTATCCCATAGGTGTTTTTATACGTCATTTTATGCATTTTTGTTACAGAGTCTGGACACTCTTAAAGGATAACTAAAACAGTCTAACATTTGAACTGAAATTTGTAGGAACTTCCCAAAGGTATTTTTACAATATATTTGAATTTTTTAATGGGATACATTATGAAGTACTCAGGATTAATTTTGAGTTTAAAAAACCACAATGGGTTTTTACTCCACTCTTATTTTTGTGCTGCTGGGTTTCACGTCTGGTGGCCGAATAAAACTTATTGTTAGTTTGCCAATTCACATGCAGTAACATACATATTGAGTCGTAATCCAGTAACTGTCGTGGGTAAATTGCTAATGGTTAATAGTCGTATGGTCACAACGGAATCACGTTCGGCGTTTTGAATATTTTCTTTCGGTGTGAGAGAGCAGGCATATTTTTTTCCTTTTTCATTTCATGTGTACGAGATTGTTGGTTAACAAGTATTGCATTTCGTTCACTTCGTAAATTAACACTTTTTTATTGACTATGTATTAGTAAAAAGTACAATGAACTCGATACCTTAGGGTAATGCCTTCCTTTTAATACATAGAGGGTTAATAGGCAGTTTGTAGCACAATCTTCAGTTACAGGCATCACCCGAATTCATGGAGAGGGGGGATGTATGGTGGTACAAATATCATGTTTAAGGAAGTCTTGCGAACCCTTAGTAATCTGATTTAGAACCATTGTTTAGGTTATGTCGTTTCGCTTCAATATTCGCGCTTAAAATGCCCCGACTAGATCTTCCTTATCTAAGCCGTTTCAGTGAGTAAGACATGGTTTGAAAGAACTCACTGAACACGGCTAGCGCTGAGGCTACCTTCCGCAGCAGACACCAAACACAGAAAGGAATTTGTTAAGCCGCCATCAATTCTATGATAATGACTTTATAACGTTTGAACTCTGTGAAAGAGCCAGTGCAAACACGCCGTAATCCGCACATTACAGACATGAATAATATTGACGTACCAAGGTACCTCTTAATATGTCTACGAGACCACAGAGGCAAAAGGAAGGGAATGAGGTGACTAGAGAAGTTAAGCCGTGGTAGGTATTCCGACACAGATAAGCCGTTGGTCCAGACGGTCCCCAGTTCGATGTCAAACGATGCTTAAATATGCATTAAATCTCACATACTGGCAGTTGTCACTTCTGCGTTATTCGCAAAAGGAAGCTCGTCCACTCTAATATTCTAATGGAGCATTTTCTGAATTTGTAGCTGCTAGTTATGTTAATGTTACGCCGACCACGGCGTTACGCGCCTAAACGAAAAAATGCGTCAGAATTGTCACTGCTTGCATTAATATATGTTCGCTGCACTTGGCAGCTCTACAACCTGTTCATGTACAAAGAAATTGCTGGAATAGACAGTAAATATTTTGGGATGCTTCTGTAAAGCCTCCCGTCGGATTACCTTGTTGAGAGATAGAGATATGTTTAATGTTACAGGGAGAGGTCATCAGCCCTAAAACATTCCTGGAAAGGAACATTCAGACTAAGAAAATAAGTTTTCGAACATACCGTAATAAGTTCTTACGGGTTATAAATTAGCCAGACTAAGAAACAACAATAAATAATAAAAGACAGACATTTTTTTTACTGTTACATCCTATACAGTAACAACGCTCTTTTTACTGTACCAATAGCAACGATTACTGCATTACATAACCGGCATTAGGTAATGCACTCTGGAGGTGTCCATTTTCCTTCACTCCACAATGGCTCCTAAGAGTGGTAGCTTTACAATCCCAGGTCTTCCTGTAAGGGAAATTTACGGATGAGCTGGCCTAAGAAACTCCGTAGACTTTTGTCCACAGAATGAAGATTCTCGCGAAATCTTGAGGGCGTTTTATTGCTAAGGACAAATAGGAGTATTGGTCCAAAAATCGTCAATGAGACTTGCACTCTGATCAAGCTCCATTCTTACACCCTGCAGATACGAAATCTTTAGGCGAACTTCAATGTATAAAGTCGGACGATTGAGGCTCTGCAGTACAATTCCTTCACGCTAAATGAAGTAGATATATCAATTTGTTTTCTTTTCTTTTTAAACCAAAAAGAGGCCATCAAAATAGGTTGATCACCGTCATTCAGTAGGTGCTACTTGGGAATGAGGGTAAAAACCTTCATTGTGAAATTCCTACAGGTGTTTAAGATGGCTCGTTTGTGAAAAATTATAATGACGATAAAAAAAAATCGGGGCTTTATTGATGCCTTTGGAACGCAGTGGGTAGGGGGGATGAGTGCTTGTTAAAAAAAGAGTCCTAAACGTCCAGCAACGCAGTAATTCCGCTTCTCGGAGGATAGCTGCATTTTTGTTCGTTATATTGTCGCTCGTGTTGATATTTGTCCCAGGTGCAGTTGTAAACTCGCATTGTTTATGGTATGGCTCCAGCGTTTGTGCAATCGATCTTACCAGATAAAAGTGTTTTGTAGATAGCACTAAAGCATGGGATTTGAAGACACGTTGTTTGTGATGTGAAAAATATTTAGTAAATGCGCAAGCTTTTTTTTAAGGAGGAGTAAAACTTGATGGCGTGGTTTGTAATGATTGGAATAACTCATGAACAGCCATGTTTTATTACAACTTCGCAGGGACGTGAATAAAACAAAATAATGCATAGGATATTTCCTATCGAAACACTGTTATAATAAAGAGTCACATGACATTTTTTAGTCAAAATGCGCATGATGATTTACAAGTAAATCCTTAAATGTAAAGTATTATGCGCATATTATTTGTCTTACGATCCAGTGTATCGGTATGAGACATTGCTATGAATGTCATTTTGAACAGTAGTTAGGTCTATGAGAGAGCTAACCCTCCACCTAACCTAACTTAGCCTAGGTTTATTTTGAAACCTAACCTAACTTAGCCTAGGTTTCAAAAATAAACCTAGACTAACTTAGGTTAGGCTTGAAAATAAACCTAGGCTAAGTTAGGTTAGGTGGTGGGCCAGCTCTCTCATGGACCCAACTACTTTGAACAAAAAAATAACTGTTGAAAAACAAAAACATACCCACGACCTCGTGCTTCACCTCATGTCTCATTAAATCAAAAGGTAAAGACAAACATCAAGTTTACAAGGTGAAAATTGTTTTCCTTTTTTACCTTGACGACGGGTTGTAGTGAGAAGAACTAAAACTGGTAAAGTGATTGAGTGGGATTTTCACAAGCAGCCTAATTCCAACATTCATGGATGATACAATATTTTGAGACCCTGTGATTCAAGGTTTTCCGTCTGTGTTGACATAAGGTGTCGCACTTGTTTGGTCTAGAGTTGTCATGTCATTTAGTAGAAAAATGCAAAGTGTTTGTCTAGAAGTAGGTAAGTCGGATTAGTGATCAACTCGATTGCAGGCTTGTTGAATTCCGATCGATGAAATCTGTCCACTGGTCTAAATCAACTTTAGCCGCATTTTATGTTTGTTGTGGCTCTTATCCTGTTAGGATCAAGTCTACCTGTATTAGATTCCAACGAGCTACCGGATTGCGCTGTGTTGTGGACCTCTCCGGGGATACCGGACCAAGTATTGGCAGCTTGAGTGTATCCCATTTTGCGTCTGAAGTGTTTGGTCAGCACAATAAGGGGGGAATCCTTTTTTTTTTTTGCTGAGACAGATAACTTATCTCAAAGTCTTTTCCAAACACATTTTATTTCCCATTTGATAAATTCTTCGCTACTGTTTACGTCAGAGATGTTTGGCTTTGTATATTTAATTTAGACTGCAAAACTTTAGGGTTGACAGCTTTAATCAAATATAGGATTGTGACTACAAGAATACATTTTTTTCTCGTAAATCTGACTTGCAATGAAAATTAGATCATAGTGTTGTTCAACTAGGAGCGATGGTTTAGTTGTAACTCACAGGTTGCTACCTTCAGAGACGTCTCAAGTTCGATTTCCGTGCTCGGCTGATTTGCTGGAAGTTTTCTGTAGTTTCTGTCATGGCAAAAGCTGGAGAGGAGTTCTTCGACGATTCGGCCACAGTCGCAGTCTTCCCTGTTCTCCTCGATTTTCATCCCTGGCTTGCCGCCAATGTGATAATCGTTTGTGTTCAAGCGCAGCCGGAAAGTTACGTGGAAGTGCTAGAGCATACTGTTCCTGATATGCTCGAAAATCCACGATGAAACCGAAATCGATGACCGCGTCATAAACAGCAATATGCACATGCAGTGTCCAAAGAATGGCGATTAAAATATCGTCAAGCTCTCTTAATTCTTTTAAAGAAAAGTCGCCCAGAGGGATTGCAATTATGCATGCGAAGGAACTCGATAAACAATTTTGACATTTAGTCAATCAATATTCCAGAGATTTATTTTAGATAGAAAACACTTTAGCGCTAAAATGGGCTTCTTTAGCATAATGTGTGTGGAAGCTACTTTTCTGCCGTAGCGATACGCAACCTCCTTTATTGCAATAACAACCAGTTTGATGGGATGCGCTGGTTCCTTGAGATGACAGATGACTCGCCCACTTTGCGGCACACCCTTTCCTGTTAAGAAAACCGTTTTAAGCTTCAATTATTCCCACATTTCAGCAGTATTTGTTGCAGCACTTTTATAAGTCTATTTTCGTTTATTTTCTTTTCCGGCGGTTTTTCGGTGGATCGACGAACGAGCTCTCATTGTTTTACAACCACAAATTTTCTGACACCGACTTTTTGTCTCCTTCGAACCTTACTCGCAATTAAAATACCGCATAAATATTTTGTTAAAACTTGCCTAAATGCAAATGTATAGCTTGAGTCATGTCAGTAAGCTAGAATTTCCAACCCACCATCAGTCCGCCGACACTGTTCGCAGCTCATTCCCTCTAGTTAAATGCCACTGCCTGCAACCTTTCTTGTTTTTGTCAATGTAGGTAATGAATCCTGTGACGGAACACGAAAAAGCATTATCACGAGTATCGTCTGTGATAAAATAATGTCAACCTTACATTGTGCGATCTTTAAAAAGTCTTGAACTAGATCAATCACATCAATGTCTTCCTAGCTTGACCGTTTACTTACTCTTGGGCTTTATTCATTGAACGCCATTCCTGCCGAGTTGCAGCATCCGGTACTACGGTATATTGTGATAATAGCTACAGCTCAACTCCGTATGCATTTTTCACATTCTCGTTCGCACTTTGGAGCATTTCTGTATCGCTTCAGATCACATTTCGTCTGTAAGACCTAATAGAAGACAGAAAACCAATGCATGTCTACAGCAAGGGTTAAGCAACATCCTCAGCGTCAGCAACAACGTTGATCTGGAAGTCTACTGACTTTGACTGTCAAGGCGTAAGTCGTCCACCATTCGCGACATAAAACTTCCACCCCGTTTTAATCGTCCAGCGAGCGAGTAATCTCTGGAAGTGTTTAAGGTGGCTTGTTGCTGCATTGCTTGCAATTAGATAGACACATTTGAAATTTAAAGGATGTATTGTTATTATCTCAAGTTTAAAGCTGCCCACAAAATCTAGGTGCTTTTCTGTCAGTTGGGTTCAAGGAAAATTACTTCAATGAAAAATTAAACTCGCTTATTACATTTCCGCTATGCATCTTGCTAGGAGTGTAGGAGCTGCGTTCACCGAAAAAACTGCACGTTTTGATTCAAGCATAAGAGCTTTGGATATGCACCAAAGTTACCGCATGCTTAAATTAAGAATAATATGCTTCAATCAAGCCTGTTGTGCGTTTGATTCAAGCATACATAATACTATTAGCATGCGCACTCTGGAATCAAATGTACAGTTGGGTTGATTCAAGCATATTATACTTAATTTAAGCACAGGTAAACTTCTTATATCTCCAAAGCTCTTATGCTTGAATCAAAGATACAGTTTTTTCGGTGTTATTAGAAGTCTATCCATGTGGCGTATCCCTATCGAAATAGACTACTTCTTTTAGATTTTTTAATTTCAGATTTTCAATTTCATATTCAATGATGGTGCGTACTTCACACAGTAAAAACTAACCCCTGTTTTAGGTAGTCCCACACCTGTTTTGGGTATGATGGTGAAACAGGGGCAGAGCGTGACTCGGTTATTTTTGAAGATAAACCTATCAATAACCATATCAATGAAAAGGTCTCGTCGAGAGCTCTCCTTTGATATGGTTCATGGGGGTATATTTTGAAATATAACCAAATTACGCTTTTCCCCAGTTTCATCTTCATTCCCAAAACAGGGGGTAGTTTTTACTGTGCAGCACTAAAAATTACACACGTCACTCCCATATCACATCAGGCGGACCATGCTCAGAACACATAAAAAACCTGGCGTGAAGTTTTGTGCCCTGTCCATGGTGGCACTGTCCAACAACTCTGCTTTCCTAGAGCTGCGCCGAATCAACGAGAGAAGAGATAATCGACATGTTTTATTCTTAATCATTCTGCAAGGAAACCATTACCAACTCGTATAGCATCTTGCAAGAAATGTTTCAAAGTTAAATGACTTTCGTTGTACAGACTCTGATGGGACAGTTGACCGGAGACTTTTTCCAAGTACAGACTTGCGTTCTGAACACGTGTTTTCAAGCTTAACCCACATGGCATTGACACTCTACAGGATCAAAACAATATTAAGTACCGAAGTAATAACGTTTCATCATCCTCACACATGACACTGCCTGAAACTTCTTTATGCACGAAATCCATGAGCGTCCCCACAAGAGCGCCACTTAGTTCAAGTTATGATGTTTGCTACTTGAGCATCTGATTAAAATCCTCATAAAAAAGTGGTCTCACCACTGCTGAACTACCTTAAAAAGGTCTCGGACTCGTGAATTCACATTACTGTCACCGAAGTTGGGAAAGTAGTTTCAGACATCTTTTTTTTAAAAAGTATGATAGTCTAACCTCATTCTCTCGGTGTAAGTCTTATATCGTGGAAGTATTAATAACTGTAACACTTCATCGTCGATGTCCCTTCGATTCGTTGGTCCATGCTTAACGTACAATGATCTCTCCAACGACTATAAAAGAACGAAATCGATGGCGATTTTTCGCTTCTCTTCATTTATTTATTGTGGAGTTATTTCGAAGATTATATTGTGATGAACAGCTTAACCGTTGAAACGGTAGCATTACTTGAAGATAACAATTTATGTTCCGGTATTGGCAGTCGTATCTTTTTATCGAAAGGCGACAAGTTTATTGGAACGAGAAGCGTGTTTTATTTTACAAAGGTGCACGAAATCGGAGAGGTTTTTTAACAGAATAATTTTGAAGATTAGAGGGCATGGGGAACGATTGCGTTTTCAGATGTCTCCGCAGCTGATATGTAGGCATGCATAGACTTAAAATGCTGCTTTGAGTGCATCAGAAACTTATTCCACAATAAATGAATCAAAAGGTTGTGCCTTGCGGTGAAGTTTTTTCAGGCAGATTTTTACGGCATCAGCATATATAGAACATTTGCCAAACATGGTCAAAAAGGCCTAAATCCGGCGATGAATTCTTTGCCTGGACTGGCGTTGTTGTTTGGTCGGTTGCGTTGGAGTTATGTTATTGAGCAGTTTAAATTATAACTTATGCTTTTTCCAAACGGCAAAAGGGTGTTACTGGAATTTCCATCGGTTAGGTTGAGTATCTGTTTTCCGCAAAGGATAAATGCTGCGTTTTACGAAGGAAGAAGAGCGAGAATTTCGTGTAGAGGCAAGGCGCTTGCAAGTCACACGTTGTGAAAATACCTAGTCATTGGACATGTTCCAGATTTGAACACGATGTAGCGCTTTAAGCGTGATTGCTAGCCGTTGACCGCGGTGAATCAGTATTCCCTATAATAAACGCACCTATAAATCGCGAACTGGTGTTATGAATCTAGTGCAAAAAGAATATTTGCCGAAACACTCAACAAGGCCAGACGCACGAGTGTCTTCTGCAAGGTTCAAATGAACAGCAATACGTTTGTCGAATGGTATGTGATTGGCTTTTCGTGCTTAGCGCATTACCTAACTTTATACAGAGTTTTACACATTTTGTGGGCACCTACTGAAAACGAGTTTTAAAGTCTTCGTCAAAGGTTGTTTACTCCAGATATGGGCGCGAAAAAACCGGCGTAATACAGAGACATTCTGAATGGAAATAATATATCAACAAGTGATCTTCAAGAAATCGAGCAGTATCTCTCTGTTTTGTAAACCCATTGTAAGAGGCCCCTCTTTCCATTTTAGAAACAGTCTTACGAATAAATAGCAGTACGTCTTTGACAAAGCGGAGTTTTGATGATATTTGTGTGCATTAAAAAGTATCTGTGGATATCACCTGATCTGACCGATTAAGGGTCACGATGTTGGGATCAATGAATATTTTTCTTCGAAAGTGGAACTGACTACGGCTGTTGAGCTGGTTCGGAGTGTGACCCTTACAACGTCACTCTTCGGGCAGCAAAGCAAACGGACAGAAAACTGTTGCGGGCTGATGGAAATAATGCCTTTGTCGCGTGGATTGTGGATTTACTTATTCTTTTCTGCCCATTTCCCAGGATTTGAAAGCGCTGGGGGATACAGGGGGAGGGAGGATAAGGAAAAACTGAATCTCCTCCCTTTAGGGGGAAGAAGAAGAGAGATGTTGTTTTCGCCTTCTGCCGCGAAAACACCTCCACATCCTCCTAGGTAAGAAAATTGTTTTAAAGCCGACTTAATCTTTTGAGAAATCTGTTACTTATCATAAAAGTGGACGTTAATGGTTCCAATACATATTTTCTCGTATGAATTTACATGTATATAACGCGCAAAGTAGGGCCGCCGTGATGAGGGAACTAGGCAGTTGAAGTGTTTTGAAGTCGCCTAGTTACGCCAAGGTGGACGATCGCATGAACATCGTCTATGTGGGATTAATTCACAGGTGTCCGTCATGTTAGGATGAAGGTTAATTCACAGGTGTCCGTCATGTTAGGATGAAGGTCGGATGAGTTACGTTTAGGTTTTATTATGTGATCAAAGATTTTATTAAGGACCCTTAAAAGGGTCCATGTCAACGCACCCGCTGTTTTTGGAATAGTTCTATGAGTTAACTCTAATTATTAATCATCATACCATCAAAGAATGTTGCTTATATCGCCAAAGAAAACACGCATAAAATTTCCTGCATTAAATTCCTTCAAGGCTGACGGGCCGTACTGATACATGTAAATATAAACAACTCTAATAAATTGTAGATTAGGCTATAGGAATTTCCAGGGAGGTTTATTTAGTAATGAGGAGGGACGCTGTAAAAACAAACCCCTGTTTTAAGTGGTCCCATACTCATATTTAAGGGTTCAAGGAGAAACGAACAGCTATGTAAAGACCGTAATTGGGTTATCTTTGAAGATAGCACTATTAATAACCATAT
>Ga0058701_10004814_pt1 | contig 11042 bp, 4 predicted proteins | sample AgamicOrMae_FD_97039 | JGI IMG/M metagenome (GOLD analysis project Ga0058701, IMG submission 97039) | Agave microbial communities from Guanajuato, Mexico - Or.Ma.e | ecosystem: Host-associated > Plants > Phyllosphere > Phylloplane/Leaf | place: Guanajuato, Mexico | collected 2012-06-04 | reverse complement strand
CTATTATTCATATGTTAGGCTAATCTCCGACCAAAACACAGGAACTACTCGGTAATCCGGACAAATCCGCTAATCCGACAGCCTCTTCTCCCGCTTGTGCCGGATTAGCGGGAGAGCACTGTAGTTGGTTGAGAAGTAATCATGTTCCAAATAAAATGATTATTTTTATCTCCCCTTTCTGTCTTTGTTTTCCGTTTCTATAGTTATTAAAATGCGGTCAAGAAAGGCTTTACAATAATCATTCTTGTAGGATTTTTTGAATGCGTTATATTTGAAAGTCAAAAAGAAAACTTATCGAAACAAAATTCAGAAATTTAATTTATATCTTAATTAATGTACTGTTAGGATTTATTTTGCAACAATATTATTTGGAAATGTTAATTCAGTACTTTTACTTTTGCACTAATTTCCAGATGTGTCGTATTAAATATTTCTAAAATCCGGCCTTTAAATTTAATTTTCGAAAAGCAGTAATTCGGAAATTAATGACATTCTATTGAAAAATAGGAACATCGCGTACCGTACTAATCGGATACCTTTCGTGGTTACAAAACCCGTAATCATTGGCTTAAGGCATTATCGCACATCAAACGTTCAGGGTTTTGCAGTTATGCGTACTATGTTCAACAGTTGTCATAAAATACTGTAGCTCTTGAGGATATTTACGGAATTAGCAAGATGCCTGTTAAAATATCATTAGTGTCGACGACACCGCGGACGTCTTAGACAAATAGCGAAAACATACATAGAGGTTGGACACAAAAGAAAACCGTTCCTTTTTTGTGGGAAGGAAAAAGTCACAGAGTCTTGGGTGCTCAGAGATTGACAAAACGTAAAGCAACAGACAGAAGCTTGGAGGCTGTATGAATCAATTGCCACAAAAGTTTAAGTAATCGACTTTGTTCTATGTGAAACAATATAAGGTTGAAATGTTTTAATCACAGGCTGACGTAAATGTATTTAAGATGGTCCAGGATAAACAGCAATATGCTTTACATATAGGAACTAGCCCTTGTAAGAGTGGTTACGTTTAGGTATCTTCGTATTTGAAAGTATGGAATCCGTCATAATAGGCGGTCCCCTGCGTCAGTTTCATCTGTCTCAACGTATCATGCCTTAGTATAAAAGGTGCGGTCATTCATCATTGTAAGCGTACGGTCTTCAATGAGGAAATCACTAAAATCATTTTTTTTTTACCTGCTGGTACGATACAGCCGTAGTTCTTGGCTTAGCATTCTGGACCCTTTGCTGGGATAAAAAAAAATGCTCCGAATGTAACAACAAATTAAATTATTTCCACATTTGCTGATTCGTCATTTCTTTAATGATCTCGTAATTTAAAAATTGATATTAAAAGTTCTTACCTTTTTTTTACCTGACCTAACTAGTTACGTCTTTAGCAGAAAGGATGCTCACCATCGTCGTAATAAGGTCGTAAATAATGTGCCCCTCCCCCTTTTTTTCGTTCCTTGGTATTTTTATCACGCTGATTTCGAGGGAAAAAAATGAATACTTTTAAATATTTGTTTAGGTAGCGGTAAAACGTCTGTTGACTGCCGCATGGTCGGGCCTTCCCGGAAAAAAGGTTTTGTCATACCAAAAAAATCATTTGTTAAAATAGGGATAACAAAAATATTTTGTTACAACAACAAAATGTTTAGTTTTATTAACAAAACGTTTGGTTGCTGCGGCAAAATTTTTGGTTGCAGCAACGAAAATTTTATTTGTTGTCCGTAATTTTGTTGCCGTAACAAAACCATTCTTCTCCGTGTTCTGTCTTTTTTTTCAAAGAAACTTCATAAAAATGTTTTTTTGATTAAATATACATCACAACAATCATACTTTTACTAAACACTTATTAAGATTTAAAACTATTCGGGCAAAGTTCGGTGATAGTATAACAAGTAACTGCTCAAACTTCATGTAAAAACACCTTATACTCTCCGATTAGAAGATTACTGTATTTTTCTACCTCTTGTGTTCTTCCTTATTCAAACTAACATAACATTGCGAGGACTGATAGCAAACAAATTCGTAATGTTAACCAAGATTGGGCTAATCTAGGCTCGGTCAACCTAGCTGACTGAGATGAAAAATAGAAGGCTTGTCGCTCTTCTATTGCTCCGATTGGCTTGACGAACAAAGGTGGAACACAAGAGTTAGAAAATGTAACCGTTAGGTTTACGAGTAGTATCAAATATGAATGCTGGGTTGTGCTTGAGTACCCGGTGTACGAAGCCAAAAACAAAATTAGGTCTTCACCGGGCACGCAAAGCCACTATTCTCTTCTAGAACGATTCAAGCTCTAAAATTCAGAAATCATATAGAGAATGGCCTGAGACAAGGGAGTACCCACGATAAACTCTCTTCATTGAGGAGACGGAAGGTTAGGTTAAGTCCCTCTGATGAGGCTTATTAGTTACCTTACTAGTAAGCCGCATAAGGAGAGTTTTTTTTCAAGAAATGTGAATGGGAGTGCTTTGACCTAACTGTCCTCAAGTAGGGACCAAAACAATTTCCTAACCAACATTAGTCTGTTTTTCATATTGCTTATTTGAGGTAGTAGGAGCGACCTTGGTTGAGTGGTCAGAATCGCTTAAAATTTCTGTGGCATCCTTTTCAGGACACGCCGAATCCATTTTTCACAGAAAAACCCACTGCTGTCACCGAGCTCAATTTTGAAATAGTCGGGATTGAATTATACATTGTTCTCATGGGAAAACGCTCATGCTTTTGTTTACGTGAGTTTTCAGGTTTACGCTAAGTTTGAGTGATCAGAATTTACTTATAAACAAAACCTAAGCCCTTTTCAAGGAGGAAAACAAATAGAAAAATAAAATGTGGGTGTGTCACCGACCAAATAACAATGACAAGCTTTAAAAAGCTTGTTTTAGCCATATTTTCGTAAAATAAGCGTTATGCGTGTTTTAGAGATCGAGAACTCGTCTGCAAGCAAGACAGGGAGATTTTTATGACCTTGAATGATAGTACAGACCCTTCGTAGCACACACAAAAATTTTCAAGGGTTTTGAAGCAACTTTTTTCACACCCGTCCCGCGGATCGGGTCGGGCGCGAGTCAACTACCTTATATTATTTTACAGCTGAACTTCGGAACCAAATGTAACTTTGCCTAACATCAGTAGACCTGGTGACCATTTACCTTACCATCTCACCTAATAGATCCTTTGTCGCAAGAGCCCTATGCTCGCTTAGCCTATATGTGCACGGAAACTAACTCTAAAGGTGAGAATATATTAATCTTGGACCAAGGTTATGATAGGTTCATCGAAAATGTACATGATTTTGCTTGTATTGGATGACTAGGCTTAGATAAGCTCAACAATGTATCTAATGAGTGACAAATAAAATTTTCTTGGAACCCATTATTTTTGTTGTAAAGGATCAAAACTCTTTTTGACTTAATTAAAGGCTAGGCTAGGTTTTATTTTCGTTGATCTTATTCCGTACCAGAAGAACTTTCCGCATTGTTAATCGTAATGCTCTTGAACGGCAAGGAGCATTTGTAAGTGGGAAAATGCGATGTACTGCTGGAATCAAAGTAGAGAGGCACTTAAAGCCAGCAGAAAAGTTGCACTCTCAAACAAAATGACCTGCCCTAAAATGTATTATGGTTGCACCCACGTGCCCCAGGACATCTGCCGTGCCGTCTGAAAGGAGTTCCTAACGCCTCTTGACTCGAGCCCACAACAAGCAGAGCATTTGTAGCCCAGCACCGTGCCTCCCGAAAATTGGCCTATTTTCTTGTGACCGGCAGGAGGTCCGTCATCTTGACGCATTTCGCCGAAGTGTGCGACTTATTCTACCTGAGAGAAGGACCCTTGCAGAGCGGGGATGAGTCAAGGGGCAGCTGCCCCCTTCCTCCGAAATTAATTGGCGCCAACCGTTGGAGGGGGAGGGGGCACACATCACTCTGGGCCCGTTCTACGGACACTCGGGCCCGAAGACGCCCACACATTTGTTTTGAAAAGCAACAGAAAAACTTTCTTGTCAATGCACAGCTTAATGGTGTGTACTTTTGGAGATGGGTCTAATAAAGGGTGCGACGCAAAAATATGGGTAAAACATTCTATTACCGGTATCTCTCGTGAAATATGTGCTTAAGTTTTCTAAATTAGGAAATTATTTGTGTTTCTTTGGTCTTAGAAGTCTCACATTGGTGCCTAAGGATATCCTTTTTTTGCCTCATTCCGCATGAGATTTCAAAAAATAATAATTTGGAATTAGTTCGGTTAGATGTAGTTTTATTTTATGGTTTGTATAAACAATTGCTTTTTACTCTAATACCGCGGTAAAAAATAAATTTTAAAAAATGTGATTGCATCGCCTGTATTGTTGGTAGCAATAAGCTCTTTGCACCATTGCTAGCTTAACTTCTGATTTCAGGTCGATCAACCACAGATAAACATTGAGGTTGGGAAGGAATGCGTTCATAGCAACGACGTTCCAGAAAATTCATAACTTTTCGTGGAATATGGAACGGAACACCTTTTCTTCCTCCAAAAAGTAATGAAACGGAACGATTTTTTAAAATTATTATTATTTGAGGAAAAAATGGAACGATAGCTGAAAATCGGAGACGAGGAACCCGCGATGAGCGTTCCTCGTTCCTTTTCACGAGGTGCGTGTTGCAAAGCTTCACAACCGCTGATTATTCATTAGCTGTGGCATCCGAAGAAGTGTCATTTGATCCACACAGCGTCACAGGTCATAAGACATACACAACCTCACTAAGATATTTATTCATAATATGCCGTTTATGTGATTTGGGTACTTGGGCAGTTTGATTTCTTTGATCAATATCAACAGCTGAGGTTGTGCTCAAAGCATCTGGTGATAGTCCCCTTCGACAGAAACCAGCTGAAAATGAAAATAAATAATATACTGAAAATGTTTGCAGTGTTCATTGATTTTGTCACTAGAAAAATAAACAAGAATCACTAAAAATCCTAGAACTTTACGATTTAATTTTTCGCGAAAATTTTACGAGTTAAGATGTTTTGACTCCCTAGGCGTAATAGGATGCCATGAGGTTTCAATCTCGTGACACTTCATCGCACCTGGGCTGAGATATTACACTATATGCTACATGCCACACGTGACGAAAAACGATGTTTTAGTTTGGAGGCATCGATATGGTGTCGCGGAACGGTATGTTCCATCTGTAAGCATGATTCGCATAATTGTGAATCACATTGAAAACAACAAAGAGATAGATGTTGAGAAAACGTACATAGCCAATTATGTTTTTAAATCCCAAAGCCACTTACTTAGGCTATGTCATAAGAGCCTTGCGCTTCGTTGTCGCTACGCTTGGCTTTGACGACCGTTAGTTTAAGGAGAGAATACCTTAGTGCCTTGTCCCTCACTCAGGAATCCCTGCGGACAGACAGACTGACAGACAGACACGGACGGACGGACGAGAAGACGGACAGACCGACAGACAAACAGAAATAGCAATGAAAAGTAAAACCCAAGCAGTAGAAAATGCGACCGTTTCAATTTGCAATGTATCTTGACCGTTGTCTCTCCTTCAAGTAGGAAGTTTCTTTTAACCGTAACCGCTTCGCCCACATTCAAAGGGCAATTTATTCTCATATAGTTTTGGCTGGCAATCATTTGTGCCATTTTTTTGGGCTTTACCTTGGCCTCCATTCAGAATAACACATTGAGCATAACAATGACGTTTACCTGCATGCAGAATAGCGTTCTTCAACTCAATTGGCCTACGGGGGGGCTTCCGACCGGGTGGGGGAGGGAGGAAGAGGTTCATAAATAAACGATCTTTTGTGGCGAAATTAAACGCCGCATTAACGTAGCTATACACAGGGTACAGGATTTTAGACTTGGTTTCACCTTTCTTTTGTATTCGCACAAGCGTTTAGGTGGTGCCAATTCGATTGGCTTTAAAATAGGACAAGGAACCTATTTTATGTAATGCTAGAGACAAGGGAAAGTCATAAAACCTAGGAGCCAGCCTCTTAGAAGGTTGTAAAATTGTAACTGTTCTTGAACTCCCTAACACATTATTGCTTGTGCCAAGCTTTGATTTTGGGAGCGATAGTTTGTCTCTTTCAGTAAAAAATTCGGCAGGCGATATAAATTTTGTTGTTTTTCTTTGTTTACAGGAAAATGCACCAACGCCGTGCATGATAAGGAAAGTAATTTCTGTCTTTTATGCAAAAATACAACCACGACATTTCGATGAAGACTAGACTAGAGGGCCTATGAGTGTTTCACCCCACTTATTCCTTTTCATTGCAATCAAAACGAATGCAGCCGCCGAGGTTAGGCTGCCCTTAGATAGGAGAGAACCTTGGGCCTCCCTTTACCATATCGCTCTGGCCAAGCCATTTCCAAGCCCAATTCCACTTACTTGACTTCTCGGTGGCAGGCTGCTGCCGCTGAGATATAAAGACATCAGGTTTGGTGCCCTAAATTAGGTTTCGTTAAGTGCCCTGTCCTTGCTCCGCTATCACTCTTCAACTTGGCAAAACGTAAGATCGAAAACATCGGATTGGAAATTCAATCCTGATACTTTACAACTAATGCGAGTGAAAAAAACATACTTTGGAAAATAGATGGTTTATTTTAGACCAGTAATAGTTCTTTTTTTTTAAAAGGCAGTAATTAATTTGAAAATTCTTATCATTCACGTGTTTGTCCTGAAACCTTGAAAAGTTTTGCAATTTTTTATTTTTTTTACTGATAACCAGGCGGTCGAAAGTTGTGACATCTTGATTCGGAGAAAGCTTTACTAATTAGGAGCGCAAATTTGCGGGTTTCTTATTTGACCTCGTAATCTAAAAGCATCGTTAACCCTAATAAAAGTTTGCTTATCATGTGCGTCAATAAACTTACGTAACTGCAGCTTTATTGCCGGCACTTTTGTGTTGAGATTGGCAGAATTCATTTCGCTTCTGCGAAAATAATTAAAATTTTCGACAAAATTTTAGACCAAACTATTGTCGGCTTTTGTTCAAGTAGTAAATAATATATGCATATCCAATCAAGAGCTCGTGTTTAGGATAAATGCTGATGGTTATCATGTGTTAATGTGTGTTTGGATTTGTAGGGGTGTTATTGTTTCACAGTGGTGGATAGGTCTACAGTGAAACCTCCCAAATGACGGACGCTCACGGGGAAAAGAACGTGTCCGCCATTGGGAGGTTTCCGCTACTGGGAGAAAAGGTCTGTTTTTTTTGGTACATGACGGAGAGAACACTCCAAATAATTAGTTCACGTCCTTTTGAATAGTTTTATAATGTGTTCGGTTTCGCAGTAAAATAGATACCGACGTTGATAAATACATATGTAACAACAGTATATATGGTAGTTTTCGACACTGCTATATACATTTCTTGGGTTCCGTTTTGTTCTAAAAATAAGCGTCCGACACGGAAGTTGTCCGACAAAACCCAACCTAACGGCACCCGACTTTGTCGGAGAACTTCCGTGTCGGACAAAAATCCGTGTCGGACAAATTCCGCCTTCGAAATTTTCATTACTGTATTTAATATTTTGCCGTTTTACGGAACGGGAAGAAGAGAGGAGTGATACGTGTCTGAGTGGGAACGTGAACAAACTAGTAATTAAACAAAAACAACCAAAAAAAGTTTGTGCTTCTTGCTTAGAGTAACAAAAATATTTATTTTCTTTAAAATGATCATATGTTAAAGGAACGACCTTCCAAATTTATGACTTTTCCAAATTTATGGATTAATGGCTTCCAAATCCTTTTGCTTACTTGAAACAATGATTACCTCGGCTCACCTTTTCGGTATTGGTGGTGAAGGGATCTTTACGTGCTCTGCCGTTTCATCCACTGCGGTCGAAGCTTGAGAGAAAAATGCGAGGCATACGATCGAAACCCGGGAAGAAACAAGTCTGAGTTTGCACGGCGGCTCATTTTTGTCCGCTATTGGGAGGCTTATTGTTAGTCATCCCTACCCATCCTTAGAAGTGTCCGTTATTGGGATGGTCCGCTTGGGAGGGTGGAAATACATTGTGGTTCATAGGATACACAGTAAAAAAGAAACACCTGTTTTAGGCTTTTTAGGGCGTTGTACTTCTGTTTCGGGTGTGAACCTAAAACGGGGGTAGCATGTACTTTGATTATCTTTTGAGATAGACCTTTTTTCAGCCATATAATTTAAAATGTCTCGGCAAGAGCTTTCCAATGATGTGACTTAACATAGGTCTATCTTGAAAAATCCCCAAAATACGCCCTACACCCGTTTTGGTTTCATACTCAAAGCATGTGTAGCATACCTTAAAATGGATGCTATTTTTCGCTGTGCAATGCCGGGGTATTAAAAATTGTTGGTTGTACGGTGTCCACCACTGCGTGTTTTCCATTTCCAGAGGTTCCGCTGAATATCTATAGTAAAATATGCCTCTAACGTAATTGCAGGATTTCAAAAAATATTAATTCCGATCAGAGCCGCAAACGTGCCTTTTTTAACACAAATGAAAGATTTTATTCTTATTGCTCCAAAACCACTCAATTAAAGGCTCCGAAACTTTATGATTTTTATTCATCAATGCGAAGTGTCGTACAAAAATTTATCTAGAAAACGTGTGGCTCATTTTGGTCTTGAAAATAATTGATTTAATTGTAGAGCCGCCAATGTGCTATTTTTAGCGCATATACGCGAATGATTTTGGTCTGTTACGGAACGACTCTATGCAGCGAATTTTTACTTGACTGGTGTCATAAACGTCTGGTCTGTCGCAGACCTGACAGCTTCGGAAACTTTCAGATACCCGGAGACTTAGGGACACGAACTTCGTATTCGGTGCAAAATTAAGGAGTTCTATAACTTGTCTGTTTTTGTCAGATATCGACTAAAAAATCAAAGGTCAGTTTAAGAAAACGTTTCTTTGCAGCGTCAGGAAATTATTCACGTTGGTTGAAAGAGAATTGATAAAGAATCATATCATTCGCTACCGTCGGTTTCGTTGCGAGACCGGCGAATGTTTTCTCTCTGGCTCGATTTTTTAATTTTTTTAAAAGAAAATGGCACAGATTATAAATGAGTTATAAATTCAGTCTCTATCCCAAAATGATAAAACAGCCGATTCATGTATATACAGCACTGAAAAGTTTTTATTCCATTAGTCACTGCGGTGCCGTACGGCATTGCTTGGCACTACTTCGAATTTGCATTCGCGTGCGCGAATGATAAATACGTCGATGCAGCGCGTTTTTTTTGGCGTGATCTCCGCGTTACCCCAACACTTTTGTTAGGTAAACTGACCCATTTGTTCCCTCAACGCGTGGGTTTTAACCTGCGCAAGCAGACGAAGGTGCGATTACTTTTTGAGGACTGGTGGCTTTCGTCCGTGCTGTATCCACCCAGTGTACCCTACAATGCTTTTTCTTTTCTTTTTTTTAAATTATATATATAGTTTACATAAAATTTGAATCTGCCAACTTTAATACGAAACCATCGTTTTTTAATAAGAATATTATGTTTTTATCGCAGCTTCGAATGTTATTGCCTGGGGATACCAAAAACCCACGCTGGGAGGGATCCAAGCGGGCAAGAGGGCCATGCCCCTCCTTCCCAAAAGACCGCCGAAAATTTAAAAAAAATGAAAAGAGAGATAGAAGAAGAAAAGAGGAGAGGAAAGGGGGTGAAGGGGGAGCAAAAAAAAAGATTTTAAAAAAATCGGGCGTGCCCGCCCGATTTCTTTTAGCGGGTATTGTAAAGGTGCATGCGGACATTTTGAAGAATGGGTCCACATGCGTATGAAATCGCCTAAAACTATAGCCACTTACTTTTGCGTTTTTAAATTAAACGACACGAAGTTGAGACCTCGATTAAAAAGCTCGCCTCATTGATATCGTTCGTGGTTTCGTCAGAAAATGATATTCATAAGCAGAAGAGAAGGCAGTAACAAAAAATAGGGCTGGTCCGTGTTTAAGAAGTATTTCTGTGCACCTCAGCAGTAGTTGCAGCCTGGACCAACATTTTCTTGCATAATTCACAATGACGATGGCTGATACGATTTGCTGCCATCTAGTAGTCATAAGGGGGAAATTTCACGTCGATTTCATACATTGAACGTTCAGATCCGATCAGTATCTACGGAGCGACGACGGAAACATACATATACTGACATACATACGGACTCGAGTGAAACTATAAAGCCTTTCTCCGAAAGAAGGCGGGCTTAAAAAGGAAAAAGAAACGAAGAAAAGGAGCGAGGAATGAAAGGAGGGTGGCTGTTAGAGAGGGAGGGAAGGAGGGAGGGAGTGAAGATTTTTTTTTCGGCTATTCTAATCCTCCTATTACCTCCCTCAAAGAACAAGTAAGTAGGCCTACTGTTTAGGTAGTTCATGAACTAAATTAGCACGCGCCTAGTCATTGTGTTTATATGGAATTTTGTCGGGCCTTCTCCGTCTGTTAATATCACAGACATTTAGCAGACACTTAACCCTAACAGCGCTTCCAAAATCGTAAAGGAGTGTGTTTATCAGACATGTGAACGCGCGTGACTATACACTATAGCAATAACGAAAAGTAAATGTTTTGGGTTGCAGGTTGCAAGATACTAAGTTTTACCACGGCTCTAACTGTTACTGATTTCTAACGGTTTGGTTTAGATGTTAAGGTCAGTTATTTTTCGGCTTACTTGTATCTTTACCGGATATGAAGATTCAGAAATGAAGAGGAAATTAGCTGACAGTTTATGGCATCAACCTATATAAATTTATTTACGATCATTTTTCACAAAGCATTCAAAGAGCCCAGATCTTGAACTATTGCTAAAGGCAAATATGATGGCAACCCGCACATCATTTTTGGGAATGGCCCCCTCCAAAAACCGCTTCTGGATCCGTCCCTGAACCCACGTGATGCTGTGCGTCATTGCACGACGTGGCTATTAGTTGGCTATTCCAAAAAGTTTTTCTTACACTTGTAGCTTGACGCTATGTCCATAACATCAGCCTCTTGTTTTAATCTAGAACACGAAGTCTCCGTATTTGGATTAGGGTTTTATTATTATTATGTTG
>Ga0058701_10004813_pt1 | contig 11043 bp, 3 predicted proteins | sample AgamicOrMae_FD_97039 | JGI IMG/M metagenome (GOLD analysis project Ga0058701, IMG submission 97039) | Agave microbial communities from Guanajuato, Mexico - Or.Ma.e | ecosystem: Host-associated > Plants > Phyllosphere > Phylloplane/Leaf | place: Guanajuato, Mexico | collected 2012-06-04 | reverse complement strand
GAACCAAACATACCCCTAAAGTTTCAACTCGATCGGTTAAACCTTACGCCTGTGAGAGCTCGCGGGAAAAGCGTCAGCAAGACAGCAAGACAGACAGACACACAGACGAATTGTCCAAAACCACTTTTCTCGACGTTTTGGGGGTTGTACATCCCAAATCCGGTTTTATCTCGAAATCGATTTTTTGCACGATGCCAATACTTTCATTGACATGGAAGTAAAATCGACTTCGAGATAAGACAAAACGTCGAGAAAATTAGTTTTGGACAATCCGTCTGTGCGTGTCTGTCTGTCCGTCCGTCTGTCTGTCTGTCTGACCGTCTGTCTTGCTATCGCTTTTCCGCGAGCTCTCGCGGGCGTGCGGATTAACCGATCGAGTTGAAACTCTAGGGGTATGGTCGGTTACATGGGGCATTACGCCGTAATAATTTTTGAGGCAATTTGTGAACCCGTTTATAAGATAATCTAGTAAACAGGTTTTGACTATGGCGTGCAAAAACTTGAGTAATTATGATCCGATCGTTATGACATTTTCAGGGTACCTTCTCTTTTATAAGGACACGATCGCTATTGATTTTGGACACGATTCGTCAATCCGTTTATAAGATAATCCAGTAAACGTGTTTTGGATATGGCGTGCAAAAACTTGAGTAATTATTATCCGATCGTTATGAAATTTTCACGGTACCTTCTCTTCGCGAGCGCTATTGATTTTGGATCCGATCGGTCAATACCTTGACCTTAGGACATGCGCCTAAAGTGGAACACAACGGATAAGATTGCGCGATCGAGATGAAATCTTAGTGGCTTGTCCGGGTGCATGGGGCATTGCGTCGTACGAGTTTTCGAGGCGATTCGTCAACCCGTTTATAAGATAATCTAGTGAACGGGTTTTGGCTATGGCGTGCAAAAGCTTGAGTAAATATTATCCGATCGTTATGAAATTTTCAGGGCACCTTCCCTCATAAAAGGATACGAGTGCTATTGATTTTGGACCCGATTAGTCGAACCTTTCAGCGGGACATGGACCCAAAGTGGGACACAACGACTTACATTGCTGTAGTGTGTGTGAGTGAGACAGATATTCACTGGGGTGTTATCGGTACGTCTCCTTTAATATCTTGGTGTTTGCTGTTCCCAAAATGGGACTGCTGTCCTAAAGTGGGACATTTCCCGAATGTCATATTTTCTTAGTTTCGCGGTTATGTTGTCAACCTTGTGTAACTGAAAAGGAGCCCCCGGAAGCGATTGTCCCTAAGGTGAGACACGGGCATAAAATGGGACAAAACGGATTTGATCGCGCTGTGGTTTTCCTATTCCTCTTGTCAAATGTGTTTTATAGCCCATTCATGTGAAGTCAATCGGGGGACGGACATGCAAGTATTGGCCTGCTTTAGGCTCGGTTTTTTGTAAGACTCGACTCCTTTTCAGTTACTCAAGGATGACAAAATAACGGCGAAACTAAGAAAATATGACGTTCGGGGAATTTCCCAATGTAGGACATCTCCCATTTTGGGAACAGCAATCACCAAGTTATTGAAGGAGACGTAGCGGTAACGCCCCTGAGAATTTCTGTCTCACACACACAACAGCAATGTAATTCGCTGTGTCCCACTTTGGATCCATGTCCCGCTAAACGGTTCGACCAATCGGGTCCAAAATCAATAGCACTCGTGTCCTTGTATGGAAAGGTACCCTGAATATTTCATAACGATCGGATAATATTTACTCAAGTTTACGCACGTCATACCCAAAACCCGTTTATTAGATTTTCTTATAAATGGGGTAACGAATCGCCTGAAAAATTGGTACGACGCAATGCCCCATGTAACCGAACATGCCCCAAAAGTTTCATCTCGATCGAGCAATCTATTCCGTTGTGTCCCACGTTAAGCGCGTGTCCCGCTAAAGGGATTGACCGATCGGGTCCAAAATCAATAGCGCTCGTGTCCTCCTATAAGAGAAGGTACCTTGAAAATTACTTCACGATCGGATGATAATTACTCAAGTTTCGCACGCCATAGCTAAAACCCGTTTACTAGATTACCTTACAAACGAGTTCACGAATCGCCTCAAAAATTGGTACGGCGCAATGCCCCATGTAACCGAACATAACCCTAAAGTTTCAATTCGATCGCTTAACCCTTACGCCCGTGAGAGCTCGCGGGAAAAGCGACAGCAAGACGGACGGACAGACAGACAGACGTTCAGACGGATTGTCCAAAACAATTTTTCTCGACGTTTGAAGGGTTGTACACCCCAAATCCGGTCTTATCTCGAAGTCGATTTTTTTGCACGATGCCAATACTTCCATTGACATGGAAGTAAAACTGTATAAAATTAAATTATTGGTAGATCTTTAAATTTTCAATACTTAACTTGCTCGGCATATTTTGAAAGCTCGGACCGTTTTTGAGATACAGGGGTCCGAAAAAACGTAAAAAAACACCCCAACCCCTAATTTTGGGGAAATATTACCCCCACTGTGCCGTCCAGGGGAGACTCTCTATTCCCAGCTAGGGCAAATATTTTAAACGTGTTTTGACCCAAGTGAAGATGTTTTTGCGACTCCTAGCACCTGACAAACTTTTTTCCAAAACATTTTTTTTTTAAATATCTTAAAATCCGTTATAGATATCGAAAAAATGTTTTGAATTAAATTTGTAGATCTTTAAATTTTACGTCGACTAGGTCTTCTTTGTTTTTCGATGTCTTTTATGGTTTTCGAGCTAAAAGGGTTCCATGAATTGCAAAAGTCACCCCCCTCCCCTAATTAGGGGGAGTTAATGGTCCGATTGTACTGGTTAAGGGAGGTTCTCGGTTCGATGCCAAATGCAACATACACCGTAATTTTCATCCAAATCGGTCAACTCTTTCGTAAAATATCCTCTGACAAACTTTTTCGCACAGACAGACACACACACGTCAAGCTAAAAACCAGTTTTCTTGGCGTTTCAGTGTTAGTAGAGTCAGGAAATGCGCTTAGCTCAACTTTGATTTTTTGACGGTATTCCAATACTTCCATTCGTTCTACGACCATAGAAGAAAAAAAAATATGCCCTGACCTTTGACCCCACGTAGGTCGAAAACGGCTGCTCGGGCAGTAATAATTTTAGCGTAGATCGTTTTCTAGGGCAATTTTACATGAAAAAGTCCATTTTCAGCCAAAAAAATGACTCTGACCTTTGACCTTGCCCCCAAAGGTCAAATATGCGTGTCAGCACGAATAATGCCCACCACGGGTCATCAGGTACTTAGTACTACATGCCCCACTAGGTCCGAATGTGCTGCGCGATTTACACCCTGGAACGTCTCCTTGTCAGTTGTGTTCAAAGGTAAAAAAAAGAAAAAGAAAAATCACAACTCATGCCATTTACACCCCTAACTGTAATGTACACGCTAAACCAAAAGCAGGATTTGTTTTATCTGTACTACAAATAATAATATCTATTCGAGGAATTAAAAGAACTTGTACTTTTGTCAGTGACCAGCTCGTTTTTCATATGAAAAGAAAACGAATAGAAAAACTGCAACTATTTTTTTTTGTTTTCAAGCGCGTTATAAGGATACCTTAAATAAAAAGGATATAGTGAAACGTTTATTTTACAAGAAAAGGCAACTTGGGGCTGTTATAATGATTTCGCCCCGCATCGTTTTCAAAGATTTAGCTTTCTCGGAAGCGTCTACCATTAGCTGAAAACGTTACCAGCTTAATTCACTTAGAAAAGGCGTAACAAGCAAGATGCATTTAAGTGGCAAAGTTGATTTGGGTGCTGACTCATTTCACGACCTATCACCGGTTACGTTTTGAAATCAACTGTCATTACTAAAGATTCACCTTAGTAGACGTGTTCAGCGAGCTAAACCATCCGAAACTAACTTTGTGTGATTGTAATTAATCGCCCGATACCTATAGGCAATAAACGATCGACTAGATATAAACTTGTAACACAAAACCGTTGAGTACCTCTCTCTAATTCCCTCGTTCCTATAATGCGCTATCAGAGAATTAGAGAGCACCAATAAAAAACATAGTTTGTTTGTTATATTTGATACCTAATAAGGGTATACAGCGCAGATGGATATACTACGAAATAAGGTTTGACGTAAAAAAATCGTATGGCATTTTCAATTGATTATGTTGTAGTCTACTATCACAGACTATATAAAGTTGCAGTAGACTTCACCGGCAAAGCGAACATGTTGGTAGCAGTGGCAGTCGGGTGCAGAAAAGTTATTGTGATTTGTCCGCTCAAGATAAATCGTCAGTGTGTCAATCCCAACATTTATCTTTGGGACCAACCTGCTCGCTCTGTCGTGCACAAATGCAATTCCTTATCTTTGTGTGTGTGTGTGAAACAACTCGTTGCCAAGCCAATGGCAACTATAGAAGAGTTCAGGGTAATTTAAAGTAGCTTACTGTTGCCCATTCTGCTGCCGCTTCTTTGAGCGGCAGTCATTGCCACCAAGAAGTAATACGCCTCCAATTAGTAAACAACCAAGCGAAGTGACACAAAAAAATGCACCTGGCACTTAGTTAGCCACACTAAATGTAACGATTTGACGGTCTTCTCGAGGGTATATTTTGAAACCCGATAATGTTACAAAAGAGTTGATTGCAATTATGGAAAAAATAGAATAGATTATCTACCTTTGAGTAAAGAATCTTACCTGATGTAAAATTAAAGAGGTATAAAAGATCCCAGCAACCCCCGTTTTTTGGCTTGATTGGATATGTCTTACGAACAAAAATGCGTTTTATACATACGTATAATGCCCTGGTATTTCATAAAATATAGCAATAAACCCAATGCTGGTAGTGTTCTTATCAGTATTTTTATGATGACATCTTTTGCAATCTCTCGGGTATCATAAATGAATGTAGTCGTTTTAAGAAACGTTACTTTACAGGTCTTAAACTTTCAACATAGAGGTCAACATGAAGCGCGCTGTTGAGCTCACAATGACAAGAAAGAAGTTGATTTCTTAGTAAGAAATTAATTTTTAAGATATTAATATGACGTCAAAAATACGTCGCAATGTTAGTAAATCGAAACCATATTTAGGGCATTGTACAGTTAAGAACACTGCTGTACTATCAGATGAAAGTAGAAAATAATTTGTATTTAAATGTTGACAACCGTCACTGTACCGTACTGGCGGACTGAGTCGTTATGAAGAAGAATCTTTTCATGAGTCTGTACTCTCAACTGATTCAAATTCAACGCTATCAAATGTGTTCTAAAGTTACAGAAAAGCGTCGAAAAAGAGTAAAAATAGCCATAAATCAGTCAACTTTTAACCAAAAGCGGATGGTATCAATTACCATCACAAGCTCCTCGTTGCACAAGCCCATATCAATTATCACTTCGTTACTCTTAACTAACCGGAGCTCCGCTAGCGGGCCTGAGAGTAAGGCCTGATAAAGCTTGGATCGATATTTCGATTAAGAGTTTTAATCAATAATTATCTCACCATATCCACCATATCTATAACCAGGCAGTATATTCATGGTCAAAACTGGTTTTTATTAGTAATATGTATCACAGAAGCCAATGCCATAAGAGATCATGGGTTCACATCATTTGCGCGATAATTTTAGGCGATATCCCATCTGCGCGAAATTTCAATTGCGTGACATCCCATCTGCGCGACAACGCAGTTGCGCGACATTTCAACTGCGCGATATCCCATCTGCGCGACAACTCAGTTGCACGACATTTCAACTGCGCGATATCCCATCTGCGCGACATCCCAGTTGCGCGACACCCATTTGCGCGACTTTTCAAATGCGCGACATCCCATCTGCGCGACTCTTCGATTGCGCAACATCCCATCTGCGGGACAACCATTTGCGCAACTTTTTTTTTCTTTCACTTTTTAAAAGCCTAGATGAATTAGTTTAATCTGACCTAACCTGAACAACGTAATCTACGCTGTAAGTAGTTTAGCCTAGCTTAGCGTTATTTGACTTGACTTAATCCAAAGAAACTAACAATAAGTGAAACGGGGTCTAAACCTGATGAGAATGTCAACATTTTCTACGGAGCGTTATTTTTTCAATATTTCGGGGGCCTAAATTAACAGGTTCAATCTAACCTAACCTCACCAAACCTAATCTAACATAATCTATACTTTACCAAGTGTAACTTAACCTAACATAGGCTGACCGAGCTTAACCCAAACTAACTAACAGGGGGCCTGAAAATGACAAAAAAAAAGGTCGCGCAAATGGGATATTGCGCAGTTAATTGGAAAGTCGTGCAACTGGGATGTCGCGCAGATGGGATATTGCGCAGCTGAAATGTCGCGCAATTGGGAGGTTGCGCAGTTGAAATGTCGCGCAAATGGCATTTCCCCGAGATCATTATCAGTGTTACTTCGACCATCTTTATGATCATAATTCTTTTAGGATATCTTGTTAAGTCAAACAAGTGATATCAACTTCACCTTCACGTCTTCTACCGGGCAGTATATGTGGGCGTCACCTGTAGAGGATGGGTAGGCGAGAGAACTGCTGTTCGTACTCGTCTACAGTTTTCGTTGAGAAGTCAATAACACACTTTCACAAGTTGTACTAGCAGCAGGAATCTAACGCTGTGCTAGACAGCTCCGTGTATTTCATTTGAAAGTACAATCAAACCATGATTGAACAAAGTGAATGCTGGTCTTAAAAACTTTTGCGAGAACTAATGAAGAATACTTTGCACAAGTACACAAATTTATAAAGAAGCAAAAAGTTCACAATTGACAAAGTCTCAAATTGGAGGCGGTTGAGAGTTTTTATGCTAAATAGACAGTTTTAGTTGCTGAAAAATCGTTCGTTTGTTTATGTATTGAGAGGAATAATAAGCGACTCTTTCGTTATTAGGCGTCGTCGTGTATTTCTAAAATTATCAAGAATACGTTATAAGCTCATTACCTTATGGTGTAGTGCGGCAAAAAACAAACGATAGAATCTCCCATGATTATTTACATATATTCTGCTGAGGAGGGCCTTTTCGGTTTAATTCGTCTCAGTGAGATTAGAGAATTGGCCAAGCAGGATTCCCGTCGCCGAACTTCCTACATCTCGTCATATCCAGACTGACCAACATGTCCGTTTCAGTTGGGTCGCCTGGGAGCAGAATAGCATTGTGGCCAAGGCGTTTTGAGACCTTGTTTTGCCATTAGATAGTTTAACCCATTTGTGCTTCAGGAGCTCACCCACGTATTTCAGAAACTTAGCACGATTTGCCACCTCAGAATTTTGTGAAATGATATGTTTGAACTTATGTTTCAGACAAGGATATTTATCGAAAACCAAAACTTAGTCAAGCTAAATTGTTGAAGAAGATCGAGAACATCCCACAGGAATGAAATTGGCTAAATATGATGACTTAATAAGATCCGTTTTGGCTGCGGTTGCGCGAACAGCTAACTATACCAGTTAATTAAAAGTTATTTACATTGCGAGTTTTTTTAATGACTTTTTGCGTCGTCTTTTATCCCTTTATTCATGCCCTTGGATGAATTACAAATTAAGATGATCGCAACTTGAGCTTGTTAAATGTGCCATTTTTGCGCGTTGGGTTGGCAATAAATATAGTAAGTCGGAATTAGGCCAACCCCTTAGAGTGAATCTCGTTATCCACGGCCATTTTTTCTGCTCCATCGGTTTTGACATTTTAAATACCGAGTATATTTAATTATTAAAATAAGGTTAATTGCGAGTAAAGAGTTTTAAATATGAAGAACTCCCCTGACAGATAACTTAATCGTAGGTCAACTTCGCTGCTACAAAACTTTCGGACTGAAAACCAGCCTTAGTCAAGAAACCTACCCATAGAAAGATTCTCTCCTGAGATCTTCCTCGTTAAGGCTTTTCTTGTCTCAGAACTCCCTTATGCCATAGTCTAACTGCATGTTTAACTCTCCCCTCAGAAAATATCAATGTCAAATAACCTCATCATTATATTGATAGTCTCATGTGAACTCACCTGATTGTGAGAGTACCCTCGCCACATGACTTGGCTCGTCCGAAAGGTTTTCGTTGAAACAGTTTTGCTCAATTGTGGGCTAACGGAAGGAAAAGGATTAGAGAATCAATTTCGGTTTTATGTGAGCCCTCTTTTTATCACTGTTACATAAGAGCATCCTCAAGTATTCTTTGGGGCCTCATCTTCAATTTCACATAAGTAGTTTGAAGCCTGTCATTTTGGTAGATTGGATTGTGTACCCAGCCCTCCGCTTTGAAATCTTGTCGTTCACCCAATATGCCAGGAGTTACGTCTCTCCCCCCACCCCAGACATTACCTCAACATCCAAGTTCCCCTAGGGACTTTTCATACTCCGTCTCTCCCAAAACCTCAACCATTTCACTGCTCGTCAATGGATGACCATCGGCTGTGCCATTCTTTGGCTCTGAAAATGTTTCCACGCTTTTTGGCAAACGAACTTTTTTTTTGCATGCGAGTGTTGTGCAGTGGACTTCAAATAATCTGTAGTGTTTTTTCTTGCACAAAATATATTTTCTTTAAAAGCAAACACTTTTGTTGTTAAAATGCACAATAAAATAGTCCCCAATATATTCACGAAGACATCAATTTATGACGACAGTAGTGTCTCTTTAAGGTCTTTTGGGAAAATATTAATTGATCATTGGAGGTTTCACACTAGAGTAACATTTTGTTACACATACATTATTTTCACGAGACAGAAAATTTCGAAATTGAGTCTAGAATAACTCTATGGTTTTCGCTGCAAAACTTTGTTCTACACTCTGAAAATAGTAATCTCAAAACGAGAGGAATACTTTCAAATTGATGGCGCATTTTCCTCTTAAAAATGGCCATCAAAGTATTACTCTCGTATTTGAGATTATTTCCGTTTAGACATGAGAGGCAAAATCCTCTCCAAAGGAGAGTATTCCTCTCAAAACGAGAATATTTTTACCGAGTTGTTCTAGAGTTGATCGAGAACGCCCTGTCGCGGCCGGTGCCGGCACCCACGGCTCCTCCAAGGCTCGCTGTGTTCTTGAAAGGATTGATTGCTACGTTAATTTCTCTATCAACCGAGAAAAAAAAAGGACTACATTTATTCGCAGTAATTAACAATTATTGGCGTTCTGACAGCTAACAACATTCTATTGGGTCAAGAGATGTGATATGCAACAGACTAAAACGAAAATTACGTAAGCCGTGGTTTTTCGCTGTTTCCTGGTTTAACAGGTAAGCTGAACAGCTAAATTTAGTTCCTTTTTAGGTCTCGTGATAGAATTTCACATTCCCTAAAATTTAAAGACATAGTTATTCACTTGCCGCCGATGACGGATTCCAGTGTTTACTTGGCGTACTGTACAGTGTACACAACGTCCCATCCCGGTTTGGTTATGGTTATAACTCCAATGCGCATTTTATGGGATGATTTTGTCTTAAATATTTCTGGATGTTGTGAAAAATACATTGCCAAGAATACTTGAGCAGCTTCTTACATATTTTTGTGTCATTCTCATTTAATTCTTTTTTCCAGCTTATTTTGACACTATGATGTTGACTTGTCACTCAGGATGAGATCATATGAGGATCCCGTATGAATGAGTACAACTGGAAATGATGCTACGAGTTCTACTACTGTGAAAAAATATATGTGAAGCTTTGGACAAAAAATTGCTATCGTAATGGCCACCGTTACTGTATTGGAATTCTTGACATAAAATATAATCACTCCATACAATGTTGGGCATTTACTCTGTAATAACATGAAGCCGTGTAAATCCATGTTCTTAAAACAAGTACCACATAATACACTAACTTTGCAGGGACTCCGTTTAAGGAAGCTTGCGCATCTAAACAAGCAAGAATTTTTCTAAGGATCACGAGGAAAACAAAAATGGATACTTGCTGTAAGTCAGCACATGAAAGGAAACTGTTATATTTCAGGTGATACAAGCAGGCAAATTTTAACTGCTCAGTTATCACATCTTTCTTAAAGTTCTTTTCACCTTTAGATACCATGAATGAAACCAAAATCTTCTTCTCAGCCTTGAGCTTCACCAAACAAATCCAGTGATGTTCATTTCTTGATCCTTTACGATAAAATGTCACAACTGTCCAAAGGCTGAATGCACGGCAGCAAGTAGATGAGCACTTTCACTTGTAGCTCCCAAATTTCACTTCACATAAATCAAACTCATGCTTTTTGGTCCAGTAGTAGAACTTTTAGCATAATTTCCTGTTGTACTCATTCATACGAGATCTTCATATGATCTCATCCTGAGTGACAAGTCAACATCATAGTGTCAAAATAAGCTGGAAAAAAAGAATAACATGAGAATCACACAAAAATACGTAAGAAGCTGCTCAAGTATTCTTGGCAATGTGTTTCTCACAACATTCAGAAAGATTTAAGACAAAATCATCTCATAAAATGCGCATTGGATTTATAGCCATAAACAAACTGGGATGGGACGTTGTGTACGCTGTACAGTACGCCAAGTAAACACTGGAATCCGTCATCGGCGGCAAGTGAATAACCATGTCTTTAAATTTTAGGGAATGTGAAATTCTATCACGAGACCTAAAAAGGAACTAAATTTAGCTGTTCAACTTACCTGTTAAATCAGGAAATAGCGAAAAACCACGGCTTACGTTATTTTCGTTTTAGTCTGGTTGCATATCACATATCATGACCCAATACAATGTTAGCAGGCACAACGCCAAAAATTGTTAATTACTGCGAATACATGTAGATGTAGTACTTTTTTCTCTTGGTTGATATAGAAATGAACGTAGGAATCAATCCTTTCCTCGAGAACACAGCGAGGAGCCGAGCTCCTTGGAGGAGCCGTGGGCGCCGGCCGCAAGAGGGTGTTATAGGATTGTCCTCGAAATTTCTGAATCGCCAGAGGAACGAAAATGAAAAGATAGTTTCCACCATGGCAGGAAAGGTCGCCGATGACACCCTTAGCGACATATTTTTTCAAAATCAAGGCTGATGGGTCGGTTTCAATCGCACGAAGAATTCCAGTTCCAAAGAAAGGGGACGTCATCTGGCACCTCGAGT
>Ga0058701_10004812_pt1 | contig 11044 bp, 5 predicted proteins | sample AgamicOrMae_FD_97039 | JGI IMG/M metagenome (GOLD analysis project Ga0058701, IMG submission 97039) | Agave microbial communities from Guanajuato, Mexico - Or.Ma.e | ecosystem: Host-associated > Plants > Phyllosphere > Phylloplane/Leaf | place: Guanajuato, Mexico | collected 2012-06-04 | reverse complement strand
GCTATGAAGTAATTTGTTTGGTTTTCAAAATAGACCCACTAACATCATGAAACGATACAACGGTACATACATACTGTCTTTAGAAAGTTTAACCAGAAAACTAACCAAAATACGGCTTATAACCGCTTTACTTTCTCAATCAAAACAGCTCAACAACCATCCAAAACAAATAGTTCAAAGCTACTTTTAAACAAGCATTACCAAGAACAAAACCTGAAATTCAACTACCGTAAAAAATGAGCTCTTTTCTGTTCAAATAATATTTTCGAATGGAGCTCCATGGAACTGTTTTCTAATAAAAAAATGGGGGATCAAAAGTTTTACACTTTATCTTCGAGTGTTGTACAATCCACTTCATAATCCTACTCCTTGACCATCAACACCTCGGATTGACTAATAGTCCGAAAAGATTTCACAGCTTGTAATAACGTCGATAATTGGTCGCAATTAGCTGAATTTCGATCGGAAAGGTTTTGACGGCTCGCTGGCCTATACACGCGCCTCTCCTTTGCGATCGATACCGTGTACCAAATTCTATGATTTCTGAACAGGTAAAAATCTACGTAAATAAAGATCGCAATTTGCAGTGCTCCACCTTCCACTTTCCATCAAGCCAAGCGGCGAACGCCACTCAACATTTAACCTAACACTCGCCACTCGCTTTTCGGCGAGAAGTGAGCGACATCAGGCTTGTCCGCAACCAAAGCGACAGCGTAAGGCATAACCTAACCTTGGAAAAACTTAACCCAGTAAAAAGGAAGCACTTGTTTTAGGGCGTTCTCACCTGTTTTGGGAGTGAGTGTAAGACGGGGCTAGTGCGTATTTCGATTATTTTTCAAGATAGACCTATGTTCAGCCATATCGTTGAAAAGGTCTCGGCGAGAGCTTTCCATTGATGTGGCTGAACATAAGTCTGTCTTGAAAAATATTAAAAATACCTTCTACCCTCGTTTTATATTCACTCCCAAAACAGGTAAGAACTTCCTAAAACAGGCGTTTCGTTGTTACTATGCCCCTCAGCGGTTGTATCTCGTTACTCATAATGTAAATAAAAGGTTGAACGCAGCTAGAAAATGCAACCTGAAAGTATGGACCATTTCGTAACGGATGCCATTTTCATATCGTTGGGTTGGCAGTATAAAAGGATTAAGAAGATAGGTATGCCATGCTGGGTCCCGCCCGGCCGGCACAGAGCCGGCTCCGGCGGAACGGCGCGTCACGGACTCAACAAAGCTGTGCGGAGCTGAGCCTGCTGCTAAGACTCTACTACTGATTTATGTACAGAGTGGCCCGGTTTTGGTCTTGAAGCGGGCGGTGATCGGGTATCGGATCGGGCTGGTTCGCTGGCTTACTAGTTTGCTTGGCCATCTCGGCAGGGCGCAGCACAGCGCGGCAGCGGCGTCGCTTTTAAACGGCCCAAAATGATTTACTCTTGGAGCTACAAGTACGGTTGCCTGGCCTGCCCAGTGCCCAGGCCTAAACACGATTCTAATACCACGAAACACCATTCACTTCAGACACTCAGCCCGTTATTTTTGGCCAACAGTCTTTTTTCTCCTATCTGATATTCCCAAAAATGCTGGATATTTATATCGAAAAGCTGTTTTATCAAAGATATTGCTCAGCGATGGACCTCATCAGAATCACTGAATAATTTTATACTTGAAGTCATAAAAGTGTCATTTTCTTCTTATCCGCACGCTTACAATTCATTGTTATCACCAAAGAAAATTTCCAGAATCAGTGATGCTGATTACACAGTAAAAACTAGCTCCTGTTTTAAGTATGAAGCTAAAGGAGGAGAAGAGCGTAACTTGGTTATTTTTAAGAATATATCTTTGTAACATTAGGTCAGTTGGGTTGCCTTGTGTCACGCTCCGATTACAAGCTTTGGCAACGAGGGTTGGAAAATAGGAGTTGGAATATCTAGTCTCTCAAATTTTCAGTCTACTGTGCTAATGCAGGAAGATCCTTTCTTAGGATTTCTCTTTATTTTTTGACCACAAACGAACACAGTGACTAAGTTTGCATCCATTGAAGGTGGCACGGTCACGCTTTCAGGAGTGTACAGCGGAAATCTTTAGTTGTGTCGAATAAAAATCAAAATCTATTGACGTTTTGGTTCTAGAAGTCGATGTCGGCAATGCAATTGAAATGAGCTAACTGCGCGCTAGAGTCTCCATTTATAAATGCTTTCGTATTGACAGACGTTATATCCACGTAACGTGCGCTATGTGATGAAAAAAATCATATCCACGTACATGCATTCCATATGGGACTAGAACGCATTTTCGGAGACTTCGACGTACGGCCACCAACTTACCAAACTACCTAATACATTTTAAATGGAAGTTTGACGTGGATATAAGTACTCCGCTTAGTATTACCAACACATACGAAAAAAAACAACTAAAACAAAATCTTAAAAGTCACTAGGGTGGAATGCGATCTTACTGTTAGTACTGTACAGTGATGTCCATAAGTGATGAGCCAAACAAAATCTAGTGACTTTTTTGTAAACTAATGTGTGTTCGTAATAGTGCCTAGGGAGGGCAGTTGGAAGGCGAGGAGGCAAGAGGCGGTGCCCGCTTTTCCCCCGGAACCTTCCCCGACCCACCCCACGCGCTGCTGCCAACACACATTAGTTTACCACAAAAGTCACTACATTTTGTTTGGCTCGTCACTTATGGACATCACTGTACTTGTACATGGGATAGGCAGCTAGATATTATCAGTTTAGTAAACATCTAATAAGCCGGAGGAGTGATGCGATATTTGTTTGAAAAGCTTACTTTCTGCTCACAATATTAAAACACAAGCGTTGAAAGCTCCTTCCAAAAACACCAGGTCGCAGATTATAGAGACCTGTCAATGACGTAGCGCAATAATCATAGTTTTGAGCTAAAAGTAATCCAAGTTTAGGGCACGCGGCCGGCGGGAGATAGGCGGGTACGCAAAGGCAGATAGATGGAGCGCAGGACGCAAGAGGGCGTTTCAATCGCACAAGGCGGCCGAGCGCCAGCGGCCCGGCCGTCCAGCGGGAGCGGGCCAGGGCCCAGCCCGGCCCGGAGGCCTAAATGCGGGCCCAAATGCGGGCCCGGGGCGAGTGAGCTCAGTATATACGGCTGGCCGACTGCTTCAGCTTGCCTATTTACTTTTGCATAATGTGGTGAACCGGATACATTATTGGGTCGGCGTGGTTTGCGCAGGAGAGAGGTCGGCCCCAGGCCTAGCCACAATGCTGCTAGGTCTACAATACTTCCACAAAGGAAAAACTAGAGGAACACACTTCTTTTACTAGTAGCGTTTTGCCTGATAGGTTTAATCTGATATGCATTACTTGGGGTAAGAGGTACATTATACAGCTAAAAGTTTACACTTGACCTTGCTTAAAACAGTGACGGTGCCTTCACCATGTGCGTAGAAATAAAAAAAAAATTGCTTTGTGCATCATAAATTTTCACTTGAAAATATCTCCTACAGGCAAATTGGTTTATGAATAAGAGTATCGTAACCAATGTACACTACAAAGCATTTTTTTGTTTTTTTTTGTTGTTTTTTTTGTTTATAGTACTTGAAATTTTTGTTCTGCTGCCCAAAAGATACCATGAATCTCAAGAGTTTTGTAAAATGGAAAAGTTTCATCAAAACATTGAATAGATCTTTGTGCATTAAAGAAGCCTTAATTACTTAAAAAAATAGAACCAAGTTTTACAGATGAGACTCAAAAATCTTCTTTAATCCAGATACACATACATGAACAATTAAATAGGTATACGTGCAAATTCCCAGCACTAACTAAAAACCTAAATTTTTAAAACTTTCGGAAGGGTTCCCAAAGAGCGAGCAAAGAAATTATGATCCAAGCAGCGAAAGTATTAAACCCTTCTCCGATAGGAGAGGCGGGCTTAAAAATCAGCAAATTGGCTGTTTCCAGCAACAATACCGTACGATTAGTTGCTTTAAGGAAATTTTCTTCAAAAATCAATTCAAATGCGAATTAAAAAAATAAAAATTAGCGCGGTGTAAGGATACTTCCTCCTGTAGAACTGAAGGAGTCCGCACCAAGAGGTGACAACTCATGATATCCGGTGTGCAAAAGGCCTTGATATCCGGCTGATATCCGGTTGGTATCCGTGATATCCGCCTGTTGGATTCGATCAGAACACTGTTTTTAGCGATTTTTTAAAGTTTAATTACCCTTTTTGGCCATAGTCCACTGGTATCTGGATAATATCAAGGTATAACAAGAAGATATTTTTGATATTCTGCTAAAATCTGTCAATTACGGAACTGAAATTTTGTCAATTTTCTCTTGATATCCGTTTAATAGACCTCTGATATCCGGCTGATATCCTTGATATCCGGTGTACAGATTTCCAGCAAGACGTTAACTCTTGGCCCGCACTCTTGTAATAAAAAAACAAAAAAACTTCAATCCGCATCGACTCGTTTTTGGGCTAGAAACCAGTTCTAGATGTGCGGAAGCCCCGATATGTGACTTTCTCGACCCGTTACCGCCTTTCCAGACGCATAATCGTGACACAGCTGCGATAGGATGCGACGAGGGCTCGGCGACGGTACAGGCGCCTCGCGAGGCCTACGCCCAGCCCTCCGAAAATAGGTCCATAGTCGCGTCGCGACGCCGAGTCGAGCCGAGTGGGGCCGAGCCGGTCCGACTCGCGGAGCGAGGTTCGCTGGCCTAAGACGCCCACTAGCACGAGCAACAAAGGACGAACCACATTGTGGCCGCTTTCGGTAAACTGTCAATTTTAACAGTTGCATTTTGCACCTCTCTTTGCGAGGCGAGGGGTTGAAACCCAACTTAACCTTACGTGACAGTCGTCGAGTATGATGCCGCTCACATTCACTGAAATGTTTTCTGGTGCCAAGAAAATGTTTCCTTGATATAGTGACGAAATAATTTCTGTCTTACCGCAAGTTTGTTTGTTTATTTTTTTTTGTTTTTTTATATTCAACACAATATTTTTTTTGCAGTAAAAAAAAATCTTTTTGCAATAAAAAAAATCTTGCTGCAAGAAAAAGAATTATTAAAGCTCCGAAAAAAATGTTTTATTACTATATTAAGAAAACATTTTTATGGCATCAAAAATCATTTCTGTACGAGTGCACATTGGTATAGCAGTTACTGTAGTAGAGAATTTAAGCGACATCAGGTATAGCGACGGCTTTGTCGAGGGTAACGAAGCGAGGCATGAAGCACTTCACTTGATAAAACCGAACCTATACGGGACTGTATGGCCCTGATCCCGTGGTAGAAAATTCAACCTTGGCTTTGGCACTGGCATACTGAAGGCTTTGACTGGGGCGGCATGGTACCCCCACCTTTACATCTGCCCTCCTCCCCCCAACTTAACCCCACCCACCGGTTCGTTGGAAAGGGGGGGGGGAGGGATGCTGCACTTTTTATCGAACGAACAATCGGACTTAATTTCACCCTGTTCTGTTTATCCCAGGACCCATGTCTTTCAAGTTGAGCTGATTAAACTAGCAAATGAGCAATTAGCTTTAAATTCAATTCTGGATGATTCAGGCTAAAATATTTTGCTTATTCCATCCACAAAAAAAAGGAATTACGTTCATGATTTTGACTGACTTCGGGATGCATTCGATAGCGCCAAAAACCGTAAGCGCCAACGCCGCAAACGCCAATCCGTAACCGCCAAACGAGAAAAGTCGCAAACGCCAAAGTTCGTAACCGCCAAATTCTAAAGCTGTGATTCTATAAAATTTGAAAGCACAATTTCTTTATTTTTTTTTCTAAACCGTTATCATTTTGGTTAAAAGAAGTCGTTTTCCAATAATACTGTGTCATATAAAAATACTATTTTATGCTTTGGAAGTTTTTTGCGGGGCCAAAAAAATGGGCCGCAGCCGCAGTAGCCCTACAACAACGACTCGAGGAAATGCAGTTCATTCACAACAGCCATCCCGAAGTACTACTGTTCAAAGACCGAGGCAGAGAACCATAGACAGGCGGGGTTACCGCAACATTTACCGATCATGTCGTTTGAATATCGCTCAACAGCGAGCTCATCAGTCATATCCTGGCAAACTTTTAGCGCACAGCACGCACACTATTAAACCGACGTACAGACTTACAGGTACAGTACAGAATAGAGATTCAAAGTCGAATCACGCTTATATATGGAATCCCTCAAATAAATATCATCTTATCTCCAGTGTACAGTCGAGATGAAGGGCTAGCAAGTGATTTCATTTTTCTCCAATTTATGTTGGTACTATTGACGTATTTTAGATAGGGCGGTGTTCGCGCGTTACATACGATTTCAATTGTGTTGCCAACCTAAAGTCAGGAGAAGAAAAACTCTTTCTCAGCCATTTACGCCTTCCACAGAAAGTCTACATTTTCGGTTCGGAAGGAAGGATCCACATCTGCGTCCCATCATCTTCAGCGGCTGCCACTGTAACGTTAGCGGGAATAGGTGCAGTGACCATTCTGTTATGTAAGGTTAAGTGTCTCGTGCCTCGATCTGCTCAGATGTAGACGAAAGGTGGAGCTTCAGAGAGGTAATATTCAATCCCTCATATTGTAAAACAGTCTATTTGATGACAGTTGGTACGACGTAAGAAAAAAAAAACAATGTGCCTTGTTACGTATCATCGACCCACATCGATTTCTGCATGAGGTACCACCAATACCTATACTCGCACCCACGCGAGTGATTACTTAACTCGGGATTAAAAATTAACTGCAAAAGAAGGACAATCAATAAGGCCCAAATGCGATGCGTTTCGACATCATGGCAACTAGCATAGTCAAACAACAGACAGGACATGCTACGCGCTTAGAGTTGCTTATTAAATTTTATTTATAGAAAGGGTGGAGTTAACGATCTGGAGCTAAAAATAGCTTCAACGTCACCTCAATTGGTATACAGATCGCTTTCTCACGTCAGTGCTCTTGCAATATTATGTCGTTCATATCAATGGAAAAGTGCGAAACAATTTGGAAACAACTCTGACATTGCTCGCTTGGCCGCAGAACCACTAAAATTTCACTGATTATCCGGTGACCACCGTGCCACTGAAAAGTCAAAGATCTCACTGACAGTCGTGAAAATTTCTGTAAGTCGATGAATATCACTGAAAATCGCAGTGAAATATCAGTAAAAATTCGCTTGAAACCGGTATTCTATTTCTTGAAACGAGCGAAATATCAATGATTTTAAATGAGAAACTCAACAAATTTACAGTGGCACGGTGGTTACAAGATAATCAGCGAAATTTTAATGGTCGTGGCTTAGCGTTTGAGATAATCATGACCCAGAACTTCCCCTTCTTTCCATCCATATTTTTTGTCTTTACGCTTCAAGATTCCAATAACAAGGCCTATTCGTAAACGCTATAATAGAAAAATTTGACGTTGATAAAAACAAAAAGCTACTGCGGTATAAGAAAACAAGCACACAATCCATTAAATATGGCCAAAAATCAAGTTTACTTGAGTTTCTCGGAAGCAAAGTGTACGCAAAAGGATAACCTTTCCAACTTGAAAACTAAAACTAATTTCCTCTTCAAAGCTTGTTTTTCATAGTCCTGGTCTTTTTTTTATTCATATTCAGGAAAAAACGAGCAATTCCTTAAAGAAGAAGCGAGGTTGATGGAAATATTTTCTCTGAAAGGCATTGAACTGGTGAAATTGAACACCGAGGTACGACTGCATTCCTAATAACTATGCAAGCGCGCAACGGCACATGGACAGCCCGGTTAAGCTGCTCTGATCCGGACCATGTTTTAACCTCGATTCAACTTTAGAATGATTAGACTTCAAGTTATGCGCTCTAGGATGCATGGAAATGAGGGCTCATCTAAGCAAGGATAATACGTTCGAGCAGTTTCAAGTTTAGGAATGAAAGGCTTCATTTTCTTTCTCTTGTGTTTCACTTTTACCTAACAAGCCCAGTGCGGCTAACTGCTCATTGCCGAGCAGTTAGCTGCATCAGGCTTGGCTCCTCCCAGCGGAGCAAGACAAAGGACACCCGAATTCAATCTACGCGCGACTTTATATCGTTAGTATGCGTGACCTAGGTTGAACACTGCCTCAAACACCAGAAGTAAAAAAATGAAGCACCGCAATTCTGCTTCGAACAATAGTTGGTTAAAACCGTCAACAAAACCTGTTTGCCATAATTTTATAAAAAAGAAAAACAAAAACAAAAAAAAACGGAAATGGCAGTCGCAAAAAAATTATTGATTTCAAACATGTTCTAACATATTTTCTGAATACCGAAACGCAGCAAGGGCAAAGTCGTCATACAGTAACAGGCTCTTCATTAGGTTCATCGAGTCAGCCGAAAGGAATAATGCATAAAGGCACCTAAACTAACTTATACCGTTAGGTTACCTGACGTTGGTTGACCTAACCTTGTTTACGTAGCCTAATCTAACCTTTTGCTTCGCTTTATCTTGGTTAATCTAAACTAGGTGAACTTGGCAACATAGCCTAGGTTAACTAGGGCTTGGTTCATCTGAACTAGGTTATCTTGCTTGGTTAATGTAGCCTGGGTTAATTTAGCCTAGGTTAACGCGAACTAGGCCAACTTTGCAACATAAAACCTAGGTTAACACAGCCTAGGTTACTCTTAACTAGATTATCTTAGCCTAGGTTAAATGGATAGCTTAGGTTATCCTGGACTACGTTAAACCAATCTATGGTTACTTAGCCTACGTTAACTCAGACTAGGTTAACTTGAACTAGGTTAACAGGCCTACGCGACTATCTGTATAGTGCTCATGATATAATAACTATTGAGACAGAGCAAAACAAGGGAAGAAAAATTATCCGTCTACTAAAATTTCCGAGAAAGATTATTGCTAATTCATCCATATCCATTCATAAGACGTTGCTGAGAGCAGTTTTAATTAGGGCATGCTTTAATTAGCGCAGGTAAAAATCGGTCGAAGAGATGTCAGGTGCAGCGAGCGATTCATTACCTTAAAGCAGACGTCTGCATCATTGAACCACTTGATTTCAACGTCAGACCTACGTCAGATTATCAGCCGAAATTATCCGCTGCTCCAACAACTAAACTTCTCACGTTTTCCACTCGGCATAATTACCTCACTTAATGAGAATATCCACTATACCGGTGTTTCGATAGTTTTCTAAAACGCAAATCGACTGGGACATGCATTCCAGGAGAAATACTGCACTTTTGTTCCCAGTTCCACTTTGCGAAACCCGTTAAAATATTAACGCACACAAAAGCTTCGGCCAGAATTTCGCACACAACCTTTTCCAGTTTGCAACGGCAAGGAGAAGGTTCTACTCCTTTTTCATTTTATTTTGTACCAATTCACTCTAAATTTGAATCCTTGAGATTCAGTGAATTATCAGTGAATCTCACCGACTCGTACTGATACTGAATTTAAAATTGAATAAAAAACGTTAACATTTTTAACAGCTTCTTCTACCACCTTGACGCTATCGTGTTGCTAAATTGCGCTAAGGGTGACAGCAAAGGTTGACTCTCTATTTAATGAGCAAAAATCAGAGAGCGAATGATCTCCGCAAGTAGGAATAAGAACATAAAAGCACTATCGGGGATAAGCCCAAAAAAAGGAAAATGCAAAGAACAATATAAATCGGGTAAGTCAAATCTGTCTAGCACAAGAACGTTTCCTTTCAGTAAGAAAAAAAATCTCGTTAAAAGGAAAAGAATATTGAGGCAAGAAAAGAATTGTTTTTTTCATATCAAAAAAACCTTTTCCAGCCCAAAACCCGTACTATATAAATTTTAGTATACGAATATTCATATTAGTATACGAATGTAGAACTTCGTATACGATGGTCAATTTCGTATACGATATCGGTTTCGTATACGAAATTACTTTTTTCATATACGAAGGAAAACGAACAAGTACGAATTTATCGAAGCTCGTATATGTATTATTATTATTCATGTACAAATTTTTCGTATATGAAAAATTCCGAGCCAAAATTTTCATGTATGATAATCTTGATTTCATAAACTAAAATGTTTCAAATTAGTATTCGAATTCAATATTTCGTCTGCGGATAACTGATATACGGATTTTGGGCTGGGTTCCTTGGGATCAGAAATCATTCCGAAATGAAAAAACTCCCGCTCTATTTGATAAGGCAATGAGAAGAGCTAAAGTGCATCTGCATCCGCATGGCATGGCGTATACGGCGTCGCGGCGGCGGCGGTATGTCCGCTATGGGCTTGACCTCAATCTGCGTATTAACGTGTCGTGCTGTAAGTGAGTGAGAGCTTGCTCAGGCGCTTGCTTGCAGTTGGCTTGCAGTGCATCGCTTAGTTTGCTTGATTCCTCCTGCACCTCGCCTCGGTCAAGCAACTTGTTCGGACGCATATTCAAGCGTCTTCGGGCCCAGCGGCCCTCGGCTCCCCCCCCCTTCGGCCCAAATCAAGTACAAGGACCTTTTATTTTCCACGTCAAAAACACTGCCAGGCCAAGCGCATCTAAGTGCTAATAGTGATTTGGTTTGTTACTCGAGCTCTGAAATTTAAGTATACAGAGATGTTTTAAGATGCCAAAAAAAAGGTTTTCTTGATTAGTGACCGCACAATGTTATTCTTAACGCAAGACTTTCTTTTCTTGCCACAAGAATTTTTATCTTTCAGTAAGAAAACATTCCTGTTGGAAGTATGGAAATTCTTGCGTCAAGAAAAAAAAATCTTGTCACCCAATAAAACATTTTCTTGGTATCCGAAATCATTTAAGTGAGAGTTAACACCGAAAATCATTACGGTCATTTTTAAGAATTTTAAAACCACTTCTGGAAAAAATCGTGGTTAAACGCTAGAAAACTTAGTAAAAATAGCTTCAGAAGTAAAAATGTACTCCTAAATAGTGAAGAAAGATCCATTAGCAATTGGTAGCTCACTTTTCACTAATTAAAAGTGAAATTTCACTTCTAAAGCCAATTTTTACTACTAAATGTTTTAGCGTGTAGAAATTACAAAATCGCTGAATCTTGCAATACCGCCCACGATAATGGAAAGGATCCCTTTAG
>Ga0058701_10004811_pt1 | contig 11044 bp, 5 predicted proteins | sample AgamicOrMae_FD_97039 | JGI IMG/M metagenome (GOLD analysis project Ga0058701, IMG submission 97039) | Agave microbial communities from Guanajuato, Mexico - Or.Ma.e | ecosystem: Host-associated > Plants > Phyllosphere > Phylloplane/Leaf | place: Guanajuato, Mexico | collected 2012-06-04 | reverse complement strand
GCTGTTATTTGTACTATCATAGACAGAAGAACGTCCCTCCCCAGCAACCACCTGGACATCGGTGTGTTGCGGTTGCCTACCTTGGCTCGGAATCAGGCAGGTGATCGGCAGGGGGGGGGCGTTTTTACTGTCTATGATAGGACGGTATTATGTCACTTTCCTAGAGCGTACGTGTTTACTGTGAGGCCTACCTAACCTAACGCGAGGTTGCACTGCTCTCAATCTTCGACCACGTTTACAACTTAACTTCGGAAAGAATAAGTTTTGTACACATACAACATACAATCACCATACTGACAGTATTGCACTTACATAATCGACAGTAAACGGTAAAGATATTTAAAACAAGGAACCTCCAAAAGCAATGACTAATAAAAATATGTCTGCAAAAACAAAATAAGAAAGGAAACACTTTTTTGGATTGTGCATGTAAGCAAATGAATTTTTAAAAGCGCCTGAGAACAACAAACGCTTTCAGATGATACAATGATTTAGAATATTAGAGAAGAAAAGTTACGTTAGTGGCAACTATCGCAGGGCGATGTTGAGAAACTCCTCAAGAAACCTACGGTTAGTTAGTCGCTTAAGTTAATATGAAGTTCAACAAACAATATTTAAAATAAAGTATGTGAGACTTACAGTACGTACGGAGCTCAGCAAATGGGACTGGAAACAATAACATCATGTCGAAATATTTCTGTGAGTTGATAAGCTGTTGACCATGACTTTGTAGCAACACATGCAAATAATAAATCTGTGGGATTTAATTTATCGTCTAATCTGCTTTCTTCAGCTTCAGTTTGGGAAGAGCTGATTCAAAATTTGATTTCAAATCTAGGATGTAGCACTAGTTGGGCATTGATCATCAAATAATAGCAAACATTTCAGAGCTTGAAAGGAAGATTGTTGTTCGACATTTAAAGAAAAAAAGATCATGGTCAAACTTAAGAAATGCGAGAACTTCGACATCGTATTGTTTCTGTTGTAGCTGCTGATAGATCACTCACCTGTAACAGAAAACAATGAGACCCGTTTTAAAAGCAATGTACAGATATGTAGCAATGAGAACTGACTACCAAAGAGCGTTGAACAGGTAACAATATGGCTTGGGATGGGGTGAGTACCTACAGGAAAAAAAATAGCTGTGGCGCAACATATCGCTAAAGGCTTTCATGGAGTAGCCTTCCTCTCACTTTGAACGGCTGGATTTTCCAACTCAAGCAGTGATCCACCCAGGCTTGAATTTTTTTAATGTTCACAATTTTACGAAATCATAATTTACGATATATCACCGCGTAGGTTTGACCTAGTCAAGTGCCTTTGGACTCGCTTTGCGCGAAATTTTCCAACTTGCTTCGCTTCGATATCAATCTGCTCGGTTTTGATGCGAAAGGTGGGTCACAGGTGGAAAATCCACTCTTTAAAGTGTGACGGGGCTTGTCGTTCATCAAGTACTTTGTGGGAAGAATGCTTTTGTTTGACGTCTGTGTGTACAGTATCGGATTAGTCGTTACTCTCTCATTCGATAATAATAGGCTTACCGAGTCCCTTTCAAACTAAAATCAAATCCTGTTTTAGCTATGCTGGCTTTAGCAGTATCAATTAGACAAAAACACATTCGTCTATTTATGCAAGTCGTTGGATCCGCAACGAGGGAGTATTTCGCTCTTCACGGGCAAACCTTGACACATCATGACCTGGTTTCAAAGTATTAAGGCATTTGAGGTTGCGCTCTCTACATTTTGACTTCCACCTTTTGACACCTCGCTGACTGAAGCGAGGCACTGAGCACTGAACCTGTACCGGTACAAGAACTTAATATGAAGCTCACCGCCTACTCTTCTCGAAGGTTACAAATGCCAAGAAATAATCTGGAACAGGCTTACGGAGGTTGTTAATCGGACAAATATACAAGTGATTTTTGGTGCACCTGTAGTAGGGCCTACAGGGCACCAAACCTTACACTCTACGAATCAGTAGAACTCTACTGATTCTCAGTCAAAATCAAACCACTTATTCCCTTCAGTGGTTCGGCTTTGGTTGAATATTAGTGGATATCTACTGAGAACCAGTAGATTCCACTCATACAAATTTAGAGTGTAACTAACCTACCCCACGCATTTGCACGTCGTTGGCGTTAACTGAATACAAGACGCAGGAAATGAACCCATCAAAACTGTGTATCACGGAGAAAACGACTTCATTGCTTCAACAAAACGTTTTGTTAATATAGCCTCTGAACCAAAATTGTTAGGTGACTATTTCATGATAACAATATGAATTGTTACCACAACAATTATAATTGTCGCCGTAACAAGTGATATTGTCAAAACAGCTGGTTTGCTGAGGCTATATTAACAAAACGTTTTGTTAAGGCAACGAAGTCATTTTTTTCCGTGTAGTATCCTGCTCAACCTGCTGTTCTGACTTGTTAATGTCAGATTAAGACATGCTAATACGTCTTTTGGCTATTTTTAAAGATAAACCAATCGATAGCAGAAGCAATTAAAAGCTCTCGACGTCGAGGCCTTTTTGCTTGATGTTGCTATTGATCGGTCTTTCTTGAGAACACACGAAAAAATATACATATTTAGCGCTATGTTAATTAATACCCAGATTTATTCCTACCAAAAACATTTTTTTAGAGATGACACACTTTTTGTACATGCTATCATGAGCTACATGTTCGGCATTATCATTGCTGAACTGCTTGTTAAGTATGTTTTTCAGACAACCACCTGATGAAAAGCGGTAATTCCAAATGAAAATCGCAAATTAAATGCAAAATTGATTGCACGGTTTGCAAAAGTATTTAACATTTATCACGAAAGTAGAGAAAACCCTCCATACGGATGATAATCATAACCAAGTTCTTAACCACACTATGATAATCATGATAATCAACAGCCATGATAATCATAACCATAACCACGCACTTTTACGTGTTCTAAACTCACAAGCACAGTCTTTTTAGTTAAAATATTTGAAAAACTAAGCTCTAAATTTTCCTGCAAGATAATTTTCCGAAAATAAAAATTGGTTTTATTACTCGTGAAAAATAATTTTCACAGTCAAGAAAATTTCACCTATAGAAATAGTGATTGTCAAATCATTCTTTCACTGCTGTGAAAAAAAAGGATTATCATCAGTCATATTAAAAATAAATATAAAAAGAATATCGACATCACAAGCTGAACCTATTTTTTTGGGTGCAGAATCTAAAATTCCTCTTATAAAACTGTCGGCACGTCTTGGAAATTGAACTGAAATCATTCCGTTAAAAAAATGTTTAGATATGATTACGTTGATAACATGTTAGGGTATACGGTCCTAGAGAAGATTCAGAGGGGAATGGAGGTCAGTAGTAGATACCCCTGTCCCATTCGTCAAAATATTGATGGGAGTTTTATTTGCTTTCTGAGCGCTAAATATTTTTCATTTGGCTTCGTCATATCACAAAAATCAGTGAAAAAAATCGCTAAGAGAATAAAAGGCCTTCGAAAGAATAAGAGAAATGGGCGAAAATGGAGGAACAATCAAGATAAAGATAAAACGAATGGAGGACGGGCGACGTTATACCAATCGTCATTGTCTGCTTCAAAAATTACGTATTCCCTGGGTAAGTCTTGAGTCGAGATTCCCGACACAACTGCCGCTTTCACGCCATTCTATGTGCCTGTTTGTTTATTTATAAGAGGCATTAGCGTAATTACGCTAATCAAGATGAATTAAGAATGGCGCGCTAGGTTAGGCTTGTTCAGCTGAGGAGGGCTAAGTGTGGTTACATTATCAGGAAACATTATGTTAGGCATCGCTTAGAAAGTAAAGAATGTTAGCTGAGTTTATGGATTCACCAGGTATGTTTGAGTGAGGTGTGGATTCGCTGATGGGATTAAAGGTAAGGTAAAATCAGATTCGGGTAGTAAAGTTTGCTTGCATGGACAAAATCGATATCGTTAGAGTAAGGTTCGATTCGGGAGGCTACGGCAATTAGGTCTGGTTTCAGGCGGTTGGGATATGATAAGCTAAACTAGTACAGAGAAAATGAAGGTGGGTTTGGTAAAGGTAAGAAGTACTTTAGAGACGTTGGGTTCAGTAGGCTAGGCCACTTTAAGAGGTTTTACGTAAGAATCGGTGGCCAACATCATGGGGATTTAAATTGGGGAATAGGTTTAGCTCAAGAAATAATAGGCGAGAATAGATAGGTAAGGGAGGTGATTTCAGGGTTAAGTAATAAGTCACAGCAGGTCACCCAAGTAGACTTCTACATTGTGACTGAAGAACATCTCAATTGTAGTCTAACAAACACTACTATGTTGATTGCACAGCCTTCTTAAAATGTCCTATCGCCTCGCTAGCAATCTGAAAAGTTGACATTTTTCCGAATTTCAATTAACTGAGATCGTCGATTCCTTTCACCAGATCATTTAATTCCTTGGAATAAAACATACGCTTTTCTTTGAACAAAATGAAGCGACGCTGGTGCGAGCAGAAGATATATAATGTAATCACAAAAACAAATTCTGTTGAGAGGAAAGTATAACGAATAGTTCTTATTCACAATAACAATGGTTTTTGCACCGTAACTTGAGTGGAGCACAAACCAGGGTTTAGTGGCGAAGACTAAATGAATAAATCTGAATAACAAAGACGTTCTTCCCGTAGCTGTAGGATTTTATCGTGAAGTTTACACCTCATGCCGCGATCTATTTTTGTCTTAATGTAATGGAATATTCTTAAGTAAAGCAGGAGTCCTTTAAACAGCACTCCCTACATGCTCAATTATCACAGTAAAACATTCAAAATAATCACTAATAAAAATAATGGAAATCGATTCTTAAAACTTGCAAGAATGGCTTTATAACCTTCAAACATATCGAACATTTACCTGTTGGTGTCATCTTGCCATTGCTCCCTGACGAACACTTTGGTATAATTGAATACTTTAGATATGTCCCATCAATCGAGAGATATGTTTCGATGTTTATGCTAATAATGTCCGAAAAGCAAATCTTTTTTGAGAACCTCCGATCATCCGAAACCTTTCTCCCCCTAATGTTCGACCCAACACTGAACGGTTAGCCCTAACTTAAGGACAGTACAGTCTTCAAGCACTTCTTTCGGAATATAATTAAACCATACAACTTTGCTCAAGCTAGGGTTAATCAGAGCCATATCGGCTCAGGAAAAATGGTACAACGTGTACATAATATGACTGCCAATGAGCTTATCTTCAAAATCACTTCTCCTTACCAAAAGTATCTTTTTAACTTCTTTTTACACCATGGCAACTCTAAACTGCTCTTCGGTAGCTGAATGTTAGACCATCCCATATGCTCGATGGTGTTGAACACATGTCAGGAGTCGTTCAAGGATGGTAATACAAAAATCAAATTATAACAGAATTCTCGATAATGCGTAATTCTTTCTCAGTCACTGCTTGGATTGCGTACTATCAAGACACGATTGTACATTGTATAAACGGTATATTGCACAAGAGGTGCAACATCAAACAATGAACATTTACAGGGCAGAGAAAAGAGAGGAATGAACAGGCAAGTTTAAGAAGTGTCTCATCTCAACTTTTTGAAATCTTTCCTGATTTGAAACTTCTTCGATTTTCATCCGACAGCAACGGGGCATCCATTAACGTGAAAAATACATTAGTCATACCACAAACTATACCCAAAAATATGAATTTATCGTTTATTCAAACTCCATAAAATTATTCGTAAGTTTTGATGGGTTTAAAAATACTTCCTCGTTTTATTCGATGTGTGTTCTGGGTAGATATCCGCTCCCAAGGTTTAATAAAAACAAGATTTGCTCTGAATAATCGACTGAACCATTCTGGTTATCGTCGCTCAAGATCTCCTAGGCTTCAGACGAAAGCTGTGGTCTTGCAGTGTTTTTCCTATTTTGCATATCGCTTCACTGCGCCGACCGCTCCAAAGGAGAAGCGGCTGGCTTTCACTGCAAAGCCTCTACAGGGAAACCCTCCCGACTCAGTTTGCAAAATTTGCCCTGAAAACAAACGTCTGCCGCGATATCCCGTGCTTAAAACACGACGGCCATCAAACGCGACAATAATTTGAACTTTGTTTGCATGCAATTTACTTAATTCATATATGAATTAAGTAAATTGCATATATGCAAGAACCACTGATAGCTGAGGAAAACTCTATGACGCGGGCTTCAAAAGCGTGCCGTTGAACGACAATAATTGTTCAAAGTGACTATTCACACGCTGCCCCATTTAAGGTGTCTTAGGTTGGTTCCCGTGCGTTCTTGTCCCCTCCGATTTAAAATGCAATAGGTTGGTTTCCGAGCGTTCAAATCTCCTTTGGCGTAGACGTGCGAATAGAACTATGGTCATAATTGTTTTAGGGTAATTTTGGTATGACCCATTTACTGTAACCCATGTTTTATTCCTCAGTTTTAGGGACAGACGTACAAATCGCCATAACATTTAACGTCATCATAACCGAATAATTAGATATGCGGGACTACCTGGTGAAGACATTGCTTTAATGCAGTGGATTTCCTATAAGTTGCACGGTTTGATGAAGCGTAATTTTTTGACGAAATATGTTCGTATTAGGAACATTGTGGGGTAACAATGCAGAAATAAGACTGCATAGTCAATGTAGTGTCTGCTACACGAACAATCTATCCACGTATATCCTCAGCATACTTAACATGTGTTACGGATATATTCCAGTATAAAATGGGTATTCAAACATGCTAACGCGAGCTAGCCAACAGAGGAAAGTAGCTATATTTCGCAGAGTCGTAAATTGAAACCACGATGAACTCGAGAATCAAAGTAAATAGACTAACCTAACGTGTCGAGTATGCCTTAGGCCCTCGAGCTTAACTTATTACTAGGTGAGGAGTATCAGAGTTAAGTGCGTGAAAAATGACAAATCACGAAATCCGAGGAACAATTTAAAAACAGCAGCGGTTTAAATTTCAGCTTTCTCGTTGATTTGACATTTATGGTGAATTTAGAGAGAAATTTACTCGCAGCAGGATTGGATTGCGGAGCCAATAGCTCATTGCTTAGCTTTGGTTAAGAGTGAAATTCACATGGGAGAGTGAGAGAGACAACAGCGCAGTGCGGCGGGTGCTTTGATCGGAAATGAATTAAATTCAAATCGCTCGGCACTCGACTGACATTTTGTCGACGCATGAAAAATGCCTTCTATGCCGATATTGCCCTGTCGTGAATGATTCATTCAAACGACCTAAAAGCACCGAAAATTCATAATGAAACGTAGGATTCCACTAAGCAGCTGGAGCTTCACGCTTAAAAAAAAGTCGAAACAGCAAAACTTTGCTTAGTTCATATTGTTTTTCAAAGATACGTTTTTACGGAAGAACAATGTTTAACTTATCCTCAAGTAGGGTCAGTCATATTCTAAATTGAATATTCGTAATAATTTTTAAAAAATCGTTTCAGGAAATAATTTGTTAGAAGGGTGGCGTTTTTTTGATGTTTTGTTTATAGTCCGTTATTTTACCAATGAAAAACTAATAAATCACACACCTTACCTGTTCGTTTACAGTACAACCTCATTATATCTCTATTTTTTATTTTTATTTTTTTCTGTACTTAACAGAAGTCGGCCAAAATTGTCACGTAGAGCTGATCTCGACTGCACCAATTTCACTCCGTCAAAAATATCCCTTTTAATTTGTGTTTCAGGAGAGTTTTTGATTTAATTGAAGCAAAACTAATCAGTTCCACAATGCATTTTCACAAAAAAAAAGAGAGAGAGTGAGTGAGAGAGAGAGCAAATCTAGCTTATGAAATCATTTAAACCAAAATTTGGGGCATTCCGTGAGCAGAAATCGGAAGGGAACAAGGAGAAAATGATTGCATTTTTTCAACAAAACGTTTCATTAATAAAGCCTCCACAAACCAGAATTACTGTAGTGACAATTTCAATTGTTACAACAACAACATGAATTGTTACAACAACAATTACAACTGTCGCCGTAACAAGTGATATTGCCATCACAACAATTCTGGTCTGCTGAGGCTATATTAACAAAACGTTTTGTTGGGGCAACAAAGCTACTTCCTCTGTGTGTCCTAAATAGTATTCCACCCTGTCAAGGAAGATGTCGAGCTTGTACACAATTTCCTATTTTTAGCAAACAGAAAGCGAGCGTTTGTCCTCTCAGCGAATGCGGACTCTCTCGAGGAGGTGTAACAGCAGCACCGTCACAAGACCCCCCCCCTTTGGACACGCCGTGCCGCGTAGGGTGTAGCTTAAAGTGCACTGTTTCAAAATACATCCGGTTAAGTCTCTCTAAACTTTAAAGTCCGCATATTCTACCTGCTGCTTCATCTTTCGTCACCAACGATACTGCACGGGAAAAAAAGGTTTTGTTACGGCAACAAAATTAGGAACAACAAATACAATTTTGTTGCTGCAACCACGAATTTTGCCGCAGCAACCAAACGTTTTGTTGATAGAACCAAACATTTTGTTGTAACAAAGTATTTTTGTTATCCCTATTTTAACTAATGGTTTTGTTGGTATAACAAAACCTTTTTTTCCGTGCAACGATACTGAGGAGCGGTAATGCAGCAGCGGTAACTACCGCCGGTGCAAGCTTGAAATATAACACGGAAAATACCGTTCCGTTTTATTGCAGAAGATTTTGCATCGAACAGCAAATAATTTTTGTTTTTGTAACACAAAAAAAATTGCTGATGCAACAAAATGTGACAAAATATCGGGAGCAGCGGTCGACGCGAGTCTTGTGGCGGTGTTGGCCATTTTATTAACCCAACAGAAGTACCTATGAATACATTCGTCGAAAACCTATCCTGTAGAAAATTAACCCACTACCGCCCACCGATGCCGTTCGGAAACAGAAAAATGTATTTTAGACGATATTTTTAGTTCAGTATTGTCAGAATTTAAAAAATATCACCCCTCTGGAAATCTAAAATATATTAATTTCGGCATTCTTAAAGCTTAAAATTTCGTACCTTAATGGAAAAAAATCCTTCTGATTTCTTTTAAGCTAAATTTCACTCCAAATACTTTCGGCTGTCATGGGTCAAGGTACAGTAGTCCCCAGAACCTCTTATGCGCAAGCGCAACGCTTAAAGAGCGTCGCAACGCGGTATAAAAGGTTTTGTTATACCAACAAAATCATTCGTTAAAATAGGGATAGCAAAAATATTTTGTTACAACAACAAAATAATTAGTTCTATCACCAAAACTTTTCGTTGCTGCAGCGAAATTTTTGGTTGCAGCTACAAAAAAATTATTTGTTGTCCCAAATTTTGTTGCCGTAACAAAACCATTTTTTTCTGTGAGTAGAGGTGTTACAGGCACTTTTGCTGAGAGTACTGTGTGCACAGCTAAAATGGCGTTTGAGACATTTCTGATCGAGTCGGCGGGCGTATTGTGCGTCCCATCGCAGATGCGCGCCGCTTCGCCACCGGCGTCGTTTGCTCCGTAAACAAAATGGGCCCGTTCCCGGCCCGCCTCCCCCTAGGTACGCGCCGCGGCCCCTTTCACTTCGAACGTAAATAAGCCCTCTTGGCGAGCACCTTACACCACCAAAGATACAAAATAATTAGCATGTATTTAACCCCAAAACATGAAACCGCCATGGTGAACACTGTGCGCTGGAGATCAAAAGGCGTGCCGCAATACACTCTGGCACGGAGAAAATGACTTCCTTGCTTCAACAAAACTTTTGTTGATATAGCCTCAGCAAGCCAAAATTGTTGCAGTGACAATTCCGCTTGTTACGACAACTGTTAATTGTTAAGGTAACAATTCATAACATCACAACTACAATTGTTACAACATCTGGTTTTCAAAGACTATACTAACATTTGTTCAGGCAACAAAGTAAATATCTCCGTGAGTGCGATTTTGTGTCTCTAGCAATTTATGTTAGCAGTACCATTTAAATGAGCATTCTGTATAAGGTCGAGATCATCCGCGTTTATATGCGCTAGTATTACGAACAGCTCATTTCGAAAAACCTTAAAAGTGACCAGATCCGAATGCGACAAAATATTCCTAGCTTTGGATTTCGACTGCGTACTACAAAGCTGCAAAGGTCAATTTGTGGCCTGTGGGTATTTTATCATAAGTGTTCAACCTTATCGTAGAAGAACAAGACAGCGCCGCAAGGCACATGGCGATTATAGGCCTACCCTGAGTTTACCTCACTTCACCGTCACCAAGCCAGATGCAGCTTACTTCTCGGTCACTAAACCCGACCTACCCAAAAAAAAAGAAGAAGAAAAAAAGAAAAAGAAAAGCGCCACGGGACACAGGGTGTGACGGAAATCTTTGAAATCACCAGAGCATTGCCACTTAAAAAAAAAATAGTTAACCAGGCCAGCTTTGGTGCACCTTCCTCATTTATTAAACTAGACAGGATTACTCACAATATTAATCTACATCGAATTAAACTACCCAGCAGCTTGCACAAGAAGCAACATAGAATATTCATGGGCAACTACTCTGTGGTACAAGCAAACTTTCTGAGCAGTGCAGAAAGAAACGAAGCAGTTACTCGCCGGTTGAACTCGCATAAATAATCCTTCAATCAGTTTCGCACTGAGAGATGTTCACCGCAATTTTACTGTGATTTGTGAGCTGAGCAAATGTATCGGGATTTACCTCCCCGAAACCTATCCACAGAGGGAAAGTAAACCCTATTAACCCACTACCGCCCAGCGATGCCGTTCGGCAACAAAAAAGAAATATTTTAGAGGATCTTCTAAGTGCAGTATTGTCAAAATTTGAAAAATATCACCCCTCTGGAAACCTGAAATTTAATTATTTAGACATTTTCCAAAGCTTAAAATTGCATATTTAAATGGGAAAAATCTTCTCAATTTCTCTTAAGCTAAAATTCACTCCAAATACTTTGGGCGGTTATGGGTTAATAAAAAACGACTATCACTCTTGTCCATATATGCGAGTACGAAGATGAGATAATCTCTCGCAGTAATATTAGGATGGTCGTATGCAGTACAAGTTTGAGCATTACGCAG
>Ga0058701_10004810_pt1 | contig 11045 bp, 9 predicted proteins | sample AgamicOrMae_FD_97039 | JGI IMG/M metagenome (GOLD analysis project Ga0058701, IMG submission 97039) | Agave microbial communities from Guanajuato, Mexico - Or.Ma.e | ecosystem: Host-associated > Plants > Phyllosphere > Phylloplane/Leaf | place: Guanajuato, Mexico | collected 2012-06-04 | reverse complement strand
CATGGTGATGCTTTCTTTGTATATCGCTCTTCTTTGTTTACTGAAAGTTAAAAGGTAATCTTTTCAAATGAATTTTAGACGTCAAATAGTTTTCTTATAAAAATTGCAAGCATATATAATTTTCGATTAGATTTACAACAAAAAAAAACTTAATTTTGTATTGGAAAGATTCCTTTCTGCATGTTTCATTCTCACTGTAAAAAGAGCGCTTAAAGGTGCGAAACTATATTTTAAAATAAGCTAACTTACCTGCAGGTTTAGCTGAGACAGCCATTTCGAAGAGCCGTTGATGGCTGTCGAAGTTGGCCACGGTGATTTTGGGACAGAACGGAGGATTGTGTTTAGACTGCGAAGAAAAGTTTGAAAGTTGAGTGGTTGCGGTAGATTTGCGGTTGAGTGACACACAGATTAGATTTGTAAAGCGCGCCTTCGTTGCAACTACTCTTCCGCACACAATATTTTTCATACCAATGAGGAACTCGACTGTCACCACAGAGAAAAACGGTTTGCGTACACATTTCAACTGAAGCATCTAATTTTACGAATTATGTGGTATACTCTTCGGTTTAGATTAAAGTTCCTGAGGTTTGAGGATTTCTTCGTACGCTTGTTTTTCTTGCAACGCAAAATGGACGAAAAACCATCCAGTGGAAACTTTAAAGATGACAGAGTATTAGCCCACATTGCCGCCCGGCGGCGCAACCTACAGAACAGTAGCAACGAGACGAGACTCAAAAATATTGTATCAGATCGAGGGACTCTCCCCGCTTCTCATACGCATTGATGGGGCTCACTCAAGTTTGGATTCTTTTATTTCTTTTCGGGAGGCGGTAGTTTTGTTTCAGGAAACCAGAGCGGAAGTTTTTCTTGGTAAATTCCTCTTCTACATGTTCTTCATATGAAAAAAATGATAATAAAATATGTGATAACTGGTGATAAAATAGGTTTTCGCGTAGTTATTTATTTTTCTTTTTTTGCCGTTTCGAGTTTAACGTCTTGGAAAGGTACAACAATAAGTTTCTCTAAGAATCTGTCTTTGGCCTGCATTCTTCCTCACCGCCGTAGGACATCCATTCTGTGGTGGCGAAAGATTTCATCTATCGAGAAAAAAATGAGAATCCCTTCTTCGCAACTAAGAAAAGGAATCTAGAGAAGTATTTTGGCTATAATGTCGAGACAAAAGACTTTCTAACGAGAGGCCAAGTCGTAACTGTCTTCGCTGCACATCATTCTGGAGATGTGCATCTTGCGCATAAATTTTTCATAGAGCGCATCAAGTGACTGCGATGGCCGAGAACCCAACTAGCATTTTATGCTAACCAATAGATCAATGTGGCTTTTCTTATCTGTCGAAAGTTGCTTCAATAGTTTTAGAGTGGGGCAATTTGCCTCTATATTTGCTACGGCAATCTTTAAAAGATGAATGCTGGAGCTGCACAGGTTGTGAATCCTAAGCATTGAGTTTCCTCTTGAGATCAACCTTTCATCACAGTACGTCCACTTTGTTGATCTGCACTTATCTATTTCTAGGTGCAAATTTAGGTTATGAAGTTGGTCAAAGAACCCGTTTTGAATAATGTGTTTCGCAGGCTGGAGAGTGTTTACAATGAGTGGTGGTGACGTAAAATCTTCCTTGATTCGTTCCAACACGGACATAAATCAAATTCCATTCTGCCATCAATCACTCGGAAGATTAGTTTTTGTTGGCGATCAAATCGCATTGCTCCCCGCACTTGCGATGCTTCGGTAGCTTATTTGCATTGCGAAGACTTTATTATTGACAGCACAACCACATCCAGGATCTCTACTTCCAGAACGAAAAAAGAACGGGGGTGAATTCAAAGAGAGTGATATCCAGGCCTGGTTTATGCGGTAATTCACATTTTCATTGCTCTGCACAAGATAGATACTTAAGCGCGTCTGTAAATTTAAACTCCTTCGCTTTCTTTACAAAATAATACCCCCCACGGGTTGTCTATTCACAATATTTCGTTGGTAGGAACACTCTGTGAAGGAAAGCGATTTATTAATAAGCTGTTATCCATTTTCAGCAATACCCTTGGTCTACGTGTACTCTAAAAAGTACAGACGATTTAAGGTCGCATATCTGGGAGTAGCGGCAGGGGATGTCACCCTCATGAATGACTGTCCCCATTAGGAGGCTGAAGCGAGGGATACCGCCGAACCTCTTGTCCCCGAGAGAGATAAAAGATGTCCTAGTTTTGTCCCAGACACCGGTCTAGTTCGTAATACGAAGTAACGGGAAGTTTAATTGCCAAACATGTTTTAAGGTGTGATAGCTCGGTGGCCGACGCACCAAGGGACGGTACCAATAATTGGCTGGTGTGAATGCGATCGAATTGGTGCCCCGCCGAGTTGGCGATTATTGGAGCCGAGCTGAGAACCGAGAGTAGAGCCGAGCCAATTCAACGCGCCACATTTCATTTCAGACTTGATTTGCTCCAATGAAATGTCATCCTTTTATTGGTAACTGTCACTTTTCCTCTTCGAACCATCCTGTAGGTATCCTCTTCTGTGATCAAATGTTCAGTAACGGCAACAGCTTTACTTCAACCAAGGGGCCTTAATCTTCACTGGATATTAGCCTACAAAAGGGAGGCATCTATTTATTTATGAATGAAACATTATTTGGGTCTAGCTCTGTGCTTAATCGGCAGTCGGCACGCAGGAAAACGACCGTATAGGAGCATTTTTAGGAGCTGCGAGCAAAAGGGCGTGACAATATTCGCGTTTTTGCATATCGCAGTGATCGGTACTACAAACATTTTAATCCTTAGTTTTAAAATATTTCTAGATTGAAGTTTTTATATGTTTAGAACTTCTCGAATATAAATCGGACTGGTGATAAAATCAAACAATTTGCTTTTGTCAGTATGTATTGCGTCCCAGATTTTCGAAAAAAAGTTGCGTCTTATTTTAGCCCGAGGACCCAAAACTTGCTTAATTTCCGAGTAAATCACCTCCGTCTTCCTTCATTTAATGAAAAAATGTAAACCCTCTCAATATGTGTACATACGAATAACTCTAAAATCGGATTAAAGCAAGTATTTCATGCCTGTGGAACCCCATCACAGTGAAAACAAACCCCCGTTTTGAGGAATGCTGTACCTGTTTTGGGGTATAAAACTAAAACGGGGGTAGTGCTTAATTTTGGTAATTTTTCAACATAGACCTATGTTCCGCCACATCAATGGAAAGCTCTCACCGAGAACTTTTGAATGATAGGGCTGAACATAGGTCTATCTTGAAAAATAACCAAAATACGCATTACTCCCTTATTTTTCAAGATAGACCTATGTTCAGCCACATCAATGGAAAGCTCTCACCGAGAACTTTTGAGTGATGTAGCTGAACATAGGTCTATCTTGGAAAATAACCAAAATACGTACCACCCCCATTTTGGTTTCACACCACAAACAGGTATAGCATTCCTCAAAACGGGGTTTTGTTTTTACTTTGTATACCTCCACTGTGCTGAATGTTTGTTTGGCTCTTGAAATGTGACCTAAGGTAAAGTGCAATCCGAAGCAAGCTTTCTTTGACTTACATTCCAGCAGCCTTCTCCAATAATTCGGCACACTTGATCATAGAGGACAGCTTAAACACAAGTAATTCGGCAACGGTTTTACCTTTGTGTGACGATCAGTTGATAATATCAATAGTATATAAAGCCTGCAGTACCATCGGCAGTGTGACAGTGACACGCTGGCCCTGCTTCGCAATAAACAGAGATAAAAAATATCGTCCTGCATTTGACGAAAAGACACTTTTGGCACCACCACATTTGATGCTACAAACTCGAAAATAAGTCCACATATCGAAGGCGACGTGTCAGCAAGTTTTATCTTTTTTTCTTTTCTTTCTTTTTCGAAGCACTCGACTCGCGGAGTTAGTGAGGACCATTTTCCGCACAGTAGACATTTTTCCCGATGAAAGATACGTTTCTTTCCCACTTTATGATTGACGTTGATATTAAAGATACTTATTTGAGCGTCGCTGAATTGTCAAATTTAACTAAAAATACGGAAGTCGTGTTTCAGGCGTAGATATCCTGTAAAACAAACTTCGACACCAGTATTTTTAGGAGTGTAGATCTTGAAACGATTCCGTGTATTTATGGTTAAGTGGAGCAAAATGTTGGTTTTGCAAGGAAGACGCCTTCGTCTGAGTCATTGTCATTGTTGCGATGGACAATGGGACTATGGGACAACACGGCGTCGCGCGGCGGCGGGGACCTTGAGTCTAGTGCAACAGATCCAGATGACAAAACCGCTGCGCCCCCGACTTGATAATTGCCGCGGACGACGTTCCCGTCGACCTCTTACTCAGTTCTAAAGGTTGAATTCCACCTTCTCTCCTGTAAATGGTCGGGGAGTGAGGCACAAGGCAAGCAGCTCGAAGCCTGTAGCCTTTTAGAAGCCAAATCAGCCTGGTGGCAGTAGTCTGCTGCCAGCGGCTTAATCGCAGCCAAAAATAGTGACGAAGTAATGAACAACGCACCCAACTTTACGCTAGGTCCACTGGTAAATCTCAAATTAACTTAAATAAAGGTCCTTTTAACTTTCGCGGTTGCACATTGATATAGATCAATTTGATGATATCAATAATGAGATTGCAAACCTCATAATGAAGTGAATGGTCGCACAAGGGTGATAATAATAATACGGAGTGATCATAATATCCGGTGACATCGGTACACCAGAGGAAGACGTTTAAAATTTTTACATCCCATATAAGTTTTAGGTATGAAGGTAAAGCATGGAAGGGCGTGATTAGGTTGTTCTTTAAGATATCTCTATCTTCATTTTGATCAATTTTCATGTATGTAGTACATATCAATGAATAACAATATCGATGGAGAGCTCTCCGTGAAATCGTTTTCGAAAGTTGTTGATAGCTTCATCTTTAAAAATTGCCAAATTATCTTCTTCCCCACTTTCATCTTCATACCCAATACAGGTGTGGCCCGGTCAACAAAAATTAAATATTAGTTATAACTTTACATAATTATAGATTAGTAGACATGACTTAAATAAAAGTAATAAATAAGTTATATACAATTATAAAAACTAGATATAACATAAATAATTACATGTTAAATTTGATGTTATATAAGAACACATATATGATTATACATATGATTATATAAGAGTTTAGAGGGAATCTTATATATAAAATCACACATGAGCGTTCTTATTTATAATCAATTTAATATATATTTATATATAATTTTATATAACTTATATATAATGATGTGTAAGACATGTAATATATAATTATATGTAAGACATGTATACATAATTACATACATTTTCATTTAGCTCAATCATAAATAATCATTTAAAATCATAAATGACTCTCATATAAATATTTTTTGATCGGGAGGACCAAAACGGGGATTAGTTTCTATTGTGTGATAATTTTTGGTTAGGTTGATTCCAATTGTAAATAAGAAATAGTGTAGAACACTTCGGAAGTGGAAACATGACTGCAATAAGGCTTGTCCTTGTCATTGTCGACATGGGAAAAATCGAGTCTCACACTCCGTGGCAACGGAAGCAGCATCGCAAAGAGGCGGCATGGCACGGCCAATCAGAGGTGGGCGCGATGCGCGTGGCGCGAATGACATAAGTGTGCGACAATTATTGTTCTCGATGAGATTGTGAAGTCGCTACTTGTGGGAGGGTGACATGAACACACTTCTCGTTTTCAAAGCTGCGCGCGCGGCACGCTGCCCAACATTTCCATCGTCTTGCCTGCTTTCCCAACAGGCAAACGCTCACTCGATCCATTCATACGCTCAGCGACTTAGCAATGATTCCCGGACGAAAATCGGTTTTTATTTAATTATGCTTACGCCTAGCGTGCTGAGAAACTCTATTCGTTTCACAACTCAGATTTGTATTATATTTGAACACAGCAATGTTAGTAAGGATTCAAACACAATCGGGAGTTATCCTTATCACATTGATAATAAGGATTCAAATACGATCTAATCTAGAGTGTTTCTCCGGTATGTTTGAATGAGGTGTGTTATTCGTGAACTATAGCCGAATGAAAAATGTATGACCACTGTTTAAAAGCTTTCGTCGTGCTTCACTCAAATTTACTTGTTAGTTTTGTGAACATGCATTAACGCTAAACAAGCTTAAAATGCCCTGCGAAAATAAATTTTATCCACACAAGGATTTTTAGACAATGATCGTTCTCTTTTGATCATTTGTTTGAGATATTCAACACCAGAAAAATATCAATTTGTTGAGTACCGGTTGCTGATTCTACTTATAACTCACACCTCAAAGATGAAGCTAGTCTAGATTTTTTTTCCTTCATTCAATTTTCGCTTGTGAAGTTCTAATAAAAAAAATCAATAAATGATATTTTATTTTTAAAGTCGGACTTCAATGAAAACTTGGTCAATATGGACTTAAATCGTTACTTATTTTCAATATTAGATATTGATATCAATTCGAAGACGCAGTTTATGAAAAAAAGCAACTGTACTAAGATAAAATAACTCAGTAAATTTAAAATTTTGCATCGTGTACCACTTGAGTTCTTTCTACCACTGCTAAGAGGAGAAATAGTGGAGCAGCTAGAAACTGCAGGGATCTAAACTTCACCTATAATCAAGCTCTCATGCTTCGTAAACGCTACCTTCTATTATCTGTAGATCAATTCTTCCAATGAACAATCGAACAAGTAAAAAAGCGTGTTCAAAAATCGATCAAATGTCCGTGTTAGCTTCAAGCATCGATTAACTTCCATTCCTATTCCTTGCAGTCGATCTTTTTTGCATATTTTCCCTTTCACTTGTTCGATTTTGGAAACGCTTCCTGTCACTTGATCGTTTTTTTTTTTTGCTTTGAGGGATCGAGATACAGTTCATACAACCTTCACAGCCTACGTCTAAGTTTTCATTCGAAAGCTCAACCTTATGTCTTTCAATCAAGCGACTATTTTTCGTCGCCCAGGAAAGATTGTTTTTGCTGTTTGAGAATGCAGAAGAGCGAAGCGGGGCGAATCCCAGTCAGGCGCACTCCGCCCGGAGTAAAACGTGAGTTGATTGTTTCGTATTGAAATGAGGCGCATAGCTTGCTAACAGCTGATTCGCATTTCCCGTGATAAATGATTTCCGATGTCAAAGCAGCTTTTCGCAAAGTTTTGCAACAATAAAATTTAACTCTTGATTGTGAGTCATGAATGAGTCTAGGACGCTGAACGCCGCAATCCGCGCGCAATGGAACGTGTGGGAGGTGTGCCATACTTAATATACAAGGGACATCCTAGCACTGGTTTCTGATTGTTCATCACAATAAGTAGGTTTATAAAGGGATTCATGTTATATTAACTCATTACTGTCCAGGGAATAACTTGCGGTAAGCTGTAATAATTAGGCTGAGTACTTTGTTGGAAGCATTTTTTTTTTGTCTTACAGCAGCTATGGTAACTTTTTGGTCGATGATGTGATTGACAAATTCAAATTAAGAGAGCTGCTCTAATGGACACAAATGGGAAACAAAAATGTATCTGTGGTCCGAAAATCCATAGCATATCTATACATAAATTTCCAAAAAACTACAGTTTTCCATATGGATATCAATGATTTTTCTATGAGTCTTCAATTATCTATAAAAGTATGGATATCCACATTTATATCCAAGCAGGGATGTACATACAAGGACACTCTACAATGAATGTTCGTGGAACATAAATATCTACGGATGGTTATTTATGTTTTTATGGCTTTCAGTCTTCAAATATCTATGCTTTCATGGATATCCATGCAAGGACATTCTACAATGAACGTTCGAGGAACATTAATATCCACGGATGGTTATTCATGTTTTTTTGGATTTCAGTCTTCAAGTACCCATGCTTTCATTGATATCTATCTTTGGACTTGCTATTGATTCTCCTACCAGGGATAGGAAAGTAAAAACCCTAGTTATCAAAATTCTTTGGTTAAGAGTGTTATAAAGGGGCTCAAATGACGATGACAAAACAGAACGTTGAAATCGAAAAAAAAGAAACATTATGCTCACCGATTTAGAAGGTGAGTCGGATTTATTACATGGCTGTTATGAAGTGACCCGACCCCTCATGCCTTGGCGAATGCCCATAGAGTCTCATAATGGGATCGAGGCCCTGTGCGACCCTAATTTACGCGGCTAGCGACCCGCCAGCGACCCGCTAGCGACCAATGCTGCGCGCCTGCACCAGCCAGAATCCCAATTTGACTTACGTCATTGCAGCGAAGATGCTCGAGAAAAGATGCTCGCGGCTTAAGATGCTTACTCGGTCGAAGATCAAACTTGTGTTAATGCTTTTGTAAAACGGAATCAATCTGCCATGTCATTGTACGGTCGGCATTAACCTAGGACCCCTCATCTAGATTGCTAGCAGCTGTTTATTAGACGACAAAATTAATATTTCTTGTTATGCAATTACTCGCTGAAGCCTTTTAATTTGGGTAATCAAAGAAACGTCCTAAGGTTTCCGGGATAGTTTATCACCAATATGAAGTATTGACTGGTGTGTTTAATCCTGGACCAAAGCTTTTTCACCCCCAAAAAAGTCATTTTAAACCTTTTTTTTTCCTGAAGGAAGATCATTGCCTTTCACCCTAAAATTCGAAGATTTCATTTCTCTTTCTGGTTTTTCCAACCACGGCTCAATTTGTTATTATATTATAAACGGTGAACAGTGTACAGTCACGTACGTTAGATTGGGTTAATCAATTTAGGTAGACCTAGGATAAGTTAACATAGTTTAAAATTAACTATATTAGCTGTCTTGTTCCTCTTTTTGCTTTAGCTCCTCTCGGTTGTCACCAAACTTAATACTGTCTATACTTTTCCTCCACGGCAGTGACCAGCTGTCCAAAGCGGCATCAAGTGGTAATTGTTATGTATAAGTTATGTAAACTTACATTAACTGCTTTTTGCTCTCTATCACTCCACTTAATTTGCCGACAAAAGAGGGAAACAGGTAATTTAAATAACTTTCTTTGCATCGTAGAAAGAAGATACGCCAGGACTACTAACTGTGATTCATTAGCAATTGGCGCTGTCGAATCAAAGATTACGAGCACTTGGAATGCGTCTACCAAATAATCAAGTGGAAATGAAACAACTTATCTTTGTTCGGCCGAGATTTTGTCAATTTACATAGTTTACTTCTAATTAGCAAGCTCGTTCAACAACAAAATCATTTCCTTGCTGGCGTATCTTTGATCTCTGGACGCGATTAAAAAAGGCCGTTTTGTGAACTACCAAAAGGTACTTTTACCCTATTAGCGCCAGTAACGCCAACAGGAAAGCGTTCATATTTTTTTAGCACTTGTCGAAAAGTGGTCCAGCGAATTTAATTTTACGAGGTTGACTTCGGCTCCACACGAAGCAGACCAGACAAAAAATACGGCCACTTTTTACGAAAAAAAGAAAAAAGCCTACAAGACTTTCAATAAAACTGAATTGTCTTCGAGTCCATCTAACGACGACATAACTTCAAAATTTATATCGGCCTAAAATGTTGTCTTGGTATACACTATTGAGAAAAAATCCTCGTTTTGAGTTCCGTGGAGATGATATAAACACTTTGATCCTCAGCCTCATCTCGGCTATCCATCAGTCCGCCATGTTAACACATCAGCCAACTTGTTAATTTACCACGATTTATTGTTCCACCAAAGCGATACTTTAACGGCGACACATTGGACAAAACTGCAAGGTTCACAATATGAAATCTGCAACCTTTTTTGTTTCTTTTTTATAATATTTCTCTAATAAGTTTCACAAGGTGCAATTTGTTCAGAATGAGCTCATTCCTTTCACAAGAATGCTCTGCTAGTACAGCTGAAAAATCGGCAAGTCATATTTATTTTTTTATTTTTCTATAATAATTGATTAAATAGTTTTAAATGTGATTAACTTTTAGACATCTTTGTTGTCTTTCTTAATTGGTCAACCACTCCTGCCTGAGTATAGGCAACTGAACTTGTAGTGCATAAAAAAAGATTTTCACAGAAAAAAAAAATCGCTTGCCAGTGTGGACGATGTCTTCTGCATAGGAAGGTGATATTATGATTATTCTGTCGAGGTAGGCATGTTTAACGATGTCTTTATCACTAATCTATCTTTGGGCCTATGTTGCAACGTGGATTCCAAATTTCATTTAGTTCGGATTCATAAAAAAAAATCATTTTTTTTCTGATTCTTCTAATTTTTAGCAATTGCTCTGCATAGTTATTTTTGATAATTTTTACTTTACCGATAATTTAAAGTATTAAGTTCCGTGACCTTTGAATTTTCCGTACTGAAGCCGACGAGAGCGCAAATAACACAAACACTGAAGCTTTAGTAGCTTCACCCTGAATAAAAGCAAACTTAAAACTGCTCAAAAATGCCATCGTTCTAGGTTGTCAAAGCCACTCAAGACTTTCCCAACGTTTACGTGAAGAGCGTTATATATCCGTGGGCGCATCGGCCAAGCCTTTGTCTAACTTTAATAGTTAACAGCGAACGTGGCGTCAAAATGAGAGTAGAGTGAATAAAAGCCATCATCGTTGGTGGCAGCGTTTAGGCGCCGTTTATTTGTAACCGTTTAGCTGCTGTTGCTCCCACTCAAGTCCCTTATGGGAGTCGTTAGCTGCTCTGCTCAAGATGGTAAAATGCCGTAAAGACGCTTTCTTGGTACTTTTATCGATTCACTGATTTATTAGATACAGATCAAGTTCAGACGTATTCGCTCTGCAGATCAAATTTATTTTATTTTACGAGCTAAAATAAAATCGAGAATAAAAGGTCTCCTCTTCTCGTCAAAACCAAAATGGAAAACAGGACATTCTTCGGTATAATCATATCAATAGCTTTTACTTAAAAAGCTGCATTTATACGTCACCACGTACACCAAGCCCCGTGGATGTATCGTCACTGTTAGTCTGGTATAGACTTGCAGGTAAATATACCACGTGTAACTCTAAACTGAATCAGTCAGTTTCTACCAACACTCCACAATCAGAT
>Ga0058701_10004809_pt1 | contig 11045 bp, 6 predicted proteins | sample AgamicOrMae_FD_97039 | JGI IMG/M metagenome (GOLD analysis project Ga0058701, IMG submission 97039) | Agave microbial communities from Guanajuato, Mexico - Or.Ma.e | ecosystem: Host-associated > Plants > Phyllosphere > Phylloplane/Leaf | place: Guanajuato, Mexico | collected 2012-06-04 | reverse complement strand
CGAACTGAATCGACGGCAGAATACATTCCAGAAAGTCAGCTTTGATTGCAATAATAAGCACACTAATTTTTATCTCTCAGTCGAAGAGAGCTCTCGCCCTGCTTTTTTTTTTTGTTGATTATGGCAGTATTGTTCTGTAATGACTCAATTAAAAAGGATTGTAAAAAGGTTGATTTAGTATTGAATCAACCTTTTCGTTGATTTAACATTATTGTCGTTTTTATGTGTCGCTGACCCGAGGCAAGTTTACTCCGACCAAAAACATTGATCAGCTGTTCGTCCGTTGTGATTGTTTTCCTCGAATATCACTTGTAAGCACGCCGCCCGTCTGGAAGGGAGCGCTTGTATACGTCATCAAGGGAGTCACTGGGTCGCTTTATCCCGAGTCCTCTCGATTCTAATAACTAAAAACGATAAAATTCTGCCGCTCAGCTCGTTCTGATTTTGGAACCTCTCTTCGGTCCGATTTGTTGCGCGTCTGTGAATCTGTGAAAAAGCTTGGAATCTTTTCCCAGTCAATGAGATTTAAAAAGAAAGAAATCTTTGTCAAAAATTGGCATTTTGTCGATTTTTTTAATGCCCCCCGCCCAATCTAACGCACTTTTTTATGAAGGTTTTTGTTTGGGACCATAAATGCACCTTACATGTCAGTCTCTTTTTAATTTGGTATTTTTCAGTTGATTTGCATTTCATGTCGCACACAACGTGAAGATCTCAGGTTGGTGGGAGGAGTTCACGTTACGTTACGCTCTGAACATGAACTATTGGAAAACGAAGTGATTATTCGCAAGGCAAGCACTCGCGTCGAAATGCGTGTTTGTCTATGCACACGATTTTCCCTCGGCTCACGATAGTATACTCTGCCTTCACTGTAGCGTGTTGGTTCCGCATTCCTTTTTGAAGCAAGGAGTCCCGGGTTCGATGCTTCTCACCGGCATGTTTTTTTCTTTTTTTTTCGGGACGTTAGCACTCGTTTAGTGGCTAGGTTAGGTTCGTTCAGTGGCTAGGTTAGGTTAGGTTAAGTCGGAGTAGGTCAGAATAGATGAGATTTACGCCTATGCCGTGCGAATAATGCAGGGCTAATAGGCACGTGCCTTGTTAATAATAACAGCCATTGGAAAAAGCGTATTTTGAGAAAAAGAGGGTCAGAAACTGTCCTCTTTTGTGCGCGACCACCAATCAGTTGTAGCCGTTTAATTTCGGCTTAGTAAATACAATTTATCGTATCTTAAAGAACAAAAGAAACGAAACAAGTAAGAGAAACTGAAATAACCTCTTTTTTCCGGGCCGCCAGCATTCCGCGAATGTTAATATTCCGAGTACAATATGCCCCTCCGAAATGAGTAAACTGTGATGCTGGGGCCGTTGTATTGATAGTGGTTGATGGAGGGTGGGGGAAGCAATGTTTGTTATCGCTTGGAATTTGTTTGGAAAGCGGGTAATTATTGTTGACGAATCAATATGGTGGTAGTCGCTATCGGTGGTTAGGAAGGTGAGGATGGGGGTGGGGGGTGTCGCCTTATCAGCCCAAGGGATCTACGTCAGCGGCGTGGCTGCTGCGGCGGCGGTTGCTTGGTTGCGGCGGCTGCGGCGGCTGCGGCGGCTGCGGCGACGCTGGAGCAGCGCGCCCATCCATCCGTGTATCGATCTGGCAGACGAGTGCGGCGGGGCCCCGCCTCGTAATGAGTGTGGAATGGCCGCTGGGGCGACACAATATGGGTCACGTGCCTTTCATCTTTGGACGGAAGAGCAGGCGTGCCCATTTAACTGGGAGTAACTGAGTTAGGCGTGCACTTACGCACCTGGACGGCGTCTAATTGCTTTGGCGGAATCACTGGCGCGTTGTGTCAAATGGTATTTTGCGCCGTCGAAGGCTCCCGCGCGCGCGGCGCGCCTCCTCGAGCTGGCGTCGCCCCCCCCTCCCCCCACAACCACCGCTGCTCTCGCCTCTTGCTATCGATCGCTTTGGAGGCTGCGAACGACGCCACGCCGTCTGTCTCTCCGGACCTGTTGAGGCGCGCTTGCAACGGTCCCCGAGCGCCCCCAGCGCCGGGGGCAGGGGGGGTAGGGGGGGGGCAAGGATGAGGGTCCCGTCTGTTCCCTTTCCCTGAGAACGGCCCCAGCCTCCCCGCCAGCATCCTTCGTCGGCCAGATCAATACAGTGCAAACGAGCGGATCCGGCTGAAGGGGTTGGTCGCCGAGGAGGGGGCCGGGGCGGTACGGGTCGCTGGAGTCAGGCTGTCTGGCGCGCAGCTCCCCTCGCTGATCGTTACTCAGGGCGCGGCAGCCTACCCTGGGTCGGGGGAGGGGGCTCAGGCCCGACCCCCTCCCTAGGGTCGTACCCAACCCTTAAGGACGAATTTTTTGGTGACCTCGCTCTTGACCCGGGGCGACCCAGTTTAGCGGTGTCTGCGCACCCCGGGGTTGACGGCCGCCACGCACGGCAACCTGCCAGGAAGGCGCGATGGCGAGCGGGACAATATAAGCGGGCGGCCGAACCGAAAATAACCCGCGTCGCGGTGGACAATACGTCGGTAGTAATGGGTAAAGAGCGCCCCCTCCGCTCCCCCGCCGCCGGGGTGCCGGGGTGCTGTGAGGCCAGCGGAGGGCAGGCGCCGCACGAGGGCGCTGGCGGCGCCGACGTAGCGGGCGCCGCGCGCCGGCCGCGCCGTAAACCTCCCCCAGGCTCGGCGCGGCGGGGCGGCCACGGCGACAAGCCAGTCGAGTTATTGGAGTGGCTGTCGGAGGAGCAGAGCGCGCCGCTCACCTTGTCCTCGTGCCCCGCGAGCCCAGCTGTGAGCTTGTGCCCTCCCTGCCCGACCGACCGACCGACCGTCGGCCGCCCGCACCACGACCCCGTTCGCCCTCCGCTCGCTGTCCGCGCGCCCACCACATCCTCTCGCTCTCGCCCGCATCTTGCGATAGCCCGCCTGTCTTGTAGTGAGTGTCGCCTTGAGATGACCTAGTGCAGTGCACGCTTGTTAGCTAAATAGATGCGGTGAGCGTTTTGGCGCTAGTGAAAGCAACAGGTGGATGTTTGTGTTGCAGACCGGCCGCTGGCTGAGCTAAACCCATCACCATGGAAATGGATAAGATTATGTCCGACGACTCCGTCACCCTGACTATCCGTCTCATCATGCAGGGCAAGGTAAGTCACCATATGCCACCCCTTTTTCGCCGGCAGGCCTCTGGCGGCGCACGAACAGGTTGCCTTCTTGGCACCCCCATCACGTCCCTTTTAAATAGCCTGTTTCTCCCGAAATGATGCTTCCAACTTCCCTTCGGAATCGCTCTTCTTGAATATAAATCACTTCCGAACCATTCATCTGTAAACTAACGCCTTCCTTCACCCAAACTTCGTCCTTATTTTCAAGGGTGCTTTAGTGCTTAAAACCTCCGAAGTTTGGGGGTGCAGCACCGTTACAATATCCCATAAGTCCTTATTAAGGATCCTACTTTAGCGGGGGTGGTGCGTGCCTACTAAAAGGTGGACCGGGCTCCAAATTCGGACGCGGTGTTTTCCAACGTCCCAAGTTTTTTTCTCGGCGACAGAAAGTTTGACGCGCGACGTTGGGAGGGCTGACTCCTCAACGGGTCATTCATTTATTAAGACTGTCTGGAAGCGCGGATCGTCATGATGGAAGTTGGACAACTTTGGCCACCTCTGTTGGGGTGGGCTTGACGTGATAAGGGGCTAGGGACGGAAGCCGGTAACGTGGGAAGGGGGGCGAATTGTTCTGTTCGAACCGAAGTGGAGCACGGACTGGAGTGCCCCCCCCCCATCGATCTTGATGCCGTGACTTACGTAGTTGACGGCTCCAGATGGCCTGTGATTCGGACGCGCTCTTGGAGATAGGTGATTTCGGGGGAAGTCGCAGGAGATAACAGGGTTTCGGAGAGGAATGTTGATTGACTTTTCCCTCCCCTCTCGTCGAGCAGTTGTAGCATCTGGTGGCACGAACAGGTGTTTGTAGGTCATTCGGATGGAAGGGTGTGGTTTCTTGTGGTGGCCAAATGATGATTTTTTTTCCCCCGGCAAAGTTGAGTACATCTTCAGGGGACTTAAGGCAGAAAAAAATGGACGAAGGGTTGTGATGTAGTCTCGAGTTTTTTTGTTGGGTAAATGATGTCTGTTTTGGTCTCTTCACCGGAAAAAAGAGAATTTGAGTCCTTTCTTTTGGGATAACCTACGTTGCTCGGTTCATAAACTTTCATATTCAGATGTCAGCCTGAAGTATTTTGTGCCAAATAAATTCGCTGACATTGCAGAACGTTTCCAAATCAGAATCTAAAAGCGTTATAATGGCACGAGCTCATTAAAGAACCATTGCAACTACTGTCATCTGTAAACAGCATCTCAATGAACCGACTACATTTGAAATCTACTCTCCTACCGTAGCGATTCTTATAAAATGACTATTCTGCAGGAGAAGCTATCAGCACTAACTTGTTCCTCAAAGAAAAAAATCTTCCGTGAGAGGGCAATGGGCGAAGAAATTCACTTTTCCTTATTAATGAATCAACACGATAGATTTTACCCGAAACAACAGAGTTCGCGAACCTAATGCAAATAATTTTTGATTCCATTGTAACGTGAGTAGCAGCAACAAGGAGCGAAATCATTGTTTTATCGTCCGACAAACGGGAATAATGAGTATCCCCCCCCCTTAATCTCCCCCTCCCATGCCAGCTTTATGGCACGCAAACGAAAACCTTCGCGATTTTATCAGACGGATGCAGCTACAGGTGCCCCCCCGGTTCTCCCTTAAAACAAGTTTCCACTTAATTCTGTCAGTGTCCTCAAATTTTGCGTCTGTGCCAACTTTTTCACATGGTTTTCTTACCGCCGACTTCGTGGCGACTTTCAGCAGACATTTTATTAGCTGTGAGTACTCGGTTCCTCCTGAGTTAGCCACCGTTTAAACAGTCGTAATAAGGCCGGTGTAGTTAGCGCCCCTTTGAACGGTAGCAATTTCTAACACGGTAGCGAAAATCGAATCTTGTACAATCGATATTTCGATCAAATGCATTTGACTCAAAGACTTTGAAAGTTTTGAATTATCTGAAAGTTTTGGTTATTGGAATATCTTTGGATTATCCAGAGAAATATCCTCTCAAGAAAAGGATTTTTAGGCATTAAGGAGAGTGGATTCCAGGCTTCAAGGGCACGTTACAAGTAGGCGATGAGGATCTTTGGAAGTGTTCGTATGATGAACATAAAACGTTGATGTTACGATTTGGTTTGAAATCAATATCCAGTCGTAAAGTATCTCTTTGGAGGCCTCCCCTGCATCTCCCCCTCCTCGTATTGTGCCAAGACATTTCACCGCCTTCAACGAGTTTATATCCTCTTCCGTGATGCGAACGTGTTTCTTCTAAAAAATGTCTCACCGAATTATTCAGGACCTACAGCGAGTTCGTTTCAGAGGCGCGTTCACGGTATAAAAGGTTTTGTTATACTAACAAAATCATTTGTTAAAATAGGGACAACCAAAATATTTTGTTACAACAACAAAATGTTTATTTCTATCAACAAAACGTTTGGTTTCTGCAGCAAAATTTTTGGTTGCAGCAACAAAAAATGTATTTGTTGTCCCTAATTTTGTTGCCGTAACAAAACCATTTTTCCCGTGTTTTCTAGCTGTGTAGCGAAAACGATCCGTCAAAATCGCAAGCCTACTTTAAAGGACTTTCCCATGTACTAGTGACACGATGAAATTATCACTACGTACTTGTCAGTTGTGCGTTTTCCGATACGTTACTTTTTTTCGTGGAAAACCCTTTACTTAAATGAGGAATCAAGCTTAAGTGTTTCTTTAGGCGTAATGCTGACTTTCTTGGTAACTGCGCACCACTGCTCCGTTCCTTTTTTTGAAATTCACGTTGGGACCGAACTTTAAATCTCCCGCCAAAAGGAACAAACCTATGAGTAAAAGCCAAAGCAGGCAACTAACTTCGGTTTAAAATTTCGGGTTAAAAAAAGGCGAGGTCCATAACCTGTATTAGCAAAAAAACTAAGTTTAATAAACTTTCGGTAAAACTCGCAAAGAAGGCTCGAAGCCTATTGCTTGAAACAGCAAAGTAGGCTTTTAACTTGTTAGAAACCGAAAAGTAGGCCCATAACCTGTTGCCAAAAACCGATTCAGGTCCGTATCCTATCCTTTAAGCCAAAAAAATCGGCCCATGACCTGTAAATAAAAACAGATTTTGGCTCATAACCTCTTGCTGAAAACCGAAAAGATCTATAACCTAGAAGTATGCGAAAAAAATTGTATTATTGCTACAAGTCGCAATGTAGGCCCATAACCTATTTCGAGAAACCAAATAAGGCCCGTAACCCGTAGTCATTATAAATGTGGCGAAAGTAAATTGTCCTGAAGTGAATCGGAATTTCTCCCGGGACTGTGAGGTGCACTTCGAGCGCGCACAGTCATGACTGTGCAGCTTTAGAGCAAGCTGTAGCGACTTTTCTCTGGGGACTTCCCTGCGGGAAGGTGAAAAATGTTAGGACTTACTTTTAGTCCAGTGCAGGGAGTAAAATATGAAAGCAGCGCGAACGAAGCCGGGTACTTCCGAAGGCTTCCGAAGTTCGACGAAGCCGATTCCCAAACAACGGAATCTGCGACGACCTTGCGACGAAAGAAAACTTTGGGTTTTCACTAATGAGATAGTCGTGTCTTGCCAAACAGTTGTTTGAACTTTGGCGAGGGGCGCTGCCAACCAATAGCGACTCTTCTCTAAGGCCCTATGATTTTACGTATAGCCTGCCAATTACTCGGTGAATACCCGTCGGTGTTAAATAGCTTTTGATTTAATCGTAGATTTGATTTGGGTTTGAGGAACCCCTTAAACTTTCTCTTCCCCCGAATTAACCTTTCTTTTCAGTCTTGGGTGTCTAAACACCCTAAACCCGAAAATAGTGCAGAATTAGTGAGGAAGAAATTACTAATAAGGGCTTAGACCTAAATGAAGCGCGAATTGCTCAATCGAAGACGTTCTCTCAAAATCTCTGCTGAGCAATACTAAGAGGAGATACACAAATACTCTTTAGTCTTTAGGCCCATCTCCTTTGGTCAGTTAGTTTATTTTGCTTCTAAACGTTGTTCCATTTATTTTTTCTATTTTTTTGGAGTGTTGGTAAGATTTCTGTGACGCAGCCAAAGTTTTAAAAGAAGGAGCTCATTTACCACAGTGTTGCCAAATTTGGGGATTTGGTAAAATGTAACCACGATCATAGCAGGATTTATTAGAGATATCCTCGCTTTTATTCCATGTTTTTGGTCGCTCTTCAGCTGAGTGCCGATCAAAAATAGGGCTGATCTTAAGGGTTACTTAAAAATTTGTTTTTTAAACTGGCTAAAAACTTGTTCGCGTTTAAAAATGGCAGTCGCGAAATCTGGCAATACTGTGGGCTAACATCTTTCGTTAATAGTATACGTTTAATATAAGTAAATGAGCTGGAACGAAGTGCTTGGCCTTAAAATAACTGTGAGCAAGTTTACGAATCGGAAAAAGCCTCAGAGTGAGCTCGAGGTTTTCACGAGAAAGGAGTTCGTGGCTTACGTTCGCTGCCTAAGCTTGTTTTTACAGTGCTGTCAGAAAAATTCGTCCGCCTAGGAAACGCCTTAAGAGGTCAGGGAAAATGGGAAAAGTTGGGTAGAAGCGAGTCTAGCGAAGGGAAATCGTCGATTTCCTCGGTCTTTCTCCACTCTGTCCATCCCTCCCGCGGAAGTGGGTTTTCATTGATCGGCGTGGGTAACTTGGATGCCAAATAATATGGAGAGCGGAGCAGCCTGTCGCGATGTGGGAGGCCTTTTCATCCTCTCCGCCCGCAAAGGTAACTTTTCAGTGGAGAAGATTAAGTTGTGGTGAAGCGGGGAGAGCCTGTGTCGTTGATTGGATGTATGGCGATAGGCGGATTGCGATCGGGCGGCTTATCGGAAGGGGTGGGCCGTGATCGGGCGACGCGGTTGGAATAACAGACCACCGATCCGATCCGATCCAACCTGCTGAACCAGCTCGGCGCTCGCTCATACGGATGTATCAATTCCAACTGTTCTGCTCTTTCGGACGCACTCATCGGGGCGCATTCGTGTGCACACGCGGAAAAGGCTGTTCTTATATAACAGGATTCGTCGCGTAAGGATTCCTCATGTAGAAGGATTTCCTTTTGAGGACCTGAAATAAAAGCCTTTTAAGCCGGAACACCTCTTGGCGGGAAAACCTTCAAACCGGAACACCTCCAAACCTGAATACCTTTTTAAACAGAATCCCCAGACTGTTAACGGGGGATCCCTCTACACAGGAACACCTCTACACAGGAACACCTCTACATAGGAGCACCTCTAAACCGGAACACCTCTTAACCTCTTAGAACAGAATCCCTCTAAACAGGACACCCCTTAGTCGGGACACATCCAAACCGGAACACCTCCAAGTCAGGAGACTCATTCGTAGGCCGATTTTTTTTTCCATGCCACGCATAGGATATTTTTCAGCAGGGATAAGACCGTAGGTACTCTGATCTCAGAAAATCCTTATATTCTTATTTTTTAAAGCGTTTTATTACAATTCTTGCGAAATGTTTCCGATCTGCTGCTAAAAAAAAACGAAAAATCAACCAAATATGAATTTTATAGGGAGAAAAGTCCTACAAAGCCTTATCCGAAAGCTCGAATTCGGTCAGGACAAGAGTAACGTTTAACTTAAGTAAACTTTAAAGTTATTCTTAAAAAAGGAAAGCGCTCCTTAGGGCACCAACAAAAGCGTTAAACACTCGATAAAATACAGATAAAATGATTCACGTCAGAAAAAAAATGAGTTTGTTACTATTCTAATTGCTTTAAGACATCTGCAGATGTCTTCGGCGCCACATGTGGCGCCGAAATAGTAAGGGTCATGGGCCTACTTTTCGATTTTTAGCGATAGATTACTAAATTTTTATGCGGGTTCTAAGGGAGAAAAACCTCGTGGCCAAAGATGCCTCCCGCAGGCGATTCCCTCCTAAGTCGTCCCCATTTTTTCTTTTTTTATCAATCGGTATCAGATCTATGGCGCCTTGGGGGAACGCAACTGAAATGTGCCCTCTACGACCTACCCGCTGGGAAGAGCGAAATAAGACCGAAAAAGTAGGCTCCCTCGCTTATGCAGGAAGGGTTGGAGGTAAGCGCTTTCTCATTGGGTAATCCTTTCTGGATCACTTGGCTGGGGGACGGGGGAAATCCAAGCAGGGGAACGGGAGGGCCTCCAGAGGGATTTGAACCTCGCCAGCTATGCGCCGAGCGATCACCGGTCCTGGCCGATGAACCAGAGACACTTGGCGGGTATTTCGGGCCTGTGAACTTTCGCCGGACGGCAGTTGGACGTGTCTAATGTGAGGTGTGCTACTCTAGTTTGAGCTGTACGAAACTTTTATTTGGTTCGAGTTTTAATTTGTTCTGCGCCGAACTGATTCCGAGAACGAGCTTACCCGTTCGAGAAAACTGTTAACTTGTTTCGAGAAGTGAAGTTCCTCTTAATCTAGTATTTTTGGACTATGCTGCATACTAAAATCGACACTTAAATCTAACTTTCCTCGATTTAAGTGATTAGGCTCGATAATCTTAGCTGGTGACTGAAATGAAGAAGAACGACGAGGCCTGCATTTTGTACTTTTATTTATATCTATGCGATTCATAGCGCGATTTATTTCAGCGCACGAAACGGTGTTTTTATCGATTATCTAGAAAATTGCTCAAACTATGGAAATACAGTATCTCTTAAGGGCTAAATCACTCTGTTGCTTTCCAACATATTGGTTTTGATCCCTTAAAATGTAATAAGGCCGCAAGAAAAGTACGGTGATTTAAGGCGCAAAAGTATTTTTAAAGATATAAAATGACATGGAAAAAATGGTTAAAATCTGGGTTGTCTCTCATAATCTACTGATATTGTTATTTCTTTTTCGTTCTTTTCAATTCAGTCTTAAAGAAATCTTTGTGTCGTTAAGAGTTCTTTGGTTCTTTTGATGTAATCACTTTGTGATGTTACCTTTCAGAGGTCTTTTTCTAGGATCTCGTTTAACTAGTCAGAAAACGATGGAAAAAAGTTAAAGGTGAAAGTGAGTCCTGTACTCAAAGAAAAATCAGACCTAGGTCTCTATTCATCAGGTTATACAAAGTTCAGCTTTTTTTTTAAAAAAAGAAACGTTTAAAAGGATGTCTAAAACAAGCTTCGACCGAGCAATATTGGCACCACCGGAGAGGTGAAAAATACGGTCTCTCAAGAAAATAATATTTTTCCTCGTTAATTCTGCACCTGCAGGCTTTAATCTACCTCCCGTCCAGACGTTTGCATCAAAAAAGTCTCCGATCTCTCCTGGAATCTTGATAATCTTAAAAAAAATATTAATAAAAAATAAGGAGAAAACAAAACTGTAAGACGAAAAGTGTGGAGATGACGCAATGCATCATCGCGAAATCCATCAATTAGTAATTTTATCTACAGTATATCTATGTGGCACAGATAAACTATTAAGTACATGAAATATGCATAACGTATCGACAGTTCCACCCTTGTTTTACGCATACTTTTTGTCCTCACATTCTTTGTTTTTTCAAGATATGTTCAGCCATAATATGGCCTTTGATATTGTATTATAATATCAAAGGTCTCGACAAGAGCTTTGCATTGATGTGGCTGAACGTAATTCTATCTTGAAAAATAAAGGAGTAGTGCGTATTTTGGTTATTTTTCAAGATAGACCCATTTTCAGCCATTTCATACAAACGGTCTCAGCGAGAGCTTTCCATTGATGTGGCTGAACATACGTCTATCTTTACAAATAAAGGAGTAGGGCTTATTTTGGTTATTTTTCAAGATAGACCTATGTTCAGCCGCATCATTTAAAAGATCTCGACGAGAGCTTACCATTGATATGGCTGAACATTGGTCTATCTTGAAAAATAACCAAAATACGCTCAACCCCCGTTTCGGTTTCACACACTAATCCGGTATAGAGTTCCCTAAACCACGTGTTTGTTACTGTCATGAGCTAGTGCGCCTGG
>Ga0058701_10004808_pt1 | contig 11046 bp, 10 predicted proteins | sample AgamicOrMae_FD_97039 | JGI IMG/M metagenome (GOLD analysis project Ga0058701, IMG submission 97039) | Agave microbial communities from Guanajuato, Mexico - Or.Ma.e | ecosystem: Host-associated > Plants > Phyllosphere > Phylloplane/Leaf | place: Guanajuato, Mexico | collected 2012-06-04 | reverse complement strand
TTTATTCGACCAAGCAGCGTTCAAAAATCAATGTTTTCACTCATTTTCCAATTACTAATGGACGTATATCACAATTTTAACGTATATTTACGTAATAAGTGTGTCTCATTAAACTTTCCGTGTAAAAGAAAAAAAAGAGAAAAAAACGCATCTCTATAACGACTTTTCCACCTCCGAGTAGCCTTGCGAAATGATATGTGCGAAGACAGCGAAGATAAGCAACCCTCATCGCACCGAGTATTGCGGGTTGCCTGAATCAAAATGTGCCGGGGCATCTGATACATCCTGTAGAACATATAGAGGGAGAATCTCTCCTTAAAAACTGAGTGCAACTTACCACCATGCAATCCACAATGGTGAAGAGTTCTTCGTCGTGGATCCAGGAAATTAGTGGAGCTAAGGAAGGAGTACCACGGGATACAGGGAACTCAACGGGAGGGTAAATCTCAGCGACGTTCATCTCGACACCTTCAGCGTATAAGCTGCAAAACGAAATAAGTTAAACGCGTTTATAACGCAGTGAAACTTTGATGACTTACTTTCCAATGGCTTGCAAGAAGAAGAGCACGCCGTCCTTGACACCTCGCTGAGTCAGAGATAGGTTAATACTTCCTGGGGGACAGCATCGCCGCATTATTGCCTGAAGTAGTCCATGAGGAGCAATTTCAAGGATTATAGCGTTTTCCGGTATAGCCTTGAATGCCTCCTCAAATAGAACTGGATTGGTCAGATTGTTGGTCATGTATTCAGCGGAGCAATACATGGCTTCTTCAGTTTCCCAACGGTCCTCAGGGACGGATGAAGAGATCCAGCGGGAAGATCGTTTCCTCGGCGCGGGAATGATCTGCAACGAAAACGAAGCTTTTGAATCTGTTCTGCAAGTAGAAAAGGGAATACCGATTTTCATTCGTGATCTATTATACCTACCTTTTCTAGTCTTTTCTTCAAGTTAGGTCCAGCTCCTTTGATATATCGGCTGTGGTAGGCAATATTTGCGACGTTCACTAGCCGAGCAAATATTTTCTGTGCAGTAAGTTTTTCGACAAACTCCTCTACGTCCTTTTTTGGCCCGGATATCGTGCAACTTTCTGCGGAATTTCGACAGGCAACGTCGATGGAGGGAGGAAGTAAGGTCTGAATGTCCGCATTGCTTTTCCCTGTTGGAGTAGAGGATTTAGATTTCATCATAGGTCTCTACAAATTTAAACTTGAGTCTTACCTATCGCGGCCATCATGCCGTCGATAAGCTCAGTGTCCTTTGATGCCATCCCTCTGGCGTACGCAGCTAAAATGGTCTGCTCTTCGTTGAGGCATTCGTCAATATAGGCGCAGGATTGTTCACCGAGCGAGTGTCCAACGTAACCGTCTGGTTGGATGCCCAGCTGGCGAAGTAGATTAACCAGACCGATCTGCATAGACATAAACATAGTATATTCACGCTCTTCATCTCAACACCTATGACGGTTGGTCACTAACCTGAACAGCTGATATCCCCAGGAAGCAATTCAGGATATCGTCAAAGTCAGCAATATCCGTAGTTAGCATGATTTTCATGAGATCAATCCCAGTATGCTGCAGAGCCCGCTGACAGCGTTCGATAGTTGCTCGGAATACAGGGAACCGCATTAAATCTTTTCCCATACCTGGCCACTGGCTTCCCATACCGGAGAAGACGTACCATAGGGGTCTTCGTACTTCAGTTCCTTGCTGCAAAGCAACCATGTCAGTATTTGTCTTTCGCCGATAATTTGAGGAGTCGAGAACCTTGAAAAATCAGTTTTTTATTCTCGAACAAGTTACTTACACTGACTTTCGGTCGGAAGTTCTCGGGCGGTGGACAAATGGTGTAGCCACGGAACATGTGGTTATTTATTCGTTGTCGGAATACGTTATGAATCAACGCATAGTATTCTGGATCGAAGGGGCTTTTCTGGATCTGCGCATGAGTTGGTGCATTAGGTTCACGAAAGCGTTAGGTTCTGAGATTAGTACGTACCTCCTCCAAGATGCGTGCTAGATCTTCGGCCGTCCTTCCGGACAGAGGTACAAGCCTCGGAAGTCCATCAGAGTTGTAAATTTTCTTCTCTCTACTTCTAGCTTTTAGGATAACATGGCCGACTTCTCCCCCGAATGACAACTCAGACACTGCAAACAAACCTTTGTCTACATCAATTTTGGACTTTTCTGTCACAACCTGCAACAATAACGTTACTGAGGAATCGGTTGTTAACGCAAGAAGCATGTTTGGAACGTCGCAATCCACAGTACCTTGATCCGGCCATCGACCAGTGCGTCTATCTCTGGATGTGGAGTTTTGTGGTTGAGTGTCGGCGGTACTATTCCGGTTTCCATAATAGTGACTATTTTGGATACAGACACGAGTCCGCTGGCAGCTTCGGTGTGCCCTACATTTCCTTGGACAGATCCCACCAGCAGAGGGCTGTCGCGGCCTTTACAAAAGGCACCCCCTAAGCCCACGAGCTCGGCAACATCTGAAGGCTGATGCACGGAAGTTAGTTCTTGTGGTCTACACTCTGACAGTTTGCTTTAAACATTCCATTTTCTATCTCGTGTTCAACCGTGGTTCGAGCGTTTATTTCATTGTAAGGATTTACAACACACTTAATGTAAGGATAAAATGGTTAGGTCAGTAGGTTGCGCATGTTCTGCCTAGTTCCGCTATCACTCAGGGACAGCAACCCTTTAAGGGAGTTTTTATCTATTTTGGGGGAAAAATATGTACTTTGATTAATTTTTAAGATGTACCTATGTTCAGCCACATCAATCGAAAGCTCTCATCGAGACCTTTTAAATTATATGGCTGAACATGGGTTTATCTTAGAGGGAAGTGACTATTCACACGCTGCCCGATTTAAAATATTTTAGGTTGATTTCCTTGCGTTTAAGTCACCTCTCATTTAAAATTCATTAGGTTGGTTTCCGTGCGTTCAAGTCTCTTTTGTATTAACTCACTACCGCCCAGCGATGCCGTTCGGAAACAGGAAAAACATATTTTAGAGGATCTTCCAGTTCAGTATTGTCACAATTCAAAAAATATCACCCCCCTGGAAACCTGGTATTTAATTATTTAGGCATTTTCCAAAGCTTAAAATTGCGTATTTCAATGGAAAAAATAATTTTAAATTCTCTTTAGCTGAATTTCACTCCAAATACTGCGGGCTGTAATGGGTTAACACAGGCGTGCGGATAGAACTAACCTAAATTTATATAAAATTACCGAATCTCGCATTACCCCCGTTAGATTTTCAAACCCAAAGCAGGTAAGAAGAAAGCATAGAAAAAAAACTGAAATATGTGTTCCGTATTAACTGTGTAATGCTGTGCGCTTCTCACAATCAGCGACAATGCCAGCGAAAAGCAAGTCTCATCAGGCTTGGGTACGGTTAGGTTAGGTAAGTCAAATCAGGCCTACTTGAGGTGGATTCCTCGCTATCCGCTGTGGTTTCGCAATACATAGTGACAAGAGGTACAAAGTCATGGCTTTCAAATGGACGAGTTTTATGGCAGGCAGTTGCAAGAGCAATGGTTCTCTTACCTGGTATCCTGATCCTAAGCACTCGACGTACTGCACCTCCTTTGGATCCAGCCCACAAGTTTCGTATAAGTCTGTGACCATGTTCGTGATTGCTCGCGCCGAGGGTGTGAGGATGTTTCCTGATCGTGGACCGATGGAGCCGCTCGTTGCACCCAGGACTGTGGCGTAGGCCCTTCTTGCCCGGTCGCCTCGTTGGAGCAGGAACACCACCTGAGCTTCCGACCGCACCAGTCCGCAACCTGGAAGGTATTCCACTTAGTTCCTTGGAACAGTTAGTTCCTTGGAACAGTTAGTTCCTTGGAACAGTTAGTTCCTTGGAACAGTTAGTTCCTTCGACGACCCGCCTGTGCCGCGGGTCTAAGCGTGCGAATACGAGCCAATAGCCAATACAGTTTTTGTTTTTCGTTGTGTAAAGCTGGGCTGGCAGGAGGTGGCGTAAGCGCTATATGATTGCGTCGTTCGTAAGAAGACTAGAAAGGGCTGAAAGAATTGGTTTCCAAGATGATGACAAAAATAAAATAAAATAATTGCCGATTTTTGAAGTTGGTGTTAGTCCTGTATTTCTACGCCCAATTAGGAACGCTTGGTAGACGTCGATTCAACGTTGAAGTGGAAGTCGAAAAAAAATCGAAATCTAGCACGAAAACGACGACATTCCTTAAAAAAATCGACTAATTTTCGACGAATTGGTAGTTTTGACGTCACATCGATGTCGGTCGCGATGTATCGAAGTCGATCCGACCAACTGTTTCTCATGGATCATCACTTTGAAGTTGGCATTTAAATCTGTATATTCAAAGAGATGGCTCGTTCAAATCCGTCGCTTTTGAAACCTAAAACGTTTAAGGGCTACTCTTTAACGGGTTATCAATAGACAATCTCATTCAAAAAAAGTTAAATTTTTTATAGTCATTAGAAGTTAGAACTATAGATTGGTTAAAAAATAAACGTGTGTACGTTAGATTAGGCTTTTGGTCTAGTTACGCTGGAATCAGACGAGCTTTTGCTGCATTGAATCAGGGGAAAATCGTGTTAGTATTCGTCGCAAGTATTTCTCTGAATCTTTAACCCACTACCGCCCAGCAATGCTGTTCCGAAACAAAACAAAAAAAAAGATATTTTAGAGGATCTCTTCCGTTCAGTGTTGTCACAATTCGAAAAATATCACCCGCCCTGAAACCTGAAAGTTCATTATTTCGGCATTTTCCAAAGCTTAAAATTGCTTATTTCAATGTTAAAAAATCCTTTCAATTTCTCTCAAGCTAAATTTCACACTAAATACTTTGGGCTGTTAAGGGTTAAACCAAACGCAGTAAGACATAGAGTTTTTAGTCGTGTACTCGGTTACTTCTCAGAACTAACCGTTGGCATCGAAAGGCCTGCAGACGCCGTCGGGCGAAAGCTGTCCCATGCTGGCCAGCATGACGGACATCTCGGCATGCATGACCATTGAGCATCCGCCGACGAGAGCTGCGTCGCACTCTCCCGAGCTGATGGCCGCGTATGCCCTCTCCAGCCCACAGCCTCCCCAGATCCAAGATGCACTGTAGGCGCAACTGCGTCCTGTACAAAAAAAATAACGTGCTATTGAAGCCATTCAGTTGTTGACAGTTGTCAATCGTGATTCCTTCATTAAAGGCTGGACCAGGCTAGATCACACGTAAATGTATTACCTTTCAAGTTGAAGAAGAATGAAACCCGGTTTGCCAACATACTGCGGCTCGCGCCGACAATACCCAAAGGGTTCCTGGTCTGCGTGGCGTCTAAGAAAACGGACTCGTGTTCAGGGTTCATGGCGCACACGAAGACGCAGGTGTTGCTGCCGTGCAGCTCACGCGGATTCAGCCCTGCACATCATGTACAGTTCTGGAGTTCTGAACAAGGACTTGCAATCGTCTTTTAGACGTCTAAATACAGGGCGATTCAGTTTTTATATTGAAGCCAGAAACCACGATAGCTGGGTCAATGATCATGAAGTGAAATGAACAAGGGGCTGGAAATGCACCATCGACATTGTGTCTGGAGGAGCTCATCCGCCTATCAGAGCCGCGCATTTTATTGGTGCGTTCGATGCGGCAGCTGCCGTTGCCATGACTACGCGGGAGAGTGACGTCACATGACGCGGGATAGAGGAGAATCTGTTGCTAGAGAGAGATGACCTGTTCAGTGGCAGGTGGTGAGGGGGGAAGTTCAGTCACAGACACATGTGTCTTCTTTCGCTCGTGAGCAACTTGTGAGCCTGTGGTTCTAGTTCGACGCCGGTCACCGTCGCGTGTGCATCTGTTACTAGAGCCAGAAAACAATTGTGTTCTGTTTAAATTTGTTATCACTCCAGATATTTGTTATTCAATCGGTTCATCCAACTCGCGAAAGAGTTTTGCTCAGAGCACATCAGTTTTAGTGACCGTTGGTTTACAGTCCGACATCGTGCAGTCAAATAGGTCACGTTTGTCAGTGTTGTGATCGGAAGTGCGTTTAGCCGACTTACATATCTAGTGACGAATATCAGTGGCATAAAGGTGTGTTCTTTTCTAAATACATGAGGATATAACCTGAACTGCGGAAATCTGACAGGTGAGCATGATTGCATTGCGCCGCCAATCTGAGTGAAGAGCTCTATGGTAAACAAGTACTATAGGGTAGTATTGACTCCTATTGAACCAGCGCACATTTTGCAGATTTAAGTTTCCATGCAATACCTCAAAGAATTCTTTTTTTTATCATTTAGGAAACCGCTATTTAGTGCTGTTTTGAAAGCTCGTCTATTTGATGTGAGTAAAAATAAATGATCAGTAAATTTATACTTGACAGCTGCGGGAGATATGAAAGGAAGTTTTTTCTTTTTCTTTTGTGTTTGAAGTTTATACACCGACTTGAAAAGACGACTAAACATTTTAAATCATTTGTGTTTCTTTTTTTTTTTTGTAGTTGAAAGTCTTGAAGACTCTTTGTGTCTCATTTCAGTTCTCACTTTTGGGTCTTTCGTACTCCAGTACGAAAACTGGCTGATGAACGAAAAATGGCTTCACGGATGCTTCTTAATAACTCGAGTTAGATAACATGATTCCTAACTTGTTAAATTTTGCGTACTGTGACGTCCGCATCCCATATTACTCTACTGCGTAAGGTGGGCGACGCAGGCCGCCGTAGAATGGGTCGCCGCATGAAGCCTGTGATCGCTGAATGGGATCGAATCCAAACCTCGATTGGTGCGATTTTGAATGCTCATTGCACATTTTCATCAGAATCGTCCCAGCTGTTTGTGGTTTCCGGTTTTTTAAATTAAATTTTAATCTCCGTGTATACGAAGGTTTTAACCTTGCTTAATGATAGCCTTCGCTAACACTAATCCAGTTTATCTAGAATAGCTTAATCAAACCTAGCTCTAAAACCGCTTATTGTTAACTAAACTTAGTCTACTACCATGATTAATAATCATGGTTAACTCGTCTTCGTGAACTTTTGTAGCGGTTATAGAGCTGCTTCGCTATCAACTTAAATTCTGTCCTTTTTCCAGCAAGGTTGGATTAGCCTAGTCTTACTCCAAGGCAACATCAGCAAGTGCCGTTCTAAAATTAAGTTAAAAAGGAAATTTAGAGAACCCCCCCCAGAAAAATGGCGTTTCATATTTATTGTGATAACATAACGTCAAAATGGATAAAAAATATCAAAGGTTGTGAAAATATTTTTTATGTTTTACCCTTTTTCCAAACAAGGATAAACAAAGAACCTCGCGCGGTTAGGTAGCAAAATCCATCTATCTTTCTTAATGATAAAGAAAGAAAATTAAGAAAATGGACAACCTCGAAGACGTCTTTAAATATCGCGAATCCTATGAAAGATCAGATTCACATTCCTTTTCTTTCTGATCCCCAACGATGGATTCATATTTTCCAAACTCTCAGACAATTGTTCAACTTTTAACGGTACTTTCGACGTATGGAATACTAACTCGGAAAGCCACTTCGTTGCGTTAAAGTCTTTTTGACGTCTCTTAAATCCTCCAAAATTTCTACTCCATTGAAGATTAGCACTTTGAAGTGCGTCTTTTTTTATGTTTAATTTAAGCTAAAATTTTGCCTCTATGGAAATGTTATTTTCAGCTGTCCATACGACGTCTAGGGCTGATGTTTTGCTGTGTGCAGTGGAGAATCTTTTCATGGTACCCGATTTTTTTATTTTTTTTATATTTTTTTAGTGACTTCCGGGATTTTTACCTGCGTCCACCATTGCTTCAAACGTTCTCTCCATGATTTTGCGGGTGCAGGGGTCGGAACAGTTGGATACAGAGCGGTGCATGCCGAAGAACGGGAAGTCGAAGTGACACAGACTGGACGTTTTCCCGGTGTGGGAATCCACCCCGCATGTCCCTGCAGAGAGATTTTTCAATTAGTCGTTCGAGGTTTGAAGGAGTGAAATTCGGGTTGTTTAGATAGAAGAACTTAAATTCATCAAGTACAAAACGAGGTCGACCGTTCACTGCCCAAACCACAGATTATGTTTATCTGTAAGTAAAAAGATTTTTCTGCATGGAATTGGGCTAAATCGATTACTTCGGAATATAATAATTTTGAATTTGAGACCTCTAACAAAAAGTGAGTTTTGTAATAATTATGGTCGCAACCCTAATTGTTTTAGTGGTAATTATGAATTTATGGTCATTAACGTATTCAATACGGTAATAATAACAAAGTACTGGTTTTTATCTGGTGTTAGTTGGCATCGCCAGACCTTGAAAGGTTAATTTATGTGGGGTGTGGATTATGGTTTTGTGATGTGAGGTCTAGCAAGTATGGTTACGTAACACTAGGGCAATTTCATCCCGGGTTACCTTGCATCCATCGACTGTCATCGGATGTTATGAGGTTATCTCCATTTTGCAATCTTTGTTGAAAAATTGCCAAATTTTCGCATTCCGGGAAGTGTCCGCCGATGCCAGAAATGACCACTTCGAACGGCGCCATTTTTGGTCACCAATTCTTCTTTTCGCTTCAGCAAAACTCCACGCCAGTTTGCTTATCCTGTGTCAACAAATATAGCTCATCAAGTATTGCACCCAAATTACCATAAGAAATCACAAAGGTAAATCTAATTTTAGAATAGGGCGTCACAATCAGAGGTTACTTAAATAATCGTTCTTTGCCAACCAAAATGATGATGTATTTTACGAGTCTATTTAAACGGGAAAATCAGGTGACTAATAGAGCATTATTTCTAGAGTAAGAACTGAAAATTTGACGTGGTCTTCGATTTCTCGGAAGAGTCTCATAAAGTGTCTGTGTACGGTAGAGTCGTCCCTGGTCAAACTGTCCGTAGCACGGATTATTCGACTGGCATATCCGTGTGAACATCTCAGTAAATGGTCACAGTGTGAGGATATCCGTATGGATGTCCGCACCCTCTGACCATTTACATAGACATCCGTATGGATTGCGGATATCTATGCGCATGTCCGTGTCGAATTATCCGTACTACGGACAGTTCGAGTAGGAGTACTGATCTCATGCATGAATTGCTTCCGCATTCTATCATATCAGGCTGCTTTTCTGCTCTTAAAACCTTCTAAATGCAAAAATATTTAGCTAAATAAAAAATGGCACCTATAATAATCAACTTAAACAGAAAAAAATCTCTAAAAGATTATTTACAATAACTTTTCAAATTTGTCCTTTTTAATAATCAAAATATTTGACATTTAAAAAAAGTCCTAAATTTTGTGACGTTGAATCAAAGTTAGTTATTTGCATGGGGTAAATCTAGTATCAGCTGAACGAAAAAGCGTAGTTAGTTGAATACACAGTGAAAATTTTAAAAGGTGCATTTTTTAATTGTTACGTTTCCTTTGGTCGCAAGGCCAAAAATGTTGCCAGAGCGAGGCAAGTCACGAAACCTGACAAATGTTAACCCATTCGACAGGCCACCAAGCCTGATCTCGCTTAAATGTCAGCGGCCAGCAGCTTGCTGTCTAGAATATAGCGCGGCAGACTTTAAGATAGCTGAGCGGAGTGATATCGCAGCGAAGCAAAAGGCTTCTCGCGTACAGTGGGCCGCAAAAGTCATGACCCTTGCTTCCATAAGAAACACATGGAAGCAGGGATCATTACTTTTGTGGCCCACTGTACTCAAAAGTGCGAGGCGGGGGCACGTTGCAAATCCAAATTCATTACAAAAATGTAATGATTTCAACCACCGAGGAACAAAAGACGTAAAATATGCGACCGATAAAATTTACAGCCAAAAGTTTCTCGGAACGTGGAATAAGAAAGCTATTTATGTTGCCGGTTATTCAGGCCATACTTTAAGCCAGAAAGAAATAATTTCTTGTTACAAGAAAAAAAAATCTTGCGATAGTAAAAAATGTATTTGTCATCAAGAAAACATTTTCTTGGCTTGAGAAAATATTTCCTTGACATCCGAATCCATTTTTATGGGTGTAAATTTATTCTGAAAAGAAGTAGTATAGTGTTAGTGAATAATCCCGAAAAGTCGACTTCTAGCTTAGTGCCTGTTTACAGTGCATTTAAGATAAATTTGTGTCACGTGATGTTAATGATATTCCGTGTAGGAATTCCGTGTAGGAACGACAATGCAATGCGCCGGGAAGTTGTTGGGCAGCGAATAAGTTTGTGACGTCATGCGTGTCGCGATGCGCTGCAAAGACGCACCCGGTCAAAGACTTGGGCCCGACCTGCTCCCTTGAGTGCGCTCATCAAAAATTTGGTGGTCGCGACATTGGGTTTATTCGATGCACTACAAACCTACTTAATTAACCATGTCGAGAACAGATTGTTCAATTATAATGAATGGACACTCTTTATTGCACGTGCGTCGTGTACAAAGGACACTGAATGCATTCCCATAAGGTTCCGAATGTCGATTGGTATCCAGGTTAAACTTGAGAGTTTTCATTTTCGACTTCACTTAGCTCGGCAAGGTGAATGTTAATATTAATTGTAAGAAACTTGCAGTCCACGCTTTCGCGTTTATATTCACGATCATAGACTATAATTCCATTCATGGATATCCATGTTGCATTGGTATGCATTCATGGAACTAAATATTTGTTGGATAACGGATTGATATTTCAGCTTGGTTCATCCATGCATATTGATATCTACTGATAAGTAGACAAACATTCTGGGACTCGCCACTAGTTTTTGAAATGGAGAACTCGTAAGTCAAACTAAATCAGCTGTAATTTTGACGTGTCGTAGGCCTCATAACTGCTAAAGAGGACATAGAACGCTTGGAGCCAAATCAATGCTAAAGTAACTAGACCTCCAAACTTGCGTAGGAGCGATTTACATTTCAACCATTCCTTTTGACTAGATTGCCAACGTCGTAAAAAAAAAAGTTTTTTTTTAATGATTTGCAGATTACATTTCTGAAGGTGTTCTGGACCCACTGCAATCACTACTCAGACATCGAGAAAATTTTCTGAATATTAGTAATTCAGTTTTAAAAAATATTACTTGAATATAGTCTAATGC
>Ga0058701_10004807_pt1 | contig 11047 bp, 8 predicted proteins | sample AgamicOrMae_FD_97039 | JGI IMG/M metagenome (GOLD analysis project Ga0058701, IMG submission 97039) | Agave microbial communities from Guanajuato, Mexico - Or.Ma.e | ecosystem: Host-associated > Plants > Phyllosphere > Phylloplane/Leaf | place: Guanajuato, Mexico | collected 2012-06-04 | reverse complement strand
TTTGTTGTTTGTTTTGTTTTTTCATTTCCTTCGCTTCGTTCTTTTTCATTTGTAAAATATTTTAATGATTACTTTTCACTGACAAAGAGCTCAAACGATTCTAGGTAACGTCGGTCCTAACCTCCTGGGAACTGAAGGGTTCTGCTTTAATAACTGCTGAGGTTTGAAACAGAAGAGTTAGGAAAGTTCCTATGTTCGACATTTCAGCGAGTGTGACGGCTGAGAGCGCGACATGTGTCAGTTGAACGGTCACTGAAAGAAAAACATAATCTAAAAGTAATGATTACATTTCAGCCAAATGTTCAAACCCAAGCGCATTCCTGGCCCGTTAATTTGAGTGTATGCCAGGCTCGTACAAGAAAGTTCAACGTGGTGCCAAAATAGAATACGAGGCAAAAACAAAGCTTTTCACAATCGCAACGCAGATTATGAATGAAAGGTATCAACAAAGCCGTGCTATTTCATTTCAGATGGGCGACGAATGCATAAATTTTAGAGAGCGGAAACCCGATAAATAGTAAAACCTTTTTTTTATTTGCACGCTGGTGTTTTAATAATTCTATTGCTATTGACCCGACATGCATTTACATTCAGATACTTCAACGCTCGGAAAATGACAAGAACGCAATTATATATGGGGGAGACCTCAACGCACGTAGAAAGGCTGGAATGTATTTTAAATAGACCGTCGAGTAAATAGAAAGTCTGTTTAAAGGAAAAAAAAATTAATTTTGAATAGTTTGAAATATTGTCACTGGAAGAGGGAGTAAAATTTATCCAAATCTCTATACATTATGCGTTTTTTTTTATGTATTTACCAAACAACTTATTTGGATAGCCACTCAATCCAAACCTTATTTTTTGTAGGAAGAAAATATACGTAAACACTTACGTAAAAACTCTCAGCAAGACATTAAAACAACAGAGTAAAAAATTCGTGACCCTTCCGCTGCCCAAAAGAAAAAATAATACAAAATAAAAATAATGATCTAACTTAATGAGTTCATCGCGCCGCGTAATTAGGTTATTTTTGGCCTTCAAAATCGGACGACGCAAAACTCGAAATACGTCCCACTTCCCGCGCGAATGTTTGGGCGGGGAATCCGATAAAATCCGCGGTGTCATTTCACATGTCGCCTGACCGTATTGCCCATCTGCTCCATTAGGTCCTTATCAGTTAATATGCCACACACAGCTGCCCTTAACTATTTTCCTTCCCATAGCCTCGCTAGAGATCAATGGGCATGCTCATTGCGAATTGGGTGATTACGGGAGAAAAACATTTGTGAAGTATTATGTATGCTGAACAGAAACTAGCACCTATAAGGTGAATAGTGTGTGCGAAAGAAAGCGTAGGCTAGGAAGGTTTCCTACGCGCAGTCAAATGACAATAAAATTATTGATATTATGATGGACTTAAAAATGCTCGTTCGTAGCTGAACGGTGGATTTACAACCTATAGGCTACATTTTAAACCTGGCTACTCCTGGAACAATTATGGTGTTGCGATTGATTCGAAAAGTTGGTTAGATGAGCGAAGCCAAGCTATCGCGACAACTTCCAAATCAAAACAAGGAAAATAAGGAGGGAAAAAAAAACTTAAAAAATGAATAATTGCTGAATGGTAGCCATTCGTGAAAGTTTAAGTATCCCTTTTTAATGGGCTATCTAACGTGTCATTCCTTTGATGTCCCCATCTCATTTCATGTCCAAGTAGCGTCATCAAGTTAATTTGAGGTTTTAAAAGTTTTTCGGAAGTTTCTCTTAAATGTTATCTCTATGTTTGAAATCTGGTTATTGTCCGGAAGAACGGTTATAAAAGCGAAACTGATCCACAGGAAAACTCTGCAAGAAGTAACTTTCAGTAAATATTGATCATCCTTTGTTAGCACAACTGGTGGGCTTATTTGACCGGGCATAGCAACCGGGTTCACCATCGATATAATTCGACTATAAAAGAGTTCTTGTACTTAAGATATCTTGATAATTTAAGTGAAGAAACGAAAAAAAATATATTAGAGTTTACAGTTCGTTATTGATTAGTTTACTTCTTATTGGCCAAGACTGAGCTATTGCGGCCTCTAGTTGAAAGGGGGTGGGTCTCGCAAAGTTTGGCCTCGAAAAACAAAAACGAGGGTGAAATGGCGCAAAGAAAAGTCGGTGCAAAAAGCAAAAGAAAACAAACAGAAGAGAAGGAGGCGAAATACAAAGGGCTGGGTGCGTGCGTGCGTATACACAAAAGGCTATGCGCACGTACGCGGGGCGTCCGCAATAGTTGCTTAAGGCCACAGTACATGCCTCTGAATTAGCCCTCGAGACCTTTCAAGAAAACGCATTATCAAAATGGAATTATTTGTTTTTTAGGCAACGATCGTATCCAGGGGAAGCGGGGGAAGAGGTTATAAGACGTATGTTCCTTCTGTAGCTAGAGAGGAATACAAGTGCGAATGTAGACATCAAATAAAAATAACTTTTTGAGTCCAATTGGTTGACGCACAAAGAAAGACGTAGAGTCGTGGGTCAATTCGAGCTTATTAGCCAAACATAATGGGCAACTCGTAAAGTTTCTAAGAAAAACAAAGGACGTTAACAAAGCTTCGACTACCTCCCTCCCCGACGTCTGCATGTGTCCGCGAAGGCGGCAACCTTAATAGTCTACTAGTCAATTAGACAACTACTTTTTCTTGTGTTCACTAGCCGCCTAAGCAAAGACCCTAGTGAGTCGAAAGAGTATGACCAAGTTGGTCTTTTAAGGGCATGATCTTGAATTCAAATATCGTTTCTAGCTGAGTATTTTGCCTCCTCATCACAGTAAACTCCCGTTTTGGGAATGCTATGCCCCTTTTTGGGTGTGAAACTAAAACGGGGGTAGTAAGTATTTTGGTAAGTTTTTAACATAGACCACATCTTCAGTTACATCTGTGGAAAGCTCTCGCCGAGACCTTTGGAATGGTTTGGCTGAACATATGCCTATCTTGAAAAATAACCTCGTACCACCCCCGTTTTGGTTTCACACGCAAAACAGGTATAGCATTCCCCAAACCGTTTTTTTTATTATTATTATTTATACTGTGATTCGGTAGTTATCCGGGGAATAGCCTTGCCCAAATGTGCAGATTTTAAAATTATTTTTTAAAATCTTTTTTTTTTTAATATAGGAAGGTTATTTTTCACTCTAAGGTAGAATGAAAACTTACAAAGTAATGGTCACGAGGCGGCGCTTTTAAGTGTCGAGGCACGAGAAATAACGAGCACTGCTTTTAGGTTATGGCAACTTTCGCAAATGGCGCAAGTCGGAGAGGATTTGGCACACTTTATTGACGCAGATTCTTTGCGCCGGAGTGACAAATTACGTCGGGTTTTTAAAGGTCGATCAGCTGCTTCCGTGCTTCACAGCTGATAGTGAAAAAAATGGAGGTTGAAGCTGAACATGCTCTTATAACGCGTAACTCGTTCATGAACGAAGGAGTAACGTACTGCGTCCTGGCCGACTGCCAACCTCGAGCTGCCCTCATCTTTTCGAATGACGGAATTGGACGTGCCAGCTGATCCGACCAAAACCAGTTTGCGTCTCCAAAAAGCGTAACATTTTCATAACAATTATAATGGATAAATTTGAAATAGTGCAGCTCATTGTATAGAAATATCAACAAGGATGGAGGTTCAAACGTCTTTAACAACATAAAAAATTCGTATAAGAAAGACAGTCCGTACATACAATATCTGTAGGTTCTGCATATGAAAAAAATGTGTAAAGATGCGCTTTTCCTCGATAGACATAAAATTTCCAGTTTCCCTTGTCAACCGATTCCGTTTATAACAATAGTCCAGGTTCAACGATTTATCGTTTGCAGCGCAGGATGAATTAACCTCTAAACTTATTTCCTGAATCTGGACGTGAATCTCATTCAAATGGCGCGCCTTGCTGCTTGCTAGGCAACACACGCGCGCACGTCGAGGTGGTTGCCTATCTCGTTGTCCGCGGGCGCGGCCGGCTGAGCAATCCGTCACGGAATGCAGCGTTTTCGGAAACATAACGAAATTTTTGGGGCTTAGAATTCAACGGGGGTGAGGAGGAGATTTTCACGAAGCACTTATCTCTAATCTACGGTAACCTTACTTAACTACACGGTTATATGTCGTAAACTGTGATACTGTAATGAACAAGGATGAGTCACAGATAATGGACGCACACAATATAATCACATGATAAAGTCACAATATAATGGACAAAGATGAGTCAGAGAGTTGGGGAAAACCATCCTTCAAATAAGAGTGCAAAGAGCTCGGTAAAGTGATGGTGAATAATAATATCTGTTACAACAGAGCATATGTACTGATGTATTTCCTTCAGGAAGACTTTTACTTAAATTTATAATTTCTTTCGCATCACAATCATTAATGTGAGTGAATCAAGATGAGGCATTGATGTGGACGAACGAAATTAGTATTCCGATCACCTTGAGTTGACCTATCAAAAAAAATCTAATGTTTCGTAATTTGTATTCGGCCCATCGTAAGGTTAATAATTATAGGGTGTCGGATGGTTTCGTGGCCCTGGTCACGTGACCTGAGACTCGCCACGACCCGGCTGCAGTGACATCATCAATGATTCAGCAGGGAACTCGTGCAGAGGGAAAATCCGTGAAGTATGAGAAATGCCGACACCCAAAATTACTGTTTTGAGACCGAATTTTTCATAGTTTGCTCAGGAGGATGATTCTGCAAATGACCTTGCTCCTATAAATTCAACTTTGCGCGCTGTTTTAAGAACCGCTTGTTTTCCGTTTGAATTTTTGATCCGCATTATGGGAGGTCAACTTTGTCTGCTTATTTCTAGTTCTGGACGACGGCCTTGTACTAACTTCCTTAGCGGCGCGTGTAAGTCCTGACTTTCGGACGCGTCATAGCAATCAGGGAGCAGTTCTTGAAATAAGGTCGATCTATAAGTCATACAAGTATAAATACAGGACTAGACTAGACCCGTTACATGCTTCCCCACATTTCTAGAAACTCAATAATCAAATACTGAGCTGATGCATACACGCATTTCTTTATATTGAGTTGTCTTTCTCCAAAAAAATGTCTTTCGAAAAATATCCTGTTATGCTAAAGTATTGCAAATCGAGACGAAACAGCACTCTTAAATTTTATTTTTTACCGTCCATTGAGCTTTTTTAAAAATTATTTTAGCACCAACTTTCCCTCTGCCATTTCAAACGTAACAAAGTACTGAGGATGTACGGAATAATCGCTTGCTTAAAAGTACCTCACTAATTTGACGTTTTAGAACCTCGAGCTGCGCACTACTTTGAGAATAAATCAAAGTTCGAGAAGCTCTTGTTTGAATAAATTGATTCGGATTTTCCGAATTGAATTTGTTTTACAGATAATTTAAATAAGGCGAAGTTTTGGAAAGCACGCTAACTAGGTACAGCAAGTTAGCGCATATAAATCAGAGAACAACAATTTGTCGCTTGCCTCGCTGCTGATATCGCGCTTTCAACTTTGGCATCAAAACCCTTGCGAACGAACAGAGCCTTCGAGAACCCGGCTGTGGCTCCCATACCTTAAGGTTATTCCCTTTCTCCAACTTTTCTTCCGGAAATTTAGATTTGCTGCGACAGCTTTAATGAGCTGATCCTGGACCGAAATAAAAGCTGGTTTTCATCCTAAAAATCATATACAGCAAAAAAATATTTTGTTAAAAATACTGCTAATCGAAACGTTGACGACTGACTGTACTTTTTCAATATCACTATTTTTTTAAAAAATTATCAGGCAATGTATACCTTTAAAAAAATCAATACTTTAAACTGTGAAATTTCTTAATTTCGACACCTTTGTGCGATAACGGCGGATCTTTTTGCGCGAGTTGCGATGCCTATCTTTCATGGCTTGTGGACGTTCCATATTTGAACTTGTGAGCGCTTTGATGGTTTTAGGTTGTAATTTTAACCTCTGTAAGAAAACCTTTTACCAAAGAAAGCAAAATAATGATAAAACATGTAAATTTTAAGGAAAGAAAAAAGGCTCTACAAATCGTGCCAAAAAGATCCGCCGTTGTTCCCACTTTACAAAAAGATCCGCCGTTATCGTACAAAGGTGTCGATTTGAAGTGTTTTTCTTTGCACAGAGAGTGTTGGCTATCAGCTATATAAAAAGACATAGATGCTTGACCTATATCTCAAAATTTCAACGTATCTCAAAATTTGAAATACTTTGGGAAACAAAGAAGTTTGCATACAGTTGGGAAACTAAGGCAAGCATGGGCATCTTTTCAAAAAGAATACGAACTTAGGAAACTTCAAGAGGTGAAATCTGGAACGTCACGCAAAAATGCTTCCATCGTATTTCCTACGGCAGTTTCTCCGAGTACCTCTTGTGTGGTTTTAATCAACCCGCCTTTACGCTAACAAGAGGTGGGAAATGCGCTTTGCGAGAACAAGTGGGGCATTTATTTTGGTTCCGGAGGAAAGAAGGTACAGGTGACGTGTTGGGTTGCGGCGCGTTGCGGCGCGGTGGCGGGGATACAAACAACGCCACACGCCGAGCAGGAATACACCAAAGTGGATTCAACCAGTTCAAAGGATTGGCTCCCATCGACGGCAATCTCAAACTTGCTCTTATAGTTAGACCTTCAAAAACTTACTCGAAAATCGTTATAAGGCGGAGCAAGACTATCGTCTCAAAAAGAAAAGGTTATTAGACGAATCATAGCCGATTAAACATTGCAAAAAGATAGGTGATTTGAGGTAGACCTAGTTATATAAGAATTGCTACTGGTATCCAAATTTTCGATATTAGCGGTGAATTCAAGGAGGACGATGTTGGCTAAAAGAATTTACGAATTCTCCCCCCCCCCTCCCAAAAGAAACAAACAAAAAACAAAAAGGAATTAAAGTTACATTTTAGAAACGCAAAGCTGAAATCTATTTTTTAAGACGCTATTTTAACATTTTGGAATACACACAAAAGCTTCTTAATCCATTTTTGATCAATAGGAAAAAGATATTGAACGACAAATCAGTTTCGTAGTATTTTTATCGTAGTTTATTTTTAGTTTAGATGAACATAGTCTATTTAGTGCCGGAAAACAATTTAGTTGAAGAAAAACGTGTCCATGCATTGGCTTAAGAAATGATTCATGAACGTATAACAGCCCAAAGTATTTGGATGGAAATTTAGCTTAAGAGAAATTGGACGGATTTTTTCCCATTAAAATACGCAATTTTAAGTTTTGGAAAATGCCTAAATAATTAAATGTTAGGTTTCCAGATTGGTGATATTTTTTAAGTTGTGAAAATACTGAACAGAAAAGATCCTATAAAATATTTTTTTTCTGTTTCTGAACGGCATCGCTGGGCAGTAGTGGGTTAATTATGATATGATAGCGTGAAGGAATTAGCTCCACGTTGAAAGACTCAAGATCACAGAGGCGTTCCCATCAAATCAATCTGCACTGAAATATGAAAATTAAGAAACATCTTTCTGGGAGGTTTTGCTAGTGGTAACGCATCTTTCTCATCGTGATGGTGGCTAGTGTTTTACTGTTGGGTGATCCGTAAGAAGTTTGCGGGAATGCAAAGTGCGTTACTTACGAATTGTGTTTGTTTCAGGTTTCCACATGACCCCCGCCCTGAGCAGGATGTTCCCCGAGTCGTGCCTGCTGATCGTGGTGGGCGTGGCCATCGGCGTGCTCCTGTTCCTGACCGACAAGCTGCACGTCTCCCCCCTGACCCCTGACACCTTCTTCCTCTACATGCTGCCCCCGATCATCTTGGATGCCGGATATTTCATGCCCAACCGACTCTTCTTCGATCATCTCGGAACTATTCTGTGGTATGCTGTAGTTGGGACTATCTTCAATACCCTTACGATTGGTGAGTACGCTTATACCAAACTGCTACCCAACCTATTGTAACCTAACAAACTCTAACCAGAGCTACCAATCCCACCCCCATTCGAGCCCACCCTAACCTACATCAACCCAACTAAACACTTCCCCTCAGTCCAACACAAACACAACCCAACAAAACAGAGCCTACCACGACCGATATATTTGCTGTCAAACCAGATATTGTGGTGCCAAAAAATACATTATTATTTCTAGATAAGTACAAGAGTTGGTAACACTGACAGGTCCACTGGCCACCGTCCACTGATACTTTCAATACTCTCTATAAACCTGGAGGGCGCAGAAAGAGAGAGGGTAGCGCGTCAAGTGAATTGGGAAGACCTAAGTTAACTCACGCAAGATAAGCCGCTTCACTTGTAATTTCCCCCGTCTTTATCTTTAAAGTATTTTTGTTGTTGTTGTATGGGTCATTGTACAAGTACCTACTGCCCAACTTCATTAGAGAGCTATTACTAAATAAAAGTTTAAAAAATCATGAAATGACAGAGAGACGAAAACCTGAAGAGGTTTTATTAATCATCGTTGAAAAGGGCAACGCTAACAACCTGACCACTTGGCGGATGTCATCATTGCGATCTTAAATCAACAGACTATTAAATAATTTATTAAAATCAAGACAACAATCTCCGGAGTGACATTCTGCTCACTAATCGATTCAGAGTAATGAGAATTATAAAACGACCGTCCTTGAGGTCCAAGCTTAATGGTTTGAGATCGATAGAGCTTTAAGTTAAAGCAAGATTTCTCTTTTGATCATGGTGTTTCATTGCCATTCAAGGGTTGCAACTATACATCAAGGATCATTTATAATTCTTGATTTATTGAACTTTCTGAGTGGTCCCTCATGTTTTAGTCAAGAGTTTTCCACTAAAAAATCTAACTCTGAAAGTACAAAACATCGCCCAGCTATCTTCCAACAATAAATTGTTCTATCCGCAGATTTTTGGAAGACGATTAATATTTTTAATAATAGCGACTTCAGATTTTCAAGTTTCAGAATTTGACTTTTTTCCCCTCTCCAAAGAGTTTTAAGTTTTGGGCTCGAGTTTTTCAAAGCTCTTATGATTCAGGGATTAAACGCCCGTTTCTTTACAAGAACGGTCATACAAGAAAATATTTAAAGCAGAAGTCGAACAAAACTAAACCTGTATATGACATCATTTTTCTAGAATGAATCTTACCATCGAAAAATCGTAGAGAAATGAACGATACAGCTTTCCAGTATAAGCTTCTATTTTAGTATTTTCGAGAAATACTACAGTTTTGAAGGCTGTCAAATGTGAGCGTCTGTCAAACAATTCGTGTTTGAGAAACAGGGGCACACGCTCCTCTTACCACCATCTGCGCTTGGAGCTCCCATAATAATCTAGTCCTTCCACGTACGTGGACGAGAATAGCCTCTATAGAAATGGTGTAGATACCTCCATTTGATATCTCGGCGCTCAAGCACGGGCTTTCCTACCATAGACGAGAAGATGAGCACAATTCAGGCATCGTTCTATAGCTAGTATTAAGGCACTGCCTACACGTGTCCTACTCGGAAGTCATCAAAATAAACGCAAGTCCCTATTCACTAGTGCCCCTACGATTCAGCTCCCTAGTTAAGAATAGATTTACAGATTTTAAACAGAAAGTTTGACCTTTGTTACCTACGATTTAAAACGAAAGAGATACCCAATTTCTTCGAGGTAAAACACGTTTCCTACTTTTGACCCACTACCGCCCAGCGATGCCGTTCGGAAACAGAAACATTTATTTGAGAGCATCTTTTCAGTTCAGTATTGTCATATTTTAAAAAATATTACCCCTATGGAATCCTGAAATCTGATAATTTAGGCATCTTCCAAAGCTTAAAATTGCGTATTTTAGTGGAAAACCCCTTCGAATTTTTCTCAACCTAAATTTCACTCCAAATACTTCAGGCTGTTATGGGTTAAGATACCTAAAACCATCTTGGACGATCCTCAAAATATCGCCAGATGCTCACGCTTAACGCCGATCGAGTTCAACAAACCGAACCCACGAATTCGGTAAGACATGAAGACTCTTGAATAACAGAGCGACGGCGCCGCGCGGTGGAAGATGCGAAATTCCCAGTGAATCTAGTGAGGCAAGATTGCAATCTTTGACATGCGTCAGCGTGAGTGCTGAGATGCGAGACGAGCAGCTGGTCGCCCATCTTCGAATGCGTGGCAGGAAGACGTCTTTCCCCGATGTAATTTCTTTGAAAGGCTGCGTTTTTCTGATCCACAGTCTACCTTTTGCGTCGGTAGGATCGGTGTGCGATTGATGGCTCAAGTCCCCACCGGCGATGAACACCATAGCCTTTGAATTCAAAGTACTTTTTCGTAACACTTCGGTAGCGGTATTCTTTGACTTTTTGATCGAGTTTTAAGTGCCGTTCCCTGTGACTGTCTGGGTAGGGAGTTGTCTGTCTGCCTTTGATGAGCTCTCTTCCAAGTGCAGTAATACTACAGGAGGTCGTTGAATTCTGGCATGGTAGGTAGAGGATCGTAATAAAGGTAACTTGTTAAAAGGTTTTATGTTTGTTTGTTTTTTTTTCGTTATTAAAAAAGGAAACTGTGGTGTCTTCACGCTAAAAAAAAATGGTGGTGGAAATTCGCTTTAGCAGTGAAATTTCACACCGAAATAGTGAAAAGTGAGCCACTAGTTTGCTGATAGTGGATCACTTTTCACTATTTAGAAGTGGATTCTCACTACAAAAGCAATTTTTACTACTACATTTTTTATCATGTAAGTTGTTCTTGAAGCATAACTATGCAACGAAATACCACAAAAGGCTTTTTTTCTAGAATTGTTTTCGATTAAATATATTTTTTCAATATTTTTCCTTTCGGAGATATTGTCAACAAAACGTGTGGAGTGATTCAGATCAAATTTCATTGAAGTACGCTGGTAAATTGTGTGGACGTAAACGGTAGAGGTTACAAACTTTTGAGGTGACCTTGCTGAAAAAACAAAAATAAAAAAAAAACAAAAAACTGCTAATTAAAAAAATATTAATTTTAAAAAAATACACTAGACATTACCACACTGTGAAAGATGAGCTTGTTCGTCAAGGTTGATTTACTGGATGTGAAGTGTAGAAAAGGACTTTTGTAAAGATAA
>Ga0058701_10004806_pt1 | contig 11048 bp, 6 predicted proteins | sample AgamicOrMae_FD_97039 | JGI IMG/M metagenome (GOLD analysis project Ga0058701, IMG submission 97039) | Agave microbial communities from Guanajuato, Mexico - Or.Ma.e | ecosystem: Host-associated > Plants > Phyllosphere > Phylloplane/Leaf | place: Guanajuato, Mexico | collected 2012-06-04 | reverse complement strand
GGTTTGGTTTAATTTTTTTTCTTCTGTTTCCGGGGTTGTGGCTGGGCCCTTTCTACAGGGCCAAGCCGGTGTGCAGCCGGACGCCCGGACTGCCACCTCAACACCGGGCTCACACTCACCTGGCTGTGCCCCAAGCCGGCCGACCGCTCGCCTGACTCGCGTGGAGCCGGATGCGTCGCTTTGCCCGCCTTGGGCGCGACTAACGCGCGGGCGCGACGTGCGCCGCCTTTTATAGGTGGTTGTTGGGCGTGCGCGGTGTGGTTGGCCTGTGGGGGCAGGGTCAAGTTGTGGGTTGGTCTGATGGGTAGAGAGTGGAGACTTGGTGCGGAGCGAGAGAAGGATTGGAGGCAGGGTTATGGCCAGATGGTCTGGTGGTCCCGGAATCACCTAGGCGGTTGATTTTATTTTATTTATTGGTTTGGTTGTTTTTCTATATGACTAGCCGGGTGAGGATTCTGAGAAGTTCCTCCTTGGTTAGGGACTTGTCTTTTTCGGTAAGGATCCGGCGTGCTTTGGTCAGCGGGTCTGATTGTTTGAAGGGGCCAAGAGCCCCTTTGGTAAGCGGGCAGCAGGTGAGGCGGTGGATGAGAGTAGAGGGCTCGTCGGTTTGTGAGCGGTCGCATGCACAGCCCGGGTAGGTCGTTTGGTCTCGAGCGAGTTCCCCCCGGACCAATTGTCTGCAGCTGTTGGTGACTAGGCCGGAGAGCATCATAAGAGTCTGATTGCTTAGTTGGTCAAGGGCTATCTTGGTCCACCATTTTTGGTCGGAGCAGAGGCTGCGCATGGTCCTGGTCAGTTGTCTGTTGCGGCGGCTGGTCTGCATGGTTTCTAGTATTTTAATGTTCTGGTTTCTGAGCTTTCGCAGACTTACTGGCGGCCAGTTGCATTGGACCCACATTTGTTCCGTTTTTGCGGATGCACGTCTTACGCAACTGATCAGTTCGGTCATGCTGGCTTTGTCGGCAAGATGGACGACCATGTTCCTGGCGGCCAGGAGTTCTCGCAATTTGATGACTTTGCTGTCCCGATTGGCTAAATTTAGTAATGCCTGAGCGGTTGAGTCGGCCTCGTTGATGATTAAGCTGCTGGTTAGCCGATTGTCTTGAGCCCGTTTCCATAAGGTGGCCAGCGTATTATAATAATTGATGCTGTAAAACTGGTTATAGATGTGCTCTTCTTTAAGAATGCTCGCTTGCGGGATATTGTTAAATAAAACCAACGCAGCGGTGCAGACCGGCTGTTTGGTGCGCTCCTTTGCAATGTGATTGCTTATCACCCATGCTAGCGATCCCGCTCGGTTCGGTATGCCTTTGCACGTTTGCATTTCGAGCTTGGGATTAAAATGGTGCCGGATGGTCGTTAATTGCGCTCTGCTCGTTGTGCTGACTGGTCTCTGGGTACGTTGGTCTCCTGGGACTGGTTGGGCGGTCTTTTGAATGTAGCTGAGCAGACCGTCATGCAGTAGTATCTCTTTCAGAGTCATGTAGACTTCTCTAAGATCGCCGGAAATGTTGGCCTCGGTGGCACGGATGCTGATTTGTCTATAGGCGGTCTCGTAGGCTGTCTCGCAGTTCGTGAGAATTTGTATAAGGTTGTGAGAGGTATGCTTTGAGAGCCCTAGGGCGTACATAATTGTGTATATCATGTTCTTGTCGGCCCAGATTTGTGCCCTTACATCAATAGCAAGCATGGGAATGAAATTATATATGAGAATACTTTTAACTAAAGCCTCGAAAAGAACCTTCCATTCGTTCATGTTACAGACAATTCTGCTGGCCTTGAGATATCGTAGAAGCCTTTTTGAATTTGCAAGTTTTTGCTGAATGCCTTCGTCTTCAATGTAAAGCAGTAGGGTCTGGGTAATGGGTATGCCCAGGATCTTGAGTCGGTTTTTTGCCTCAATGACACAATCAGAAATGGTTAGCCTAGGTAGCTCGTACTCTTTAGGCCTTCTGCCTGGTCCTATAATATGAATTAGTTCGCTCTTTTCCGTACTTATTTCAAGCTTTCTATCACGTATGTATTGATTTATTTGATCCAGTGCTCGCTGAGTACTGCGGTGGTTGTCGCTTCCGTGCGAGATTAATGTTAGATCGTCCGCATAGGCGACTAGCTCGATGAACGGGTCAGACAGGTTGATTCTTTGTTGGATATCGTGGATGGAATAGTTCCACAGGATTGGCCCAAGGGCCGACCCCTGTGGAACTCCCCTATAGACGCCTAGACTCTTTGAGGCTAGCTTTTGGTATTTGATTTTGATGTTTCTGTTCAACATGAATGACTTTACCCAGTGCTTTATTGGGTCGCTGCCAAGTTCGCGATATAATTTCTCAATTATGCTTACTTGATCTACATTATCAAAAGCTCCCAGCACATCCAGGCTCACAATAGTGGTCTGATTATGCTTTGCGGTAGCTTTATCAGCATAATTCTCCCTGACGTGGACCCTATGTTTTGCAATGGAAGCTATGATCGAGGCTACCAGATCGTGGCGTCCCCTGTGTCTGGTGAACCCATATTGGTGCCGGTCTTTCAGTCCTTTGCTCTCGAGAGCAAACTCAAGACGATTAAGAGCAATCACCTCAAGGTAAGCGGCCATAGGGGTCGCAATGTGGACAACGCGAAATTTTCCCTGCGCCTTTTTCGGAATGAGAATCCCTTGCGTCTGGGTACAATAGTCGGGTATATGGCCTGTGCGAAAGCTCATTTTGGCCACGTCCCGTATTAATTCTGGAACAAGGCTGATAATTCGATTGAAAATGCTGAACCTTAGCCCATCTGGCCCCGTATATTTTTTATTTCTGAGCGTGCGTTCAGCAAGTAAGAGCTCTTGGTCTTTGAGATAAATTGGTTCATGTTGTTCAAGTATGTGGATTGGAAGGTTACGGTCGATAGCTTGGGGAAATAGTTTGGTCGCGAGTTGGTCAAGTTGGTCTTGTGTTTCAATCATTTGGCCTGAGTGCGCGGCTTCCTTGAACAGGTGCTTTTCGCTTCTGTGCACTCTGGTCCACAAGTCGTTGGGGTCGTTCTCAATTCGACGTTTGAGCTGGTTTATGAGTTTCTTTTTGGCCCTTTGGTGTTTCTGGTTCTTTCTCTTAAGGCTGCATAAGGCGGGGACATGGGCGTATAGGGGTTTGAATTTGTTGAGTTTTTTGATTTTTCGATCCAGCTTGACGAGTCGTTTGACCAATTGTTCGGTGTCGCATGAATTCCGGATCCTTCTCACCAGTGTCTTGGCATGCGTTTCTTGTAATCGTAGCGCCGTCGTCATGATGGCGTTTGTGAGACTCTCTAGCCGCGCAATTTGCTGCTCCCTCTCTGCTAGTTGCCAGTTGTTTCTTGTTTTCCTGGTCCTGACTGTGAGCTCTACCAGGTGATCTGCAGAGATTTTGTTAGCTCTGTACCGGTGCGTGTAGGCTGCGCCCTTGTCTTGTTGGCTTTTGCAATTGTTGACAGTGAGCATGCCATGAGATCTATTCATTCCCTGGTCATCCATGGCGGTCACCGCTCTCTCATGATTCCATGACACGGTAATAGAGTGCCATATTCTTGCCGCTTTGGAACCTACCAGCACGGCGTCAATCCAGGCTACGAGCTTTTCTGAGCCTGTCTTTGTAACGAATGTGGGCTTAGGCTCCTGCGAGTTTTGTTTCAGAAATGATAGCCCATGTTTTGTGGCAAAATAACTAAGAGTGTTGCCTCGTATAATCTTGAGTTCGTGGTAATCAACCCTTTCTCGTGCTTTCCTATCAATCTCAACGTGGCAGGGGTCCCATCCAGGGGCGGAGGCATTTAAGTCGCCAGCGATCACCAGTCTTGACATCTTGCCCGCAGATCTTGCTATGATGTCACTCAACAGGTTGGCCAACTCGGTGTACGAGGCGCGCGGTCTGATGTATATGTTCGTTAGCAGAATTAGTTGGTTGGTTGAGGGTCTCTCGTTGCGTTCAAGTACGACATGAACCATTAGTCCGGCAGCTTGCCTGTTGCCAATTCTATGCTTGGAAGCTACCCGGCATTTGTCCAGGTTAATTATGGTGTTGAGCTTGGTTGGATGGTGCCTGTTATTATTGTGGGATTCAGTGCCCAGTTCAGTCTTGATGACCAGAAAGTTGGAGGTTAATTCCCTTTCAATTTCTGACGTGTCCTTAGGACAGTCCTGTATCATAGCGGCTAGATATTTCCTATGATCAATTTTGAGTGTGTTGATTATTGCCCTGTACGCATCTGGTGATCTATCGGTGTTATGGCTGATGAGTAGGAGATCCATGGCTGCAGCTGCGAGCCCTGCCTGGATTGCCTGGAGTGCTTGGAGTGGATCTTTTGGGTTGCCTTGAGAGAATAATGCCTAGTGCGCGACTTTCTATTGATGTTGAGTCTTCAGGCCGTATTTGGGGACTGGCATGTGCGCGCCTCCGCTGCGCTCTATTTATAGTGGGGGCTCTGCTCGACTCCTTCCCTATCGATCAGTGGCCTGGTCGCTTGGTCTGGATAGATTTGATGGGGGTTTGGCTCCTACCGCCGCACACGGTTCTTTGGTCTGTGGGGTCAAGGATTTGGACCGTAAGTAGCTCGAGCTGTTTGTCTGGATGTCCAGGAGCAACAACAGATAGTTCCCGAGCTAGTCAGAGCGTTTTTCATTTCCAATCCGGCGGATAGATATATCGAGACTTGGATTCGGTCTCTCACTGATACAGCACACCCGAGCCATTTAGTCGGTAATTTGCCGGGCGAGATTCGTTCTCGGCCGATTACTTAGGGATATCTACACCTTTCTAGTGTAGTGTCAAGATCATCAGGCTGATGTCTTGCCCCTGGGAATTCGCTATCCTTAACGATGGTTGCTGGATACAATCATAGGTATCCACGTGAGATCATTATGATAATCGTTCAGTTGTTTGGGTGGTTAGAGATCAGTAATGTGGCTCAGAATTGTCATGTGGATGCAAAGGAAAGGCGACGCATAATTTGAGAGCTAGTCAGAGCATTTTACATTGCCAGTCCGGCAGCTAGGTACATCGATTTTCAGATCCGGTAATTCATCGACGCGGCCTATCCGTGCCTTTCAATCGACTGCTTGCCGGGCAAGTCTTGCTCTCGGTGCGTTCCTTAGAGGCATCTACACATTTCTAGTGCAATTTCAGGCTCGTCAAGCTGATGTCTCGCCTCTGGGGAATCACTGACCTTAACCATGGTGGCTGAGAACAATCTCGGGTATCTACGCAAGACCAACATAATGATTGTTCATTTGTTTGGGTGGTTGGAGACCAGCGATGTGGCTCAGGATGCTCGTCTGGCTGCTAGGGAAGGGCGTCGAGTAATTTCAGAGCTAGTCAGAGCATTTTTCATTGTCAGTCCATCAGGTAGAAGTGTCGATATTTGGGTGCAATCTCTAACTGACGCAGATTATTCATGTCTCTGAGTCGGCTGTTCATTGAGCCAAGCTTACTTTCGGCAGGTCCTTTGGAGGTATCTGCACCTATCTGGCACAATATTCAATTCGTCAAGCTGATGGCCAGCCTCTGAGATTTAGCTACCTATATCCAAGAGGTGCCATTATCCGTGAGCACAGCTACCCGCCCTTGTGTGGACATATTTCGTAATTTTTTCCATATAGCTAGCTAGCTCTCTGATTAAATAGCTGGGAATGCTCTTCTGGATGCCAGGAGTAGGCAAAGGATAATTTCAGAGCAAGTCGGAGTAATTTTGATTTCCAATCAGGCGGATAGATATATCAAGTTTTGAGTACAATCACCCAATGGTGCAGCATACCCATGTCTTTTATTTTTAGTAGGCCGCTTACAGGGCGAATCTCGCTCTCGGTAAATTCTTCCGAGATATCTTCACCTTTCTAGTGCACTATCAAACATCGTCAAGTTTTTGTCTTGCCTCTGACAATTAGCTGTACCAGACTATGGTGGCTGGATGCAATCTGGGGTATCTATGCGGGATCAAAATAATGATTGTTCAGTTGTTGGGTGGTTGGAGGCTTGCAGAGGGGCTCAAAGAGGCTCGTCTGGGTGCAAAGGAAGGTCGGCGAATAATTTCAGAGCTAGACAGATCATTTTTCAATGCCAATCAAGGGGAACAGCATGTCGATATTTGGATTTGATCTCTCACTTATGCAATATCCCCATGCTTTTCAGTCGGCTGTTTGTTGGGCCCCATTTGTTCTCAGTATGCTCATTGGAAGGTACCTACACCTTTATAGCGTAATATCGAACCTTGCCAAGCCGATTCCTCGCCTCTGGGAGTTCAATGCTCCTAGCGATGGTCGTTGGATACAATTTCGGATATCCATGCAGGATCAATGTAGTGATTGCTCAGTTATTTGGGTGGTTGGAGATTCGTAGTGCGGCTCGGCATGGTCATATAGGTGCCTCTAGGAGAGGCGGCCAATGATTTTGCCGCTAGTCGGAGCATTTTTAACATTTAAGATCCGGCAATTAGTCATAACAATATTTCGATTTTGATTGCCCACTCATACAGCATACCCATGCCCTTTAATCAGCTGTTTGGTGTGGCCATGTTTGCTCTCCGCAAGTTCCCTCGAGGTGTCTACACTTTTCTGGCGCGATATCCGGCTCTTCGGGCTGATGATTCGCCTCTGGCAACCAACCTAGCCATCTTAAAGAGATGCCCCCATCTGGGTGCACAGATACCCGCCGTATGTGGATATTTTTCGTCACTTATTTATACACCCCATAGCTGGCCCTCTGATAGACAGCTCAGAATGCACGCCTCGGTGCCAAGAGTAGGCGGCGAACAGTCAATAGCCAGGGCTGGTCAAAGCATTCTCCATTGTGTCAGTCTGGCAGGTGGGTATGTCAATTTTGAAATTCGACCTCTCACCGATGTTTATCAGCTGTCATCCGGGCAATTCTTGTTCTCGACATGTTCCTTAGCAGTATCTGCACCTCCATAGCGCGATATTCACCCCTTCAAAGCTGATTTCTAGCCCCTAGCTAGAATTTAGTGTCCCTAGCGATGGTCGTTGGATGCATTCTCGGGTATCTATGCGAGACCAGCATGATGATTGCTCAGTTGTTTGGCTGGTTGGAGACCAGCGATGTGGCTCAGGATGCTCATCTAGAAGCCACGGAAAGGCGACAGATAATTTCCTAGCTGGTCAGAGCATTTTTCATTACAAGCCGACGGAACGATATGTCGATATTTGGATACGATGTCTTGGCTAAGCAGCATATCCATGCCTTCTAGTCTGCCGTCTTCAAGGCAAAGTTCGCTTTCGGCAGGTTCATTAGAGGTGTCTGCACCATTCTGGCGTAATTTCTAACTTGTCAGGTTGGTGTCTTGCCTCTGAGAGTTCATTGTCCTTAGCGATGGAAGCCGGATACAGTCTCGGGAATCTACGTGAGGCCAACATAATGATTGTTCAATTGTTTGGGTGGTTGGACACCCGTAATGTGGCTCAGAATGTTCATCAGGATACCAAAGGAAGGCGACGAATTATTAGACAACTAGTCAGGGCACCCTTTGTTGCAAATCCGGTACCTGGATATATTTTGACATTTGGATTTGGTCTCTCACATAGTCAGCATACCCATGCCTTCCAGTCGGCTGTTTATTGGGCCCAGTTTCACTTTCAACAGGTTCCCTCAAGGTATCTACACCTTTCTAGTACGAGTGTCAAGCTCGTCAAGTTGATGACTTGTCTCTCAGAGTTCAATTTCCCTGGCGATAGTTGTTGGATACAATCCTAGATATCTGCGCAGGATTAGTGTAATAATTGTTCAGTTGTTTAGGTGGTTGGATACCCGTAATGCGGCTCGGAATACACATCTAAATGCAAGGGAAGGTTACGATTGATTAGAGGACAAGTCAGCCCATTTTCTATTTTCAATCCGGCGGATAGGTATGCCGATTTTCGTATCCAATTTACTAATCAATGCAGCATACCCATCCCACATAGTCGGCTGTTTACTAGGCTGGATGTGCTCTCAGTAGGTTCCCCTAGAGGTATGCAAACCTTTCTAGCACAGTATCAAGCTCGTCGAGCTGATGTCTTGCCTCTGGCGGTTAGCTAACCGTCTTTACGAGGTGCCCCCATCTGGGTGCACAGATACCCGCCACACATGTGGATATTTTTCGTTATTTATTAATACAGCTAGCTAGCCCCCCTGATTAGAGGCTCCGAATGCTCGTCCGGATGCCGAGGGAGGATGACAGATAATTTCAGAGCTAGTCCGAGCATTTTTCATTTATAATCCGGCGCATGGATATATCAGTCAGTAGTTGGAATCAATCCCTCACTGATGCGGCATATCCGTGTCTCTTTGTCAACTATTTAACTGGGACAAGTTTGCTCTAGAGGTGACACCTCTAGAGGTAAATTCCCTAGAGGTGTCAACACCTTTCTAGTGCAGTATCTAACTCGTCAAGTTGATGTCTTGCCTCTGTGAAATTGGCTAACTACCCCAGAGGGTTGTCCTTATCTGAGAGCATAGATACCCGCGTTATGTGGATATTTATCGTCATCCATTTGTGCAGCTAGCTAGCCCACTGATCAGCAGCCCCGGGTGCACATCTAGATGCCAGAGAGCTGAGGCGAAGAGGCTCGTGGCAAGTCAGAGTGTTTTTCATTTCCAGTCCGGCAGATGGATAGATCGATTTTCAGATCGGATACCCCATTGTTGCGGCATACCCACGCTTTTCAGTCGACTGCTTACCGGGCGAATCTTGCTCTCGACAGGTTCCTTAGAGGTGTCTACACCTTTCTAGTTTTTGTGTTGTTGAACTCGTAAAGCCGGTGTCTCGCCTCTAGAGAATTAACTGTCCTTAACGATGGCAGTTTGATACAATCTCGAGTATCTAAGCAAGATCAAAATGGTTGTCATTCCCAAGGAACCAGTGCAGCATACCCATGCCTTCTAATTGGCTATTTTAATGAGCTGAGCCTGATCTCGGCAGGTTACTTAGAGGTAACTACGTATTTCTAGCGCAATGTCAAAATCGTCATACTGGTGTGTTGCCCCTGGGAATTGGTTTGCTGCCATTAGCGATGGTAGCTGGATACAATTTTAAGTATCAACGTGAAGCCAGCATAGTGCCCGTTCAGTTGTTTGCCTGGTTGGAGGCCCGTGATGCGGCTCAAAAAGGTTCGTCCGGATGTCATGATAGGGAAATGAATAATTTGATAACTCTTCAGAGCATTTTTTATTATCAAGACGGCGGATAGATATGTTGATATTTTGGATCCGATAATTCGTCAATGCAGCATGCCCATTCCTTTTAGTCGGCTGTTTATTGGGCCAGTTTTAGTCTCCGCAAACCCCTTAGAGGTATCTGTACCTATCTGGAGCAATATCAATCTAGTCAAGTAGATGTCTTGCCTCTGGGAATTCATTGTCCTTAACTCTGGCAGCTGGATACAATCATGGTTGTCTGCGTGGGACCAGCATAGTTATTGTTTAATTGTTTGGTTTGGTTAGGTGGTTTTAGACCGGTAATGAGGCACTGAGTGCTTATCTAGATATCGAGAGTGAGAGACGAATAATTTCAGAGCTAGTTAAGGCCTTACTTATTCCCAATCCGGCGGATGGATGTATCAGTTTTCGGATTCGACCTCTCACTTGCGCAGCCTACCCATAGCCTTTAGTCGGCAGTTTGTTGGGCCAGGTTTTTAGTTTCCGCAAGTTCCTCAGCGGTGTCTACACCTTTCTGGAGTAATGTCAAGCTAGTCAGGCTGATGTTTTGCCTATGTGAATTAGCTGTGCCCAATGACGGTAGCTGGATACAGTCTCAGGTATCTGAGTGGACCCGGCATGATGATTGTTCGGATGTTTGGGTGGTTGGATACCAATGATGTGGCTCAGAGCATGCTCATCTAGATGTAACAGATAGGAGGCAAATGATTTAACAGCTGGTCAGAGAGACATTTTTCCTTACCAAGCCGGCTTAACAATATGTCGATATTTGGATACGATGTCCTATCTACGCAGCATACCCATGTCTTCTAGTCCATTGTTTACCGGGCAAGTTGTGCTCTCGGTAGCTTTCTGAAAGGTATCCATACTTTTCTAGCCTAATGTTGACCTTGTTAAGCTTATGTCTTGTCACTGAGGGTTGGCTAGAAGAAATTATCTCTAAGAGTTTCCCCTATCCGGGAATACAGATACGCGCCACATGTGGATCCTCTTCGTCCTTTATTAATACAGCTAGCTGGCTTTCTAATAGACGCTGGCTCAGAGTGCTCATCTGAATGCCGATGGTAGGCGTAGACTGATTTTGGAGCAAGTCACAGCATTTTTCATTGCCAGTCCGGCAGGTAGATATATCAATTTTCCAATACGATAACTCATAGATGCAGCATACCCATGCCTCTTAATCGGTTGTTTATTGGGCCACATACATTTTGCACAAGCTCTTTAGAGGTATCTAACTCGTTCTAACATGATAATAGACTCGTCAAGCTGATGGTTTGCCTCTGGGAATTCATTGTCCTTAACGATGGCAGTAGGATACAATCTCGAGTATCTGTGCAAGAACTACATGATCATTGTTCAGTTGTTTGAATGATTGGAAGCCCGTAGTGTGGCTCAAAATGCACATCTGGAGGCCAAGAAAAGGCGACGGATAGTTTCAGAGCCAGCCGGATCATTTTTCCGATGCCAATCCGGCGGAACAATATGTCGATATTTGGATTTGATCTCTCATTTATGCAGAATACCCATGCCTTCCAGTTGGCTGTTCACTGGTTGCTCATATTCGTCTCGAGTGTAGGAATAAGTTAGTCGAAATTAAGAGAATGAAATTGAGTAGGATAGGAGGTTGTGTTTCTGAAATGGTTAAGTTTGTACCATTGGACGAACTGTTTATTATGCTTTCATAAAAAGTCACACATTGGGCCAGCTTTTCTTATAATCCCCTGAAGCTTTCTAGACTTCTCCTTTTTCAACTTGGCCAGGTATTCTTTCGCTTCAAAGGGGAAGTGCTTAACTATATCCGCTTCGTGAATCCAGGATGTGAGATCTGGTTTACTCTTCCACTGCATTTTATATACGGTCCCTTGGCTCCTCTGTTTATTGTCG
>Ga0058701_10004805_pt1 | contig 11049 bp, 10 predicted proteins | sample AgamicOrMae_FD_97039 | JGI IMG/M metagenome (GOLD analysis project Ga0058701, IMG submission 97039) | Agave microbial communities from Guanajuato, Mexico - Or.Ma.e | ecosystem: Host-associated > Plants > Phyllosphere > Phylloplane/Leaf | place: Guanajuato, Mexico | collected 2012-06-04 | reverse complement strand
GCTGCAGATGGCCACTTAGTAAACCTGGGAGCTAACTCTCGAAGTGCTTCTATGACAAGTAATGAAAATGGACCACACTTCTTGACACTCCAAAAATTACTCCGACTCCTCTAAAACTTGACAAGTTCCCCAAAATCCAGGGGGCCATTAGCAGGCATACATCAAGGCCTGTTCTCAGGCGAAGTAAACGTCCACGTCGCTGTAGGTGGTTTCCAAATTCTAGAACAAATAACTGCAACAGGACAAAATTTACATCAGCAACAGTTGGTTTAATCAACAAAATCCCTATTGAGAGTAAACACTTCTTGAAGTTATTTTTAATGAAAGAAAAACGTACCTCAAATGTTTGTCTGTTCATGCGAAAGTGGCTAGCAAAACCATCATCATCTAGATAGTAAAACCGTTCAACACACACCACCTGGAATTCACCATCAAGGACTTCACGGTCATCTGTAGAAAATAATTGGTACCTTTGTACTAAATGATCATCATACCAAAACAGAAAAAAAAATACATGATCTCAGCTCAAAGGCCATACCTTTAAGAGCAAATTCTTGATCATTCCACTGATGAATATCCTGCAGTAATATTTCTACTGCCTCAAAGATAGCTCTGTGGCCGGCATTCCAATGTCTTAAATTGACCTCGGGAATCCCATCGGCGTCATCCAAGTCGACGTCATTATCTGAATGCACATAACAAAAAACATTTTTATTACCTAAAAGCAACAGTGGGGGCAAGGAAAATAGGTTCAGTGTAAATAAGAAGAACGAACATAACCTCAGACAACAGAAGGACATAACCTGTCCAGCTATTAAAATTGCACTGTCAACTATGCCATAAATCCATCGAAAACTCAGTTTGGTATCATAATATAGCATTAACCACACACAGGTAGAAACATAATTACCTAAAAGCCATTCTTCTATTAAATCGATCTCCAATAAAATGTCGTTCAGAATGTTGTCCGCAAGAGTTTGGACAACATGCACAATGCCATCCATCGGAATAGCATCCATAATACAACAAACACAAACATTTCTTTTCTTTCTTTCAATTTCTACTAAAAAAAACCAACTACTTCTTAAAAGCACACCTTGCTTACAATTGCTCGTCGGCGTTAGACTTTGGCGGCAAATCCGCCATCACCCACCGCCTTTTCAAATTGTTGCCGCCAAATTCGTTCTGCGCATGCGCGCCAGCCGTACGCACGCAAGCATACGCACGGATCAGCACGGATCCGGGCTCAACTGGACAGCCCCTTTAACACGTTCCGTGCCGGGCGATTTTCGCTGCTTTAAGCGTTGTGTGCCAGGCCCTAAATTCATTAGTCTGCCTGTGCGCGCCAAGCTTATTACTCAAGTAAAATGTGATGTATTGGAAACTTACCTATACCAACCGACTGGTTAAACTTCTGGCTACCAGGCGGTCAAGCTAGGTTACGCGCCGCCAAGTGGCAGCGCGCTTTTTGGGAGGTGCTTAAAAAGTTACCACGCCGCCATATGGCGGCACCAGGATATTTACGTAAATCTAGTATAATCGCCGACTTTGGTGCGCATATCTTATTTTGACAGGCTAAAGGGACATTAGGAGGCTGTGCTAGCTATTTTGAAGGGACATTAAAGGAATACGGAGCGTCAGTGGCTCAGTTAAGAAATAAAAGGACCACAAAGGCTCGTGTCATAAAAAGTAAAAAGTTGCACACTCGTAAAAATGCACAATCATTTTAATCTTTGTCACACTACAAATTACAAAAAAAATGGTGGCGAGGAAATCAAACAGGGCTCCCATCACTAGGCAAACTTTCATGCTCCAACTGAAAAGAAATATGTACAGTACATTTTATTTCGATACGTTATTCTTTTCAAAAACTTTTTCAAAATTTGCATAGTTTCCGTGTTTTACCTTTAAGCTGGCCTTGCACGGGAACTGGACTCGTGCGTTGCTTGAAAGCAGGGGAGGCAATAAAAGGGCTTGTCAGGGCACGTCGAGCACTGCGTTTTCACCCGTTTAGTTTTACTTTGGGCAGTTTTTCGGTCAAAGCCGTGGCCAAGTAGAACTTCGTAGCACCCCTTGCAGCGCCCACGTGCGTTTCTGTGACAAGTTTAATACCGCTCAAAAAAAAAATCACAATAAACATGAACGTTAAAATGTTAGCCAGTTGCCTCTGGCTATTGCCCTCTCTCGCATCTTTTTCAGCGAGGTAGTGGTTTGTGGGCCTAGCAGCTCTCTCCACGAAATCAGATGGTAGGCCTAGTTGCCCGGACGAGTTCTTCCCTGAAGGTGTCGAGGGACGTTGCTCTCTTGTCAGCGGGACGGGTGGCGTTCCACAGGACTAGTGCGTTGATTACTGTGGTCCCGAAAATCAAGTCGTCGGCAACCTTGTGGTACCATCTTATGGTCTTCCGCCGAGCATCATAATACGCTAATAAGGTATCAGCAAGATCAATCCCGCCCTTTATCCTATTATACTCGATTACCATCTTAGGTTCGGTGATGACCTCCCCACGCCTGTTTCTTTTGTCCAGCTGGACGAGGTTACCGTCGTAAGTTGACAAAACCATCAAAACATCCTTCTTGTCCTTCCATTTACACAAAATCGCACCGGTTTTTTCCTCTTGCATAGCTTTAGTTTCTCCTTTCTTCAATTTCGCGTTTACTACCTCTTTCGGGAAGCCCTTCCGATTTTTCCAAACAGTGCCTTCAAAATGGGATTCCCGCTCAAGAAGTTTGTCCACCAGTTCCATTGAAGAATAAAAATTGTCCGCACAAATAACGCGGCCACAATCTACATAAGGCTCTGTCAGATTCATAATAATCTGAGTGGCCATTTTGAGGGCCGATGCATCATTTGACGTCCCCTTCCCACTTTAAATGATAATTTTGTATCTGTAACCCTGCGGACCGCACACCTTAAACAACTTAATCCCATAGTAGTGTCTTTTTGCCGGCAGGTACTGCCTGAAAACCAGATTTCCGCGAAAGGGAACCATTGATTCGTCGACAACTACGTCGCGGCCAGGCCTCATCACTTAGGCAAAATTAGTTTGTAATTCATCAAGAAGGGGTTGAATTTTTTGCAACCTCCCTTGTTCTACGTCATCAGGCCCAAAATGCCAAAAACACAAAAGTAGTTGAAACCTGTTGCGCTTCATCGTTTTACTGAGACAATTTTTATAGAGCGGCGAATCTGACCTGTAGTCCGAGAGGGTGGGTAGGGGATGCAATGCCATCCAAATTCTCAATCCTAGGGATTTTTTAAAATCTCGTCCTTATCAGTGTCCACCCATTCATTGATCGTTTGAGTTGGTTATTGGCTATAAAATTAGCAGCCTTTTCATTGATACTCTTAACCATGCTTTCAAGGATATCGTCGTCTAACAACAGAAAAAAAAACATATCCGAAGGTGGCGTGTCGATGATCTAACAGCCCCGCCTAAATCAATCTCCGAGTTTCCCACGAACGTAATTATCCGCTGACCATTGTTACCACAGGGTCCCCACTGCCAAGGAGTCCCATCGCCCACACCATTTCGGTCACCTCCATTTTGCGTCCCTCCACCACCCCCACCATCACTCTCTTCAACTCTTCCACCTGTCAAAAGAAGGCAAAGACAAACCTTGTTACCTATGAAAACATAACCTCTCCCGTTACAGCGAAAATGAGCCAAGAATAATCCTTCTTCATATAGGGTAAGTGAACCAGCTATTGGCCCCACCCCAGCTATTGGCCGCCTCATTAATAAAGGCAAATAACTGGCATTTGATGCGTTCAAAAAAAATTCCGCGCCGCAAGAATTATGCGAGGGCTCCCTCTAGTTGCAGATTACAAGAGTTGGTTTGTTTTGGTTCAGTATGTTAAGAGACGCAAGAGCGCAAAGACATATGTGCGATCTACGCTCCTTTTCAAGTGAGTAACCTTGATCTTCTTCGTTAGAAACAACTTATTCAAGAAAGCCTTGTTATCACACCTGTTTGTATAAATTGCTAAGTTTACTCGATAAATATTGTCAACCGATGTTGTCTCTTGGTGTCCTTGCTGTCAATTTGGGTTTTAACCTATTAGTTATTAACAATTGAAGCCGGCCAATAACTGGGTCCTAAAATCACCTAAAACCCTGTTATTGGCCGGTGTCACTTTTCACTTCTAACCGACGCCATTAAATAGAGAATAATGATAAAAAAGCTAACATCGTGCATTTATAATGTGCAGTAAAGAATTGTTTACAAAAGTTTGTCCCGCTGTAACGTCTACATTATACCCCCCCCTTCTTCTACCGTACCCTTCCTCCCGTCCGTCTCTCTCCCTCATTGCCCTCAACATGAAATAAATGTATAGGTAGGCTAAACGGAGAGGAAATACTCAAAAAAAGCAAGAGGACAAGGCTGCACGAGAAGCGGCAAGAGAAGAACGGAAGAGGAAACGAGAAGAGAAGAAAATCGCTCAAAGTCTCCAGCCTGCGAGGAGACCGAGAGGTAGACCGAAGACGGGGCTTCAAAGACAGGCGTAGTTAGGCCCAAAGTGAAAAATGTCTGTGAAAACCATGAAAAGCCGTGATGCTATTTTATTCTATCGTTCTTCCCATGAAAAATGAAAAAAAAAACTGCATCGATTTTACTGATTTTTAAAAGAGGCCAATAGCTGGGGTGAGAGGGCCAATAGCTGGGATCTGAGGGCCAATAGCTGGGTTTTTGTTGAACTGATTTGCTTTGTTTATTAAGGGAAAAATAAAATTTAGTTTCTTGTTGGGAATGTTGGTATTTTTACAGAATAGACTTAGCTACCTACCTGATCAATTCCTACTCCAAAAAAAATGAATTTGCAAGTAGCTGTAGACGAAAACCTAAAAGAGAGCTCTAAAGGGGCCAATAGCTGGTTCACTTACCCCATATTTAAAATGATCTGTCATCCTGAAGAATAATAGTAAAAAAAAAGAAAAAAAAAACATGTTCTTGCTCAGAAAAGCACCTACCATCGTCACTTCCCTCCTCGTCACTAGACTCTGTCCCACTCCCACCTTCCTCATCATAATTGTCACTTGAGTCACTCGAAAACTCAAAATTTTCGTCCGAATCATTCAACAAATCATTAATCTCTTGGTTACTCAATCGTTTTTTAGCGTCCCTATCACTCCGTTGTGAAGCCATCACAGAAATCACTTTCATAAAACCACCACGCAAAAGAATGCCGATGTAAACAAAAAAAAATGTGACCATTCGTGTAAGTCAACAATGTCGCGCCGCTGGAGGGCGGCACAGGGGTCCGACCGCCCCGCCACCTACTGGCCGAGAAGCCGAACTTCATCCCCTATACAGCGACCCGCGGCGGTGCTCTGTGCGACAAGCGTTTTGGATGTTTTTGTAAATTTACCGAAGTACTGTCATGCCGCCACAAGGCGGCGCATCAAGTTTGTAAGAACTTACGGTGCGCCGCCATAAGGCGGCACATGATTCGTACATATTTTATTAAGATGACGCCATATGGCGGCGCGTGGCACGGAATGTGTTCTAAGTTAATATTTATGTCATGTCCAAAATGATTGCACCAATGAGTCCTTCAATGTTGCTAACAAGATAGCACGAGGCCTAACCTCGCAATAATCACTACCAAGACTCTGGTATAAAATAAAGAGGAAAGAGTACGCAAGAATAGTTTACACTTAACTAGCATAACTTCCAAATTCTGAAAATAATTCTCACCGAACAAGAAGGGGAAGAAGTTGAATAAGCAATCCGGGCCTGCTCGTAGCCTGTCTCATTTTCCCCGACCTCGTAAATTTTGTTGGGCCATGTTCGAAAAAGTTTCCTTTTAGTGTACATAAACATCCCTAAAAATTTGGTAATTTTCGGACAACCGTAACTATTGCCTCAAAACGAATTTTAGTTTTTAATAGTTCCTATAGGTAACCCGCACTGCTTTCCCGCCTGTTTCCTGCATATTTCATAGGATATTGCTACATTATCTACAAATTACTGCTTTCGCTTACGTTTTTGTCATGTTTAGATTTATGATGATGAATGATAAATGAAAGATCGTATAAAATTCATAATATTTATTCCACAAAAGATCGTTTTAGGTGAGCACATCAATTGCACACTTGTTTACATTTTGAATCATCACGCTAGTACTTTTGAGACAGAGTTGTCTTGTCTTTTTTGGAAAACAGTGTGCGATATTTCTTGACTGTTTGAAGTACGCTTTACTTCTTAGCTTCGCGCTTCACATTAGGGAGGTACTCCTGGCTAAGGGCAACTCCCCGTTCGGCAACCTCGTTGACAACTGACAACTTATTGAAGAAATCTTCGCACCGCTTGTATTCTTCTAGGCTTTCCCATTCAGCAGGAGGTTTCGAAAGAAAACTGGTCGGAAGGGCCAATCTTTGGAATAACTTCATCGAATTTTTGGATACGAATTCGACCGAACTCTTGTCAGCAAAGGCTGAAGCGTCCTTTGGTTTCAGCAATATTCTTCTTGTCTGCTCCGCATCACCTTCGTCATCCATAGCTGCGACAATCTTCTGTTTTAGTAGTGTCGGGACCGCTGTTGGAACAAAGAGCGACATTGGTACTAATTCTTCCCCCAGGTACCACAGGTGTCCGCAGAACTTCTTCACCGCCAACTCAGATGTCTTGTTCACCGTTTCATGGGTCACTAACTTTTGAAGGAACGTCAGGTCATGAAATGGAGCGGCGGGTGCTGATGGGGCTGTGTGCCATGCTTTTACGTAAAGCAATACAACAAAGAGACATACTTGGATCAAAACTCTTCTTCCCTCGCTGTGAGATTAAACTGGCTTTTGAACATGGTTATTTTTAGTGCATAAATAGCTTTAGCCATAAAGCGTGCCTGGTGAACTGGTCCTGGAGGCCGAAATCTGAATCCTTGAGGAGAACGACCATGGAATACTGCGGAGAGTTCTAGTAGCTCCGGATAATCGCCTCTGCTGTGCTCCTCCTTAAAAAAATGTCAGATGTGATTTTTTGTGAAGAAGAGGAGTATTTACACATAATTAGTATTGTCGTACCTGTAATTTCTCTGCAATGAACAACATAACTGCGTCTGCCTCTTCACCGAGGAGAAAAGCATAGACCTTCGGAACTTGAATCCCTGGGATGAACTTGGTTTGATCAATTGAAGCCCAACTGTCACGGAACCGTACGAAAATTGTCACATCATGACCTGATGAAGGACTTAGTTGACCCTCAAACACAGTTTTAAGTACGAGTTCAAAAGTGTGGTGGCGGCAGGGAAATAGCAGTAATGCTCTACCTATGATGCGTTCAGTAATAACGCACGCTCCTTCTAAGCGACCTGTGGACAAAAGGATCGTGGAGATAAGTACCAGCTACTTGACACGCCACTGTAAAAACCCACGATGTTCCGCAAAAAAGGAAGCAAGGAACAGAAGCATACCTGTGTTTGAGGCTGTTGTGTCGCAGCACATCCCTTCTGTATGATTAGTAAAGGTCCAATCGGACAACGCTTTGGCAACTGCTGTACCAATCTCTTTGCCTGTACCCTCAGACAACGCTGGTGATCCGAGGAGCTGTTCGTCGATTCCAGGACAGGTGAACAAGATTGGAAGCCGTTCGCTCAGCCGATGTCCTGTCGTTGGGTCCTTAATTTTCTTGCCATCCCAGTGCACACGATTCCTTTGTCATTTCGATCAAGGCTCTTCAAGAATTTCTGTTTTATTTCTTCAGCCTTTCCTTCGCGATGAAGTTCTCGGCCACGATACAGTTGCAACGCTAACATTTGTTGTTTGGACATTCCCACCTGGAGCTTCAACTGCGGCAAAAAGAATCCGGCGCTGGATTCTTTGCTCTGGCAAGGCAAAAGGTTGTCAAGGCTCAGGCAAGCGGCGCTGGTAAGTTTTTATCTTTGTTTTTTTTCGTGCCAAGGTTTTGATTCCACAAAAAGTTTAAAATAAAACTTCTGTAATGCAGTTTATTTTAAGTGTTCTTTATAATTTTTTAGAAATTCTAAATTCTAATGTATTTAATCTGAAGGTGTCAACTTGGAAATAAGAATTTGAAGGTGTACTAGTACATGCCAGGTTAATGCTCATGATAAAACGATGCTAAAGCGTAGAATCTGTATTGCGGGTTGCCTACTTTCGCTACTTATACTTTCAATCGCTTTGAGGCAATAGTTACAGCGAACTAATTTTGTATTTCCGCATGCCATTAGCTTTCTCAGACTAAAAGGAACATTTTAAGCTCACGGCTCGGTCACATTTAATTTATTTTTAAAAAACGCTCTTTTTGAGACAGGCTACCGCTTGTTGAAAATTGTAGATCGGAACACCTCGGTAGCACTATTTGGCTGAAGGTACTGTACGTCTTGTATTGCACTGCGCGACGCTTTTTACGCTACGGCTCTTCGTCAGCCATATCGGAATGAAATAAGGTAAATCCAGTAATTATAAAATAAACACCCGCTGTGATTATGAACTACCTGTGCTCACGAGAGTAGTGCGTTTGGAAACACACGTCAGTAAAGGTAAAATGCTATCCACCATATATTTTCTTAAATCCTCATCTGATGTTGTCTCTTTAATTACGCTTTGAACATTGGACAGGAGAGATGATGGCATACGAAACATAACTTTAGACAGCTTGTCAACAAACTTTCTGAAGACAGAACTTAAAAGGAGCTCAAACTTATCGTAATCTTCATTCATACTTTGGAGCAGGGCATAGACTTCAGTCCCCATCTTGCCGATAGGTCAAAATTCTTGAACCTTTCCCAAAACTGTCTTTATGATCTCGGTCTGGGCTGCTAGCAGTCGATCTTCGTCAGGAAATTTGGAAGCTTGGTCTAAAAACAGTAAAGATCTAAGCAATGCTGGTCGGTCCATTTAACGTATATCATAATATGCCGTTGAAAGAACACCTCACATTAACGATATTTACCTTTGAGTTTATCGTCAATCTTATGCTTCTGAAAGTATTTCTCGGAGCGATGTACTTTACCACAGAGGTGGCAATTACCTACAATTGGTGACTGTTTTCGTTCTGCCAATGCTCGAGATTTTCTCGGCGCTTTCATCGGTGTAGAACCGCCAGCAGCACATAAACCACTCACGAAGCTGCTGGACGATATTTTGAAAGCGGAGTCAAAAGAGCTATCCATGACTACTTGTAAATATTAGTAAAATTTGATAAAAACTTAACCTAACATCGAACCCACGACTTAACAAAACAAAAACGTCGTCTGCTATAGCCGGTAGATAGTTTAGATATTACCCTGAAGAGGGCGCTCGAGGCGTTGGGTGCGAGCGCCCTCTGGCGGCAGAACGAAACGCTTCCACCGGTCAAACGCGCTCCGTTCTTTATCTCCGTATGTAGGCAAGTTTTTCGGGTTTTTGTGGTTGTATTGGTGATCCGAGGCTATGTAACCTAGTTAGAACAAAGCTTTAGCTTTCCGTAGAGCCCTCTACCACCTCGTTAGGTGCGGAAAGAACGAAATGCATGCAGGATCAAAGTGGGCACACGGCGATTTAGCGCTCAGGGCTGCTTCTCCATGCGCACTACTCTCATGCTGTGCTATTGAGATCAACAGTTCTTGTGGTCATCCATCTTGTACAATTTACTACACCACTGAGGCCATAAGTCTATCAGTACTGTTTGTAGCCGAATCAATATTTCAAATATCTGCTTTTAAGTAAGGTCGGCGTGTCATTTAAAACAAATCTTAGTCAAGGAACATTATTTGCAAATTTTCAAATTTTCTTTTTATACGATTAACATATATATTTATAGAACAAACAATGACCACAGAGCAGTGCGACTAAACCGCCGCGCCCTCTATGAGGTACAAGTTCATAGCGCCCCCATATCATACATCCATGGTCTCGTTGATCTTATTTGCTCAAGCTGCAACAACTTTGTAACCGTCGTTTCGTAATTTCGTTCTAATATTATGCCCGCTTTCATTTTTTCCCTTTTATTCTGATCGATATTGAATGAAAACTTTTACAAGAAGTATACAATTAACATTTTATGCGTTTGAAACACATAATATATTTTTAGGTCCCGCGCAACAATAAAGTGGATGCCATCTTGTAGCCGTGGTATTGTGTTATTGTTATTGCTTTGCCGGCGGGCAATCGGGCATATAAAATCACGTCGAGTCCGCATTTATTTTGCACGGTATTAGTGTTTAATGCAGTATGAGTGTTTCGTGGTGCCACGTGAAGTTTGCCTTGGATCAAACTATAATGAATGTTCCCACGGAACATCAAAGAAGTGATCGAGAAAACTTTACTTCCCCGAGAACTGAAAATCGGCAGAGTTTACAACGTCTTCTGACCCCGACGAAACACCTTCCGTTGTTAGCCTATGGCGCAAAGGAAAAGTATAGTCTGCATCGATGATCTTCCTAAGAAAGGACGGTATATCATGATGCCACGATGAAGCAGCAAAGCCCAGCCGTTAAAGGGTTATTCCAAGGCGGCACTCCTAGATTTGCAGACAAGAGGTGAGCCTCTGACGTCCTCGTCGCCGGCGTTATAGTTTGCTTGACGCAGTTCTTCGTCTATAAGAAGTTTAAATTATTTTTTGCCAGTTTGCTTGGAATGTGTATATTTGGAAAGTAACATACTCTCATCCCTGTGTGTTCTTTGCTATGATTCAAAACCTACGGTATCTGTAATGATAGCATAGGAAAAGTTTGTTTGATAGGACAACTCTTGTGCATCTTTCCAGATTTTTTCCAAGATGTGTCGGCCTCTACAACTACTGCAGATAAAAGAGTCCGTGCGACTGCTAAAGTCTTGGAAAATTTAGTAAAGCTTTCAGAAGCCAAGCCACCCAAAAATGTAAGTTCTTATTCGTATCCTAATTTTGTGATTGTCTGCTATGCACTTACTCAGCACATTTTCTTGTACCGGGTGAGTCTGAAATACAGCCGTGTGGTTTCGGTTGCCGATCCAAATCGTCGGGGTATCGCCAGCTATATACTTTTCCCAGAGGTCAGGCCTCACGCTAGATGACGCTCGTTATCGCGCGAAAGTTTGAATTGAGTTGAAGAGTTTAAAGGTTAAG
>Ga0058701_10004804_pt1 | contig 11049 bp, 6 predicted proteins | sample AgamicOrMae_FD_97039 | JGI IMG/M metagenome (GOLD analysis project Ga0058701, IMG submission 97039) | Agave microbial communities from Guanajuato, Mexico - Or.Ma.e | ecosystem: Host-associated > Plants > Phyllosphere > Phylloplane/Leaf | place: Guanajuato, Mexico | collected 2012-06-04 | reverse complement strand
TTTTAAGGCCTGTCCCATTCAAGGCCTGTCCCTTTCAAGGCATGTCCCATTCAAGGCATGTCCCATTCAAGGCATGTCCCATTCAAGGCCTGTCCCATTCAAGGCCTGTCCCATTCAAGGCCTGTCCCATTCAAGGCCTGTCCCTTTTAAGGTCTGTCCCTTCTAAGGCCTGTTCCTTTAAAAGCCTGCCCCTTTTAAGGCCTCCTTTGGAGTTTGACCCTTTTAAGGTTTGTTCCTTTAAATGCCTTTTCCTCTCTACCTTGTTCCTTTCTCGGCCTGTCTCTTTTAAAGACCCGTCCCATTAAAGGCCTGTCCCCTCGGAGAAACCGTCTCCAAAACGGCCTGTATTTCCTCTACCTAGTGCGGTGGTAAAATGAGATTCATGGCCTTCCATGACTGTCTAGAGTCATGTCAACAGCCAGCACTCGTATTTATTGGCGCTCAGATGGGTGGGGCGTAGCTCAGCTGGGGCAAGCAGGCAGGAGAGAGGGGAGGGGAGGAGAAGGGAAGGGGTAAGCAGTGGATAAAAGTGAAAGGGAGGAGAATGGAGCACATAAAAAGGGAGACAGAAAGAGTCACGTAACCAGAATGGTCAGGTCAGGCCTTGCCTAGCGGAGCCAAGAGCTCGCGGGAACGCTCGCCTGCCGAATGTCTATCGGATATCTAGGATCCTAGGATAACAGTCCTCGGATAAAGATCCCGCCAAGCGAAGCACACAACCAAGCTTACGCTAAAAGGGCTCCTTGCTTTACGAAAAATAGTTTCCCTCCTTTTATAAATTCGCCGATTTCAGCTTGAGACGAGTAGACTATTTTCAACTCAAGAAGCTGTACCTTACGTCTTACCGCTTGGGTCACTAAAACTTACGCCTCAAAGACGAATAAGGTGCTTTGTAAGAAAAGTTTTTCTATTTGAAATCGTGTCGTTTCCGTAAAAATTAATCCATATTTTTTTTGCCCCTCTATTTTTTTTACGAGAATATTCCCCAAATTTTACTTGCAAAAATTACTCATAGCTCTTCAAGAATCTGCATATTTAAGAGAATTTTCAAAAATCTTTATTACAGAATAAAAAAATGTTTGGATGAGAAGATTCTGATATCAAAGGAAAATACGAAAATCGTACAGCCTTCCACCAAGATGTGAGCAGATACAGGCATGGTAACCTTTAGTCAGCAAAGGGTTAAGTTTGGGTTCAGTGATTTATGCGATCTCTCCGCGTCGCTTGGCGACTAGGAAACTAGAAAATCCAATCTTCAGAATTTACAGTGTAGGAACTCAAATTAAGTGGGCAATGAAAATCATTTCAATTGGACTTGTCCGAAGGCGTTCGAATCCAAGAGAAGAGCGTGTCTTGGAACTGAAAAATGGGTGCGGCGACGGTCTCCTAATTTAAAGTTTGGCGCGCTCCCGCAGCGGTCGTCTCAATCCCGCCGTAATAGAATTGATTGAAAGATGCACGTGCGTTATTAAGAATGGATTAAAGAGGCCGTGCGCTTCCACGAGACATTCCGAATCAGCCTTGAAATTCGCTCCCTTCGGCGGCCCTCGGCGACCCTCGGCAACCCTCGGCGACCCTCGGAGAAATCCGGCATTGTTCGGTGCCCTATGCTTCGCTTCTCTTTCACTCCGCTCAGCTGTACCGCGGAAGTTAAAGCCGCTGAGTAGTAAGCAGAATCAAGTTTGGACACGATAGTTTCGATGCGTATGTCCTTGTCCCTTTGTGTGACCCACTTCAAAACGACGACATGAGAAAAAAAAGACCTTTTAAATTTAAGGGGAACAGTCCTGACTAAAGACGTGTCCCATTGAAGAAACTTTTGTGCGTAAGTGGGTCAAACATGGCCGCGCCAGTCGCTGCTTTTGTTTTCAGGCGGGAGTTTCAAACAACATTTCCCACCTATATGGCTAATTGATAAACTTCACACCTTCCTGAACGCTCTCCTTTCGCCGTCCTGCATTGTTACCGTCAGTCAACCTCCCGCCCTCCCCCATCAGGATAGCGGAAAGGGTAAGACTTTCAACCTCGTCCGGAAGAAAACCAACCCTAAGGGTATCATCGACACGACAAAAAAAAAACACCTGAGTAGATCTTTGTGGCAGGTTTCGAGAAATTTTCGTATGAAACTTTTTTTCCCAAACGCCAAAGCGGCTTTTTTCCGATAGAGTTAATACCGAACAAAATGTTAACTTTCAGATAAAGGGAACTTTTATCTTTGGTTAAGGTCCTCTGTCCTCCAGTCCTCTCAGGCCTCTCTGCTCTCCCTGCTCACTCGTCCTTTCCCGACCTTCCGATCCTCCTGACCCTCCGCCCTTCCCTCCCAGCCAGCCCAGCCCAGCCCAGAAAAGTCACTCATCACCCCCTTGACATCATCCCTTCTCTTCTCTTTCCACTTGTGAAACTCTCCAGGATCCCAAATTCTCAACATCCATCATCACGACGAAGGACGTATCAGCGGGCGCAAGCCCCTCCAAATCCGTGTTTCGAAACACATACAACAAAACCACGAGTAGAGGCCAGTCAAGTCGACCCTTTTTCTATTACGCACTCCAAATTTTCAACGTTACGTTTTCCACTTCTAGGTGTTTAATTCTTCATCGTCGAGCAAAACAGAGCGAGAGCACCGAACTTGGCCTTTCATGTATACTGTAGAAGCTTGATACCGCTTACTTCTCAGTAACAATTACTGCTGCCAAGAGCGCCATCAGGCTTATCAGCTACCGCAGGACGCAGTGATAGCGAAGCGAGACGAGGCGCTTAAAGTGACCACACTGACCTATCCTACAACAGAACCTCTTCTACCTTAACCTAATCTTACCTTACACAGCATTACATGACCTAATCAAAGATTTCCACAACCTTGCCTTTAGCCAAATAAACCCACCTAAAGCTCGCCTAGCCTTAGTTAGCCTAGCCTTAGTTAGCTAGCCTAAGTTAGCCCAGCCTAAGTTATAGCCTAGCCTTAGTTAGCCTAGCCTAAGTTAGCCTAGCTTTAGTAAGCTAGCCTTAGTAAGCTAGCCTTAGTAAGCTGGCCTAAGTTAGCCTAGCCTTAGTAAGTTAGCATTAGCCTAGCCTTATAAGGCTAGGCTAACTAATTCAAAACTAATTAGTTAGCCTAGCCTTAGTTAGCCAGCCTTAGTTAGCCAGCCTTAGTTAGCTAGCCTTAGTTAGCTAGCCTTAGTTAGCTAGCCTTAGTTAGCTAGCCTTAGTTAGCTAGCCTTAGTTAGCTAGCCCTAGTTAGCTAGCCCTAGTTAGCTAGCCTAAGTAAGCCGAGACTTAGTTACCTAGCCTAAGTAAGCCTAGCCTTAGTTACCTAGCCTAAGTTAGCCTAGCATATTTGGTAGAACTTCCTCCATCTTACAAATATCATGAAATGTTGAATCGGTGTTAAAAGACAAGAGGTAAGGAAGGCAACCTTGGAGACAGAGAGTGCAGGAAATCTGGTCCTTTTTCCATCCCCCTATTGGTTAATCCTACAGTACACTTGTGCTCGGGCGCATTCCTGCCAGCATCCCCTCGTGCGCCATTCCCCGTATGCTAATTACCCTTCAACATGCTAATACATCCAGGTGAGTGTACACACAAAAATGGCTTGCAACTCAAGTGAACGAAAACAACGGGAAAGACGGCAGCATCGAAAATTCCGCGAATAAAAAGCGCCTTCAGGAGGAACAGGAATGAATTTATGATCGACGAATCTGTTAGGGCCTTTCCGAGCAATACGCCTCTCGCAAATGGACTCGCAAAACCTTGAGGTCGAGACCTTTTCTATCGCTTAAAAAAATAGCTCTCTATGCCTGCTTGGCAGATCACCGACCTGGGGAAGCTACTCAAACCACTTCCTGGTCGCAGAGTCGTCTTAAAACAGTTGTCTGTTAAGTTCAAAGGATCTGGTCTTTCACGTGTTTTCTTCGAATAAAAATTTTACAATCAAGATATTTATAACTGCTAATGAGAAGAAAATATTGTTTAAAAAGAAATGTGAATCATCTAGAGGTGAATATAACTATGATGTTTTAAACGAAACAAGGTGAACCTTTGTTTGGCGATAAAAAAAATAATTGCTTCATAGAAACGGTTTTCCCGAAACTACTAGCGTTGTAAGCAATCTGGTAACTAGTGTTAACTAGCGTGGTAAACCTGGCTTGATATAACTAATGTTAATTGGGGGGCTAACTACGGCGGAATCATTTTACATAAGTGAGTTAAAGCTAAGCCGAGATAGTTTTGTCCGTGAAGTTGGCAGCAACCCCCTCTAGCATTAAGCAAACGCAATTTTCGCGCGTTTCAGAGGCACCTTCTTCGCAAATTTGCGGTTTAAGGCTTTCATCATGAAACCCTCATTACAAACAACGCGGCATTCTTTCATGAAGACTAGATGTCCTAAACGTTCAACTCATAACCGAACCTTTGTCAATAGTTTGCAAAACTCTTTTCAAGAGCCCAAAGTACTGTTTACCAATACACCAAGCTTGGTATTCCGCTTCTCCAAACCAAACATTTCATAGACGCGTAAAAAAATGACTTTTTTGAGTTTCGACCTTTTGCTTATAAACTTATAATGCAAATCTGCGCGTATTGAAAAATGGGAATTCCTAAATTTCTGGGTCTCAAGATTGATACTCAGTTTTAAACTAACATTTTTGATCAAATCATTAGTTCAGGGTCTAATTCTGTTTTATTGGTTAAATTTCACAGTCTCATATTGAAGCTCAAACCTCAAGGTCTCATATGCTTAAGGTCTTGCACTTTAAAGTCTTATACTATAAGGTAATGTACTTAACGGTCGAATACGACCGTTGCTGCTGTGCGTGGCTCGGCATGGCTAATCACGCAGCTTCGGGATCAAATCTCGCAATCAAACACTCAGTCCCTCCGCAAAAAAATGAGACATTTTTAACGATCAATAACGGCTTCCTTCCGCCTTTTGTTGACGATTTCAGAGGAGGTTTTTTTCAGAGATCTGCGCGCTCCGTAAACAAGAGCTTTGAGGGCGTCTTTTCATCTTTTATGCCGAAATTTCAAGGGATTTAACACCATGGTACTTAAGTGCACTTCAATGACTAAGGTTAACAGTCCTTTCTACATTTTTATCAGTCACGCAGATTACCATTTAACGACCGCGCTGTCTCAAACTAAACGTTATTTGCACGCTTCCGACCCTCCGTAAAATGTATCTAAATTATTTATCTCATACAAAAATACGCACCTACTTTTCTCGTTCAGCGAAAAAGTGAAGATGTACCGATTTTCTGTACGGTGATTTGATACGGTTGAATTTGCAATATTTCCAGGTGAATATTTTAGGTTCCGGGAGAGGAAAGCTGTAGTCCAAAGCAATGCTCACCCGAAAGGGCAGAATATATTCCGTGTGATTTGAGTGTTCCATTCGCTGGCTCACAGAGGTCATCGCCGTGATTAAGCACAAGTCAGTTTAAGCGGAATACGTGCCAGATTCTAACACAAACATTCAGCATAGTCGAGAAGGCACAGCTGGAGGAAAGGGGACTAGCAACAGTACAATCGAGCCTCGACTTATCCCTGGAGTAAGACACTTTGAGGAATGGACCCGCCGAGATGAGGCGCTCGACTCAATGAGTCTTTCTGGGGGGCCATGAGGCGTGCATATAAGGCTGTGAGGCGTGAATACACGCGACCGGGACGGCGAGAAGACAACTTCGCTCCGAACTCAAACAGGCTCTCCGAATTTTCGGCCCTCCTTACGTTCTACCGTTTATTGTTACCAAGTGGCGCATGGGGCACATTTCCTTAACTAACCTCGTCAAGCCCCATGTTGCTTACTCTTCGGCAGTCACGGTCACCGATGAGCGGCATCTGGCTTGGCGACAGGGCACCGGAGGCAAAAGGCAACAAACCTATTTAGCGGCGAGATTAGCCGTACTTAAGAGGAAGGTTGATCCGAGAAAAAAATCACGACGTAGAAAATGGAACCTTTCAACGTAAAGTAAAGGCACATTAACACAAAATATCTTAGAGAGCAAGTCCCCTTTAAGACAATCTGTGCGCCATCAATGGCAACGCTTTTAATTAATTTTCCTCAAAATTGTTTTATCACGCTAAAAATACCATCTTCGTGAGATCTTTCTCATAAAGCAACGACCAGCCTCTTGGAATTCTTCTCGGAAAATTGAATATAATTTTTTATTGAGAATACCGGAAATATTCTTTCAACCCGATATTGCTCCAGCATCTGATGAAGTCAGTAAAACTATCACTGTAGTTCATTAACTTGTAAAATCACTGAAAAAAGGAGAAATTTCCGGAATTTCTCTTTAGCGACTTCGTTCCAAACAGCTCATTTAATAGAATTTTATTCTCATAATTCTGCATGGAATAATCTAGTCCTCTTATTTTATGATTCATGATACGTAGCAATATTTGCGGAACTCTTATATTTATAGGACTAAGGGGCTTCTCACTTGATGTTTTATATCAAATATAAAGTTGCTTTCAATGTTTGTGGCTGATGAATCACTATCTGGCCGTGCTGGGTAGGGTCAACATGCATGTCAAATATTTTGGGTGAGCTGTCAATCTCTATGGCAGCGCGATGTCAGCCACAAGTAACAAGTCATCAGGCAGCTCGACAATTAAACAACAGCTCGTAATTTCACGTTTGACAGAGGAAAGCTTTCGCCGCTAACTTGGTCGTGGCAACGAACAAAGCACACGTCCAACTTTTTAAATCGAATGGACCGAGACTATCGAACTCAACACGTAAAATTACTTAATCAACGAGTGCAGATTTAGTCCAGTGCATCCAAAAAAGGCAAATAGTTTTGACAAGATTTGCTCACTGTGCGTGACAGAGAGGGGAACAGGTTGAGAGATTTTGTCACTGGAAAGGGTTTGGGTTTGGGACCTTATTATCTTAGGGTTTAGTAAGTGCATAATTCAATCTCTGACGGATTTCAGCAGAATATCAAAATATATCTGCTGGATATTAGTAAGATATGAGTGGACCGTGGTCAAAGTATAAAATATGATCGCTGGAGGATCCATCGTTGAAAATATTACATGTATACCAAAATTACCTTCATGCCGAAAACATGTGTGGTTACCCTAAGAAGGTCCGTTTTTGCTATAAACCTTTGAATAGCTAAACAGATCAATTGGCACCTCTCTTTGGGCCCTTCCGTTCGACTTGAAACGATAATAATCTTTTTAGAGAGATTTTCAGTGCGTAAATGATTCAAAATTTTTATCCCGGAAGATGGCAGAGTTCCGACACGAAAGCGTGTGCATGCTGAATGAAAAATCGCATTTTTGGGGCGTTCATTCAAATTATGAGGCAACCGACAACGTTTTCATTCTTTTTTAGTGTCCCTTGATTAATTTAAATCGTATTAACATGAAAATTCAAAAATGATTTTTTCGTCAAAAATTGAAAAACAAAATCTAGGGGTACCCCTTACTTTTTTTTCAATTTTTGTCAGAAATTTTATTTTTGAATTTTCAAGTTATTACGATTTAAATTAATCAAGGAACACTAAAAAAGAATGAAAACGTTATCGGTTGCCTCATAATTTGACTAAACGCCTCAAAAATCCGAATGAAAAATGCGATTTTTGCCGAATGAGCTGAGCAAGTTTTCGTGTCGGAACCTTGCCACAACGGGGTACGCCTTGTTGGAAATCTGTACACCGGATATCAGAGTACCAGAGGTATATTGGACGAATATCAAGAGAACATTGACCACATTTCAATTAAATAGCTGACGGATTACATCAGAGTATCAAAATATCCGCTGGATATACCTATGGATATAAGCCAGATATCAGTGGACAATAGAGTAAAAACTTGAAAAATCACTTCCACCGAATCCAACAGTCAGACATCAAGGATATCATCCGGATACCAGCCGGATATCAAGGCCCTCTGTACACCGGATATCATAAGTTGTCACCCCTTGTTTGGAGAAAGATATTTTTTTCTTAGCGAGTTTCCAGCTCGATCTCACAGTCAGTCTGATTTCATTTTCGTTCCTCGGTATTGGTTTTCCTGATTAAAGTTGTCGAATCAAAACAAAAGGTAGTTTGAAAAATCGCAACGGTACCAAGAAATCCAATTGTGCAGCAAATGAGGTGAGCATAGTTTTATTTCCGTCGAGCCCAGCTCCTACCAACGAACTCCAAATGAATTCGCACGAACACGAGAGTAATTATTTTTTTTTCTTTTTTGTTGTTGTTCCAAGTAACAGTGGTGATTCAATCGCATGTATGCATAATTGATGAGCGTTTTTTTTTCCTTTTCGCACCTTTTTTTGGCAAATGCAATTGTCTCTGTCCGATTGGACGAGTTTACAAGGCAGCGAGTATTCCTTCTGCCCACATTGATGCAGTCGTATTTTCGGCGGGGAAATGTCATCTTTACAGACGGATTGCTTGCCGTTGCTGCTGATGTGATTCTGGACGGTCTGAGCGTCCTCTCCCTCTCGCTAATGCTCTGTCTCTGCTCTTCATTCACAATTTTCCACTGAACCTGTCTCTCTTCTTTATTCCTCTTCCTCGACCTTCTCACAAAAATACGCCTCTTGTTTGTATACTCTCCTAATGTCTCGCTCCATTGCTAGATATTCGCTTCGCATCTGTTGTAGCTTCTTTACCTCCTTCACTGGGCTGTTTTGTCATTTAAGAAGTCTATTAACCGTTTTGTCGTCTTCAGTCTCTCGTCTCGAGGTCCTCTTTTTCCTTCATGGGATGAGTATAAATTCCCTTTTTCGTTCATGGGATGAGTATAGGTTCCCTTTTCCCTTCATGGGATGAGTACGGGTTCCCTTCCCTTCATGGGATGAGTATAGGTTCCCTTTTCGTTCATGGGATGAGTATAAGACTCATTCTTCCACTCCACAATCATGCATCCTTGTCTTCGTTGATTCTTAAGCTCCGAGGGTATCCGAATACGTGCTCGCTCATATTCTGGTTGCTCGACTATGTTATGGTTCTTACTTTCGCTTTTCTCGGTTTTCCGTCCTTCCCCACCACGCTCAACGCGTCGCTTCCTAAATGGTTGTTCGCCCGAATTACCACATTAATTTCCGAAAACAGGAAAATTTCAACACGCAATACAACGAAACGAAATTATAAATAAAACAAGAGAGAAAAACGCAGAAAGTTTGCCCAAAAAGCGCCACTGACCGTTCTTTGTTTGCGGCGGGCCAGCGAGGCTCCAAGTTTTCCACAACGCTTTACCAATTGAGAAAAAAAAAGTATTTTACACGTCGAAAGATTATGTATTCAGTACGTGGAGAGCTGAAAGTGAGCTGGTCACACCACAAGTGAAGGAAACTTTATACCGTGGCAAACAACACTTCCCGAACACACGCGGCTTGAGGAAAGCCAGCCGACTAGCCAAGTTTACACGAGAGCCGTCATCTTGAGTTTGACCCCGTGCACTTCTGATGATATTACGCTTAAAAGGTCTACTTAAATAGGGAAAGAAACAGGATGGTAAGGACGCAATGGACGTCCCCATTATGCAGCGATGCGGCGAGACGTCGATCTATAGGGATGATACCCTTATAGAATGATTTCGCGAATAAGAGATTCCAGGAGTCAGCAGGCGAAATCCTTGCTTTGGCGTCTTCCACTTGGACCAATTTTGATTAAGACGTCTTCTCAAAGGTACCCCAGAACCATCTTGATGCGTAACTGACCTCGACCCATCCAAAAATGGACTCATTTCTGATAGAAATGGAGCACGATCTTCGTTATTAAGGGTCGGAGCATTCAGCGGGCGGTGCAACTATGCGTAACAATTATTGTAGCAGGTAAAGCTGAGCTTTTTGCCGTGTTCAAGCATCTTCAGTTGGTGAGGCCCCGCTCACAATCACGCTAACAACTTAGACCTGTCAGACAGTCGGCCTGGTCGGGTCAGGGCCGGGGCCGGGGCCGGGACGGGCCGGGACGGGCCGGGACCGGGTCGGGCCCTCCGCGCAAAAACCTCCTCGCTCAAAGTGCCCTTTGACCAGGGATTAAACCTGTAAACTCCGCTTCATTTCCCTACTAAAATCTGCTACAAGGATACAATATTTAGCAAAGTAGGCATCTTTGAACACTGCTTTTGAAGGCCCAAAATCGCCGTTAGTTATTAATTAAATCTTTGTAGAAAGCGAAGACGAGGGTCTTCCCGCACAGAGCTGCGATTACGAATTTTCGTTATTAGTTTCGCGTTAAAGTGAATCTCAAGGATTAGCTAATTAGTTGTTCAATGTTTGTTTATTTCTACCTGTTTTCCCCGAGAGATGAGGAAAATATCATTCAAAATAACTCAGGTTTTTTTTCGTGTAGTCTTTGAATTAATGAAAGTACCCTGACGGAAATGAAGTAGGATTTTGAAATTCAGGGCATTGCGGGTTGACACGTTTTGCATCAAATCAAAAATGAGAGGCGCTTGGAAAAGAGGCAGCGACCTTTTACGACTGTTGACCGTGCCGTGGCGTATCGCCTTCATCCCTGTCCTTGCCGCGCCGTTGCGAGTCGAGCCGTTCCGCGGAGCGACGCCGAGAAGAATGTCCACGGGGAAGCTAAACATTCATCACCGATCTGGTGGGGTGGGGCGCACTCGCACTGCGTGGCCCACATCGGTTGGATGGGGGCTCCGTGGTTGGGCCCACACCGACGGGGCCAGCACTGGAGGGGCCCACACCGATGGGGCCCACCGTAGCAGACTTTTTTCGCCCAATGGGCGCTGTTCTTCAACGGAGGTTCGCCGTAACTGGCATTGACAGTGTTTGACAGCAGCTCTCGCTCTTAGGAAGCCGTTACTGTACCGTAACCTACCAATCTCGAATTACCAGTGATGAAAAGCCTGGGCAGAAGAATCAGCTCGCTTCGAAAAAATAAGGCTCTTAGAAAATGGCCAGCTTTTAAAGACTCTTGCCGGGGTAGATAATCATTTTAGCACCAAACCCACGCTAGTATCCTTCCAAATTCTTTAACACATATTTGTGTTTCGAACATGAACTCTCGAAAACATTCCGGAGTGGAATTCCCTCGTTCTGAGCGAAATAAGAACATATCCTGGGTT
>Ga0058701_10004803_pt1 | contig 11049 bp, 6 predicted proteins | sample AgamicOrMae_FD_97039 | JGI IMG/M metagenome (GOLD analysis project Ga0058701, IMG submission 97039) | Agave microbial communities from Guanajuato, Mexico - Or.Ma.e | ecosystem: Host-associated > Plants > Phyllosphere > Phylloplane/Leaf | place: Guanajuato, Mexico | collected 2012-06-04 | reverse complement strand
CAGAATTTCCATATTATCTACCAAGCAATAACAACATGTTAGTAAAACCTTGCATGTTGGACTAGCCTACCTAACCTCGCAAATTAATTAAGAAAATATCTCTGAAAAGTTGTTTTGAATCACTAGCCTCGCCGAAATCTTCTTTTTGATTTTACTGTTAAAAAGCTCATCACAAAACTAGCGAAAGCAATAAAATAGACTAAGATTGTTCCCCCACCCGGTAAACGCAGTGTTAAAAAATATTGTCTTTTATGCGTGATGGTTTTTTTAGGCCGCTATTTTACGGCCAAGAGTCCTTGTTTATATCCTAAAATGCTTTGCCATGATTTTCAATAGTGATCCAAGCAAGCGCGAGTTTTTATTCTATATTTTAATGCCGATAGCTTTTCTCTACCTCGGAGTAACGAAATGCAATTGCGTTGTTAACGTCAGATCAGGAGCCATGCGCCTCTCGATACCGTCACTCGGCGCGGCTGTAGCAATGTCAATTTTCGACAGCAGTTAAGCTGCTGCCGAGAAGTAAATGGCATTAGGTTTGGCGACGGTAGCTAAGTTAATTTAGGTGCCCGGTGCTCCACTTGGCGACGACATAAAAGAGGATCGTTAAAAACTGAGCCCTTTGAAATTTCGAGTGCAACGAGGTCGCGTACATCTAACGCGTAATTCCATGCGGACCTGAATGGTGCTTTGACCCGATACTCCTGCATTGCACGTGTTTCCACGTGGCATCGATCGGCGTGGTCCCTTTTGCGCCTCCCCGATGGCGCCTCCCCCTCGAAGTGCATAGCGCATCGCCTGCAACCCCAAGCGGAGCCTCAGCCCGCCATGCCCTTCCGGCCCTGCACTGCACGTGGACCTCACTTGCACTCTCGCCCTGCCGCTATGCTGCAGAAGCAACAGGGTGCTTTGCTCTGACCTCAATTCCATACAATTCTACACTTCGACGCAAAATGGGTACAGTACTCTAGGGAAAGTGTTGTGAAATCCTTTTTTTTTTGAGAGAGAGAGAGAGAGTTGTTGAAATGAATACCAATTCCCGCTATGCTGTGGAAATCCTAAGGTTGCATAGTTGACCTCTTGGGTTCTACTTGTCGTATCATTGTTCACTTCTTGCTTTCTACCCTTCATATCCCCCGACGTTGTCCACCTCTTGCATTCTGTCTTCCCCATGCATTTCTGTGTTTTACCCTAAAACTCCATGCTGTTTACCTCTTTGTCTTTCACCCGTCATATCCTTACGTTGTTCATCTCTCGCGTTCTAATTGTCTTCTCCATGCATTTTTGTGTTTGACCAGTCCTCTCTATGCATTGTCTACCTCTTGTGTGTTACCCGTCATCTTCATATTGTTGACCTCTTTGTGTTTTACCTGTCATCGCCATGCGTTGTCCATCTCTTGCGGTCTATCCGCTATCTCCATGCATTCCTCCTCTTGGTGTGTTACCCGCAATCTTCATCCTCTTTGTGAATTACCTCAATTCATCCACTTCTTGCGTTTTACCTGTCCACCATGCAAATCTTGACCTCCATGCAACGCCATCTCTGGCGTTCTACCCGTCTTCTCCATGCATTGTCCACCTCTTGCGTTCTATCCGCCATCTTCATGCATTGTTTACCGCTTTGTGTGTTATCCGTCATCTTCATATTATTGACCTCTTTGTGCATTTCCTTTCTCCATTCAGTGTCCACTTCTTGCGTTTTACTATTAACGCTCTATCTTGGTCTTTACTGAAAAGTAGCCGAATATCTTAACATTTTCCGGTTATTTTCTGGAAAGTCTATCTGTTTCAGTAGCTGCGATTTCGGTAGGTTTTAAGGAAGCCAGGGTCATGATCACAAATAAGAATACAAAAATGGTGCATTATTTGCCGTTTTTTTCCCTTTCTTTTTGAAAATCTAAGTTTGCTCTTGCGGCAAGTTCAAAGGCATTCCTGAAGGAAAGGAAATAAATATCCGCCGTTTTGCGTTACTGCAAAGAGAAGCAATCTACAATGCTTCGTTTGACAGCTCTGATTTTGCCGTTAAAAGTCAAATAAAAGTGCAACAAAATTGCGTGAGTTCGGTGAAAGAATTTTTCCCTCCAGATTCGAACTTTGCAGTTGATGTTGATCTAACTCGCGACATCTTCGAGAAAAAGAAATAAAAACGGTGTTCATTGAATATCATCTTTTAGCGCAGAAACGTGCAACGGGAATTAAGTTACAAAGTCAATAGAAAGTTTAGTTGCAATGAAAAAATCTAATCTTTATTCGTTCAGCGAGAGCTTTTCAGTTTTCGAAGACGCTTTGCTGGGTCGTTTGCGTGGAGCTCTTGTTAGACCCTTTGCGATTATTCCAAATATTAAATCGGACAGCTCAGTTACTTTTCTGCTCCTAAAAGTCCATGTTTCATTGTATTAACTAGCCATGTTTTACATTTTCACGCGAGAGTACGATAATCGTGTTTTTTCAGCCGAAAATTTACGATCAACCGTGAGGGAAAAGAGGTGGGAGGGGGGAAGTTCCGTGGTCCTCTATTCACCGGAATCGCTTATTTTAAGTGAGTATTTATTTTCAAGGCGTCTTATTAGAAATGGTAGTGACACTGTTTTGCAGACTCATTGACTCGCCTACATTGTCCGGTTTTTCGCTTCCCCTTGTCTTTTCCTGCGCTATAAAAATATAATCTGTACTAAAAGCCCTGCGCTCACCAGCTCAATCATTTTCCTCGGGTAACATGAAACAGATGAGCGTATTAATCAATAAGGCTCGTTTACGATGTCCAAACCTATGGCTTCTCACTCAAGGCTAGGTGACGAAAAGTTCTACCATTCCTACCGTAGGAATCCAGTCAATGCGTTTTCTAGGTTAAAAGCCACGTGTTATTGCGAAGGGGGGGGGGCAAAGAGGGAGTCAGCTGGAAAACAAGGGCAGGCCGTGATATAGAGTGGGGGGTGTCTCAAATGGGAAAAAAGTCGATCATACGGTTTGCTAATGTCCCTTTTAGCTGTGACAAGGTTTGGAGTGGCGTTAGGTGTACCTTGGTTGTACCATCATTCAAAAATGTATTGCGCGCGCCCATTTTTTCAAACTTCCGTAACTTTGGAACGAAGCGAGATACGACAAAAAAGCTAAAACCAAATTCATGGTTCCCTTGAAGATCGAACGATTTTATTTCGTGCTTTTCTGACGTATATTTCTCCGTTTCAAAGTTACGCATAAAAAATGGAGCGCGCAATACTTTATTGACTGCTAGTACCTTGGTAAGGCGTACCTTGGTCAGGTTTCCGTGGTTAAATTTACCGAGGTTGGGTGTACCAAGACTAGGGTTAGGTGTACAAAGGTTCGGTGTGGCTAGATCAGTTTCGGCTACCCAAGCTGAGTTTTGGTTACGGTTGAACAAGGTTTATGTTAGGTTTTTCTCTCGGATTTAAGGACGGACATTTAGGCTTGATATTTTTTCATATGAAGAAGTAAATGAGCGCTCGATCAGCAGTGGTTTCCAAGTGTTGTTTTGGGAATACTGAGCTGACGGAGACAACTCGGCACGGCACGGCACGGCCCGCTTGGTCCGCTTGGTCCGCTTGGCTCGCGAATAGATCCAGCCAGATTCTCGTCAGTTTACGAGCGAGCAAGCTGACTCTGCAACCACATCCGCAAAACTTCTTACTGGGCCGTTTCCTCATCGTCTTCCAAAACTAGCTGATCAGCACAACGAACCATTAACAGACGCGCGCTCAACTTTGCTCAATTGCATCCAGTTAACTCCCCCCTTCAAAAATAGCGATCGGTATTTCCCTATCTAAAACTAGGCCTATCCGAGATTTTGGAAACATGATTTTTAAATGAATTGGACGTGGCATCGGATTCCTCGAATGTTTTTAGTTTCATCTCAATTCTGCAACAAAAAGTATATACCCTCGTTAGGGGCGTTGGGGACAATAATTTCGTTGCATAGGATATAGTTCCCTTTCCTACGCGCGATCTGAACTATCATAACTATTTTAAATTTAACTACATTTCAATTGAGGTAATTAAAGCACGTGGTATCTAATACGTGAAGTCTAACCTTACCATACCTGACTCAGTTTACCTAAAAAAAACAAAAAAACAAACCTAAACCAGACTATTTTAAGTAAGCTGTATCTCATACACGCCCTCTAGCCTTGCCATATCTTACTTAAGTTTACCTAAATACCTAAATTGACGTAATAAGTAAAAGTACGCTTAATCAATGAGTTAGCCTAAGCGAACGTAACATGAGTAGACCATGAGCTAACCAAGCCCAAGTCAACCTACTCAATCTACCACCCTATGGTAATTAACAAAGCTATACTATAAGTCTTAAAATTATTAATAGCCCCATTTCTTTTTGAACCTCCGTAAATTTGAAACGGACAGATGCGCCCGAAAAGCCCATAATAAAATTGTTAGACCTTTACAAGGTCTGTCTTGAAGCTGAATTCGATTTTAGCCTTTTTCTTTCCAAAAGGCACAGAGGTTCTAAAAGTTAAAGTGATCAATACTTTTGGGACTTGTTGAACCTAACCTCATTTGATCCAGCTGAACCCAAGTTACTATGCTGCAGCTTAACCCACTACTGCCCAGCGATGCCGTATTCGGAATTTCATTTATTTGAGAGGATCTTTTCATTTCAGTATTGTCGCATTTTAAAAAATATCACCTCTCGGGAAACCTGAAATTTAATAATTAAGGCATTTTCCAAGGCCTTAAACTGCGTATTTTAATGGAGAAAATCCTTTTAATTTCTCTTAACTCTAATTTCACTCCAAATACTTTGGATTGTTATAGGTTAATGGATAATAACCCACCTAACAGTCCATCACATACACCTCCAAAAAAGTCAATAAGGCCTTGCAGAATGCCTTCCTATGAAAACGTTCCTTACCCGCTGTTTTCGACTCAATATTTTGGTGTCATACGTGACACGTGTAGGTGTTTCCCAGACGAAAACGTAGGAATGCAGTGAGAACATGTTGAAGTAGCGGTAGTCGATTTCGCACACGCCCTGGACTGGAGGTAACGTCTCTGGTATTCAAGAGCATTCGCTCAATTGCAATTGGTTTTGTACGAGGCGTTTTCTCCTATTCCTCTCACCTTGCAGAGCGCACTGCGTTCGTTTGCTATTCGCTTTACATGTCTAATTGTGCGGGGCGCTCGCGCCAAACTCCACACCCCGCTGCTTTTCAAATATCTCGACGTTTGCTGTTACAAAGCGTCAACTGATTTCCTCGGCGTTGTGGAGGAGGACAACGCTTTCGCGGGCTTTTCAAACAGGCCGGGGTCGATAACAGTTCATGTCCGTCCGACACCCAAGTTCAATATCCCTTTCCAGCACAAAACATCTCTTTTTAGAGGTCTGCATCTCAATAAGATAGAAATTTAAAAGTTCAGATCCCTCACCTTGTGTTATGCCTCACTCAGTCGTAAAGGCTCCACGAATACTAATAACCAAATCCAGGTTGACCTAATGGTTTCCAAAACTGATACACCGTCAAAACAAAACATCAGTTTTAAGGAATGCTACACCGAAAAAAACTGTATGTTTGATTCAAGCATAAGGGCCTTGGGGATATAGTAAGTTTACCTATGCTTTAATTATGATATGCATGAATCAAAAATACGTGTAAGTTTCATTAAAGCATACGCATACTCAAGTAATACGTATGCTTGAATCAAACGTACAGTAGGCTTGATTCAAGCATATGTATACTTAATTTAAGCATACGGTAAACTTAGTATATCCCCAAGACACTTATGCTTGAATCAAACGTTCAATTTTTTCGGTGTATGTTTTGTGTGGGAAACTAAAACACTGGTAGATTGTATTATGGTTAATATTCAAGACAACTGCTTGGTCAGCCACATCATTTTAAAGGTCTCTGCGAGAGCTTTTGTGGGTACTTTTAGCTCTATTATATGGAGTTTTTGATACGTGACACGGGTAGTTTTTGAAATGACAGGCAATTTGTGACTTTTCATGGGCGGTTATATGTGGCTGAGCATAGGTCCATCTTGAAAAATAACCAAAATACGTACTACCCCCGTTTTAGTTTCACACCCAAAACAGGTATAGCATTCCTTAAAACAGCTTTTTTGTTTGTTTTTAATGGTTATAGCTTATACTTCTTGGTGACAGTAAGCAGCGTTATTATTTGTTTGAGATTGTGAGGACTCTTTTCAAGAGGAGTGCAGTTGGAAACTTACAATTATTAAAAAAGGGCTGCAAAAAACAACAGTATAAGATTCGTATATTTTCAACAACCTCATATCGTATTGACATGAGAAGACCACGATTTTTTATTCTTGCACGAATGGTTCTAACCCGTGCTTTTGGAAATTTCTCAATAATTTAAGTGAACAGCGGTTTAGTTTCCTCTCCACCGTTCTTTTATTTCTGAGATACATGAAGAGAATAGCTTAAAAGAGATTTATTCAAGTCGACCTTATATCTGTGCCAAATTTTAAGCTTCTAAAGTGTGTCGCTGGCAGGATTGCCCGCTGGGGCCTGTTCTCTAACCACGCCCAACCAATCTCTGCACCTACTATTCGAGTTGGATCGCTTCGAACCAATGAGGAAAACCCGTTTACAACGTGCAGGTGTTTTGTTTTTTTTGAGACGGGAATAAAAGCTAACAACTATGAAAAAAAATGCAGAAATAATAATTATTTTTAAAAATCTGAACGTACTTATTTCAAATAATTTTACGCAATATCAGAATCCAAGAAAAAAACATCTTTTCCCCCGACAAAGTCGAAAACTTTCACTTCCAGTTATGAAGAAAGTTCATTTTTGGGTATATGACTCAAAAGCTATGGTTCGAAATTCTTTCCGCATGACCTTGGAAAGTTTCGATTTTAATTCGTCGGCCTTTTATTAAGCTCAGTGGTTGTACCTTATGTAGTGGTAATATCCGTACAGGGTAAGTTCATCAAGAGAAAGTGTTCTGGTGTGTTGAGGAATGGTGTCCGGCAGGCCAGGTGACCTTGTAAGTTGAGCGACTACGGTTCCTCTCGTGATCACTTTCCGATCATCGACAATGTCAATCTGAAGGTCAAATAAACGTTAGTTCTCCACGTCTTGGCGAAAATATTGTTTTGACACATACATGGTATCTCTCGAGCTTGCTTCTCGATCGAAACTTTGTTCAGCAAGGCTGTACGACAGGGTCATTCACTAGCTCTCGTGAAAAGTCAATATACCTTGTTTTCGGAAACATAAACTTAACCTAAAAATAATATTCATACTATAGCAGCATGAATTGAAGCTCAGTGACAGCTTTTCATCAGTATTGAACATTCAGAGGTCTATCTTGTAACTGAATTCGGACTGGGGGTGTGAAAATTGCATCGCCGAGAAATATCCGAAAAAAATGTGCTCGCGAGTTGAATGTTTGTAATCTTGGTAGGAATATCCAAATATTAAATTCCACGGGACACGAGACCGAAGTACGATTTATACTTGTCGAGATCAATAGTCTTGTCGCATACAAACCTGGTGATTAGTTCGATATTTCTCTTTCCCCTGAGGGGAAAAGAAAAAAAAATATCAGGTGCACTCCGTAGTCGTGAGTTACGTTCGTTCAATCCCGGAAATGTTTCATGACCAAAAAAATTTGGGTGCTTTAAGCCCAAAACAGAGTGCTACCCTTAAAACCATTCAGGGTAAACCGTAAAAAAATCCCCCTTTAGAAATGTTCTATTGTGGTCAATATGAATGGGCCGCCTTCCACAATAGTACTTGAAGCTATCTTAAAATTATAGAACTTTTAAAGGAATCAAGAGATTTTGTGCAAGGCATTGCTTTTGTGTTTTCGACTTTGAAGTCCTATCTTTTTCACAGTAAAAAGTCAATGCTATAGCTTTAAATGCGGCAACTGAATTAAGTGCCTCATTTCTTTTGATCGCAAAAGTACCTTTAGAACTGTTATACTGGCCTTTCATGTTGGTAGAACATTTTCCATGAGTCGCGACATAATCGGAGTAGCCCTTCAAGCTTATGCCACAACAATTAGCAGGAATATACTCTAATAAAGACGTAATATTTTTAAGGACATTCTTTTTGCGGATATTCGTGAAAGAACGGCCAAGCCAACTGTAGCACTTGTATAGCGGGTCACTTTTTGAATGGCGCCCAAAGGAAATACATCAAAGCTGTGGAGGGAGTAATTAGCGATTTCTGCGAACCGGAATCCGATTTCACGAGAACACCTGCAATAAATTTTTGTTGGGGTAGCCAGCCGACTGCGAATTGAAATTGAGATAGCATAATTTGCGATTAAACCTTTGAAACTATGTCACGGCTGGAATTGCTAAGCCCAACCTAATAACAGCGGCGTCTGCTTTGATGTTCGCGTCGAATGAGCTAAAACGAGCCTTAAAGTCTTACTGGTTACAAAGTGGCTGCTCTCCACTAACAATGAGGTGCACTTCTTCGCAAACAACCAAATCGAAAAGAACGCTAAAGGAAGTGTTCGTGATTTGTATGTAGTAGACTTCCTCAAATATTGAAAATTATCAGAATTATTTTTAAGTTTGTGGAATTATTTTAGACGCTAATTTCAACCGAATACGTAGTATTGTATCTGAGTTGTGAGCGAAGGCACTGTTGCCATGTCCGACCTTGTGACCTGTGGCTGAAAAAAAGTCGCATAATAATCGCGTAGATATTTGCAAGATTATAACTTTTTAGACGGAACAATTGCTACGGAAGGGAAAAGAAGGGCATTGAAAGAGCCCTAAGGGAGGGGCACGTGTGAGCACTCTCGTTACAGTGCTTCAAAAAAGAATTCTCAGAATAAGATGAAGACAAATCAAACAAAAAAAGAAAAGGATATTGCAGTTCTACTCAATAGGGGTCTTTTAAATTCCTTGCAATTGCGATTTTTTTCGCGCCTTTGTAATTTTAACCGTTTTTGAGTTCAATCGCCGCATTCTAGATCTTCATTTTCCGGTTTTTGATCGCGAGCAGGGAATCAATCCAGAATTGCAGGTTTAATATACATTTGCAATGCATTGGGATCAGAATCGAATGAATTTGAAGCACGTATCTTTTGCCAAACTCTCCTTAACAAAAAACAACTAACAAAAACTTGTGCTTTGAAGATATTTTTTCAAAGAAAAATTTACGTATGTCGAAAATAGCACAAAATTTGAATGGATTAGAAACGGTCAACAGTTTGGAAAAATTTCGAGAAAAAAGTGATTGATTATTCTTGCGAAGGTAGTATCTCGATATGTGGGCAATCGCCGTTTTCACGGAAAATTTTGTTCAAATCGGTTCACCCTTTTTAAATATGTATCTAAACAAGCTTGTCTCCTGCACACTCACTCACTTGTCAGACAAACGCACGCATTCGCGTCAATCCAAAAATCGTTTTTCTCTGCGTGTCAGTTCTAGTAAACGCGGAAAGGTGTTTAAATCGCTTGCTATTTTTTTAGTTGTTCTCTAATGCGTTCATTCGCTCAACGAACATTAAAGCAAAATTCTGCCTTGAGTTACGCAAAAAAAAAGGACCTTTCAAATCCACATTCCTCTTTTACGGAATACAATTATTGCATGACCGCTATTTTGGGACGCACTTAGAAATTTTCAAATCGTTATCTGACGACTTACTGGCGGCAGTAATCACCATCGAGAGATAAGCGTGTTCAGGCTTGACAGTAAACCAGAGCGGTGACGAAGCAAGGGACAAGACACGTGACCTACCCTACACTGCAAAAAGAGATTTTTAAATTCAGATGCATCTCGTCATATTACTAGTGTAAAAAAAAATCAGTCCAAATATCCACTGAATTAGTTGTATCGTTCTTAAAATAAGCACTCAATATAAATTAATGTCGGTGTATGAAATTCAGTGAATAATTGGACTGAAAATCTTTTCAGGTCAGTGATTTGACTTGTTGCATCTGAATTTAAGATTCTTTTTTAACAATATACTTGACTCCTGACTGACGCTGTTGTGTTTCGTTTGATCCTCCTAAGCTGGGGCTACCTTAATCTTAACTTGCATCGTCAAATATTCCTAATTCCTACTCTGCCGACTATCACTCACTTAACTTACCTCACACCAAGTTTTCAAATCCCCCCCCCCTCCCAAAAAAAGGCCCGTGGGATAATATTATTCCTCGTTGGATCTCATGTGATCGAAGGAACTATGTTTAAAGCAAATCACTTATCAAGGTTAGGTCAAGTTAGGTTACGTTTCTTGAGCCTCGTTTTGATGTCGCTCTGCTCAGCTTTACTACGAAAGGAAGTAAAACGAGTGGAATATCCTTCTTTCAAATGGATCGCATAGTAATTAAGCCTCAGGATGAAGTTAAAGAAACGTCCACGCGCCTGCCTAAATCAATACGGACCTTCCGTTTCGCAACATGTCAAGATGTTTTCAACTCGTAAAAGAAAACAAGAAGAACATCTTTGGGAACGTTTCTGGTGCGGAGGGGGACCCTACCATCCATGACAAAATCCCGTAAACCATCGAATACTGTCTCGCGCGCTGAAAAGCGCCTGCGCAAATATCCGTAATTCCGCTCAACAACACCATTATTTTTCCACTATTGCTGATTTATACGGAGCCACCTCAAAGGTCAGGCCTGATATAGTGATGTCGATAGTGGGATGTGGACCGGGCTGGTGCAGTGGCGCAGTGGCGCGCGCCTCAACCATGGCACAACTCCGGATATCCGATCGCTGAGGCGCCACAACGCAGTGCCAGGTATCAATCACACACCGTGCTTCCTAATGGGTACTACTCGCCGGAAGCTCTCCTCGGGCTCGTAATCGAATAGCTAATATTTGGAGGACTAACTAAGGATGGCATTAATGTGCCAATAAGGTGCATTGCGGATCCCCCCCCCAACATTGCAACCGCACTGGAACCCTGTGCAAGCAATTTTGTCGAGAGGTGCACCACTTCTATGCACGTGTGTTGACGGAACCCACTTCCACTCTGTGCACCTCGTACCCATAAGGAGAGTACGGTACAGCATCTTTGGATATGTTTTCTTGAACCCATAACAGCCAAAAGTATTTGGAGTGAAATTTAGCAT
>Ga0058701_10004802_pt1 | contig 11050 bp, 2 predicted proteins | sample AgamicOrMae_FD_97039 | JGI IMG/M metagenome (GOLD analysis project Ga0058701, IMG submission 97039) | Agave microbial communities from Guanajuato, Mexico - Or.Ma.e | ecosystem: Host-associated > Plants > Phyllosphere > Phylloplane/Leaf | place: Guanajuato, Mexico | collected 2012-06-04 | reverse complement strand
TTTTTCTTCAGATCAGTGATTTGACTTTTGTTGCATCTGAATTTGAGGTTTTCCTTTTAAAGCGTAAATCAGATTCGTGTAAAAATAATGATATTAACAGAATATTATTTTAGGAATAATAGCTATGTTTGCTCAAAGTTTAGTGACCGGAGGGAATGATTAACAATAAGTATTGTGCTGAACAAAGATTTAAGAAAATACGTTTTTCAGTGGCTTGAAATTTTGTGATGCGGTGTTGTGGATTTGGTAAGATTCGATTTTTAGGCGAAGTTGAGACCATCGCTTATTTAAAAAGCACACAGCAGAGATATTTGCTGAGCTCATATTCGCAAACAAACGCCGAAGAGTGCTTTTGGGTGAAATTGATTAAGCATGGTCTAATTCCTCTCAATAAATTATTTTAAAATATCCTGTGAAGGCAAAAATTTATCCTTTTAACCATAATTTAAAAGGGAAGAAATATACTTCTATCGGCATGCAAAATAATTCATGTTTTTCTTGTAGTTTAAGACCAAAAGCGATTGATTTTGTATCGCAGCGCGCATTTTGCTTAAATGGAATGGAAAGAGATGGCACACAAATCGTATTTCTCAAAAAATAGATAAAAAGATGCTTTGCATAGCAACGTGATCCATAATTCACACATACGACTTCCCATCCCGCGTCAAGTGCACCCCGAAAGCAAATCTCACTCCGAAATATTGAAAAACTTCCTCTATATGCAATTCGCAAGACTGGACTTTTTTGGGCGTCATGCATAGCCGTCATTGTAAATTTGGCGAATGACATTTCCCTTCTCTCTTGCTCTGCCCTCTCCAATTAAATTAGACTTAGTAACAAGATTAATCACGCAAAACCGCGTAAATGAAGCTAGTTAATCTTGGGTTTAAGCTAGGTGCTTTTCGGCCTATGTAGAACAAAATACGGAGAAAATGCAGCCTTTGAAATTTACACTGCACTTACAGTTTTACAGTCAGAACAGGTGTGTAGTCGCTACGTCATGTTTTCAGGTGGAATTAATGATAAGATTCAAGCGAAACTAATCGTACCCTGCAAAAAATTGTGATTGTGGAAAGGCCATTTTTCAGAGGAGGGTCAACCGACACCCGACCCGTCAGCGGCGTGGTAAGGGGAGGGGCACAACGGGGGGTAGGCCCGCCCCTCTGTTGCGCCAACAAACGTCCAGGGGGCGGGGAAAGATTGGAAAAAGATGAGTGTGGGCCGGGGGTATGCAATTAGGAGGGCAGGGGGGGAAGATGAATTCAATTTTAGAAGCCTACATGGATTTTTTTTTCTTGCAAAGGTTAGAATAATTTGGATGAGTTATTGAGGTATCAGAAGTTGTACACTTAACAGGAATATTGTTACTTTAAACATAATCTGCGTTAATCGAACGTTACTGCACACTGTGAAAACAAAACACCCGGAGTTCTATACCTGTATTGGGTGTGAAACTAAAACTGGGGTAGTACGTATGATGATTATTTTTCAAGACAGACTGTGTTTAGCCACATCATTTAAAGGTCTCGGTGAGAGCTTTCCATTGATGTGGCTGAACATAGGTCTATCTTGAAAAGTAACCGAAATACAAACTATCTCCGTTTTGGTTTCGCATCCAAAACAGGCATAGCATTCCCTTAAATGCTTTTCTTTTCTTTTTTATCTGTGTATTGGGAACTATATCGCGTGCAGTGTGCCTGCTCAGGACGAGATGGTAAAACCGGCACCGCACTTTAACTCGTTCCTGTGCCGATGCGAGTAGTTTTCGAGGCTGCATTTTGAAAGGTGCATTTTGTGCTCAGAGTTTGCTATGCAAGCCAAGATCTCATTAGTATAACTCGTGCGAATAAAACAGGTTTGCTGTATTCGCACTCGCAGGTGCATATTCACACCAACAGGCCTCTCGTTAGTGGGAGGCAATGCATTGCGAAATATACGTGTTTCGAGAGATGCAATTTAATTGTGTGTGTTCGAAGTTTCAACGTCGATTCCTAATAAAACGCGCAATAATGTCAGCTCATAATACGCGCACCAGGCAAAATTATATTGGACTGTGAAATCGTGTTCGAGTTAAAACCAATATTTTGCATCCGTTCGGAGAGACCTTTAAATTTGTGTGGAACTTGAATGCGTACCTAAAACATAGGCCATCCAAAAAGTATGTTTGAAGAGATGCGGAGGATGTCGGGTAATTTGCTCCGCGATCGCTTGAATTTTAATTAACATTAAGGTTTTAATGAGATCTCAGAAATAATACTGTCGGTAGCGGTCCTTGTAAAATTTAATTCTTACAAAACGAAACTGCAAATCAAGACTTGAACATATTTAATCTGAATAAAACCATGATAAACGTAAAGGTCTTGGAAGAAAACTTTTTCATTCTCCATACTCTCTTCGCCATTTTCATCTCTGTGCTTGAAAAGGATTGGGCAGGAAAATCTGAAAATGGGAGATGCCTATTGAGCGGAAGAATGCCTGAGTCAGCAAAATCACTGCGTGTTCCGTAACTTTCAATCCAGCATTCTTGATAAACAATTGCGCAAACTTGGGAGGAGTTTGGTTTGATTTATTGCAAGTCCTTCGTATAGACCTTTAAAATGTTTATTCTGTAAAATCCAAGATGGCGGCGATATTGTGAAGTCACAACGGCGTCTCAAAGCCGTTTTGAAAAAACCGCGTCGAAAAGCCGTTTTGTCAAGCGCTGGAAAAACTAGACGCGAGTTGCCACTTATTGAGCTTTATTCGGTACGGGGCCGATCCCCATAAGCAAATTCATACACACACCTAAAAACAGCCGCAACATTCACTCACATAAACTTTCTGATGTCAAGAAAATGTTTTCTTAATAAAGTGACAAAATTTTTTGTCTTGCCGCAAGATCTTTTTTTCTTCTTGGAATAAGTTTTTTTTTTCCTGGCAGTAGGGAAAAAATTCTTGTTTGCAAGGAAAAAATTCTTGTGGCAAGAAATAAATTGGTTTTGTTACTATATCGACAAAACATTTTCGTGGCATCAGAAATCATTTCTGTGGAAGTTGGGGCAGTTCTGTCATAAGGTGAGGAGACTTCGTATAAACAATAGTACAGCTTGGGTTCAAGCATGAGAGAAGGGCGGCCCTTTTCTCATGGTTCAAGAACGAAAGAAAAAAAAACTTTTTGAAGGTGCTGAAAATTTAGTTAAGAAGTTTTTCAAAGGGCTGTGGGCGTTGGTTTGAAGCTTTCGTGAGAAAAGGAGTTGAACATATCTTTTTTTTTGAGAAGTTTTGAGCGGGTTTTTGGTGTCATCACCTCCACTCCATCTCCACGAGTCACGAATTCACTCAGGTAGTCACGAAGGCTCTCATCCGAAACACGACTAATTTTAGTCTTGGAATAAGACTCTCACTTATTTTAAGACTCTACGCCGGGGGCGCTGATATGGTTCTATCAGAACCAGTGATTCCTAAAAATTATTCTGATAAGGGTTTTTTATTTTTTTCCTTTTGTGATGCTAGGAAGGATGTAGTTTCCCGATCAACTTGGAACAAACTCTTTAACTCTTAATCCAAAATTAGAAGAACTTATTGGGTAGAGTTTCTTCGTTGAAGTGCTACTGGTCAAATTTGCCTCTAATAAATAATTATATCAGCATTAAAATCGTAAATTTATCTATGTCAACTGTCATTAGTTTCTAACCTTTTATTCGCCCATTTGTAGACGAGTTGACCCCTTATGCAGACGTGTCCAGCCTATCTTCGCAGCCAATTTGCAGCCATCTTTAGTCCATCTGTGACCTACTAGCAGGTTTTTTGCACTGTTAAAATAAGAGTATCGGAAATTCAGATGCAACAAAAGTCATATCACTGGTCTGAATAAATTCAGTCCAAATTTATCACTGAATTTCAGTTACGTTGTTCAAAGAAAAAAAAGCGCTTTATAGAAATTCCAATAAACGATTGGACTGAAATTATTTTCATAGATCAGTGATTTGACTTTTGTTGCATCTGAATGTCAGATTCTCTCTTTACATTCTAGCGCATCTTCAGCCCGTTTCCAGGCCAGTGTTGTCAGATTCCGCGATTCCGTCAAATTTGAACACGTCTACCGTTCTAACCGTTAAAGATAACATAATGTTGAATCCTATTTTTGGAATGCTCAACCTCGAGAGCGATCCAAAACATACCCGACATGCTAGGTTATCTTTAATGGTAAGTTAGACGCGATGAAAATTTACGAAATTGCGGAATCTGGCAACACTGCTCCAGGCTTTGCAGCTTATCTTCAGCACTGCAAAGCCTTAATTCAACCTTCTCCAGCCCATGCGATCATCGCCATCCCATTTTCAGCTGATAAAAGACCAGCGTAGTATTATATCACAAGCAAAATATGTATCCGCAAACCGTTCGCAGCACCCGTTAAATCGCTTGTGGACTTAAGCAACGCTTCAATGGATCACAAACATTGTTTTAATTAGAATCTGCTTAGATTCCTTTATCATTCAGATAAAAGGCTGAACTAATATTGGCGGATCTGGAAATAGGCGCTATGGGTGGGTCCCTCACAGTGCGTCCGTCCGGCTCGCTAAGTTTTACGTGTCCTATCCGACTCGGATCATTGCCTAGAGGAAGCTTTCACAATTTTCCAACACAGTCTCCTTTGCCTAGGGTGAATTCGCGAGGTCCGATTTTCCAACGTGTTCCACCTTTCGTCGCCAAGTCGATCGGCTGGGTAAAAAAAAGGTCCTATAATGGTCTCAGAAGTTTTTCATTTTAGAGGAACCGGAAATAGTGTGAGTCTGCGTGTATCTCATGCTCTGTTTCTTTGTTACAGGTACGAGTCACTTTTGCGCGACGCCAGACGGTATGTCGCGAAACCGAAGGAATTTGCTTAATTAACACTCGTAAGCAATATGGAACGGAGAAAGTTCTTGTTGACACCTTGCTCAAAACTGTCATATCTTGAATCACGCTCATTGTCAGTTTTAAAGGTCGTATTTTTATTCATTTCTTTGTTTTAACCTGTTATATTTTCGTTAGCTTGAAATACGTACTATCGCAAGTTATCGTATGTTAAGTAAACCTAGGCAAGGTTAACCCATAACAGCCCAAAGTATTTGGAGTGAAATTTAACAAGAGAAATTGTAAGGATTTTTCCATTACAATACGAAATTTTGAGCCTAGAAAGATGCCTAAATTATTAAGTTCCAGGGTTCCAAAGGGGTGATATTTTTTTAAATTGTAACAATACTGAACTGAAAAGATCCTCTAAAATAAATTTTTCTGTTGCCGAACGGCATCGCTGGGCGGTAGTCGGTTACTCTAAGTCACCCAAGGTTGAGCGAAGTTATGAGGTAAGGTTAGGTTAACCTAGGTCAGGTTTGGTTAACCTAGGTTAGGGTTTATGAGCACACTTGAGATTGAAAACGCAAGCTTTGGAATATATACAAAGTACGGACAACGGCAATGCCGATGAACAGTCTCGAGTGTATCCTTTAGAGACTTTTCTCGTGAAATATTGATTTATTGATGCAGTAAACATGGAATTTGGGTTTCGCTGATGGTGGACTTTTAGTCCAACTATGCCATCTCCAAGAAAGGAGTTTACTTCCACGAAGCGGTGCGCCATCCTCTTAATCTTAATTCTAAGTCAATTCAAAGATTTTGGTTAAAGGAGACCAAACCAAAAATTTTAATATTTCATGTTCTTAAATATCGTTTTTTTTTTCCAAACTTCCAGCTCAAGAATTGCTAATTTTTCTCTGATTTCATAAAAACATTTCCCAAAGCTAAATAAATAAATAAAAAAAAAACAACCACAATTAAAAAATAAATAAAAAATGATTAAAACTAGTTCTGAAATATCGTTTTTCTAAACTTCCAGCTCTAAAATTGATGATTTTCCTCTGATTTATTAAAAACATTTTCCATAGCTTAATATATAAATTTGAAAAAAAAAGACAACCAAAAAATGATCTATTGAAAAAAAAATCACAAAAATATTATAAAAAACTTAAAAAAAATATGGCTTGTAGAAAGGACTATTCCGATGAAGAATATGAGATACCGGAGAAAATATCGAATATTCTGTTTTTTTGGTGAGTTAAAAATGCCTTGAGTCAGAACGGTGTCTGAACGGTTCTCCGTTTTCGGTGCAAGGACAGGGACATGGATTACCGCATAAGTCAGGATGTGCGGGCAGGTCGGCGGAGTGGGCTGACTCTCAGGCGAGTGACCAGCGCCGCGCTGCGTCGCCGCCGCCGCGTTGCGCCGCTGCGGCCGTCGGCTTGGGCCGAGCGAGCGTCCGCGTCCATCCGTCCAGGGTTGCCGTCGTTGGCGACCGGGGCAACGGCCTCTTTGCCGACGCTGCGCCGCTGCGCCGCCGGGCCGCGACGCCGGCCCGCTCGCTATCCTACCTGAGCTGGTGCGGTCGGCCTGTGGCCGCTCCAGGCCCGGCCTCTGGAGGGCGACTTCTTTTTGTGTTCGAAACTCGTGTCAGACTTGGGTATATACTTTTACGTGGTGAGAAGGAGAAACTTTTTGACGTAGAATAAAAGTGTAGGATTCACTTGTTTGATTTGCTGCAATCTCCTTCGGGGGATACATTTTATTCTAATATTTTCGAGTAAAACTGCTGTCTAGGAGTTAAACCCAATAACGGCATTAAAAAAAATCAAAGATGTCCAGTCCTTGATTTTATCGGTTTGTAGAATTTCCTACACACTAAATTTGAAATAGTCATTTTTTTGGTCAATTTAGTCATAATTGTTTATGACTAATTTAGTCATTTTTAAATTCAGTGTAAAATTGTCAAAATTGACCTAGATTAAGAGGTTAAAACATTTCTACTATTTTTAGTTTTAATGTTTTCTAGTACCAATATTAGTTTGGTCTCTGCGAGTCTAATATAAGTCATTATTTCTACTCTTACTGATCAGCGAGTTCTTTTCACTATTTGAATAGTCCTTTATGACTAAAAAAATGTCAACATTGTCTATTTTGAAATATGAAAATTTTAGGTAATATTTTTAGTCATATTTTACCATTTTACATTTACAGTGTGAAAACGGATGTTGATTCGTTTGAGGAAATTCTGGTGGCGTATGGGTCGACCTGGGCAAATTCGCACCTCTCCTTTGCCGCGGTTTGGTTCCGCGAGCCGTTATTCAAAGCGGTGGGTGATGGCCCCACTCCGATTCTGGCTCGGCCCCCTTCGGCCCCCTTCGGCCCCCTTCGGCCCCCTTCGGCCCCCTTCGGCCCCCTTCGGCCCCCTTCGGCTCCCTTCGGCTCCTTCAAATACACTGTGGTTGCTTTTATATTCAGTGCAACCTACTTTTTCTCAATCCTTCTCAAGCCTTCGTGATCTCCTCTCAGTAAGATTTCAAAGAACGACACTTTCCCCGCAACATTTCAATCTTGTAATTAAGACCCTTCCTTTATTCAAGATATGCTTTTTACGGGTCCTCTTGCCTCCTCACCCTAGAGATACCTTTTAAGTCTTCCCCATGATGCAATTCGACTGATGAATGTGTTTCCAGGGAATGCTTCACCTTAAATTTGAAATGTTGCATTTTCTCCCGTCTTTGTGTATTTTAAAGTCTTTAAACTAGAGTTTGAAAGGCTGGAGGGAGGTCGAATCATACAACTCGAAATTTGAGATTAATATTGTAAATTTTGAATTTGAGAAATGCCAAATCGCAACGAGAAAGTATATTTTTTACTGATAAATCGAAACTAGTTTGTATGCTCTCTACAATGTTCACGGTGCGGATTTGAGAAATGCCAAATCGCAACGAGAAAGTATATTTTTTACTGATAAATCAATACTAGTTTGTATGCTCTCTAAAATATTCACGGTGCGGAGTCCCGCTATTCCAGCATTTAGTACTCTCGAAGTACTCGCGGGCGAGCTTCCATCTTTCGCCAATTGAAATTGCCGTTACACTCGAGTATACTTAAACTTTTGTCAATTTTCTATTGTGGCACTCACGTTTCTAACGGTGTTAAGATAGTCTAATTACTAGACAGGAACTGGCGTCTTCTGAATTAAGAAAACCCTTTACCCAGATGAAAAATTGAGCCTCGCCGCGCTGTAGCCCAATCGACAGTGGAAATTCTCTTATGGGGAACGTTCAAATGCCCACCTGGATGAGCAATTTGGTCTTGTTTCGTTGTCGTCAAATAAAATGCCAAATCACATACGACTACATACTTTCTCGAAGTTAAAGACAAATTGCGTGAACCTTGCAATTACGATCGTGCTTGGTTTAGTCATAGGCTGACTGGAGGGTTAATATTTTTAGGAAGTGACTATTCACACGCCGCCCCATTTCAAATGCATTAGGATGGTTTCCGTGCGTTCAAGCCTCCCTCGCAGGAGGCGTGCAGAACTAGCCATATTTTTAATACATTTGACGGCAACGCCATATACTTAAGGGAGCGAATGTCAAAATTCAACCCACTACCGCCCAGCGATGCCGTTCGGAAACAGAAAAAAAAATATTTTAGAGGATCTTTAAGTTCAGTATTGTTACAATTTAAAAAATATTACCCCTCTGGAAACTTGAAATTTAATAATTTAGGTATTTTTTAAAGCTTAATATTTCGTACTTTAATGGAAAAAAAATATTCCAATTTCTCTTAAGCTAAATTTTACTCCAAATACTTTGGGCACTTAAGGGTTAATTCACTTTCTTTTTCACGGTTTTAAACACTGAAAAACTCACGTTGGTGTGTTTCTGCCGCCTAAAAGTGACATTACACAGGGCGATTGTTAGGTTAACCATGGTTAATTTGGAACATGTGACAATAATGCATCGCTCCGATGTGTTTCCTCTCGTTTGTCGGTGCTTATTGGCGACTGAAGGTATTCACACAATTCCACCTCTTAAGTTTACTGTAATAGCCTTAATTAACAAGAGGGCTCCTATTGAGATATTCTCCGAACAGTTTATTGATTAGTTCATCTCAAAAACGAACCTTGATTACGACGGAGTGAATTTGGCTCGCTGGTTTTAGCGAGTGGATTGCAGTGTCACCGCGAGTTCGCGTCTTCGCAGCCCGAACTTGGCCCATTTCCAGCAAACTTACAGCGTCTCATCAAAAACTCAAATTGAATCTGCCAGCAACAGCTTCCTAGGACCCCTGACAATTTTCGTCTGCAATTTATTTGACCAAATATGGCAGACATTAAGGCCAATGGCAATTACGGCCAACTTAAAACTTTATTCAAATTGGAACCCATTTATTGAAAATGACGTGAACGAAGCCTGTTACGATCTCCAAGGTGGAAAATTGATTTATTAGCTTGTCATGTCTTTTAGGCTCTGATTAAAGGTTTATGTGTTCCATCCTTTGCTTAATAACCCTCACTTTTAATTTGAATCAGTAAGAGTCTCTCAGTTTCAGTAAAAATTGAAGTCATTATAGCACCACTGATTTTTTTTCAGTGGTCCTATATTGACTGAAATTTAGTGAATTTTCACTGAATCTGAGATTCGTACTGATTCAAATTTAGGGTCTTTATGCTTTAACTCTTATTCATGATCAACGACATTTAGCAACGTAGCTTTGGTAAAGTACCTAGTACCCGTTTCGCCGTAAAGGTGGAACAATAAAGGTGGAACATTAAATGTGGAACAATAAAGATGGGTCAATTGGAACAATAAAGGTGGATCAATAAAGGTGGACCAATAAAGGTGGACCAATAAAGGTGGACCAATAAAAGTGGATCAATAAAGGTGGAACAATAAAGGTGGAACGAAAAAAGAGGGAAGGTTCAGCTTATCAACCGTGTAGCTATTAAAGGTTCGGTCTGGCTTTGATGATTCCGATGAGATACAGTTCGTCGACAGAGAAACTTCGGGGGAGTTTAGTTGTTGAAAAAAACTAGTTTGACAAAAGTGAAACTCCTGAACAAGTACCTGGCGGGCTGTAGTACCGGTTTAGCTCGGGGCTAAACTGATCTAACAAAGGATGATGTGTTTAGTACGACGGCATGGCCGGCGTGGCGCGGTGCCCGGAATAACAATCAAAACGGTAAAATGGCGTCTAGATTCCAGGCACGCGGACTGGACGACTACTTTCATAGTGTTACTATGGTGTTACTTTAGACAACATGATAGTAGCCCTGGTGGAAATGACACCGTATTTTTTCTAGTGCTCTAAGGGACCACACATTTTATGGAACGCACTCATGCGATGCTTGTCATTATCCGGAAAGGATTTTTTTTTGCCCGTATTTAATACCGTCCTGGTTTTTTGCGCCATTTACTTGGTGGGACTTTGCCTGGGTGAAAAGTAGAAGTTTTGAAACAGTTGGCTATGTCTTATTGAATTCAATGCAAAAAATTCATTGAAAATTATAAAACATAAAAAAAGAAATGGAAAATAACTACAAATCAGAATATAATATAAAACTAACCAATAAAATTCAAAAACTAAAATTTCACAAACAAAAAAGTAATAAAAACTAAATCTTAAGAAAAATAAAAATACTAAAAAAATTAAGTCCCACTTTTTTGATGAGATAAGAAGAGAAAAATTAAACAAGTATAACTAAAAATTATGCCGAAAATAAAAATGTGTGGAAAAATAAAATTGAAAATGTAACGAAAAATAGGAATTATAATTAAAATTTATGAATAATTAAAAAAAAAATAACATTTTCTTAGTATGTCCAGGATACCCATAAAGCATGTTACCCACTGGATAAAGTTGAGTTTGAAACATTTGTCGGGTGGATTGGGTGTGCATGGCCCGGCTGGACTCGGTCGCTCTCCTTCACCTGTTGCTGGAGAGCAGAGCGCGACGACGACTTGGCGTCGGCGGAGGGGGGGGGGGCACCGCCACGCGGAGATGGCGGCGGCGGCGGCGGCTGCAGCAGTGTTGCCACTTGTTGCATCGGACTTTTTCTTTTCCTTTTTTCTCTCTGTCCGTCCGTCTGTCCGTTTGGAGTCACGTCTCCTCTTTTACTTCCATGTCAATGGAAGTATTGGCATCGTGCAAAATATCGACTTCGAGATAAGACCGGATTTGGGATGTACAACCCCCAAAACGTCGAGAAAAGTGGTTTTGG
>Ga0058701_10004801_pt1 | contig 11050 bp, 5 predicted proteins | sample AgamicOrMae_FD_97039 | JGI IMG/M metagenome (GOLD analysis project Ga0058701, IMG submission 97039) | Agave microbial communities from Guanajuato, Mexico - Or.Ma.e | ecosystem: Host-associated > Plants > Phyllosphere > Phylloplane/Leaf | place: Guanajuato, Mexico | collected 2012-06-04 | reverse complement strand
TTTCAAAATAGTAAAAAAAAAAATGTCTTTCCATACGAGGGAGCTTACCAAGAGCGTCGTATCGTGAAACCTGACCAAAATGTGACACTCCTTTTAAACTCTGTACTCAAAATTCGCAGTTGCTTCCCCCGTTGCGTTGGGCATAGCTGATGATTCCCCTGCAGTGGGAGGATATCACTTTTCCTTGAAAAGTCCCGCTGAAACTTTTTGAGCAGACTTGTGTCCTCGCTTGCGTCTGCGTCGCCCCCCGATATTTCGGGAGCTGATTTTAATGAAGCAGTCCTGCAAGGAGACACCGAAAGAGGTGCGTTACGTGACGGGGGCGCAGCGCGGCGGACAAGCGGACTGAGTGACTTATTACCCTGGAGAGCGCTTTGTCATCCGCGAGAGGGCGCCACTACGAGGCGGAGGCTGTCGAGACGACTACAGCCGCGATGTTGAATTGGAACTTGGGGCCCGCCACACTATATCAGCGCGCGCCCTCTAAACTGGATCCGCCATTCTGTTTCGGCACCCTAATCGCGGTTATTTCTTGATTAGACGCCAATATGAAACATAGTTTAGTTTACATATAGACGTAACATGGGCTTGCCCATTACGAAATAGTGACCTGAAACTTATAAATAGCCTAAAGTAGTAACAAAACCACTGTTTTACAAGGTAGTTTAAAGTAGTCCCATACCTCATGTAGGCTAATAAAACAGAATAAGAATGTATTTTCGTTATATTTAACGATAAACCTGTCAACAACCATATCAATGAGAAGGTCTCGTTGAGAGCTCTCAGTTGATATGGTTATTGATATCTTGAATAATAACCAAGTCACGCTCCTCCCCTTTATCTTCATGGGGCTACCTAAAACAGGGGTTAGTACTGACTGCGTGGTACACCTATGTTTATTCCTTGAGACACGGATACCATGAAAACAGGTTGGAGGTGTGCTTGGAAGAGTCGTATTTTGCATGCATCAAAGTTGCGGTAAAGTTATCTCTATTCCTGCCAAGAGTCCGCAGTTATGAAAATTTTCAAGATAGTATTGAAAAAAGAGTTGTGTACTCTCGGTAGCTGGGAATGGCGGAGAGCTCCACTTTTCGCCGACGGCGTAGGGCAATTACTGCGACCAGGGCATTTAGAGCGATCTCCACTCCTGCAAGTCATGCTTTTGTGGAGTGCTTTGGGAAAACACTAGGTTCGATTCCCGGTTCCTTCCTGTATTTTTCGTAGTGTAACTTACATACACATGTTGTAAAGTACACTATAAAGTTGAAAGATGTAAATTTTGACCTGATGGTATGGACGCTTGCTAAAATGACTCAATATTATGTAGTCGAGTACAGTTCTGTTCAAATGGGCGTCCTGAATACCGCATATTCGTCAAGGGGTAGCAACGAACGGAGCTGTATTTTTGTCATACGCGGAGTTGAATTTGACGGTTTCGATAGTTTTTGGCAGAAGACACCCGAAACGAAATCAATTTCTGGAAATTGTCTGGCTGAAACAAAGACACAGTATCTTGTATACGGACAATTGTCCTTTTTCCTCGTCCGCTTTTGCCCGGGATTATCTCTGATTAAAAAAAGAGGAAGCTATCGTGCATTGTCCTATTAGCATTGTGCACATCTCTTGATGCGTAGCTTGTGGCCACGGCGCTGCCAAAAAAATGATATAGGCTACATTCATCACAAACAAATTATCAGCGGAACAAATAATTTGCTCTTTCCTCCGCAAATCCTTTGTGATTTATCGGGAAATCCCATGTAATCCACTTTTGCATCCCGCCTTTTCATAACATGAATGCCTCTTACCAGGTATCCCTATGTTCTCATTGGAGCACCGAAAATAGACCTGCTTTGGTATGTGTATAGTACCCATTTGGGTGTGCAAATGGAACACGTATTTCGCTCCGTTGTCGATAGCCCTGTATCGATATATGTATCGAAGAAATATCGATAGATGTATCGAACGAAGGCGATGTCATTGCTAAAGCCTCTTTTCGGCAGCGCCTTCGATAGTTTTATATTTGAAGCTTTGTAAGTGCGATATATGCAAGGATATATACCTTTCCAGAGTTTCGAGTTCTTAACTATTACCGAATACTTTTATCATTGCTCCAAAAGCAAGATTATCCGACCACTAAGCCGTTTTCAATTCTCTCTTTTTTTTTACTCCAGTTCTTGGCAAATCAGAGTACTAAATAACTACTTTTTTAATTGTTAAAGTAACATTTTTCCCAAGCTTGAAAATAAACCGATGTTTTTATGTAAAATTTTTCAAGAAATAAGGAGAATATTCTCATCGAACATTATATTTAAAAAAATTGAAAAAGAAAAACGAACTCATATTTCATGTTTTGGTTGCGTATCCAAAATATACTTCAGGTATGAGAGGCAAGCACGAGTAAGTTTTGCGTTGGGTCAATACGTGACCGAAAACGCGTTGGCGGCTTTCTATGGCAAAAAAACTTTGATGTGTTGTCTGCGCGTAACGAAATTATGCTAACAACTAGACAACAGATGTGTGGGCAATCCCATTCTATGTCTAACTTGTCACCAGTTGATATCTAATCTCTTGTCCATCATCCGAGTGAACCGGTTGGGAGCGAACCCCGAAAAAAGTTGGTGCATATTCATCAAGCGGTCACTGATATCATGACGCAGCGTATATCAAGTTAAAAGCACTGGCCGGCCGACCAATTAACGTCTCCCAAGTGCCAAAGTTATCATGGCGGACTCGTGGTCAGGAACATGGCTCCTCGGACATGGGCTCCTGGGCCCAGATTGCCAACTCCCACTCGTCCTCCAACACACACAAAATGTAAGTTTTGTCTTTTTAACTCTTTACACTCTAAATTGAAATCTGTGAGAGTCTTTGAGATTTAGTGAAAATTCTCTGCATTCTAGTCAATATAGCACCACTGAAAAAAAATCAGTGGTGCTATATTGACTGAAATTCAGTGAATTTTCACCGAATATCAGAGACACTCACTGATTCCAATTGAAAGTATCCCTTTCGGTCGCTCTCAATAAACTTAGCAGGCTGGCAGCTGAGCGAGCACCTAACCTAACTCTTTTTCATGAAGCCCCATGCAACTTGGTACTCGACTGCAGTTTTTGTCCCCGAAAAGCTTTTGGACGACTCGTAATAGCTATGGTTGTACAGGTTTTGATATCACGTTCGTTATACGGATGCTGGAAAGGACGTTTTATACAGAGATGATGTCCACTTGTGAAGGTGTAATTAAAAACAAGGAGCGGTTTTCGTTGTATGGATTTTAGCTTTGAAAAACGTGAAGTGAAAATGACTTGCCAAGGGTCTTCGTCAGCAAGCTCCGAGAGATCGAATTAAAGGTCTTATTCGGGAAATGAGCGAAACACCATTTTGTTCGGAGTGTTTGTGACAATTTTGATTGACTAAGTGACACAGGTTGTCATTGCTTCACCGTTGTCAGTAATGAGAGCAACTAAAGAGACGCCGGCGCCGCTCTGAGCTGCGCTTCTTCGTGCCGACGGAGAAGAAAAGTCGAAAAGGGAGAGAAGGACTGCCAAGTCCCCACTGCAAACATTTGTCCTGGGGATTCACTAATTAAGTAATTATCATTTCCTTTTTTGGCGAGGGCCGATTTCCCTGAAAAAGTGATCTTGCTCAACAAAAGGGACAGGGAGATGACGATGTTTACGAGTATAACCACACAAACTTTTTACTTTTTTATTTGACACTAACAAAGAATATTTGCCGGCGGTTCACAAAAAGAATTCTACTCATATTTGCGAACAGCTCCTCATTTAAAGTGTCGTATCTTTACCCCCTTCCAATTTAAACCTTTCACGGGAAAAAAAGGTTTTGTTATACTAACGAAATCATTTGTTAAAATAGGGATAAGAAAAACATTTTGTTAACCAAACAAAATGTTAAGTTCTGTTAACAAAACGTTTGGTTGCTGCAGCAAAATTTTTGGTTGCCGCAACAAAAAAATTATCTGTTGTCCCTAATTTTGTTGCCGTATCAAAACCATTTTTTACGTGTTTTAAGCTCTTTTGGAATAAAAAAACACCAACAAAGTCAATCTCTGATAAACTCAATAACTTTTATTTTTAAAAAATATTTTTCTTCACTACCGTATTGGCATGATAAAAATCGTGTTCTATTTCATAACGGCTTCTCTGTGTGTGAGAATTACTGGAATTTTGATGTCTGAGTGTACATTTAAAGAGTCCATTACCTGAAGCCCTGTTGTTTTACCGCATCGCACATTTCTTTCGGACATAACAATAGTTCAGTCAGTTGCTCGAGTTCAAACTCCAGAAAGTTCATTTTTTTATTTTCTTTACCTTTTTGCCGTATCCCAACCCAAGAAGTGAACTTCTCTTTCCATTTTCCACCCTGTCCCGTCCAAAAATAGTACAGTGCTCTACAGACGAAATAGCTACTAGAGTAGCGCAGAGGCCTAGTGTTTGGTAGAACGCGGTTTCGATCCCAAGCAGCTCCACGGTGCGTTTTCCAGCTTGTTTGACGTACGATCGCAGCTGTTTATTCAATTGCCCGCCTTGTTCTGTCATAAAAATGTTAATTTCGATTGTTTTTCCCACGGAAGTTGAGTGCGGCCCAGAACAAGTCATGACAGAAATGACATATCGCGATGACAAGCAGGCCGGGACACCTCTAATGAAGCCATCCGGTGCCCTGTACTTAAGAGGGACTTCGGTGGCGTTGTTCCCGGCGGCGTTCCCTGGCGGCGCAAAGCGCAAAGGCCCCACAAGCTGCTGTACTTTTGCGGCGTGCCGCCAAACCGGAATGCCCAAGGACCTTTGCACCTGTTGCAACGATCTGCCGGTGTTTCTCGGCCGAAAATCGATCGTAACTTCTTTGAAACGCCGAAGAATACTGTGGAAGATTTCTACAGCCTGGTGAAGTTTGACAATGATTTCCGACGAGGATCTCCTTGAAGTGTTCTTTGTTGTATATCCTCTCTGAGTTTGAGGGTTATTGAATACAGCTGAATGTGTAATGGAAGGAATGTGTCTTACCGCGTGTGTCTTGTTAGAGATATTTTCGGACTGAGAAGTGTCCGTTGAAATAGAAGAATTGTATCTTAACCCTGGAGGAATCGTCACCAAACCGGTGAGGGTTCGTATCTCAACCTTGAGCATAATCGTCCATGAAACAGAAGTTCTCGAAAACTTCTCCAAAACAGAAAGAAATCACCCCATAAAGATTTTTTTTGTTCATCTGGTTGGGAGAAGATGACAGTGAGAAGAGAGCTCTCTCAAATTGAACGGAATCCGAGGAAGGAACCGTACACAAAGATTTTTTTCTAAAACCATGAAAACTGTTCTCTTACAGCCTGAGAAAACGAGTCTGCCTAAACTACAACAAATCCTGCATCGAAGAGAACCCTCCGAAATTTTGATCAGTAGTGGACGATCCTTCACGCATACAATAGGACAATCTTCTAAAATTGAAAGGATTCTCCAAAACTCAGAAGCCTCAAACTCAAAAGGTCCTCTAAAACCGAAAGAAATCTACCAAAACTGAGGAAGGTCCTGTAAAACCGAAAGAAATATATCAAGAAACTGAGGGAAATGCTCAAAGTGGGGCCGACCTTTTGAGGAAGATCCTAGCTGCGTAATAGACATTGGTTGAAAGGAGAAGGGAATCTTTTTCAAATTGAGAAGTATTCTCCCAAAAATGAGAAAGATCCTCTGGGAAAGATCCTCTTAGAGGATTTTTCAGTAGAGGACCTTTCAGAAAGAAAAGTCTTTCAAGTCAAAGAAGCCTGTGGCATGAAAAAATGCTTCTTCAAACGTGGAAACAGGCGCCTTAACGTATTGAGTTGTACCTATTTTTGACTCCTCTTTTTCGAGGGTTCCGCGTTAAAGGTCTAAAATGCACCCAAATACGTTTTCCCTCAGTACTGGTCCTCTATTAAATGACTTACTGATGAAACGGGCGACTAGAGTTTTATCCAAGCACTGCTAAAATGCGGCCCTCCGTCGAAGGGCACTTCACACAAGCCTGCTACCACAAAAATTTTCAAGACTTCCGATAGTGGGCGGTATGGACCTACCGCGTTCTAGACGTCGTAGAATCTTCCCATAGAGATATTATGACATCCATCTCGAACATGCAGCTCATTTCTGGATCCTTTGGGGCATCTGCATTTATTTACCCGTCAGAAGTGTTCTATTTAAGACACGTTTCCCTGTACGAAAGAGCGCTCTTATTTTCTTAACCAGCACTTTAATACGTGTCGACATTCTCAGGCCATTTCTCAAAGGCAAAAAAGCAACTCTTCCGTGGCGAGATCTCTTCGCCTCTGTAAACCAAATTTGTCTTGAACTAAATTAAGGCACTAGCAGCGTTATCGGACCCCCTGAGAGGGTCTGATACATTACGGAATGGAGTTGAACCGTTGCCAAAGATGCAACTGTGATGTACACCTTCCTAATTTAAATTTAGACTGATCTATTCAAAATGATGCTTCTCACGTTCAGGGACTTTGAACTAAGTCTATAATTTATACTCGCTGTCTAAAGATTACCGAGCAGCATTTGGTTGCATCCTGAGCTTTGAGTAGGACCACACAAGGACCGTGTCGTTGACACAGTAGTGAAATAAAGGGTTATGCGCTATTTTTGGCGTGAAAGTTAAACAGTTTGGTCTATGTAACATTATTATGTGTTCCTTCTAGAGGCGAATTTAAGTGTAAATATTAAAAGAGAACGACTTCGACGACTTCGTAGCCGCTTGTAGCAGCGCTTTCAGAAATTTCTTGCAGTCAGCGATTCTTCCTCCTTACCACCTTGCTCCTGCCGTGTTACGAGTTGGATAGGCTAGTCCGCTACCGTGCCATGTACTGTATATCAATTGGCTGTTCTTGTTGCAAAGTTTTCCTAAAGAGGAAGGGCAGTTGACCAGGCGGTAAAATTCTTCAGAATAACCTATGATGCAATGATCGCCTAACCAATGCAGCAAATACTTCGAGGTCAAACCTCAGGACATCACCCAAAAAATCGGAGAAAAAAAATCATGAGCATCCTCTGCCACCGTACGCAACTTTCCCGCACTAAGGCATCCGAGAAGAAAAACTTTCATTTTTTTTCGATACCCTCTATTGTGCACTCCTGCCAAAATAACTTTGATCAGGATTCATCCGGGGCTGACAAAGTCTTCCCACACTGTTGAAACGGCCCGCCATTCATACCAGACAGACTTGTGATCTCTACCAGTAACTCTGGATTGAAGCAGTGACCAATGCGTGGCCTGCTTTCCGCCCGTCTCGTCTCGCCCCAGCCCGCATCGCCCCGCATTCGTCGCTCGGCTCCGGAATAATAAATTTCCCTTTCACAACTTTTTGGGCAAAAGCAAGCAAGCAGACTGGCGTTCTTGCCACATCACACGAGCCTGTCCACCAGCTTCTCCTTCTGCACAATGACTTCGGCTGAAGGGCGGCGCGGACAGCACTGCTGACGAGCCACGTTTGCTGCAAAGGACCACAAACGCCGAATTCTTTTTCAGCTGGAATATTTGCTCGAAATTCTTTTGCAGAGAATCTCAACTACCGGTTCACCGCGACATACCTGCTGGAACCCGCTTAGATATCTGCGAGAAACTTTGGAAGCCAAGGTCACGCGAAATAGTGAAAAATTCATTCTCTGTTTATTGTAACGTTGCCCTTTCTGCCTGTTGTCCACCCTTCGCTCGCCTTTTCATCGTCAGCTTAGCACAGGCTAACGGACCTGGTTGTCGCTTAACACCATGCCTCTGGCTATGTCCCTTGTATGTTATCTCTTAATAATCAGCGTTTTTTAAAATAGATAAATTGACTTCATCAAGTGGACCATCACGAATGGGTCCTCAACTTATTAAAATGCATTCCGGCAGATTTTGACCTTTTCTTTTTCCTAAAAAACAAAAACAAAAAAAAAAACAGCTATTTGATGAAGAATTAGCACTTTAATTCACCACCGTAGTTTCCATTTTTGTATTTTTCTTTTCTTTTTTTTTACATAGAGGGTAAACGATACGCTATTTGTCTCACATTAGGTACGTTGCTGCGTTTTTTTTTATTTATTTCAAATTCCGTGTCGGACAAATTCCGCCCTCCGCCTATCTGATTCCGACATTGTCGTTGTATTTCCCACGATTTTTAAGGAAGCCTAAAGAGCTTTGAAAAATTTCGAAAAACATGTCTGAAACAATTCATACCCTCAGCGGCAGTACAGTGATGTTCATAAGTGACGGGCCAAACAAAATCTAGTGACTTTTTTTGTAAACTTATGTGTGTTGGCAGCAGCGCGTGGAGTGGGTCAGGGAAGGTTACGGGGGAAAGGCGGGCACCTCCTCTTGCCTCCACACCCTCCCTCTGGCCCCCAGGCAATGCCACAAACACACATTTGTTTACGAAAAAGGTCACTAAATTTTGTTTTGCCCGTCTTTTATGAAAATCACTGAACATTAAACACACTGAATTTGGGGTAGCGGGTAGCGTTCAGATGTGCCCCGCTTTTCCCAGAGTGGCAGAAATGCAGGCAGGGCTCTGGTCCAGATGATGTCATCGGGTAAATCAGCGACGGAATACCAGAAGTCCTCAGGAAAGCGTAGTGGAGCCGCCTGCAGCAAAGCGGGGCGAAATGGTGCAGAAGCGGGGCGAAATGGGCGCAAAAGCGGGGCAGAAGCGGTGTCTTCGGCATGTGGATCCTCGCGACGGGACATCATTATTCACTGTCAGCGCGTCCCGCGTCTGCGCCGCCGTCACCGCCGCCTCGGCGTCCGCATTTGCAATCTCCTCGCTCACTCAGCTCTGCTCAGCTTTTGCTCACCGACCGAAGATTTGCTACCGTTTCGCTTACTTTGCCGAAACAACGGAGTCCGCTTTTAAAGGCTGCGTCCTGCGAGGAAAAGCGGGAATATTCTTACCGCGCGGACTTCTGCAAGAAATAGTTTTTTTTTTGATCAACGCTCGCTTACATGTTCGGATAGGTTAGACTTCCAACCTGACAGAGCATCTCATAACGTTATTTCCATTATGCTAACCTTACCTCGGCTTAATTAAGTTACAGCCATTTTAATACCATGCATGTTTCTACTCCCTCGTTTTATTAAGGATGTTCCAGCGGAACTAAGTCAAATTGAGGCATAAAAGAAAAATCGTTAAAAAATCCAAAAATGGCAAATCAACATCAAACTTTTGCCAAACGTCCTCAATAATATCCAACCGTCCATATTACTCAATTTAATTTTTTGAAATCGTTTAGTTGCTGATTTGACTTATTTTTTACTCCAGAATTTGTATTTTTTAAAGTTTTTTTGCCCTTGTTTTTCTTATTTTACGGTTAAGTGTTCATTTTTTGGTGCTGGATTTGTTGCAGTATTATTTCGAATCTTTTATTTTTTTAAAAAAAATCCTATGTCTTATGTAAAACTGGCCAGAATTTTTAGAAAATGAGCTTTTTTCGAGCTTCTTCCATATAGCACGATGTATATTTGGTCATTCTCAGAAGCCTGCTGGGACAGAAAAATTACACGGTCAACGTTCTTCCAATTTGGCTATATGATGAGGATACATGTTCTAAACCTAACCGTAGGTCTTATTTTGACGATTTCGCTGGAACAACCTTAAGGTACCTCATTCGGAAGTAGGTATACCTTTGAACTTGAGTGATGACGGCATACTCAAAAGGATACCGCTGCCCGAAAAAAACCGATCTGGGTTCCCTACCTTTTCGCACCTGACCACGTTTCAAGAATAAAATGACAAACCCCAAAGAGGCGCAGAGATTTTGTTATTTCACGCTCTTCCAATTGGGCTCCAACTTATCGACGTGAAATTCAATTAATTCCGAAATCCCTTTTGCGGGTATTTTATTCACACCTCGGCGAACAATCGGTGGGAAATTACCGGAGTGGGGGACTGGCTGTCAGACGGGGTACGTGGGACCCTCCTGATATCGCGCGCCGCTTCTTTTCAAATGCACCGTGAATTTTCTGTTTGCCGGATTTTTTTCCATTCATCTTTAGTAAACGACTCTTTCCGCTTCCTCTTTTATTTTTCTAACTGTGAAAGCGGGTTTGTTTGGCGTCCAAAATTTTGGAATCGCCTTATTTAAATCGATATGAAACTTTTTCCCTTACAAACGAAATCGGAAAAAAATGGATTGAATGAAAAACTGCCGGTTTTGGGTGGTTGTTTACCTCTTTTTTTCTTTTTTTTTTTAATTCCTCTATTAGGGTCCAAGTGGGGCAAGCCCAAGCAGGTCCAGTTTTAGACATGAAGTTTGGACTGACAAGTAAGTGAGCCGAAATTTCGATTGTTTGCGAGGTTGACTCATCAGTAGCAAATATCAAACGAAAGGAAATTTAAAAGGAATCAGTTTGCGATATGACCATCGACAAGTCTGTGTCTTGAAAATCAACAAAGATACATACCTGTTTTAGCTTAGTACCTAGAATAACTTGTGGTGGGGTTGACACAAAACAATTATTTTTTGGCCCATTTTTTTTAGTGACCAGCGGTGTCGTTCGGAAATAAGTAAATTGACCCTACGGGAAATATTGATGCGCTATCGCAACCATTGAAAAAATGATCACTCTCCCAAAGTCCCTGATATTAAAAATTAGTGTTTTTCGGTAAGCGCAGTTCGCCTATTTTAATTTAAAAAAAATCTTATTAATGTTTAAATGTGACTTGTATGTAAATTTCAAGTACCATGTAAGGTGAACCGGTGTATTGAGATTCCTGTCACTAAACTACTCAGGTTGTTGACCAAGTCACAGATGTGGGCATATGTCTGCTGAAAACATTCTTGTAAACATTCTCAATTAAAGAAAGAGACGACAATGTCGTAGCACATCTGTGACAGTGAGATGTGCTCCGTAGCAGTGCAATTTCTCCTCCCCCTACTCTGCGGAAAATGGAGCAAGTTTCAAGTGATTGACAGATACTAAGGGGGCAACGGGGGGGGGGGTGACGGAGAAGACGCTAACTGAGGTGGGGGCAGAGGGTGAAGAGGGATTTTCCAATTATACGAAACCCCGGAGCGAGGATAGAGGC
>Ga0058701_10004800_pt1 | contig 11051 bp, 6 predicted proteins | sample AgamicOrMae_FD_97039 | JGI IMG/M metagenome (GOLD analysis project Ga0058701, IMG submission 97039) | Agave microbial communities from Guanajuato, Mexico - Or.Ma.e | ecosystem: Host-associated > Plants > Phyllosphere > Phylloplane/Leaf | place: Guanajuato, Mexico | collected 2012-06-04 | reverse complement strand
GTGCTATTTCGTGATCGGTTTATCCAAACAGCTCTGTCATATCGAAACACCATGCTGAGTCTATGCAGCTTCATAGTGTTCGGTACAGAGCAGAAGCTTGGGAGATTAATCAAACTAGATTAATCAAACTAGCTCGCTTGGGCAAACAAAGATTAACTCTAAGAGCTAATGCGAGTTATATCAGCTGCAACGGTACAATGATGTTACAATCATTCGAGGTTATTCGCTATAAATTATTTAATGCGTTTTATCTAAGTCGACTTTTTTGCTGACTTTTTAACGTTTGATTGTTAACGTTAATTCAGATGAACAAGAAATGATTAGTACCATCGTCTGTTGCTTTCTTTGTGGATCTATCGCTCCGAAAATGGAATATAAAATTAAGGCTCCCCGTCCAACCTTCCACCACAAAACTCTCTCGCCCGCCCGGTCTTAAAATAGAAAGATTAAGCAAAACAAGCATCGTTGCAACCCTTTTTTTAGAGTTCCTCAATCAGATCCAGTCTTCAAAAGCCATAGATTTCAAAAAAGAAATCCGTCCTAAAAAAATGAAAAAAATCCAGGGGTAACCCTTTGCATTTTTTTTAAATTTTCGGTCGAATTTATTTGTTCAATTTTTCACGTTTGATGGTCAAAACTGATGAAGGGAAACTAATAATGATCTAAACCAATATCTATTGCCCACTGCGCCCTTTGATCAAGCTAAAAGAGGGACGTTTAATCGCGGCGCAGCGCGGTCTAAAAGATGCCTTCTAAATTCACAGATGTTGACTAAAAATTGTCTTGAAAGTTTCTGCTGCTGCACCGTGGTCCTTGGGTATTATTTTAACGGTGATCAATGAATCTGGTTGTTACGTATCCCCGAACAAACATCCTCAAGGGGCTTAAGGCGCGAGATGGGTCGTCATGAGAGGATCAGAGCCACTTACCGATTCGGTGCGGGCGTGTTGTACGCGGGTTTTCGTTTTGTTTTGTACTCACATAGTCGGCCAAGGCGCGCATTCCACTCGGGAATCGTTGCCTGTCGGGAACGAGTCTCCCCTTGTAATCTCGTTCCTTCTCCAACCAACAGTCGTCGACGTTGATATACTCGTAACCGACGTCTTTGTATCCTTCAGAAACGACCAGATCGGCCATAGTCTTAAATAGGTTTTCACTGCAACACACAAATAACAATGTTTATCCTAAAATCGTTCATGTTATTACAATCAAATCTTGTACATTGCCAAAGTTCGTTTTCACCGAAGCCGATATTGGGCGCCTTTTAATATTGCAACATCATGAAATATTTATGTGTGTAGAAATTCATATATAGGCAATATTTAATATCAGCGCCCCACGATGGCTATGAGTCCTGATTCACGCTGCGCGCCCAACGAGAGTATAGGAATCTGATGGAATATCTGTACTAGGACCAAAACAGTCTCACTCCCTTTTTATCTTGTCAACACGCAGCTCTGCGTCCTGACTGTGGCTAAGGCCTGAGGATTAAAGGTTATGCACGAATTGTATATTCATCTCTGATTTATTTTCCCAGGCTTGCTTTTTTTTCGCTATGTTTTTGGTTCTTATCGCACGCCTATGTCAATACAAGGGAGACTTGAACGCACGGAAACCAATCTAATGCATTTTAAACGGGGGGTGATTTGAACGCACGGAAACTAACCTAATACATTTTAAATGAGGCAGCGTGTTAAAAGTCACTTTTTTTTATTGTGTGACATTTATCTTCGGTCAAATATTGGCGCAAAGTTTCTTTTAAAAAAAATATGATTTGTTCCATTAAAATGGAGGTATTTTAGTTGTGATCATAGCCTAAGTCGTATTTCCTCTTCAATCCGGTAGAGATTCTTATTATTGAACGTTCAGTTCGATAGCAACTCATTCGAGATGAAACGCATCAGCTGAAACGTATCAGTAACGGTGGTACGATATCGGAAACAAACGGTGAGAGTTGGTGCTATTATTGTAGACTTAGCAGTAAATTTAAGATAAAATTCTAAGGAAAAGCGATAAGTAGAGAGAAGTAAAAAGATGGCCTAGTGATAAGCGGTATCGGTTTGATAAGCGACTGTCCGTGCCGCTGCAACGGAGGGGTCGCATCAATCGTCTTAATAGAGCCATTATTTATTTAGCCTCATCTTAACGCTTCGCTAGTTTCTATAACCAGCAAATTACTTCTTTAGAATGGTTTTGCGGTGGGGTCGAGAGTATTTGTAATAAGCGACATAAAAGGTACTTGTTTAGAATTTCAACTTACTTTTATAAGATTACCCTAATGCCCTGCAATATTTGTGAGTTTGTAGAGCGTGGAACTCGAAATGGCAACTTTCCTTATGTAAAATCTTATATCTGATATGCATCTTATCTATTAATGTTTTGGTAGAATGAACTCTGAGTTCGTTTTCAAGATAACGGTGCTCGGCGCATGTGATCCTATACAGTACCGGTATGGAACTAAGACTTCCTAAGAAAAGCATTCTGAAATAAGTGTTTTTTATTTTTTATTATTATTTGATTTAATTTTTTTTATTTTTTTATTTATTTTCATTTTTATTTTTTTAATTTTTTTTCTTTTTTCTTTTTTTTTCTTTTTCTTTTTCTTTTATTACTGAAATGAAAACAAAACCTGTGTTTTTGAAGTTGTGGACTCCTCTTTGATCGGCGACCTCAGCGGCTATTTTTGTCGTTGTTTGTTTTTAGGATTGGATTTTTTAAAAATTATTATTACTTTTTTTCCACACAGAAAACTTCACCATAAATAATTAGAATTACAAAAATGTTCCTTATGTAACATTAAACCGGCTATTTCCATACTCGTAAATGTTAATTATACTGACGTTCAATCTTGACCATGACAAATTTTGCCAAATTTTATGAGTAGAAAAGAAGCGTTGGTTTTCACTTGAAATTACTGATGTGACAATTTCATTTTTTTTAAACTTTAATTTTGATTGAAGGCGGAGTACCCTAAACTAAAATCGCACAAGTGTACTAAATATGTTTGAATAAACGTCACCCGGGAGCAAAGAGAGACAACGCTGTATCATGACAATAGCCCCAACAATTGTGTTGCCCTCACCTCGGTTAACAATGGCGAACAAAAAACAGTTGAATATGTCGTGCTTAGGGAAAGTTGAGATGAGACGCTCCAGTGAATATACTGTTATAAAGGCTAGACTTACCACACCGGGTGTCCGTATCTGCTTAACCTTTCATATCGCATTGTAAGGATTATCGAAGAACAGCCGCTTAAGCCGGATTAAGTTAATCACGGTTAAGCTAAGTATATTTTGCTTGTCGCTACTGATCCACTAAGCTGTCGCCAGACCTGATATTGCTTACTCCTTGGTGGTAATCTGAAATACGCATTTATTTAAAAGAAGCTGCGTTTAACGAAAATATTATAACGTGATTGAATTTCCGTCTGTTGTACTTTTTTCAGCCCATATGCAACACCGATTAACCGACCACTAGCGGTTCCCGTGTTGGGAAGAAGTTATTTAACGTTAAAAAAATATAATTAAAACTCCTTTTTGAGGGAATCGGTCGATGCTTGGTGACTGGAAACGTAGGTTTTAGTTATCTGGTCTACCTTCGACAATAAACTATATCGCTTAGTTTCATGTTCACGGCCATAACTTTCACCATGTGGCCTTGCAGTTTTGATTTACGCGATTTTTTTTTCCATTCTGCGCTGAATGTTGTAGGCGAGTTTGAATGTTTGTTAGTATGAGGCTGTTGACGAATGATACAGTGTTTCTTAGTTAAGGCATTTGTACTCAAGCTGCGCTCTGTTTATGAGCCTGTGCAAAAAGCTATTAAATTAAGATCCATGAATTAATACAGCACTGCCTCGCAATACAACTAAAAACCGGCATATTATGAACCCATCCGGGCTGTAAGGATAATCCAGTTGCCTTTGGTTCATTTATTCTTGTTTAGGACATGCTGAGGGCAAAGCCAGAAGCTTACCGAATTTAGGTTTAAGTTCAGTGAGGTGAAGTAAGTTTTGGGGCCATCTTTGGTTTCGATTAACCGATCGAATGGTAAATTTCAACGCAAGAAAAGTATTCACTCAATGACGAAAATCAAGGAATTATTCGAGGGTTATTATTAAAAAATGTATCCCTAGCTTATCTTTAATCATCTATTTTACCTGTTCTAAAAGAATCAAAATGCAAATTTCTTTGCTGCCGGTAATGTTTCAAGCTCGTAAATCTTCCCCAGGGTGCCCACAGTAAACAAGATTTTGTTAGGATAATTAAAGGTTAGGCTTTTCAGTGAGAGGTGTGTTCACTTTCGACCACCTTAAAATCGAAAAGCATGTATTCAGAGCTTTGAATGGGATGAAACGAATCGTCATGCAAAAATATTCAGCACAGTAGTAATGTGAGGCGACTTTCGTTTTGTTTACAAACAAGAGCATTCTTCCATCTGCGGATCAGATGGAATCAGAGGCTGATTAGCAAAAAGAGAGAGTAGGCCATGGAGGCCATTAATCATTGTGCTACACCGTGTGGTTACTAGTGCGTTCAAATTGTGACACAATTTCATTTATTCGGCATCATGTTATAACAACGAGCTACTCGTCGAGGCGCTCTCTAAGCCAAAAATGGAATAAGTCTTTTCTTTGCTGTACAGGAGTAAATTTATTAAAATTTTCCTGGATTAAATTAAATTAATTTACCACACATCCTTATGAAGAATCATTTTCCATTACTGGCCGCAGAGATGCAACTTTCAAAAACATCTTCCTAACTCAAATGAAAGCGCTGAAAATCGTATAAACGGCTTTTTTAAAATCATGTAACGTTTATTCTTATGCTTTCAAATATTCGTGCTTTTATTCGTGTGCACTTTTTACAGAGTACGCAAATGAGTTAAGTTATTGGATGCGCTGCTATCAAAAAATAGGTCTCTCTTTTCTGGGAGGACCACTTATGCTGCTTCCGAGAAAACTCATTTTGGGATTTCTATTTTATAGGTATAAATAAAAGGGAGTCATAATTGAGAAACACTAAGAGCCTTTGACGTATACCAGGAAAAATTAACAGCTGTTTTGCTCAGGTACCGAGTGGCTGTATTAGGCCATGACTTAATTTTTCGCAACAGCTGACTTTTTAAACAAGTGAAGTCCGTCTCACAATCACTGACTTACAAAACCAGGCTTAATCTCAACGCCTTCATCGTTAAAGATAACTTCTGTATTTTAAGAAATTATTGTGCACCTTCTTGAATCTATCCTTCAGTTTGTACAGCAAGTTTTCCTATGCATTCGCAGAGTTCGTTTCATCATATACTTAAGATCATGAGTCACACATGCCCTTATCAAGGTGGTGTTATACTCTTGGTATCGACTGTACCGTAACGACTCGAAATGCGCGAAAAATGTCGTTAATTTACTGTGGAGCAGTGGTATGTGCCTTACGAATGCTGTTATAACAGTAGCTATCGTCATTTAATACATTTCGCGCAATGTCCTCGTAATGCGAGCTGACGAGTAATTTGGTATCCGAAACGGGAAGGCTTCCGTGACGTGTCAGCTACTCAATTATTACGGAAACACTAGCCTTTCTATCCACCTAAATTTACAATAACTTTGATGTACTTTGAGAACATAGAACAACCGGACATCATGAGTGAACCTCCCAATCTATAACTTGGTATACGTTAGGTTAGGTTACTTTTCTTTAATCGAGGTGCAAGAAAAGTGCCTTAGGTAACTTTTTTTGTACCTTGTTCCGTTTTGCTTAGCTGCGAAAGGTGGAACACAAGAGATGGAAATTCCAAGCTCTGAAATTTCCGGATGCAGCCAGAACGCTTAAGATAAATCCGTGTAAAATTAACCGCTGTATAGACGATTTTCTGATTGTGATCTTTGTTTGCAGGGAAGTGAACAGGTGTAAAGCAGTACGTTCCGGGCACTGATGAATGCACCTGCTCACCGCCCAGTAATCAACACCGGGCTATTCAGTGCAAGTATCCGTTCGCGTTGCACCTTGGCCCTGAGATGCACTCAGCCCATCGGGCAGGGTAAGTGGGTTATTGTCTCGGCCTCAAGGTCGTTGAGTAAATCGAATCTTGTTGAAGATTGAATCGGGCCGTTAAGAGAAGTTTAAACTGCAGGGATAGTCTAACATAATGCGACCAAGATTGACTTTAACCTACTATACTAAATCTCCGAAAATAGAACCTCTTTCTTTGCATCAATCAACCTAGCCCATCTTTACCTTGCCTTAAAAAGTCCAATCTAACCTCCACTTTCATCTTATCTGGAGAATATATAAGATATCCATCATATCTTATATTCTTTGTTTAACTGCACCAATCGTTAGCCTCAATCATTATAATGGAGTGGTATGTAGTCGACGAAAAACTCTTACCGATGCAAATTTTTTTGTTAAAAAATCTCAAACAATGGTTCACTCAGCTCATTGTTGAGCAACTTCAATTATAAATATAAAATGTGATCAGATATAAAAGACGCTTTTACAAACATATCTATCTAAAACGACCGCTGATTTACTGTCAATAGAAACTTTTAAGCACAACGTGGACCTAAGTCGACCAAATAACGTAGCCGTTATTGTTTTTCTTCTTACAACCTTTACTTTAACTAATTTCGACTTCCCAGTAACTACGTAAATTCACGAAATATCTACCAGTAAATTCACTTAATATCTATTCACTCCTAGCGTTGTTCTTTCTTCCCCTTCAAGCTCTATTCCGCGTTGCAGAACAGTCCTCAGAAAGGAAAATTGTGAACTGGACGAACAGTGACGATTTTTTGTCGGAGAGTAGCTAATAAGTGTATGTTTTGGTATCGAAATCACCTTGAAAAGTAGGTGACCTGTGTAACGTCCCTCTTCACACGGAACTCGGGTCGAGCACGCAGGCCGTGCCGCGCTGTGGCATGGCGTGGCACCGCACGCGCGGAAAAAAATGATAAAAGGCCCAGATTTGAGCTGGGCTTCGCTTTTGTTGCAAGCTTTTCCTGTTTCCCTTCCCTGGATTCCCAGGCCGAGGGGCAGACGCAATGCGACGCCTTATGACGCGTGTAATTACCTCAACACCTACTGAGTTAGCCGAGGCTCAACGGACACTGGGCAGTTGGTTCACCGGAACTTTGAGACCTTAAATTTTCCACCTTTCATGTTACGCCAGTTGTTGTTGAGCGGAGTGTCAGTGGAACGAGGAGAAGGCAGCAAAACCTAAATTTACCTAAGCCCGATCATTCAACCTAAGTTAACCTAACCTAAGTTAATCTAACCTATGTTAACGTAACCTTAGTTAGCCTAGGTTAACGTAATATAAGCAGTCGTAGGTCGCCAGTCTCTCTAAAATAGGCAACATAAGGCTAAACCAGAGTGTAATAAAGATAGAAAAAATCGACTATTAAAACCTTACATTTTAGACTTCCCCACTAAAGTTTCTTGCGACGAAACTTCCAATTATGGATCGTAAATATTTGCTTTGTTTGCAATACCTTTGGATCAGGTTGAGGATTTGCTCAAGAGATGCTTCTTTAACATAAATTTTTATCGTTCGAAAAAATCCAATTATTAAATTATGTGAAATTTGTACATGAATTTAAAACTAGTATCAGACGTCATCTAAAACCTGTTAACATAGCGAGATGTTCTGCTGTTAATTAGTTATTATTTCGATAAATCCGTTCAATATCAGGCTCGTGGGGGGGGGGCTTTTTGAAGCTTTGTTTGAAATTTATTGAATAGATAGCACTCCGACTAATATCGCAGAAAATAGTTAAATTCAATAATAGCTAAAATGGGTTTCTCTTGAGCTCCTTCAACCAGTTTGCCTCGAGTTGCCCACACCTGACATTCCATACCTGTACGGCGAGTATAAATGGTCTACTTGTCTCGACATATTTCCCTATAAAATTTTATGCCAACCTTGTATTTCTTTTTCTGTCTTAAATTGATGCAGACTCAGAAAGGTTTGTCATGGTATATAAAAGCAGGGCCCTTCAAAAATTTTCACGGACACGATGATTGCTCATGTAAAAAGGAGTTAATTTCACCTAAGAAACTTTCCGATTTCCTTGCTCGATCGAAATATCCATTTATCTTAATTTGACGACAAGGTAGTGATTATTTCGATAATAATTAATTTGATATTGGCACGACTCTTTTTATACAATCCGCCACCTTCTCAGAAAAATTAATTTTCTTGGAAATAGCGTTACAAGGGGATTTCAGCTGGCCTTGTGTGGCTTAACTCAAACGTCGCTCGTGGAGGCTGGTCAATTATTAGAAATCCATCCTGAAATTTCTGCGAAAAATGTAATTTGAATAATTCAACAATACATCTTTTACAAGAATTGTTGAGCTTTCTAAATTTTCCTATTTAATCAGGCCTATTTATTAATTTATTTTTCGAAGTTAAAATTTTATTTTTGGAACACTTGCACGTGTTGTAAAATTATTTCGAGCAATTTTCTTCCATTTTTTTCTGTAAGGAAAAATGTAAAAAAATATTTTTCGGTGATGTTTCTGGTGAGAAATATAAGTAGTCCGATATTAAAAAAAAATAATAATAAAAAAGAAGAAGGGGGGAAAGTAGTTATGTTTTTTTTTTTGTTTGTTTTTTATTTCCTTCTCAAATCTTGACCGTGTAGTCCCAAAATTTTTCACTTTAAATTCAACTCGATGATTCCACTTAAAATACCTTAACGTCTTCACGTTAGTCACAATGTCCACTTTTTTGCTACAATGGCCTTAGCAACCCAAAAAAAAACAACAACAAAAAACACTCCCGTTCTATCGCTGTTCAGATCAGTTTAAACGCGACAATGTAACACGGCGCAGTAGTGAACAATTCATGACCTCGGAGGCTTGAGTTTGTGTCCAGTTGATGAGATATGACCCCGCTTCCCTTCCCCTCGATTTCGGTGTCACTCACCCAAGCGTCACTCATTATGTAAGTTGCTTGCGATTCCAGACAAGTTTTTCCCAAGAATTTCAATTATTTCGTAATCGCTCGTTTGATTTTTAATCAGATCAAAGCGGAGCTAATCCAGTTTTTTGGAATGTGTTATATTTCCGATGCTTCGAAGCGGATTTGTATGCTAGCTGCACACGTCTTAAAACTGACTCATGCTCAGGGCGATAACGAGCAAAACGTGTTTCAGCTTTACTAATGATTATTATGATTCACTGCTAGGGATGCCGTGTTATTATTGTGAGTTTTTTCCTTTTTTTTTCTTTCTTTGTTTAGAAGCGTGACAACTTTGAACTCAAAGTTAGTGTTATACCGTGAAAGTACAGTCTGCTGGAAGAAGTAACGCTTTACATTTTCCATTCGTTTCTTACTTGTAATTAACTTTTTTTCCTTTATCTTTCTTGTTGGGGGCGGGGGGGGAGGATGCTGTGCTATATACTTGAATAGTAGATAACAGGTTATCCCTGTCTTACGTGTTGGTGACCAACACTGTTGGTACTATTAAAATTAAACAAAATCAATGTGCTCTATGAATACTATTAATTTTTGGGTAAACAGGGGACGTAATTGTATTATTTCAGTATGTATTGCAGTACTTCATTCACCTCATATTGAGGAATCCCTTTAGCACAAACTGAAATCAGGCGGCGTTGAGATTAGCGACTGTCAGAAAAGGTTAGTTTGAGTTAGGTTTCGAGCCTTGTGCCTCCACCGGCCTGCTTTGCGAAGGTGGAACACAAGAGGTTTAAAATTAAACTTTTCAAATGTCAGAGAAGACATGAGACTCACAGTGCATGAAGTACTGAATTCGGACGAAACCACGTCATGTAACGAAATAAAACGCATGGTAAGGATGCCATGTAGCCTAAAAGCTTTCGGATAATGCAACAGCTCTATTGTTGCCTCGTTAAATGATTATATTACGTAAGCTAAAGCATTTCGAATTACATAAATTCAAGCTGGACATTATCTCTTCTGTTTATGTACGGATCCAAAAACCCGTGTGACTCACGCTAAAGGAAATTAGTTTGAATCTTTTACTTCTGAAATTTTTAGGTTCAACTAGATTTGACGCCGTTTTTGAATTTGTAATATTTATTTAAAGGGTCTGGTTGCCGCTTGGCCGTGGATTGTGGCGTTGGCAGACTAAAGAGCTTGCTGAGGTACATAGCCCCTGTAACGCTTAATAAACCCGGATGTAATTTGAATACACACAGCTAATTATTCCAATTATATATTTCGAATTCTAGCAGTAGTATTATATGAAAAATTAACCTTGAAACTTGCACATGAAACGGGTTTCCTTTTCATCCAAAAGCTCTGCTTTGCTTTTAAAGTGTATCATCGCGTGTGTTCAAGCCTTCCGCCCTGTAAATGCTTGCTTATTCGCCCGACATTTATATTTTGAAGTACATTCTAGAGTTGTTTAATCAGCTGTTGGTCATTAGCGTCGATTAACATGGTTGATACTTGCGTGAAAGTCTCATCTTGAATACATGAGGTTTTTCGCCCGACTAGATCTGCAAGTGTTGTGCACATGTGTTTTAAATCACCTCTTTCAGTTTCATAGTCTTCCTTATCCTCATTTCGGAAAATTTCGTAGATTGCCGTGGTTTGTCGATCGATTGGTATGTTCGGTCGTTGAGAGGGAATAGGAACGGCGGAGGGACGGGTGGCCGTCGCCGTTGCGGGGATCGGAAAGGCAATCTGAACGCGGCCGGCCGGTGACCCGCTTGCGACCGCCTCTTCTCGTTACGAAAAGGTGAGGTCATACAGCGCGGGTGATTCCGATATTGCGAGATAACTCGACTCTCAGTTAGCCCTAACGTGATTTCCGAATTTATTGGGCTCAGGTACTGTGTAACGTAGCGAGCACTAGGGTGAAAGGACATTCAACCGATTTTTTCCTAGTAAATCTGACAAGAAAAAAGACCTCTTATTAAAGCGTCATTTTTAAATGACGGCTTGAATTTGGTACGTTTACATCAGCTTAGGAGAAACGTTGTCTTTACAGATGAAAGAAAAAATTTTCTGAGTTATTTTGTAAACCGACATTTAAAAGGTCAATAACAGATCTTTTAAGC
>Ga0058701_10004799_pt1 | contig 11051 bp, 9 predicted proteins | sample AgamicOrMae_FD_97039 | JGI IMG/M metagenome (GOLD analysis project Ga0058701, IMG submission 97039) | Agave microbial communities from Guanajuato, Mexico - Or.Ma.e | ecosystem: Host-associated > Plants > Phyllosphere > Phylloplane/Leaf | place: Guanajuato, Mexico | collected 2012-06-04 | reverse complement strand
TCAAATTTGAACATTTTAAGCCCAAGTGTATGGATAAAAGAATGATTTTTGATGCCTTGATGATCAATGAAGTAAGCAAAGGAGGCCTAAAACAAACCAACACAGGTATAATGTGGCATATACCATGGCCAAGGACGAAGCAACAGAAGAGAAACAGGAGCCCAGGCCACCGGTCACCACCAGGATCAGCCCGTGGTGGGGACCGTGTGGCTGCCGCGATCTACCCGTGATGAGTCGTGGCAGCCTCCCTTTCCCCCAGATTGTTTGTTTTTCTTTACAGCTTTTCGGGTTCTACGCGATTTCGTTTATTTTGTGCTTTGATTGTCTTTAAAAATTGGGTTTTGGCTACAAAAGAGGACATCCATTCCACCATTATCATCTTCACAACACTCTCAAAACTCCATTGGAGACCTCCATTGGAGAGATTGCAAGAAGAATCAACTAGAAGCAAGGGCTCAAAGATGAATCGAGAGATCGCCTCAAGCATAAGCTTTCTTTTTCTTCTCTTTTCTTATCAATTCTTTCTCTTATTAGCTTTAATTTAGAAATGTTTAGTTTGTTAATTCCAAGCATGTGTGAGTAGATTTTCAATTCTAGGGGTTGCAAGACTGAAACAGTATGTCGATTTTGGAATAACTGCTTTGCACTTTGAGCTTTGTTTGTTTGATTCGATTTAACCATTGAATTTGGAACGATATTGTGGGATTTTTGGTCAATTTCTTGCATGTATAATAAATGGTAGATCGAAGTACTGAAAAATGAGGATCGGTATCGGAAATCTTAGGTTAGACTTAATTTAATAATTGCTAAAAGAGGGTTACGAATTAAATGATAGATTGATAAACTAAATCTCTAAACTTAACTAATTATAGGATCTAATAAAAATTAATTTTTAATCTTTCAAGTTAATTCACTTCATTTTGAAAGAAAGTTATAAAATATTTATTGTTATCAATCATGGAATGATTTAATCAAAGTGAAAAAGTGTTTGCTTGACTAGTTAAATCGATATATTACTATGTGATGATTTCCCCTGCATGTTTTTAACTATAGAAGTTTAATCTTGTTATTAGTACTAGTTGGCTACAATATCAACCAAATTAATGATTTCATTTAGCAAATTTAGAAAGGTGTACTTGGTAATCTAATTTAGTCTCTATCAAAACAACCTTAATCTACACTACAACACCTGTGAACTTGCGTGCCAATCGTCCTAGATGTTTTTGTAGACATTGAAGTTAAATCTAGTTATTTAGCATTTGTTATATAAATCATAAGTCAAATTACGATTTCATTTAGTAAACTTCGCAAGGAAAATTTAGCAATTCAATCTAGTATTCGTGGAACAACCCTGATTTATACCACAATACACATGCATTTGCAATGGTGATTAGAGACAAATAAAGAAGATTGCCACTAGCCACTTATTAACTATTTTAAACCTAATAGGCCGCCAAGTGAAATAAGGCATAAAATAAAAATCCATTAGAGAGACTTATGCTTTCTATATTTCAAGGAAGCTCTGTACTAGCATTCTTTCTCTAGTCTTTGGTTGTGATTTTTAGATGAACAAGAAGGAAAACAAGGAATGGAAGAAGCATATGCCGGCATATATGGTGCACGTCAGTCAGGACCCAAGTACATGACGGCATCAAAAGAATGAGTATTATTGACCTACCACTGTGCGCGACTATTTCAATTATGCAAAAGGGTGTGATGCATGTAAGCTTGATGCTAACTTTATTCATCAACCTGTAGAACCACTTCATCCAACGGTAGAACTTAGCCTTTTAAAGCATAGGGACTTGATCTTGTGGGACCTCTCCCTCTAAAATCTTCTGCAAGCCACTTATACGTCTTAGCACCACTGATTATTTCTTCAAATGGACAGAGGATTACATTAAAAGAAGTCAAAAAGATGAATGTTTTATTCGGACACACATCATTTATCAATATGGCTTGCCTCGAGATATTATCACAGAAAATAGTAAACCGTTTGTTAATAAACTGATGACTAGCCTTTGTGAGAAATTCAAGTTCCCCCAATATAATTCATCAATGTATAATAACCTAGCAAAAGGACCAGCAGAAGCTTTCAACAAAACATTGTGCGAGTTGCTGAATAAGGTGGTGTCAAAATCCAAATGAGATTGGCATGAGAAGTTAAGGGAAGTTCATCAGGCATATTGCACCCCCTATAGGACACCAATACAGTCAACTTCTTATATTTCAGTATAAGGAGTAGAAGTCATTCTTCCATTAGAAAGTTAAATACCATCATTATGCATTAGTATACAAGATGGTTTTCAGTGAAGATGAAAACCACAAGTTTTGATTTACAGAGTTAGAGCCCTTGATGAAAGGAGACTTCAAGCCAGCAAAAGTTAGAATGCTAACATGCTCGCTTAGCCCAAGCATTCAATAAAAAGGAGAAATAACCATTTCAAGTCAGGGATCAAATGCTTGAATTGAGGAGGCTAATCATCATGACTCGTAAGACAAGAAGCAAGCTCACTACCAAGGGAGAGGGCCTTATGTCGTCTGCGAGGTATACAAATGATGCCTACAAGATAGTGGTTAGGGAAAGACTTTTACTTGGACTTATAAATGACAAGTTCTTAAAACACTACTTCCTTTGAAAAAAATGCTTGACTAGCTCCCGAATAAGAGCTTAAACTATTAACAAATAAAGAAACAAACACAAAAAAAATATATATAATACTCCTAACCAGCAGGAGTACAAAATGTGAATTGCCAGACAAAAAAAGAAAGAAAGGAAAAAAATTGTAATACTCCTCACCTAAAAGAGTATAAACTAGGAACAAAAAAATAAATAGCTAATGTATACTTTGTTGAACAACATGATGGGTCTTATTAGAAATTATAAGGTTGTATAAGTACGTAGGTAGCTTGGTAAACGAAATTGCTAAGTGCAGTCAAAATAAGACAAACAAAAGAAAAGGAAAGTAGGAGGCGACCAAACAGTTTCATATGATAAAAGGCACAAAGTTTATTATAAGAGTTCATTGCGCATTAAAACAAAGAAGGAACAAAACAGACTAAGCAGTAAATTCGTCAGCATGCATCTAAGTATCAATGTTAAGTGAAGATTATATGTTTATCATGACCTACTCATGCTTCTCTAAATCCTCCATATCATTAGATGATAAAGTGGGCAAAACTTCAAGGTCAATTAGAACCTTGGATTTCTTATCAGCTTCTTTCTCTCCATCGACTAGCATAATTGATTTGACTTTGCCATTGTTCTTTAGCTGTCTCTCTTCTTCCAGGGCAACACGGAGTGCTTCCTCTAACCCAATAATTTTTCAGACTGCGCTTTCATGTTTGTCCTTCAGTGCATCAATATCTGCACTAACTATGGTATGGTGAGATTGTGCAAGCTCACCTAATTAATACACATTGCTTTCTCCTTCCCCCCATTTGTATACCTCACCTTGTTAACCAGCTACATTCCTTAATAATGAGAAGGTAGATACAACACTTACATAGTCCTCCCCTTATTTCGTATTTTTTAAAGCAGTCAAATATTTAGACCCTATTACTCATGTCACTGTAGTAATGATGTCTTAAGCACCAAGTTCTGGGTGGAAAGAAGTGGTGGGTGAGCAAGAACACAAGCCGACCTGACCTCGATGACCCTAGGAATGACAGTATTGGTAGCAACAATTGATAGTCACTTCACAACTACTTCAAAAGAATTTGGTGAATGTGGATTGTTGGTAAGTGAGGCATTCAAAGCTTCTATTCCCTTTGAAGTTATATCTCTAACTACGTGAATTGATGTTAATGTTCTCATCATATCAATATCCTTGCCTATGCCTAGATGCACTATAGGGGTAGATGATTTGGTTGCGAGACTAACTACCTCAAGTAGTTGTTCATAAAAAAAAAACATGTGTAGTCTCCTGCACTAAGTTGAACTCATCAATTTGGAAGGAAAAAAAAAAAAGAAAAGATAAGGGCTTAAAAGCAAAATAAGCATAATTTCATTTCTTGCTCACAAAAGAAAACCAAAAAAGCAAAACAAAATGGTGATAATATGGAAAAGAAAGTACGTAATCAAGATTAGCTTGTTCGGTTGAACTCTCAACATCATTAAAAAAAAAATTCTCCCCCAGGCTTACTCTGTTGTCTATTGGAGCGACAGTCTTGCTCATTTTGTGCCCTTCACATTTGAAATTCCCTTCAAAGTCTAGTTGGCTATCACCATGTTCTGTAAGGTTTAAAGCAAATCCCAGGAGACTTATAAGAGCCATCACAAGACTTCTGTTCCTCAGCATTTGAGTCTTCTATAGGAGCTTTATTTTTCTTCCCTTGGCCTTTTTCAAGGAACCTACCTCTTTATCTTTTTTGTTTTTTGGATGAGTTCGCTCACGTACTTTTCTTGAGGATGGGCATATTGGTCCGAAGGTTATTGATAGTCACCTTAAACTACCAATTCTTATATTCTAAGGTGACATACTAGTTTAATGTCAAGGAGCATTAAGGTAAAACGCCTTGGCACATGCTGTCCAAAAATATGAACTTCTTCTAATATGTAAGGGAATTTTCATATGATACTACAAGAGTACTAGAATCCTCAACAAGCATCATGAAAATTCCTTGGCAAAACCCAAATTGTCTACTAAGTAGATGCGTGTTGTAGGATTCAGCATATAAAGTTGTGTCTCAATGAATAGGAAGAAAGGCATCACAAACTAATAACAAGCGGCTTAATTAGTCTTCGACGAACTTGACACCATCGCAAGAATTGCCGGTCGATTCTTTCTTAACATGAGGCACCTAAGTTAGAGATTTTCCCTTCATGAATAAGTTTACGAGCTTTGCCAATGTTATTGTGCTTTGTTTCGAAGCCAGAGTAGCGCACCATCAAAGGACCTAGAGGGATGGCTTGTAGCACATGATGAATTTTAAAGTAGTGAGCAAGCCATCCATAAAGGGCATGTTCTGAAAAAATGATCATGAATAGGAAGGCTTCGCGACATTGGTAATCCCATTTAGACCGTGGTAAATGCTTGCTAACCATGGAATTGCCATGCTTAAAGTGCATCCAGAAACCCTTAAGCTAGCCATCTCAAAGGAACAAATAAGTCTCTCCCCGATCTAAGGACGCGTGAAGGTGAATAGCCAACATGATAGAAATGTAGCCAAGTAAGTGCTCTCCCTCTTCTCTTTGGGAACTCCAAGGCTTTTGAAGACACTTAATTCATCCCAACTCCAGAAAATTTCATGAGTTTGCATTCGGCCATCGGGATTATAGGTCTTTGTAGGAGTCTCCTCACTTGATTTATGGCGTCATTTTAAGCCCTTATTTACCTAATTTTTAGCCCATTTAATAATCTAATCTTTCGATTTCTTATTTATTCTGTTTACTTTTGCAGGTAATAAGTGAAGTCAAGTAAGTTCCGCAAAGAAGGATAAAAGAGGGTCAAAAGATGAGGAACAGGTTTCGTGCGATGGGGGTCAGGACAGCACAACGGTCGTCAGGCTGCTGCTCCCAACAGCTGCTGATGGCCTACTGCCAGGATGCTGACATCCTGTTGGCAGTGGTGATGGCTGGCCGTCGGCCTGCTTCCTACTCTGCGAGTTTTCACGACCCTGCTTTAGTTCCTTTATATTGCTGTCTTTTGAGACTTTTTAGGGGGACTTGGTTAGGACTCCTTAGGGAGGTTTAACCTAGGATTGTTTTGATGGATTTGGGATGGAAGCTTATAATTTCATCTTTAGCAATTAATCTGTGACTAACTTTCTCTTTCCCTCCTCTTTCTTTATTTCATGTTTGTTCTTGTTTTTCCTTCTTTAATCTTGTTGATTTAGTTTATGTTTAGTTTAAATGTTTAGTTTTTTTATTGATTTCGTACTTATTACTTGCTTTTATTCGCGTTAGATTAGATTTTCTTCTCTAGTTTATGCCAATTTCCTCTTGTTGGTAGGTTAGGGTTTAATTTGGACTTTTATGATTTCTCATTGATTAGTTGCAAGTTTGCTTAGCTTGGATTGTAATCAGCCTTTTAATGAATAATTTGGACAGTTGACTTATGCCGAGAGGTGAGATCAACTAGCTAGTGTGGGGAAGAGAATAGCCGAGATTTAGGCATGAAAATAGCCCGGGTCCCAGCTAGATCCGAGGGTTGCTGACCTTGAGGTCTAACTGGGCTAACCCCATGAAAATAAGTGGTTAGGCCAATTAAACTAGCCCATGATCCTTGACAAAGGGATTGGATGGTCTTTATCGATGCAACAAACCATCTATAATTGCCAGTATAGATTGAGTAGGTTAGGGTTCGTCTCAACTTCTTGGTCCCTCATTAGGTCAAATCACATTTGCAAGCCTCATCTTTTATGTCTATTAACTTAGTTTAGCCTACTTTTCCTTCTTCCTTCATTCGGCCTCGATTGAACCGCTCAAATTGAATCCCAATACTTGAAACCCACCTCTCTGCAAACGACACCCCAAGTACTCGACGACAAGCCTTGCGCTTGGGTATATAAATATTAAAACTTCAATTCTCCACTCTATCAAGTTTTTGGTACCGTTGTCGGAGAGTTGGCGTTTTCAATATCAAGGTTTGTTTGAGCATTTAAGGCTAGGCCGTTTCCAAAAAATTTGAAATTTCAAAATTTTTTAAAAAAAAGGAATCAAATGGTTATTTTCCATGTACCTCAATTTGAGCATGAATCTTTTAGGCAATATTTGTTTAAATTGAATGATTACCGTGCTTAATATGTGCATTTCCTGTATGAAAAATGAGAGATATGCAACGTTGTGCTTGAGGAGATAACACATGAGACCCTAGCCACCCTTGAGTCCATGTCTTGTGTGGTTTATGCTCTTTAAATGTTGATGATATGCGGCATTTGTTTGAGTCCTTAGCTTCTTACCAATGGCAATGCGCATATGCTGGTGAGTCTTTTATATGCCCTTCCCCACCTCCCTATGATTTGCATGCTCAATCTCAATGTGTAGATCAATTTAGATATGCTTGTGATCACCATTCTTCTTAACCTCATGATGTATGTTCTGATTGCCAACCTTTTGACCATGATCTAAATTCTTGTGCCTATTATGATGTCTTTAATGAAACATATGCTAGACTTAATGCCATAATAGAGACAATGAACGAGCGACATAAGCATTTTGTTTGTGAGATGAAGGAGTTTGGCTTATTGAATTACATCGACCCTAGTCTACCTTTCCTTAGACTTGAGGCTAGTCTCTATGATGATTGTGAGTCTTCCCTTCCCATAGAGTCTACTGTTGTTGACGATGCACCTTCGACTGGCCTAGAGGAAGTGTTTGAACCTCCCTTGACCTCTTTGCCACTTGTAGCTCCATTCTTTTCTAGCCACGCATAACCACTAGTGTTAGTGACTTGATGCTTCTCCCCTCCCTTTAGTTCAGTGCAGGATGTTAAAGATGGGTGGGAATTCTAGCTGTGATGTTAGTGTTCTTGAGGATGCTTCACTTCTTAGGTCACAAGAGCTTACATTGGATAAGCTACATCTTGAGGAGGCTCCTTTTGTGGAGTTTTGTGGTGATTTTGTGATGGGTAGTAACACTCCTACCATTTGGCATACCAACCCTATTTGTTCTGAACTATTTGACTAGCTCGACTCTCATTTCATCCCTTTTGCCCCTACCACTCCCTCTTATGTGCATGCATTTCATGAGCCCCTAGGTTACATTAGAGGTTATAATCCCTTCTTTCATCCATATTGTGATACCTAGAGGACATGCCTAGAAAAATCATGTGAAATCCTTTCTTTGATCATACTTTTGATTTTTCTATGGTATTTTATGAGTTTAAGAGGCCACTAATATTGTTTGCTTCATCTTTTCTAGTGTCCTCTTACTCACATAATTATGATATGCATGTCATCACATATGATAAGCTCTTGAGAGCTTTGATTGCCTCCGAGTCGAGGAGTTGACTCTTAAGCGATATGGAGGAGTGGGTAATACTCCCCAAGCCTCATGTACCCATTTTAGTAAGGCATAGTTTAGGTGGAGCCAACACCTGACGTGGTATGAACGTTCCAACCCTTCTCTCTTTTCTTCGCTTTGTTTATTTCTTTTCTTTTTGTTCATAATTGTGGATATTTAGGACTGTGCCTGTATGGGTGATCAATTTTGAGTTAAATTTTGAAATTTGTTGAGCTGAGTGGGCTATGATAATCATTATTTGTCTTTTGTGTATTGTTGTGTTTTGTTCTTGGTGATGTTCTTAGCTTGGTATATACTTGTTGTTGTTGGTGTTGCTTATGTATATATGTGTCCTTTTTTTAGTTGATTTGTTGAGGTTGTGTTTTAGATTTGTGTGTCAGTTCGTATATATTTGTGTCTTGTTTAGTTTTCTTTGTTTTGCATTTTTTAGGTGTAGGGGGAGTCGTATATCCTTTTTGCACATATTTTTATCAAAATGATCCATAAATTTTCAATTTCTGTATAGTTTTCTTGGTTTTGGGGTTGTTTGTGCCTTTTTGATTGGATTTTGATCTCTAATTGTGTTGGTTGCTAGTTGTATATAAGCGAAATATGCATGATAAGGCACTTGTCTATAGTGTAATTTTCAACTTTCCATGATAACTCCACCTCGCATGTGCGATGTTGTACCTACCTTGTATACTTGAATATTAATTTATGATATTGGTACGTTGAAATTTGGTTTGAGGACATTCTACTTGGTAACTGGACTTCTACGTTTTTTATTCAAAAAAAAGAAAAATGCATGAAAAAGTACCTAACTCCGGCACCTCCATTTGGGCTTTAAATAAGTTCAATACACATCCAAATAAAACCTCATAACAAGGGAAGAACCTTAAATGTGTGCTAAGTGTTCCCGGGGAGGCCTAATAAGCCAAGAATTACCCACCAGGGCGAATGGGCATAAGGAGAAAAGCGGAAAAAAAAATGAGCATGAAGTTCAATAAAAGGAAGTCTTTTAGCCAAGTAAGAGATGACTTTTGGCCCGATGTTATTCTATCATTACGAATACACTATGCACTAAGCACCAAGGTGCACATGTTATGGCGTCATTTTAAGCCCTTATTGCCTAGTTTTTAGCTCGTTTAATAATACAATCGTTTGGTTTCTTGTTTGTTTTGTTTACTTTTGCAGGCAATGAGTGAAATCAAGTAGGTTCCCCGAAGAAGGACAAAAGAGGGTTAAAAGAGGAGAAACAGGCTTCGTACGATAGGGGTCAGGACAGCGCGATGGGGGTCAAGATTGCACGACAGCCAACGAGTTGCCATTGGAGTAGCAGCTCACCAGCTGCTTATAGCATGTCAGCAATCCGTCGCAAGGCACACGGCCGTCGGCCTGCTCCCTGCTCTGCAGATTTTCACGGCCCGGCTTTGATTTCTTTATATTGCTCTCTTTTTTCGGACTTTTTTGGGAAGACTCGGTTGGGGGATCCTTAGGGAGGTTTAGCCTAAGTTTAACTCTCCAAAACCCCATTAGGGGGAAATAAATTAGGTAGATCAGGATTGTTTTGATGGATTTGAGATAGAAGCTTGTAATTCCATCTTCATCAATTAATCTATGACTAAGTTTCTCTTTCGCTTGTCTCTCTTTATTTCATGTTTGTTCTTATTTTTCCTACTCTAATCTTGTTGATTTAGTTTATATTTAGTCTAAATGATTAGTTTTGATATTGATTTCATGCTTATTACTTGCTTCCATTCATGTTAGATTAGATTTCCTTCTTCCTCTTGTTGCTAGCCTAGGGTTTAATTAGTTTTTATGATTTCTTGTTGATTAGTTGCAAGTTTGCTTAACTCGGATTGTAATTAGCCTTTCGATGGATAATTAGTCTAGTATTAAGCCTAACCAAACTTATACCTCCAAATTAGAGTTTTCTCTCACACCCGCCACATGTCGATGAAATGCTCAAAAGTGTTTTCGTTCGTATTTTTTAGCAATTGACTTATGCCAGAAAGTGAGGTCATCTAGCTAGTGAGGGGCAGAGAATAGATGAGATTTAAGCGTGAAAGTAGCCCCAGTCCTAGCTAGATCCAAGGGTTGCTAACCGTATGATTTAATTAGGCTAAGCCCATGAAAATAGATGGTTAAACCAATTGGACTAACCCATGACCCTTGAGAGAAGGTTTGGGTAGTCTTTATCAATGCAACTGACTATCTCTAATTACCGGTATAGATTGGGTAGGTTAGGGCTCGTCTCGACTTCTTGGTCACTCATTAGGTCAAATTACATTTCCAAGACTCGTCTTTTATGTCTATTAGTTTAGTTTAGCCTACTTTTTCTTCTTTTCTCATTCGGCCTAGATTGAGCGGCTCAAATTAAACCCTAGTGGTTGAAATGAACTTTCTGCGGATGACACCCCAAGTACTTGACAACAAGCCTTGCACTTAGGGTATATAAATATTAAAACTTCAATTCTTCCTTTATCATGTAGACTTCTACTTGCACCAAAAATTAATCCAAACTTTAGCATTAATTCCCTTCGCATGGTTATGTGCCTTTTCTAAGCGCCTAAAAGCCGCAAACAAAAATCTAGATGAAGATGGAATCAGCCTTTTATTTCACTTATCCCAATAGTTAAAAATTTGGATAATATGAACGGTCATATCATATATCCTTCCATTGATTGGGAGGCCACAACTCCTCAAGCATTACCCAAATAGCAGAGTACATGCTTTGTCCATTTTCAATTTAGGTGTATGTGACCAAACTCTCTGTAAAAAAAATATGTAGTTCCCCCTCAAGACTTCAAAGAAATGATCTGTCGCCCCAACATGGAAAAGTCAGTAATCAAACTAGATTTGTCACGATGCATGCTTTGAAGTAAGTTGGTGATAGAGTCATCCCCTATGCCTTTCTCCACTTAAATTGGTAACTTTTGAGAAAAGGATTATGACTCTATAGTACGCACTCAGTTAGCTTTTGGCCTATGCAAGGAATAATGAACAAAGAAGGAAGCCCCTAATTTAGAAGTAGGGGATTTGAATGTAAATTGTCTTTCCTTGTAACTAACATTGATGCAATAGCTCGACCCTAACTATTTTAATT